>OHSQ01000219.1_pt1 | contig 27716 bp, 25 predicted proteins | sample 1578661 | NCBI WGS metagenome assembly OHSQ01 (sample SAMEA3879534, study PRJEB24766) | human gut metagenome | biome: human-associated habitat; feature: feces | place: USA | collected 1985/1987 | reverse complement strand
GGGATATAACAGTAGATTTGTCTAAGCTTGCTACAGGCATAAAATCCATCATTACCGATACGCTCTACACTAGATGGTATGGTCATAGTAGATAGCTTGATACAACCATAGAAGGCACGAGCCGTGATCTCGTGTACAGAATTGGGAATGATGTACTCGCCACTCTTGCCTGAAGGGCACAGGATTAGTATGGAGGCATCCTTGTTGTATAGTACGCCATCGATACTTGAGTAGGAGGGGTTCTCCTTGTCCACGTTGATAGCCTCTAGGCTGGCGCACGAAGTAAAGGCCAATGCACCAAGCTTAGTGACCCCTTTAGGTAAGGTAATGGTCTGGATGCCATGACATCCGAGGAATGCTTTCTTGCCGATGCTCTCTATAGTGCTAGGTAGGGTGATACTAGTGATTTTATCACACATATAGAAGGCTTGGTTGGCGATCCCTTTTACCGTGTACTCGACATTTTCATGGGTTACTTTCTCAGGAATTATGAGAGCGCCCTCGGGCTTATTCGTGTAGCCTCCACGGGGCTTCTCTGATGTGACATAGACTTCTGACTGCTCCTGATTGGTTATCTTGTAAAACAGTCCATCTGCGTCAAAGTCGTAGATAGGTATTGCTGCGTGCAGCCCACTAGTGGTCACGAACAATAAGGAGATTAGTGAGAGTAAGAGCGTTGCTTTTTTCATACGTTAATTCTTTTAGTGGTTATGCCTATTGCAAATATACATATTTGTAACTAAATAGCAAGGCTCTCGTAAAGTCGTTTGAGTGTCATGTCGACTGTCGTGTCGCCTTCGCTATGCTCGGTCTCTCCACGTAGCGCAAAAAAAGGTCACGGATCGCGATCCGTGACCTTTGTAGAAGATGCTTAGTTGTGATAAGCCTATTGCATAGTCAATAGACTCATAGAGTGTCGGCTCGTAGAGGAGTTGATGTGCGGGCGGGAGAGGTTAGAGTCTAGAGGTCGAGGGGCTGGCCGGTGGCGACGTTGACAGCGACCTGTGCGAGGCGCACAGCGACGAAGGTATCGATGTACTGCATCTCCGACTCGAGCCAGTTGCGCTGCGCTAGCGAGAGTGTCTCAAGTGTGACGACGCCCTCCTTGTGTCCCTCGGTCGAGAGGTCGAGGTTGAGCTGCGCATCGGTGCGGATCTGCTCTGTCTCGGCGTAGCGTGCGAGTGCCTCGGTGAGCTGTCGTGAGGCTTGCTCGTTTTGCATCTGTATAGCACGCTCAGCGTCTTGTAGCTCTAGCTGACGTACCTGCTGGCTGGCAAGCGCTGCGGAGCGACTCTGCCAACCTTGATAGATGCCTGTGATGGGGATCTGCACGGCTACGCCAACCATCCAGGTTGTGCCAAACTGCTCCTTAAAGCCGTCCATAGGATTGGGCGACATAGTGAGTAGCTGTGCCGTGAAGCCTACCTCGGGAAGCATCTCTCCGAGTGCCATCTTGGCACGTCGCTGCTCCGCCTCGACAGCGAGGTTGGCCGCTTTGAGCTCGACACGCTCCATCGGATTGACTGTGCTGTATAGCTTGGGCTGGCAAGGATCGATCGGCTGCTGGCTGGCGAGCGTGAAGTCGGGAGTGAGCTCTATGGCTTGCTCGGCTGGGATACGACACTGATGCTTGAGTAGGATGAGCAGTGCCTGCAAGCCCTCACGTAGCTTGCCCTCCTGTAGCTTGGCGTTGTTGCGGTTAACTCGTACGGAGACCACTTCACGGTCAGCTACGACTCCTTGCTCTTTCATGGCTGAGACATCAGCGAGTGTTTTGTCCAGCATATCGTTGAACTGTGCGATCGCCTTGAGTTGCTCCTGTAGCTGTACTGCCTGCCAATAGGTCTTGGCGATCTGCTCCTCCTCGCCACGCTGCTGTATGGTCCACTGGTACTCCGCTGCTTGCTCGCCGATCTGCGCTAGACGTACTCCGTTGTAGATACGTCCACCAGCGAAGATGGGTTGACGTAGCGAGAGAGAGCCGTAGAAGATATGTCCTAGCTCGAGGCTCATCTTATCATCGAGCCAAGACTGAGCTTCACTCAGAGTAGGGACTCCTGGCAGGTTGGGCGTCTGCATTGGAGGAAGCCAGGAGGAGAGGTCGACGGAGAAGGGCTTGAGCTTGGCTGGTGTGTAGAGCCAACCGCCCGAAAGAGAAATCTGCGGGAAGTAGTTGCTCTGCGCTTTGAGCCGTGTAGCGTGTGCTGCTTGTCGCTGTGCCTCTAGCTGTGCCGATGGTACGGGGCTCTCCTGATGGTAGCGTATGCAATCATGTAGCGACAGCCTGAGTGGCTCTGTCTGTGCGTAGAGAGAGCTGGTGAGTATGCTGCAAAGGAGGAGTGTGAGTATCCCACGAAGGGGTGACGATAGAGCTCTCATCATAGGGTAAAGGTGGTGTATCCGATGCGATGTCCATCGGCAAAAACGTCTGCTCGGTAGCTCCCCGAGAGGAGCGCCTGCGTAATCTGATAGTAGATGGTGACGGGGGTATCCTCGCCTGTGTACTCGATGCTCTTGGCAGCTGTCGCCTGGAGGGTCTGCCCCTCGAAGCTAAAGGCTCCACCCTCGCCACTCATCGGCATATCGTTGGGGTTGAGGATACGTATGTAGATCGCTTTGGTGCCAACGGGTGCGGTGACATTCTTTTTGATCGTAAAGGAGACGGCTAGTGTCTCCATCTTATCAATGCGATTGGTGCTTTTGCCACGATGGTTGAGCGGCGTGACTGACAGACCTGATAGGTCTAGGCGGGCTGCTATGGCGACTTGGTCAGATAGAGCTGCCTTCTCCTGTGAGAGTCGTGAAGCCTCGCTGCTGACGCGGGAGTAGTCTTCCTTGACCTGCTGATTCTCGGCAACTAGTCGCTCGTTGGTTGCGTGGAGCGAGTCGATCTGTACGATGTAGCTACGGAGTAGGGCTCGGAGTGTGTTGATCTCTCCCGTTAGCTCACTGATGCGCTTGGCGTTGGAGGCCTTGACGGAGGCTAGCTCTTGGCTTAGCTGCTTGACACGCTCCTGCTCGCTCTCAAGCTGCGCGAGTAGCTCGTCATTGTCAAAGGATAGACTCGTCTCGCCCGATGTCGAGGCGAGCTTCTCGTATTGTAGCTGATACTGCGCAGCTAGCTCGTCTAGCTCTTGCTGCATGCGTTGCTTCTCCATATCGACCAGCTCGCTCTGCACGCTCTGCATCTGCTGTCGCTCACTCCTTATATATAGCCATGCCCCTACGATGACGAGGAGTACCACGAGAGCAGCTCCAGCGATGATATACTTGATATGCTTGTTGTCTAGTTTAGCCATGAGGTGGTCTTACTTGATTCTTTTCAAGGTGCCCCGCCGTGTCAATTGATAGGTTAGGGGCGATGTGCTGATAAGTGGCTCGATGCGCTTGGTCTCCTCCTTCGTTGTCCAGCCCTCTAGAGAGGGAGCTGCGCTGATCCGAACCATTCGTCTACCCTGCTCTGTGTCAAAGGTTAGCACGACGGGCATCTCGCTTAGTGGGGACAAAAGAGCCTCAGAAGGAGAGGGAGCGGGTTCTTTTCCCTCGGAATGGATGAGCCAGTCTGTGTATGGAATGGTAGCATCTAGCTCCCACTGCTTCCCTTGCTTGGGCAGAAAGGCCGTGAGCTGACTCACACGGTAGGGCTGCTCGAGGGTGGTGATCTGTAGTAGAGGTGGCTCGCCCTGCACGCGCCAGGGAGCGCGTAGTAGCTCGTAGGTGAGTAGACCCGCTACGGAGATCGTGCAGCGGAGGCGTGCCTTGTCTATCCGCATCTCCAGAGACTCCTGTGCTTTGGTCTGTAAGGTGATGGTGGTATCGGGTGTGTCTAGAGCTTTCTGTAAGAGTTGCTCCCATGCGCTGTCGCTGATAGCGGGAGCTACGCCTAGCGGGCGTTCGAGGATAGGCTGGTAAAGCTGCTCTAGCTCGGCTCGCTCTTGCGCTACGAGCGGACGATAAGCGAGTGCCAGCAAGAGAATAAGAAGATATCTACTTTTGAGGTGCATAAAGCTTCAGAAAAAGTGCCACGCGAAGAGAGACCTAAACTAAGGCTGGAGGAGTGCACATGCCTGAAAGGATGTCGCACCTCTCGCTACGCCCCGCAAAGATAATGAAATAAGCGATTGGAGCCTCTATGCATCTCTTTTGCAAATCTTACGAGTAGTCCTTTGTAGCAACGCACGACTGGTGTCTCGTGGCAGGGTGTCCGTTTCTTTCGTTAAGCTTTTGACCTAATGCCCTTAACGGGGGCGGACGTTATCCAACTCGATACTAGTCGTGCAGTCTTACAAATCGCTATGCGTGAGATTTGTGAGGGGGAGAGAAGCCTTATAGGAAACTTATCGAAGGATGAAGCGCAGAGGCTTAAACTTCTTGCGAAGGAAGCTCTTTGTCATACCCAGCCCTACGGTCCATAGGATTGGCTTGGCGAGAGACATAGCGGAGTCGAGGATTCGTCGTGTCACTCCGTGGGTCCCTTTTCCTTCTTGATCGCTCTGTATCAGAGAGCTGTAGGTCGATTGCTTAGAGCCTCCCGTCAGCTTGGAGAGTAGCGAGTTCTCCTTGCGTCGTTGCTTACGTGTCGATGGTGTGATCAGACGACCTAGTAGAGAGCCTGGAGGAGCTATCTGCTCTTTTGCCTCATTGATAAGTGTCTTCTTGATACCTAGCCCTTTGATATATCCTAGCTCTCTCTGCCAGGTACGCTCAGCGATGACTAGATCAGCCTCAGCGAGCTTCTGACGTCTCTGGAAGTCTTGATATGATACTCTTTTCTTCATGTTAGATGGTCAGGTTATCGGGTTTGCGTGGTGTGTGCTTCGTTGGTAGGGGTGATGGCTCCTTCGCTTTCAGTAGCGATAAAACTTGAGTCTTCCTCGTCTGATGCCATCGGCTCTGGGCGTAGCTTGTCTTCGATCTTATTCAGAGAGTCGTACATCTTGCGATAGATACTAGTACTGATGGAGCGCACGATGGCTTTGCGCAGTAATAGCGTGATGACTATCAGCAGTAGTAAGACTCCAGCACCTATGAGGAAGCTCCATCCCCAACCCAGCTCTAGCCAGGCATTGATACCAGCTACTCCAGCGAAGAGTAAGAGGGTCATCACAAACGGCATTAGTGATAGTACTATAAGTATCGTGAGGAGATTACCTGCGATCTTCATGCCCGCATCGGTGCTTGAGTAGATTGCTCGGCGAGCGTACGCCTTGAGGTACTCCTTGGTATGGTGGATAAAGCGAGATATCTTGAAGTCTTGCATAGAGAGTTAGAGATTAGAGGTTAGAGATTAGAAGCTAGAGGTTAGAGGATAATAACCAAAAGGATAGCGTACTCATCTGTCGTAAGTGACCTGCGGTCTCCTTGTTCGGATGAGTGTGCTACCCTCTCAGTCCTATTGAGTGTATGCTCCTCAATGGAAATAGTCTCAGTGCGAGAGCTTACTTGACCGCCTTCTTAGCTTCATCGACAGTCTCTTTAGCCTTGCTGGCTGTCTCCTTAGCCTTATCCACAGTCTCGTCAAACTGCTCCTCGACCTCCTCGGCAAATTCCTCGCCACGTTTTTGAAGCTTGTCGCGATATGTCTCGAATCGATCCTTAGCCTCATAGTAGCCCTCTACGAGTGAGTCGCGTGTGCGATCTGCCGTAGTGCTGAGATCATCATAAAGACGATCACGCTTGTCGCGATCAGAGAGGTAAGTGATGGCTGCCCCGATAGCTGCTCCGAGAGCGATGCCTAGTGCTATGCGTCCTGTGTTGTTCATATTGGTTTTATTGTTTATAGTGTGAATATAGTTTGTCCTGCTAGTGCAGTCTGTAGATCGTACCTGAAGATCGACAGAGTGTCTCTAGATGGACTCCATTACCTCTACTACATACATAAGAGCGAGAGTAGGAGAGATCATCTTGACACTCTAAAGGTACGAAAAAATAATTATACGACAAGCAAGAAGGGCGGATTAACTTTCAGTTAAAAGGGATAATCCGCTACTTCTATTCGTTAGATCCGCTCTAGGACTAGCTCGATGAGTCCGTCGATACCTTGCTTGTAGTTGGTATTCATATTCAGATTCTGACGCCCTGCGATGATGTAGCAGACGGTCAGCGTGTCGTGCCCGAGGAGACTGCCGATACCACTGAGAGCAGCCGACTCCATCTCAAAGTTGGTGATGCGCTGTCCTTCGAACTCAAAGGCTTCGATCTTCTGATTCAGTGTCGGGTCAGCGAGAGGCAGGCGTAGCTGTCGTCCTTGGGGAGCGTAAAATCCGTTTGCAGCGATCGTGCAGCCAGGCACGATGTCGCCATGGTCACCGACGATCTGTTGGTAGAGCGACTCACTACAATTGACTACATAGGGATCGAGTCCCTTGATAGGCCACTGTAACTGCTCCTTGAGTGCAGCCTCAAAGGGGAGGTCGCGTATCTCCTCTGTATTGGCGTAGAAAAAGAGCGAACCCTCGAAGCCGATCGACTTGTGTGCTGCTACATAAGTACCTATCGGTGTATCTGGTTGTAGCCCGCCACTAGTACCCACACGTACCATCGTCAGCTTGCGGTGGTTAGGGCGTACTTGGCGAGTCTCTAAGTCGATATTGGCGAGCGCATCTAGCTCGTTGATGACGATCTCAATGTTGTCACAGCCTATGCCGTGGCTCTGCACAGTGATCCGCTTGCCACGATAGGTACCCGTGATGGAGTGAAACTCTCGATTGCTTACCGAGCACTCCTGTGAGTCGAAGTGCGATGCGATCATGTCCACACGCGCTGGGTCACCGCAGAGGACTATCTTGTCAGCCAGTTGCTCAGGCTTCAGATGAAGGTGAAAGATCGAACCATCGTCATTGACGATCAGTTCGCTGGGAGGTATGATGCGATTCTGTGTACTCATAGTTCTATTCCGTTTGAAGTAAATGATGACTCTCCAAAAATACAAAAACTCCGTCACATCTCCTTGTTTTATCAAAAACACAATGTTTGCGGAAGTTAGAAGATACGAGTGGTGTAAGCTTTTGATATACATAATAAGAGAGCATAGATACGGGTATCTATGCTCTCCTTATGGTGTCCGCTCACCTAGTAGAGGAGGGCGTATGCTTATAGCCCCCGCCTCTATGGTAGCGTCTCTATATACCTATGCAGATTACTTCTTGAGGAAGTCCTGTACGTGGTCATTTGGTACCATCTCCTCTTGGAAGGTATAAGCACCAGTCTTAGGCGACTTGACCATCTTGATAACCTTCGAGTATGAGCGACCATCGCCCGTTCTAAAGGTTGCGACCGATTTCTTAGCCATTGTACTTAGTTCTTATTTTGTTAGTAGGAAGGGGAGAGATGATTACTTAATCTCACGATGTAGTGTGTAGCGCTTGAGTATCGGATTGTACTTCTTCAGCTCTAGGCGCTGTGTGGTATTCTTTCTATTCTTCGTGGTGACGTAGCGAGAGGTGCCTGGCATGCCACTCTCTTTGTGCTCTGTGCACTCGAGTATTACCTGTACTCGATCGCCTTTACCTTTCTTAGCCATAGTAAATGTGTGTGATTAAAGGAGTGAGTGGTTTATTTGTTCTTGATGCTTAGGTAGCCCGCATCGCTAGCACGGCGCAGAGCCTCGTTGAGACCTACGCGGTTAATGAGCCTGAGCCCAGCTGCTGAGACCTTGAGGGAGATCCAGCGATCCTCCTCGGGCCAGTAAAACTTCTTGCGGAAGAGGTTAACGTCAAAGGTGCGCTTCGTGCGACGCTTTGAGTGGGATACATTGTTGCCCACCATAGCCTTCTTACCGGTGATCTGACATATCTTAGACATGACGGTGTGGTATTTCTTTTATACTTCTACGATGTTTCTGAGATCGATACAGCCCATCCATTAGCATCATCTGGTGTGGGTCTGCAATCAGACTGCAAAGTAACGCAATTATTTTGACAAAAGCAAATGCTCATCGCTCGGACTTTGGCAATTGGTGTGTCTGTGAAGGGCTGAAAAGCCTTTTGGTCTCAATCGCTCAGAGCGATCTTGCTACTGAATGTGTCGGCGCTTTGCGAAGTCAAGATGAGTTCTAGTGAGTTACTATATAGCAGAATTGTGTTACATTTGTTTCACAAACAAACGCCATAATGATTATGACTCGACGCTTTTTCTCCCTTCTAGTCTTAGGACTGATCTTAAGTGTGAGTACGCTATGGGCTAAGCCTCGTACAGAGCAGCAGGCTCGTCTCATAGCCGAGCAGTATACCACACAGCGCTTTAGCCGTAGCGAGTTAGCAGCACTACGCTCAGCCTCTGCGCCCTTGCTGACACTCGTGTCGGCTCCAGCCACTGGCGCTGATGAGCTCTCCGTACGTCACCAGACGATGGCACCCGCCGTGCAGACAGTAGCCTCCGCCTATTACGTATACAATATAGGTAGCGGACGAGGCTATGTGATGATCTCGGGTGACGATCTGCTACCTGAGGTGATTGCTTATGCTGATGATGGAGCCTTTCTCCCAGATGAGGAGCAGCCAGAGCATATGGCTTCGTTTCTCGCTCAGGTACGTGCAGCGCTACACGCTTTGGTAGAGCGTGGTAAGCCAGTAGAGATGCCACGCACCACACAGCTACGTCCTGAGGGTGTGGCTCCTCTCTTGGGCGATATTCAGTGGGGGCAGGGCTACCCCTTCAATACGCTTTGTCCCGAGAAGGAGGGTGGTCGCTCTGTCGTGGGTTGCGTAGCGACGGCACTCGCTCAGATCATTCGCTATCACCAGTGGCCTAACCAGGGTGAGGGCATCTGCGCCTATACCGAGAACGATGGTACCAATCATCGTGTAGACTTCTCACGGTACAGCTACGACTGGGCGCATATGCCTGGACAGCCTGATCTAGAGTTCCCAACTCAACCAGTCATCAGTGCACTCTCTACGCTGAGCTATCACGTAGGAGTCATCTCACGAATGCAGTATAGCCCTCAGGGTAGTGGTACGATCTCTCAGTTTCCTAGAGAGGGACTGCAGAAGTACTTTAAGTATAAGAAGAGTATCCAGTTGCTCAGTCGTATGAACTATACGATAGCGGATTGGATGGACATCATCGCTACAGAGCTCAACGAGGGGCGCCCCATCTACTACGCTGGTGCTAGTAGTACGGTCGGTCACGCCTTCGTGTGCGATGGCTATAAGCAGGACGGCTACTTCCATATCAATCTCGGATGGGACGGCATAGCCAATGGGTACTTCCTCCTTTATGCGATCAATCCCGATGTGCTGGGTACTGGTGGTGGTACATCGTACGATGGATACAATAACTATCAGGAGATTATGGTCGGCATAGAGCCTGACCGTGATGGCTCCTCTCAGCCTATTGGTGGCGAGTCTATATCGGCTCACTACCTAGAGGTGTCTTGTAAGGACAATGCAACGATTAAACTTCAAAACGCACTCCTCGAGCTAACCTCTGCACTGAGGTATGAGACGAAGTTCTGTCTCTCCATAACGCCCTCTGAGGAAGGTGCACAGACCTATTACGGAGCTCTCAGTGATGAACAAGAGCTAAAGATGCGTGACTATTATGTCTACTATCATAACCAGCGACACAAGATTCCCTCCGCTAATCTACCAGACTTAGGACTCCCCACACGGAGTGCGAGCTATGTCGTGACCCTTGCTTACGAAGGTGATGACGGCAAGATGATTCCCGTACAGCACTCCAACGGAGGTGTCTCTGAGGTGCTTGTCACCTTCGATGCTGAGGGCAAGGCTAGTTGCGAATTGCGAAGCTTGGAGCCACAGCTTGCTTTGACAGATGTTATAGATCCTGACTTGCGAGGCTACAGCAAGAGTTCGCTCACGCTCGGCATCGACAACCTTGGCAAGGAGGAGTACTACTCCACATGGACCTGCTACTTTGAGGATATGAAGGGTGATCTTACCCCTATCGGCTCTCTCTCAGCCTTGATGACTGCCCAAGAGCATCAGCAGGTGCCACTAGATATCTCCAAGCTACCTCTCCCCGCTGGCACTAAGGGCAACATCATCCTCAAGGGGACCTATCTAGATGAAGGTGGCTCCGATAGTGGCTACTCTTTACGCTCTCCGCAGCGTCTGGAGGTACTACCATCTCAGAGGTCGATTTCCGCTGCTACGATCAAGTGTCTCGCTAGGCGGTCTATGATGGGTGCTATAGAGTATACCCCTGGGATGACCTCTATGGACTTCGAGATAACCAATCAGGGAGATCAGGCGAGAAGCTATCTTGTGCTAGACTGGGCACTCTTACAGCTTGCGAATGGAGGTACCTATCTACGGAGTAAAGGTCAGAATCTCTTTAAGGATCTAGAGGCTCATGGGTCGGTTCAGTATAGTATAGATCCATCTCTTTGGGACTCGATGATCGAAGGGCAAAAGTACTCTCTCCTAGTCCGACTGTCTGATGTTATAGAGAATGATGGTCAGTTCTACTATGGAGAGCGAGAGTTCCAGTTAATCCTGCCCATAGTTACTGTAGACCAGCTCTCGCCAGCTATTGATGAGGAGCATTACGTCTCTCTTGAAAAGGAGTGTGAGTACCTATCTGTCCTCTCAGCACGGATCGCAACTCCTGGTATGATTCGCATCTATGGGTGGTGGCCCTCGGCCCTATCACACAAGGATGGGGTCTTCAACATCTTCGGAACTGTCGATACGGGGCGTACAGCCATCATCGGAGCTTTCACTTCGCTCATCTTTGACGACGAGATGGAGACAAAAGATGTCATAGAGGCTGACTTCTCGCACGCTTCACCCGATCTAGAGTACGTGTCGCTCTGTCGTAGCAAGATCAGAGGTGAGGCAATGACCGAGATGCTCCAGTCCCTTCCCGACCGCTCGGCTACCACTCGTGGTACCATAGCACTTATCGATACCTCCAGACCTGATCTAGAGGGCAACGTCTGTACAGCAGAGCAGGTAAAGATAGCTGCACAGCGTGGCTGGACGGTCACCGATCAGAGTGGCAATGCTTATCTAGCGGTCGATGCCCCGACCCCGCAGGAGGAGTGGACGCTCTATCCTATGCCCGTACGTGATCAGCTCACAGTGGTAGGGCTACCTACTGCAAGCCCCGTGACGCTCTACACGCTGCAGGGAGAGCGGCTGCTTCAAGCTGTCACACCGGCCGGAGGTCAGCTCCAGCTCAGCCTGGCACATTTACCTAGTGGCACATACATCCTTACCACAGTACTGGGGAGCCGTCGTGTAGTCGTAGTTGGCGATTAGCTGTTGGCTGTTGGCTAAAGATACTAGTGGCACTAGTGCGCCTAGTGCCACTAGTGCTACTAGGACTTAACCTCTAACTTCTAACCTCTAACATCTTTTTCGTACCTTTGGAGTGGAGTTGCGAGAGCGACTCCCGTTTTTAGAGCTAGACACTATAATAGTATACACAGATGCAGCAGATAGAGGGTCCGATCGGGGTTTTTGACTCAGGGTACGGAGGATTGACGATCCTACGTAAACTGCAGGAGCAATTACCTCAGTACGACTTCGTTTATCTTGGCGACAATGCGCGCTCGCCTTATGGTTCGCGGTCTATGCGGGTGGTCTACCAGTTTACGAGAGAGGCGGTCGAGCGACTCTTTGACCATGGCTGTCCGCTGGTCATCCTCGCTTGCAACACCGCCTCGGCGAAGGCGCTCCGACAGATACAGCAAGAGGATCTGCCCAAGCTCGACGGAGGCTTGATGCGTCGTCGTGTGCTGGGGATCATCCGCCCGACGGTCGAGTGCATCGACACGCTCACAGGTACCAAGCATGTGGGTATCCTCGCTACTGAGGGTACCGTCTCTAGTGAGAGTTATGTGGCTGAGATACACAAGCTCTACCCCGATGTGACGGTCGTCCAGGAGGCTTGCCCGCTGTGGGTGCCTATCGTGGAGACGGGCGAGAGCGATAGCCCAGGGACGGACTTCTTCGTGCGCAAGCATCTGGAGCGACTCTTGGCACAGGACGAGAAGATTGATACGATCATCCTCGGCTGCACCCACTACCCGATACTGATGCCTAAGATACAGCGCCTGCTGACTCCTTCGATCAAGGTAGTGGCTCAGGGCGAACTGGTCGCTAAGTCTCTCGAGGAGTACCTCGTACGTCACCCCGAGATGGCGGCTCAGCTCACGCGTGGTGGCACGACACGTTACTACACGACGGAACAGACGGAGCGCTTCTCTCGTACGGCATCCATATTCTTTGACACACCCATATCGGTAGAGCATCTGTCTCTATCACAATACTAATGAATAACCAATAGCAAACGAATCACTATGAAGAGAATCTATCTTGTAGCACTACTCATGTTGACTACGCTACTCTGCGTCAGCTGCGGCTCTAGTAAGAACGGTAGCAAGATCAATCTGGCCTCACTCGACGGTAGCTCTTGGGAGCTTACGCACATGGATGGCATCAAGATCAATAAGGATGCGCTTCAGACAGCTACTATCAGCATCAGCGGAGCAAGTATCTCTGGTCAAGCTGCTTGCAATAGCTATGGTGGTGAGTGCTTTGTCTACTCTGACGGTCGCATCAAGGTCGGAGACATGATGGCTACTCGCATGGCATGCTCCAATATGATGTACGAGCGTATCTTCCTAGCAGCTCTACAGGAGGCTAAAGCCTTTCGTATGGATGGAGCGAACACGCTCAAGCTTTACTCTACACACGACGCTTCGGGGCAGCCTAGCCTAACCTTCAAGCGCAAGTAATCTCCACGCCCGTCACGACATATAGCCATAGCGTAGATCCTCTCGCTGGGTCTACGCTATGGTCTTGCCTCTAGTCTCTAACCTCTTTTTCGTCCCTTTGGAGTGGAGTTGCGAGAGCGACTCCCGTTTTTAGAGCTAGACACTATAATAGTATACACAGATGCAGCAGATAGAGGGTCCGATCGGGGTTTTTGACTCAGGGTACGGAGGATTGACGATCCTACGTAAACTGCAGGAGCAATTACCTCAGTACGACTTCGTTTATCTTGGCGACAATGCGCGCTCGCCTTATGGTTCGCGGTCTATGCGGGTGGTCTACCAGTTTACGAGAGAGGCGGTCGAGCGACTCTTTGACCATGGCTGTCCGCTGGTCATCCTCGCTTGCAACACCGCCTCGGCGAAGGCGCTCCGACAGATACAGCAAGAGGATCTGCCCAAGCTCGACGGAGGCTTGATGCGTCGTCGTGTGCTGGGGATCATCCGCCCGACGGTCGAGTGCATCGACACGCTCACAGGTACCAAGCATGTGGGTATCCTCGCTACTGAGGGTACCGTCTCTAGTGAGAGTTATGTGGCTGAGATACACAAGCTCTACCCCGATGTGACGGTCGTCCAGGAGGCTTGCCCGCTGTGGGTGCCTATCGTGGAGACGGGCGAGAGCGATAGCCCAGGGACGGACTTCTTCGTGCGCAAGCATCTGGAGCGACTCTTGGCACAGGACGAGAAGATTGATACGATCATCCTCGGCTGCACCCACTACCCGATACTGATGCCTAAGATACAGCGCCTGCTGACTCCTTCGATCAAGGTAGTGGCTCAGGGCGAACTGGTCGCTAAGTCTCTCGAGGAGTACCTCGTACGTCACCCCGAGATGGCGGCTCAGCTCACGCGTGGTGGCACGACACGTTACTACACGACGGAACAGACGGAGCGCTTCTCTCGTACGGCATCCATATTCTTTGACACACCCATATCGGTAGAGCATCTGTCTCTATCACAATACTAACGAATAACAAATAGCAAACGAATCATTATGAAGAGAATCTATCTTGTAGCACTACTCCTGCTGACCACGCTACTCTGCGTCAGCTGCGGTACTTGTAAGAATAGTAGCAAGATCAATCTAGCCTCACTCGACGGCAGCTCTTGGGAGCTCACCCACATGGATGGCATCGAGATCAATGAGGATGCACTCCAGACAGCGACTATCAGCATCAGCAAAGCTCGCATCTCTGGACAAGCAGCCTGCAATAGCTATGGAGGCGAGTGTATGATGTACTCTGATGGTCGCATCAAGATCGGAGATATGATGTCTACTCGTATGGCTTGTTCCAATATGATGTATGAGCGTATCTTCCTAGCAGCTCTGCAGGAGGCTAAGGCCTTTCGCATGGATGGTGCGAACAGGCTCAAGCTCTACTCGACGCACGATGCTTCGGGTCAGCCTAGCCTGACCTTCAAGCGCAAGTAATCCCCCCGCTCTTCACAATATATCGCCATAGCGTAGATCCTCTCGCAGGGTCTACGCTATGGTCTTGCCTCTAACCTCTAACTTCTAATCTCTAACCTCTAATCTCTAATCTATGCGTACCCGCACTCTCTTTACCACCCTCATACTCCTCTGCTCGCTCACACTCGTTGCCCAGCAGCAGCGAGAGATCACCCTGCCCGAGGTCACCTCAGGCGCATTTGCTGCTCGTGGTGCTGGCAACGGCTTTCGCTCGCTACCCGATGGCAAGCACTACACGCTCATCAGCGATGACTACCAGCGCATTGTCAAGTATGAGTATGCTACGGGACGGGCTGTCGATACGCTCTTTGACATAGCGACCGCTCGTGAGTGCGATCTCCAGGCGATCTGGGACTACGACATAGCTCCCTCGGGACATCATATCCTGATCTACACCGACATACAGCCTATCTACCGACGCTCCTACACGCTACGAGCTACCCACTACGATGTGCGTCGCAACCTGTGTGAGCCGCTCACTGAGGGGGATATCATGATCCCCACCTTCAGTCCTGACGGGCGGATGGTCGCTTTCGTCAGAGACAATAATATATATATCAAAAAGTTTGACTTCAACTCAGAGGTGCAGGTCACCACAGATGGTAAGCGCAATGAAGTGATCAACGGATCGACCGACTGGGTGTACGAAGAGGAGTTTAGCACGACACGCCTGATGGAGTGGAGCCCCCAGAGCGACTTCCTCGCCTTCGTACGCAGTGATGAGAGTCAGGTGAAGGCTTACTCGATGCCGATCTACGGAGACGGGCTCTATCCCACGGACTACGTCTATAAGTATCCGAAGGTGGGAGAGCAAAACTCAATCGTCTCGCTACACCTCTACAACCTCGAGCTCAAGCGCATCGATCGTGTCGAGCTACCACTAGATGCGGACGGATACATACCTCGCATCATCTTCACTGGCTGGGGTAGCGATCTAGCCGCTGTCACGCTCAATCGTCTGCAAAACGATCTCAAGGTGTACCGCATCAATCCGAAGAGCCGTACGCCTCGACTGACCCTTCGTGAGCAAGACCCGCGATATATCAACAATGAGTTTATCAACTCTATGCGCTTCGTCCCCGATGGCATCGTCATGCTGAGCGAGCGGGACGGCTCTACGCAGCTCTATAAGTATGGCACGAATGGAGCGCTCCAGCAGCGCCTGACGCAGGGTGAGTGGGACATTATCAACTTCTACGGCTGTGACAGCGAGGGCAACGTCTACTACCAGGCTGCTGACGAGACGCCTACCCAGAGACGAGTCCTCAAGACGACCCCACGGGGCAAGACGACTGTCTTGGCGGGAGAGGCTGGCATCAATCGCGCTAGCTTCACGCAAGACTATAGTTACTTCATCAATAGCTATAGCAATGCTAAGACGCCTACCATTACGACAATCCGCACGGCAAAGGAGGGCAAGGTGATCCGTACGCTCGAAGACAATGCGCAGCTGGTCGCTAAGCTCAAGGGGTATGACTACAACGACAAGGAGTTCTTTACCATTGAGGTAGCTCCTGGACGCACGCTCCATGGCTGGATGATCCGTCCGCCACACTTTGACGCGAGCAAGCGTTACCCCACGGTAATGCATCAGTACAGTGGTCCCGACTCGCAGGAGGTGCTGGATCAGTTTTACATCGGCTGGGAGTATGCTCTGGCGCAGGCTGGCTATGTAGTCGTCTGTGTGGACGGACGTGGTACAGGTGGCCGTGGCACCGAGTGGCGCAAGTGCACCTATCGTGAGCTCGGTCTGCGGGAGAGTAGCGACCAGATCGCAGCTGCTGAGGCGCTGCCCAAGCAGTTTAGCTATATCGACGGAGAGCGCATTGCTATCTTTGGCTGGAGTTTCGGTGGGTACAATACGCTCATGTCGCTCTGCCGTGGCAAGGTCTTTCGTGCTGGTGTAGCTGTGGCTCCTGTGACCGACTGGCGCTTTTACGACACGGTTTACACAGAGCGCTTTATGGCGACTCCACAAGTCAATAACAAGGGTTATGACGCTTCCTCAGTCCTACCTATCGCACACAACCTACATGGCGATCTGCTGGTCATTCACGGCACGGCTGATGACAATGTGCATCTGCAAAACACGATGCGCCTAGCCACTGAGCTGGTCAAGGCCGACATACCCTTTGAGATGGCGACCTATACCGACAAGGATCACAGCATCTACGGAGGTAACAACAGGCAGCACCTTTACAGTCGCATCATCGACTTCCTCGATCGTAAGCTTAAATAACTTTTAGCGATAGAGCTGATGAAGCAACCCCACATACGTAAGCCTGAGTGGCTCAAGATCAAGCTTGGTAGCGATGTAACTTACGACGAGACGCGTGCGGTGCTGCAGCAGCATTGTCTGCACACGATCTGCACGAGCGGTCGCTGTCCTAATCAGGGTGAGTGCTGGTCACGAGGCACCGCCACCTTTATGATCGGTGGAGCGATCTGCACACGAGCTTGTAAGTTTTGCAATACAGAGACGGGTCGCCCGCTACCACTAGACCCTGAGGAGCCTCGTCACGTCGCTGAGAGTGTCCGTGCGCTAGGTCTCAAGCATGCGGTGGTCACCAGTGTGGATCGCGACGATCTGCCCGACAAGGGGAGTGCCCACTGGGTCGAGACGATACGACAGATACGTGAGCTGTGTCCTGGCGTTACGATCGAGGTGCTGATACCAGACTTCGACGGGCAGGCAGAGCTCATTGCACCGATCCTACAGGAGCGCCCCGAGGTGGTGGCACACAATATGGAGACGGTGCGACGGCTCACGCCCGTGGTGCGCAGCCGAGCTACTTATGACTGCAGTCTCTCCGTCTTGGCACAGATCGCTGAGACGGGACTGCCCGCTAAGACGGGGCTGATGCTCGGTCTCGGCGAGACGCAGGAGGAGATCCTCGAGACGATAGATGATCTGCGTCGGGTAGATTGTAGTATCCTCACGCTAGGTCAGTACCTCCAGCCCACCCGTCGTCACTATCCCGTGCAGGAGTATGTGCATCCCGACCGCTTTGCCGAGCTTCGTGAGATAGCCTTGGACAAGGGCTTCCGCCATGTGGAGAGCGGACCTCTGGTGCGCTCCTCCTATCACGCTGAGCGCCACCTGCTCTAGCGCCGTCGCTCTCAGAAGGCGACCCATCAAAGTTTCCTCCCTTGGAATTTGTTTTCTAGGGGAGGAAACTTTGTTTTTTTCAGGGCTGGGAACTTTCCTTTCCAAGGTTGGAAAGCTATCCTTCGTCTAGAGAAGTGTCGCTTTGATCGGACAGCAACGATCAGTCTGAACTAGTGCTCTCGGGTTGCCTTGGCGGGAACGCTCTTGGCTAGTGAGAAGAAGAACTCGAGACCTCCCGTGGGTCTGTTCTTTGCCGAGATCTCACCACCGTGGAAGCGTATAGCATTGCGTACGATAGAGAGTCCCAGTCCCGATCCGCCCATCTCACGACTGCGTCCGCCATCGATGCGGAAGAAGCGGTCGAAGATCTTAGCTAGGCTCTCGCTTTCTGGTATGCCAGGGCCGTTGTCGGCAAAGGTGAAGTAGTAGTAGCGCTCGTCCTGCATCGTCTGGTCGATCTCTATGGTGGTGCCAGTGCCAGCGTAGCGGATGCTATTCTCCGTCAGATTGGCAAAGACAGCATAGAGTAGCGAGTGATTGGCCTGTACGGTGGTCTGCTCGGGGATTCGATTGCAGATGGTCATCTGCGCCTTTTGTAGCTTGATCTCTAGAGCTGCTTTGACCTCCTCGACGACACTGTGCGGGGTGAGCTCTTGCAGGGCGTAGAGATCGCTCGCCTCTTCCAGCTTGGTGATCATAGAGACGTCGCTGATGAGCTGTGAGAGACGTATCATCTGATTGTAAGTGCGCTCGATGAAGTAGCGTTGCTTCTCCTCAGGGAGTGGCTGGTTGAGGATCGTCTCGAGGTAACCACGGGCGCAAGTGACAGGCGTGCGCAACTCGTGGGCGATGCTATTGGTCATGTCGTGCTTGAGGCGACGATCATTTTCCTTCTTAGTTACATTCGTTAGGACGATCTCAAAGCTATTGTCGGGAAAGAGCTGTGCGCGCACCTCTAGATGCGATCCGTCCTTGTCGATGATGTATCGTGTAGAGCGCGGAGCGGTACCTGGGTGAGCCTCTTGGTCGGCTAGAAGAGTCTTGACCTGATACAGCTCAGGGTAGTCGAGGATGCGCTCATCAATGATAAAGGTGGGGGTGTCAACGAGGGTGTTGAGATTCTGTATGAAGTGGCTATTGGCATAGATAAACTGGCTCTCCGCACTAAAGAAAGAGATGCCAGCATCGGAGCTAGCGAAGTGCTGTATGAGTTTCTCGCGCTCGATCTCGTAGCGGCTCTTGCTCTCTTCGAGCATCTTAAAGATCTTCTTGAGCTGCTCTCCTAGCTCACCGATCTCACTCTTGGGGAAAGTGACGGACTCGTACTCCTCACCAGCCTGCGCCTTCGCTACAAAGTCGTGAAGCGTACGCACCGAGCGAGAGAATTGGTCGGTAAAGAAGACGACCGCTAGCAGTGCTAGACTGAAGATGGCAACGATGAGGAGGAGGAAGAAGTGATTGGAGCGAAAGTAGTTGACGTAGTCTATATGGTAGGGTATAGCTACACGGATGTAGTATCCCTGATCTCTGTACTGCTTGGCAAAGTAGTAGAAGTCCTCTCCGAGCGTCTCGCTATACCGCTTGGAGGTACCTATGCCATTGAGGTTGGCCTGTTGTAGCTCTATGCGTGAGAGGTGGTTCTCAGGGATTGCCCCTTGGGTGACGTTGTCAAAGTAGACGTCGCCCTTTAGGTTGATGATCGTAAAGCGTAGATTGTCTGGGAGGTAGGATAGGAAGCGTCCTAGATCGTCCTGATCTGGCCAGTTGCTAAAGGCTGAGAGTGAGTCTCTCCCTTGCTCCTGCGGGTTTGCTTCGTAGTCTGCTATGTAACTATCGACACAGTCGGCGGTCTGCTCGAGGAATGATACGAGCGCTTGGGTCTTGATCTCCTTTTCGGAGGCACGCTGTACGAAGTAGATGATCCCGCCAAAGATGATAAAGAGCAGAGCTGCGGAGATAAAGACTTTGGACTTATAGTTGTACTGACTCATAGTAGGACGGTAACGATAGGGGTGTGTTAGATAAATAGTGACTAGTGCGCCTCCTCCTGAACGAGGCAATAGCCGAAGCCTGAGCGGTTGATGATCTTGATCCCGCTACCACGTAGCTTCTTGCGTATGCGGGTGATGTGTACATCGATGGTGCGCTCCATAACGAATACATCCTCTCGCCACACACGATCGAGGATCTCCTCACGTGAGAAGACCTTGCTGGGATCGCGTGCTAGTAAGATGAGTATCTCGAGTTCCTTCTTGGTTAGATCGATAGGCTCGCCATCGACGAAGACCTGCTTGGCATCTAGGTCGATGAGGAGCGTGCCGATCTCTATCTGACTCTCTTCGAAGTCTAGTCCTCCCTGCAAGGAACGCATAAGGATAGCTTGGACGCGCGCTTGTAGCTCTTTGATAGAGAAAGGCTTCGCCATATAGTCGTCGGCTCCGATGTTAAAGCCCGTGAGGAGATCATTTTCAGTCCCCTTGGCGGTGAGGAAGATGATCGGTGTGGTGAGCTTCTTATCCCGTCGTATGAGCTCAGCGAGCTTGAAGCCACTCATGCCAGGCATCATCACGTCGAGGATGAGTAGGTGATACTCCTCGAGTGGCATCTTGAGCGCCTCCTCAGCGTTGGCCGCTGTGGAGACTTGGTATCCCTCGCCAGCGAGGTTGAAGGTAAGTATCTCACGGAGGTCCTCCTCATCGTCGACTAGGAGGAGTCTAAACTTCTTCTTGTCCATAGTTATCTAGCTCTTGTTCGGTGGGGATCTCTACTTTTTGACTCTTGGCGTGTAGTAGGTTCTTGCCTTCGGAATGGAAGATAGCCGCCTCGGCAATGTTTGTTGCATTGTCGCCGATGCGCTCTATGTTGTAGGCTATGCTGCTGATCGCCAGTGAAGCCTGTATGGAGTCTACGTCAGGGCTCTGCTCTGCGTCTAGTAGTGCTTGGGGTAGCGAGTCGTTGATATGGTAGTGTAGATCGTCTACGTGTGTGTCTCGACTGATGACGCGTCGTGAGAGGTCTGAGTCTCCTGCAAAGAACGAGGTGACCGCATCGGTGACCATCTGATAGGTCTCTGAGAGCATCTCGTGTAGCGTCTCAGCGTACTGGAGGAAGAGTCCATTGCTAGTCTCGATCGTACGGGTGAAGTTGGCTACATTGAGCAGTAGATCACCTATGCGCTCTAGATAGCTGGTCATATCGTGTAGGGCAAACATACGCCTAGCCTCAGAGGCACGAGGGGTGTAGAGTATGATCCCGTTGATGACCTCGCTCCTTATCTTGACCTCTAGGCTATCTATGATAGTCTCATTCATCTCGATGTGCTCGTAGGCATCAGGCTCTACGACCCCGCTGAGGAGCTGCTGTATGATCTCTACTTGGCGAGCGATCACTTTGTTGAGTACGTTGAAGTCTTCCTTGATCAGGACGACGTGGTGATCCATATTGGGTGACATAGGTTGTGACAGTTACGTTTTACTTGATAGGGAAGGTGAGAGTGTCTGTCTGTATGGCAGATCTAAGGTACGATGTTTTATCCGAAGTTGCCCTGTAGGTAGTCCTCGGTGCGCTTATCGCTGGGGTTGGTAAACATCTTGTCGGTGCGGTCATACTCGACTAGCTCACCGAGGTACATAAACATCGAGCGGTCGGATATGCGTGCCGCCTGGCCCATATTGTGCGTGACGATGAGGATCGCTATCTCCTTTTTGAGCTCTAGGATCAGCTCCTCGATGCGATTGGTCGCTATCGGGTCTAGTGCGGAGGTAGGCTCGTCCATCAGGAGTAGCCGAGGACGCAGTGCTAAGGCACGAGCGATGCATAGTCGCTGCTGCTGTCCACCCGAGAGGAAGGAGCCACGCTTGTCTAGTCTGTCCTTGACCTCCTCCCATAGTCCGACCGACTGCAGAGAGGTGGTGAGGATCTCTTCGCGCTGCGCCTTGGAGACCTTGATGCCGTTGAGCTTATAGCCCGCCATCACATTGTCGGCGATGCTCATCGTCGGAAAGGGGTTCGGCTGCTGGAAGACCATCCCCGCCATGCGACGGACGACCATCGGGTCTTTCTCTAAGATGTTCTCTCCCTGTAGGAGGATGCGTCCATCGGTACGTATGCCAGGGTAAAGCTCGTGCATACGATTGATGGCACGTAGCAGGGTACTCTTGCCACAACCACTAGGACCCATGATGGCGGTGATCTCGTGATCGTAGATCTCCGCAGAGACGTTGGTCACGGCACTCTTCTCAGGAGTGTACCAGATGCTTACGTTGTCTAGCTGGAGGACCACTTCGGGCGTTGTCGTCTGTATAGAGTTTGGAGTCATGCTTTGGACAAAAAAGAAGTTACTAGTAGCGTGTCCGATCGGAGATACGCTTGGCGATAAAGTTTAGAAGGAGCACTAGGAGTAGGAGAAAGAGCGAAGAGCTCCAGATCATCTCCTGAAGGTTGGGATCACTGTAAAACTCCCAGATGAGTAGCGGTACGGCCGACGAAGGGGTGTCGAGCGTCCACGATATGCGGGCACTGCCTAGAGCGGTCATGATGAGCGGTGCCGTCTCACCGATGATACGACTTACTGCTAGCAGGATACCAGTCAGCAGACCACCCATAGCAGAGGGGAGGAGGATCTTAAGCACCATCTTGCGGTAGGAGCATCCGAGAGCGAGCGCTGACTCTTTGAAGGACTTAGGCAGTCGCGCCAGCGTCTCCTCGGTAGAGCGTATGATGAGCGGTAGCATCATAATCGCCAGAGCCACAGCACCAGCTAGGGCCGAGTAACCTCGCATCGGTAGTACCACCCAAGCGTATACGATGATACCGATGACGATCGAGGGGGTGCCTTGTAGCAGGTCCGTGACGAAGCGCACTACATTGGCGAGACGTGAGGATCTATTCTCCGAGAGGTAGATACCGCCTAGGAGTCCTATGGGGATAGCAATGATAGAGGCTACGAGGGTCATGATAAGGGTGCCGACGATACCATTAGCAATACCGCCTGGCAGTATCGTGCGAGAGCCTTCGATCGTGTTGGCGCGCTTGGCCATCATCGCCTCGACAGCTGTCGGTGCCGTCTTGGTAAAGAAGTCCCAGTTGATCTGCTGGTAACCCTCCAGGACGATCTTGCCGATGATGAGAAAGAGCGGTATGACGGTGATGCAGGCGAGTACGATATTGACTAGATAGACCGTGCGGTCCCAGCCCTGTCTTACTTTGAGTGATGCCATAGTCTGTTTAGGCTCGTTTCTTGTTTAGGATTATCTTCACAATGCCGTTGATGATGGCTGTGATGAGGAAGAGGACTAGAGCGATCGCTATGAGCGAACTGAGCTTGAGTCCGTGCGCCTCGTTGAACTGATTAGCGATCAGCGAAGCCATACTCTGTCCCGTGTCAAAGAGCGATGTAGGTATCTTGTCCGTGTTACCGATCAGCATCGTCACCGCCATCGTCTCACCGAGAGCTCGTCCCAGAGCGAGGATATAAGCTGCGACGATACCGCTCCGGGCATTGGGTAGGATGACCGATCCGATCACCTCCGTACGGGTGGCGCCGAGACTGTAGGCAGCCTCCTTGAGCGACTTAGGGGTGAGCATGACAAACTCCGCTGTGAGCGACGAGGCATAGGGGATGATCATAACGGTGAGTATAAGCACAGAAGTGAGGATCCCGTAGCCATTGCCCTGTGGTCCATCGATCATATCAATGAGCGGACGCAGTGTGTAGAAGCCCCATAGACCGTACACGATCGAGGGGATGCCCGCAAGTAGATCTGTCAGCGAACGGATGACGCCAGCGATCCGCTTACCCTTGAAGTACTCCCCGATGAAGAGTGCTACCGGTAGCGAGAAGGGGATGCACAGGATTAAAGCTAGTATCGAGGTGACCACAGTCCCCACGATAAAGGGCAACGCTCCATACTGCTCCCGCCCAGCCGTGGGGTCCCACTCGGAGGAGCAGATGAAGCGAAAGAAGCCAAACTCACTAAAGGCCTCCATGCTGTTACTAATCAGACTGATCAGCATCGCTAGGCAGATCAGTAGCACGAGAAGCCCAGAGCTAGTGAGTAGACCGCGGAAGATCTTGTCGCCGATAGGGCGGCGTGACGCTTTACGGACGAGGGTAGACATATAGGCAGAGCTTATATTTATAAGGAGTAGGTGGGTAAGGGTAAAAGACATCTCTCCTCCGAATAGAGAGCGGTACAGGTCGGATGCGACTCACTAACTAATCGGAGCTATCCAGACGGCACTACTGTTGAGAGGGGAGGAGAGACGTTCTTTTGGTGTGAGGAGATTGCTACAGAGACCGTAGCAGTCTCCTTTTTTGTTTTTCTGGTGTATTAGGGGGGCTACTCCTTAGGAGTGCTAGTTAGGTCTATAGGCTTACCGCCATAGGTCAGCTTAGCCAGCTGCGCCTTGGCTGCTGCGATCATCTCAGCCGATAGCGGTGCGAAGTGAATCTGCGAAGTGATAGCCTGTGCCTCTTCGCTCAGCATCCAGTTGAGTAGACGAGCCGTCTCGACAGCCTCTGCCTCAGAGTGGTCATCGTACTGCATCTCCTGATAAGCGATGAGCCAGGTGAGACAACTAATAGGGTAAGCGTCAGGGTGTGACGAGTTGGTGATCATCTGACGTGTGTCGGACGCTACCTCGCCAGCAGCGGCTGCAGAGATAGACTCGAGCGAGGGAAGGACGAAGTTGCCCGCTTGATTCTGTACCATGGCTGTCGGTATGTCTAGGGAGAAGCTGTACTCGCTACCTACATATCCGAGTGCACCATCGGTCTGTGCGATCACGCCAGCGACACCAGGATTGCCCTTGGCAGCCATACCAGTAGGCCACTTGAGCGACTTGCCCGTACCCACCTGTGTAGCCCAGTCGGTGCTCACCTTCGTTAGATAGTCGCTGAAGACATTCGTCGTACCACTACCATCGGAGCGATAGACGGGTGAGATCTCCTTGTCGGGGAGCTTTTGGTCGGGATTGATCGTGGCGATAGCGGGATCGTTCCAGCGCGTTATCTTACCTAGATAAATGTCGGCAATAATCTCTCCTGTGAGGTTTAGCTGTGAGATCTCAGCACAGTTGTAAGCGATGACAACAGCTCCCATGCAGGTCGGTATGTGAACCACAGGACGCGGCATCTCGGCCATCTCCTCATCAGATAGAAAAGCATCGGTAGCGGCAAAGTGTACGACTTCGTCCTTGAGGCTACGGATACCACCACCGCTGCCTACGGCTCCATAGTTAATATGTATACCTGACTGCGCCTCATAAGCTTTGAACGCCTCGGTATAGTAGGGTAGTGGGAAGGTTGCTCCTGCAGCATCTAGCTCGGTCACCTGACCACCTTTGCCAGAGCAGCTGGCAGTCATAAGGGCGATGGCGATGAGGGCTAAAGCCTTGAGTGTACTCTTATTCATAGTTCTATTAGTAAGTTAGTTGTCTATCTCTTTATGGGAGGTCCTTTCCGATCGTGTCGGGGGGAGACCTCCCTTTTCGTTTGCAATATTACGGCCAATGGATTATTCCTCTGTGACGAAAATGTTACAGAGCGGTGAAGATGTTAAGCGATTGGGTGTTTTGGCATTAGATCAAGTGCTTTTGGCATTAGAACAACTGCTGTGGCATTAGAAAAGGTCGATCCCCACGTGGGAAATCTCAAATAGCCACGTGGAAAAAGAAAATTCTCCACGTAGGCGAGAAATGAAACTTCGGAGGAATCAAATGAAACTTCGGAGGAAATGATTCTCGTCCACGTGGAGAATAAAAAATAGCCACGTAGGGATTTGAGATTTCCCACGTGGCAAATGCATAAGAGTCGCTTGAGCCGAGTGCATTTTCCTAAGGGTCGGTAGGGTGACACGCTTGTTAATTCAATAAATATGTGTACCTTTGCAGGCAATAGCGTTTTTACTAACTATATATGAACCACTACGAAACCGTTTTCATTTTAACTCCCGTTTTGTCTGATGCTCAGATGAAGGAAGCGGTAGATAAGTTCACCTCACATCTCACCTCTGCAGGTGCCACGATTGTGAACGATGAGCACTGGGGGCTCAAGAAGCTCGCCTATCCCATCGAGAAGAAGTCTACCGGATTTTATCACTTCATAGAGTTTGACGCTGAGCCCTCAGTGATCAAGCCCTTTGAGACACTCTTGAGACGTGACGAGACGGTCCTGCGCTACCTAACGATCGCTCAGGACAAGTTCCACCATGCGTATGCTGAGAAGCGCCGCGCACTGAAAAGTAACCCTGTAGCAGAGAAGTAATCATGGCAAGAACAAGAAGAGGTCGCTATAGCAGACCACTCCCAGGAGAGGTACAGCAGAAGAAGTACTGCCGCTTTAAGAAGGCTGGCATCAAGTATGTGGACTACAAGGACCCCGAGTTCCTTAAGAAGTTCCTCAACGATCAGGGTAAGATCCTCCCACGTCGTATCACAGGCAATAGCCTCAAGTTCCAGCGTCGTGTAGCTCAGGCTGTCAAGCGTGCTCGCCACCTAGCCCTGCTACCCTTCGTAACGGACCTTATGAAGTAATCATCACCTAGAGACCGATAAGACAATGGAAGTAATACTGAAAGAAGACATTATCAACCTAGGCTTTAAGGATGATATCGTAACTGTCAAGGACGGCTACGGACGCAACTACTTGATCCCTCAGAAGAAGGCTGTCATCGCTAGCGAGAGCGCTAAGAAGATGCTCGCTGAGGAGCTACGCCAGAGAGCTCACAAGCTCGAAGCTATCAAGCAGGAGGCTCAGGCTCTGGGCGAGAAGATCGATGGTACTCATCTAGAGATCAAGGCTAAGACATCTAAGTATGGTGTCATCTTTGGCTCTGTAACGAATATACAGCTCGCTGAGGCACTCGCTGAGAAGGGCTTCGAGATCGATCGCAAGATCATTCAGATCAAGAAGGCTGTCAAGGAGGTCGGCGACTACGAGGCTCAGGTACGTCTGCACCGCGATGTGATCGTGCCAATTACCTTTACGGTCATCTCGGAGAATCATGCCGTCATCGAGTCTGAGACTCCCGCTCCTGCACCAGCTGCAGAGGCTCCAGCTACTGAGGACGCTGAGACTGCAGAGGCTCCTGAGGCTCAGGCTGAGGAGACAGCTACGGCTGCTGAGTAAATCAATAGTATGCTCTACGAACTACTCTAGAGCAGTACAATCATAACAAAACAAAAGGTCGTCACGTAGATACGTGGCGACCTTTTGCTATGATCTAATATCAATTGTCTGCTATCTATTGTTTGCGGCTAGGACGGGTTTGTCGCTAGGGTAGGACGGTGGCTTGATGCGGTTGAGACTGTGCAGAAAGGATGAAGCGCAAGGCGCTGAGGGTGAGGTCTGAAGGAAGCATACCTCCGTATGTGACCGAAGCCGAATCCCGAAAGCAACACAGCGATTCGCCTTTATGCAACGGTCTCCGGTTAGTCTACCTCGACGATCTGGTACCCATCGGCAGAGAGGTAGAGAAGGTAAGCGCATACCCTCTTGAAGCCACTCTCGAGGAGTGCCTTGCGGTAACTACGTAGCTGGCGCTTGTGTCGCTCAGTGTACTGCTGCGCTTCGTCACCGCTCTTGTAGTCTATGATGACTGCTTGCTGCCCCTCATCGTCGTACATAATGCGATCGGGACGCTCTATGCGGACTTGTTTAGTCCCGCTCTTGGTGTCTTGTGAGAGTCTGACGATGCTTCGCTCATTGATCACCTGCCACCCGCTACTCCGATCGTAGTATTCGGCTATCCGCGGGTCTGTGAGTGCCTGCTCTAGTAGCTTAGCGAGAGCGTCTCGCTGCTCTTGCGGGATGAGTCCCTGCAGGCATTTCATATCGAGTAGCTTCAGTAGCTCGTCGTGCTCTAGGTAGTCAATCTCACTCAGCAAGGCGTGGAGGAAGAGACCATTGCGCACGGCATCTTGCGTCTGATAGGCGACGCTCTGGGAGCGACGTACGCGTAGCTGGGCTAGCGCACCTGTCTGCGCTCTGCCTGGTATATGGACGAGCCGTGAGGCTTCGCTAGAGTCTGTCGTAGGCTTAGGCGGTACGATGGTAGGATCGGTCTGATAGTAAAAGATCCTTTGATTGATCTCCTCATCTTCTGACGGCGAGACCTTGTCTTCCGAGCATTGGAGATCGATCGTCTCCCGTGACAATAAAGCAAGCTTTTCAGGGTCAGGCTTTTGGACCTCATTGACTAGTTCAGAGATGAGTCGCTCGAAGTTGATACTCGTACCCGACTTCCCCTTGTCTTCACTGAGTATGAGGTGCATCTCGTTCTTGGCGCGTGTCATCGCTACGTAGATCGTATTGATGCGGTCTAGGAGAGCAAGCTGCTCCTCGGCCATAATCTTCTCGCGAAAGAGGGTGCTTCGAGCCTCTTTGG
>OHSQ01000207.1_pt1 | contig 28228 bp, 29 predicted proteins | sample 1578661 | NCBI WGS metagenome assembly OHSQ01 (sample SAMEA3879534, study PRJEB24766) | human gut metagenome | biome: human-associated habitat; feature: feces | place: USA | collected 1985/1987 | reverse complement strand
TAAATTATTATTGTTATATAACCTATACTCAAAACTATAACATATTTCACAAATAACGTCAATAGATTTTGTGAAATATTTTTCTCTTTTCGTATCGAACCACAAATCAGCAAAGCTAAGAATGAATGATTTAGGTATTTATAATCAAACATATTTGTGGTATAATGTGAATAGTAAGAATAAAAGGAGCGAATTATGAGATACGATAATATACATAAAGGCAAATTTCTATCAAGACCGAACAGGTTTATCGCCAACGTTGAGATAGACGGCAAAGCCGAGGTCTGCCATGTGAAAAATACGGGCAGATGCAAAGAACTTTTGATCGAGGGGTGTACTGTTTGGCTTGAACATTCAGACAGTGCATCGAGAAAGACCGCTTTTGACCTTGTTGCAGTGGAAAAAGGTGACAGACTTATAAACATGGACAGCCAAGCCCCGAATAAGGCGGTAGGGGAGTGGCTGAGAGAAAAAATGCCTTTTGGCGAGGGCTTCTCGGTCTATCCCGAAAAGAAATACGGCAATTCACGCTTTGATTTTTACTTAGAGTCGCAGGATAGGAAGATCTTCATGGAAGTCAAGGGCTGTACGCTGGAGAAAGACGGCGTTGTGCTTTTCCCTGACGCTCCTACCCTCCGTGGGGTGAAGCATATAGAGGAGCTTTCTCACTGCCTCGATGAGGGGTATGAGTCTTATATAATGATACTCGTTCAGATGAGCGATGTGAAATATTTCACTCCAAATTATGACACTCACCCTGAGTTTGGAGAGGCTTTGGAGAAAGCTTCCCGAAAGGGCGTGAAGATACTATGCTATGACTGCAACGTGACCCATGACTCTATGACAGTGGGCAAGCCTGTTAAGGTGAAGCTGGGCAGGTAATATGACGGCTCGTCCTGCATATACATTATAATACTAAGATGTATATGGGAGTGACAGCATTGGATATAAAGAAAGTCTGCCTGCGTTGTGTTGCAGTTATAATAGTGGCGTTCGTTATGCCCACGGGGATATGGCTTTATGCAAGATCTGCAAGCAGGTTCGGCAGGGTGGCGGCTGTGGCGGCAGGGGTGGCTATGGGAGAATACAAGCCTTGTTTCGCTATGGAAAGCGAAACGGATACGGCATCAAAGCCTGTGGTATCAAACAAGCTTGAAGCGGCAGTGGTGTCAAAGCACAGCATATGGGATATGGATATGGCGCCACAGGAGAAGCAAACGCCATCTGTAAGCGCAGAAGTGCCAAGTCCTTTGCCTGCTCAGGACGTGACGGACAAGATACCATATCCTGCAAGCATGGAGGGGAATGACGGTGTTATAGAAAAATACACCTACGGAAGATATGACGGCGAGCAGTATTTCGACCTTGACGGCGGCGGTCAGGTGAGAAACTGCACTGACCTTTCAAATGATGAGCTTTACGAGGAAAGCTCAAAGCCATATGATTTTCAAATAGACGGAAATTCCTCTGAGCCGCAGATACTTATTTATCATACCCACGCCACGGAAAGCTTTGAGCCCACAGACAAAGACCACTATGACAGCTCCTTTTCCTGCAAGACCACCGAACCTGAAATGAATATGCTGTCGGTAGGGGACAAGATATGCGAACAGCTTGACAAAGCAGGCGTTGCGTATATCCACGATACACTTGTGCATGATTATCCCAGCTATGACGGCTCTTACGATTCAAGCCGAATGGCGGTAAAGCAGATATTGGAGGAGTACCCCTCTATAAAGGTATGTCTTGACGTTCACCGTGACGGCATAGAGCGTGAGGACGGCACAAGGCTCGCACCTGTGGCGGAGATAGATGGCAGAGAAGCGGCTCAGCTTATGATAATATCAGGGTGTGATGACGGCACTATGGGTATGCCTGACTATATGAAGAATTTTCACTTTGCCTGTGCTTTGCAGTCGGCTTTGGAGAGCGATTGGCAGGGGCTTACACGGCCTGTTCTTTTCGACTATCGCCACTATAATCAGGACTTGACCACCGGCTCGCTTCTTATAGAGGTGGGAAGCCACGGCAATTCTATCACTCAGGCACAGTATACAGGCGAGCTTATAGGAAAGACCTTGGGTGAGATGTTCGGAGGAGAATAGGTGCAATAACGCACAAAATATGTGCGGCGAATTGTCTTAAAATGCCGAAAATACGGCTTTTAGCGGCTGGTTTCTTGACAAGAACGGGGTTTTGCGTTATAATTAAAGGGACTACATAAACGTTACAGCGTGAGAAATATATAATACGCTTATATTTTGGAGAACTGATATTATGAAAAAAATTTACCCCATGAAAAGAATAGCCGCAGGCTGTATGGCTCTGTGCATAGCTTTTGCCGCCTTTGGTTTTTCTGACGGAAGCGTAAGTGATATCGCTTTGGCGGATAACGATACATACAGCAGTCAGCTTGAAGAGCTAAAAAAGCAACAGCAGGAGCTTGATAAGCAGATAGCTGACGCTGACAAAAAGCTTGCCGACGAGCAGGACAACCTTGAGGCTATAAAGAAAAAATATAAATCCATACAGAAAAAGATAGCAAATTCAGAGAAATATTCCTCTGAGCTTGAAGATCAAATGGCAGAGCTTGACGGCAAACAGCTTGACACTCAGCACAGCCTTGACTTGCAGGAAACTGCAATAAACGAGGGCAAGGACGATTTTATGGAGCGTATTCGTGCAATGTATGTTGCAGGCGGAGCAGATTCGTACACGAACGTGCTGATAAATTCATCTGATTTTTATGATATTCTTATGAGGATAGAGCTTGTGACGAGAGTTGCAAAGCACGATAATGACGAGCTTAACGAGCTTTTGGATCAGTATAAAAAGCTTGAAAAGACCAAGGCGGAGCTTGATGAGCAGATAAAACAGCTCAAAGCAAAGGCTGAGGAATATGCCAAGGAGCAGAAAACTTTGGCGGGCGAGCAGGCGGAGCTTCTGAAAATGGAGCAGGAGTCGGGCAAGCTTATCGAGCAGATAAAGAACGATAAGAGCGACCTTGAAGATAAGTCACAGCAGGTGGACAATAAGTATGCGGAGGTGTCCTCAAAGGCGAATACCACCACGACTACGACCACCACCAAGAAAAAGACCACCACCACCCAAAAGAGTGGCAACAGCGGTGGAAAGACCACTACCACGAAGAAGCCGGCTCAGACGGAAAAGCCTGACGAAACTACGGTTCAGACTACCACAACTCCGCAGGAAACAGCTAAGCCAAAGCCTGAAACAAGCAAAAAGACCACTACCACAACAACAGCAGCGCCTGCACCTAAGCCTGATTATTCAAGCAGTTCTAAAATAGACACTGTTGTTTCATATGCCAAAAGCATGGTGGGCGGAGCGTATGTATGGGGCGGTTCACAGTTTGGTGCAACGGATTGTTCGGGTCTTGTGATGCTCTCGTTCGCACAGGTGGGAATAAATCTTCCGCACTATGCGGCTTCGCAGGCTTTATACGGCACTACAGTTTCATATAACAACATGAAGAAGGGCGACGTTATCTTCTTTGGCGGAGCGTCGATCTCGAGCATTTACCACGTTGCTATCTATATCGGCGACGGCAAAATGGTACACGCCCAGAACACTGACACTGGTATCGTTATTTCAAATGTTGAGTATTTTTCAAGATACAACAACATCACTATAATAAAAAGACTTATATAACGTAAAAACGCAGTCTGCAAGGGCTGCGTTTTTTATATCTATAATTATTCAACATAAAACGCCACGAAAATTCATATAAAATTACTTAATTGTGAACATTCATTTTCAAACCTATTGACAAAGCTAAGTATTTGTGATATAATTAAATCAAATAAAGATTGTAGGCTTTGATAACAATTGCTGTACAAAACAGCAGTAAGGTAGGGGGAAGAAAAAATGGATAGTCTGAAAACGTGTTTTTTTGGCGGCTATGATAAGCTTGATACATTAAAATATATCGACACCATAACCAGCGAGATCTATATGCTGGAGTCGGCTATCGAAAAGAAAAAGAACGGTGATAACTTTGTTATCCCCGGAGAAACAGGTCAGCGAAAGCTTAAAGGCTCAGCGCTTGGTGGATTTGCAAAGCCTGATGTGGACAGCTACATCTGTGCGCTTCTTGGAAAGGCGGCTGAGCTTCGTGAAAAGCTTTGCAGCTAACGGCTAATAAAGGCAAAAAAATATCCGCAGAGGTCATTTTATATGGCTTCTGCGGTTTTTTTGTCGCATCTTGTCTTAAAAGAGCAAAAAAAAATTAATACCCACTTCCATCGGCTGAAATGAGCATTAATTTTTATAGAATTATGAAAGGGATTCTTTGGTATTTGGTAAAACCTAAAGACGAGGAAATGTATCAGCGACTTGGGGAATCGCAGAGGGAAAGAAGACAAAAACCTGACTTTAAGTTTTACCAATTACCAAAGCTTTTTTTGTATCTTCTGCTGTGATTATATAATACCAGTTCTGTGTGAACCGAATATGAATTTTCAGGGGATTTCGGAGAGTTTTTTGAAAAAAATAAATGTTAATCACCAGTTCACAATTATAAGCTATAATGTCATTATTGGGGAATTTTTTTACGAGGGAGGATATTTTATGTTTCAGATACTTGTGGTGGAGGACGACGCAAGCCTTAGAAAGCTCATGTCTGCCGCACTTAAACAGCATGGCTATGTGACTTTTCTTGCAAATGACGGTCTGGAGGCTTTGGACGTTCTTGAAAAAACGAATATAGACCTTATAATTTCAGATATAATGATGCCGAATATGGACGGCTATGAGCTTACAAGACAGCTCAGAAAGGCTGATTTCAACTTGCCTATACTTATGGTCACCGCAAAGGAGACCTTCGAGGACAAGCAGGAGGGCTTTTCTGCCGGCACAGACGATTATATGGTAAAGCCTATTGATATAAATGAGATGATACTCCGTGTGGGTGCGCTTTTAAGGCGTTCAAAAATGGCGTCGGAACATTCTCTTACTGTGGGAAACTGCGTGCTTGATTATGACGCTATGAGCGTGGCGGTTGACGGCGGAGCGGCGGAAACTATACCGCAAATGGAGTTCAAACTGCTTTTTAAACTGCTCAGCTACCCTGACAAGATATTCACACGCCGCCAGCTCCTTGACGAGCTTTGGGGCATGGATAAGGACGTTGACGAGCGTACTGTTGACGTTCACGTTAAAAGGCTGAGAGAGCGTTACGGAAGCTGTGAATCCTTTGATATTGTCACGGTTCGTGGACTTGGCTATAAGGCTGTGAAAAAGCAGTGAGGGATAAGCTTGAGGGGTGAGGGGTTTGGATAAGAAAAAGACCAAAAATAAAACAAGTTTGCAGTTCAAGCTGACTCTTATGTTTTTCTTTGTGATGCTGGTGTCGGCTTCTATATCGGTGTCAGTGCTTGTAATGGTGTGCAGTCCTGTAATGAAAAGCAATGCCGAACAGCAGTTGGTGGAGCTTTCCATGGCAATGGATCAGCTTGAAGAAAAGGGCGGCTTCACTGTGGACGAGATAGTTTCCATTGTGAACAATTCAGCCTATAGTCTGTCAGTGGTGGATAAAAACGATTCAAGAGTACACGACCATTTTGCAGATATCGTGCATAAGGGATATTATGTGTCCTCAGAGGGCGTTGTGCCTAACGCAACTATAATCTCCCAGGTCTATGATAAGTTCGTTATCATAGACAGCTTTTCAAGCGACAGCGTTTACTGGGTAGTAAACCTTGTTGTCATCATAGCTTTTATGGTCTGTATCGTTATCGGTACCATTATAACAGCGTTCATGAGCCGAAGCATTATACAGCCTATACGAGATCTTAGTGCGGCGGCGGCTGAGATAGCAAAGGGCAATTTTAAGGTAAGAGTAAGAGAGCCGTCTGATCCTGAATACAGCATACTTGCGCAGAACTTTAACAAAATGGCTGAGGAGCTTGCAGGTACGGAAACGCTGAGAGGTGACTTTATCTCAAACGTTTCCCACGAGTTCAAAACGCCTCTGGCTTCCATACAGGGCTTTGCAAAGCTTCTGCAATCTGACGATATAACCGAGCAGGAGCGTGAGGAATACACGCAGATAATAATCGACGAAACATCACGGCTTTCAAAGCTTTCGTCAAATATTTTGAGGCTCACAAAGCTTGAAAATCAGAAAACAGTGGGCAAAAAGACAAGATTTTCTCTTGACGAGCAGATAAGAAAAATACTTCTTGTGCTTGAACCTGAGTGGTCGAAGAAAAAAATCGACCTTGATATCGACCTTGAGGATATCATGTATGTGGGCAGTGAGGAGCTTATGGCGCAGATATGGCAGAATATCATCAACAACGCTATCAAGTTCACCCCGGAGGGCGGAAAGATAAGCGTGAAGCTTTTCCGCAACGAGAAGAATATTTCGGCGGAGATATGGGACAATGGTCCGTCTATAGCCCCTGACGTAAAGGCGAAGATATTTGATAAGTTCTATCAGGGCGACCGCTCCCGTGCAACAGAGGGCAACGGTCTTGGACTGGCACTTGTCAAAAGGATAATCGAGCTTTCCGAGGGAAGCATAGAGGTAGAAAACGATATGAAAAAAGGCGGCGTTTGCTTCCGCATAAGCCTGCCTTATCTTATTGAGGATATGATGTAAATATCCCGAAATACGCCAATTATTTGTAGGGGCGAACAGTGTTCGCCCGTTATATCCCACCACATGACATTTTTTTACACAAAAAAGGAGCAGTTCATTGCGAATTGCTCCTTTTATCTGTCTATCATATTTTAGAACAGACTTGCCACAAAGCCTGCTGCCACACCGAAAACATAAAGTATTCCCATTATGGCGAAATTCTCTTTCATGTTGTGCTTGTTGGTCTTGAAAAGCACCAGAAGACCTACGCCTGCCCCTGTGCAAAGTCCTGCGATAAGCGAGCCGAAGCTTACAACGCCCTCGATATAAAGCTGAGTGAGAACAACAGAAGCCGCACAGTTCGGGATAAAGCCTATTATTCCTGCTATGAACGGCTGAACTATGCTGTCAGACATAAGCAGGGTCTTTACTGTGTCCTCTCCTGCAAACTCCATTACCGCACCGAGAATAAGGTTTACCGCAAATATAAAAAGTATTATGCTTACAGTGTGGTGAAGTGCCGAGTGCAAAATACTGTGGTGTTCGCAGTCGCAGTCCTCGCATATCTCCTTGAAAGGCTCTTCGTCCTGCTTTTTGCCCATAAGCTTTAAGATAAGGTCAACAAGCACACCTGCTATTATAGCCACAGCTACCTTTATAAGAATAAGCTGCCAAAGCTTGCCGGCAAAAGCAGGGTTTGCTATCATCATTGGTATTGCCTCGTCGCTTGTGGCAAGGTATACCGAAATGAGAGTTCCCATTGTGATCAGCCTGCCTGAGTAAAGATTGGAAGCCACAACGGAAAATCCGCACTGGGGCACTGCTCCAAGTATGCTTCCTCCTATCGCACCAAAAGGTCCCATTTTTCTAAGAGCCTTTCCAAGCTTGTCGGCAGAACGATGCTCTATATACTCTATAAGCAGATAAACTCCGAACAGAAAAGGCAGAATCTTAAGGCTGTCTATTAATGCGTCAAGAAAAACGTCAACTAAAGTTTCAAACATATATCTATCTCCTGTAAATTATCTATGGTTTTAAAACGGTCTTTATGTCAACTCGACTATTATACAATATTTATTCACCCTTGTCAATCTTATGTTTATATGATAATCTGTTCATTTGTTTACCCTTTTCAGCGACAAAAAAACGAGCGAAATTTCTCCGCCCGTTTGATGTTTTATTCTGTTTTATACAGAACGCTTTGTAAAGCCGTCCCATGCAGTGAGTAGGAACACCACCATGTGTGCTATAAGAACGCCCACGGCAAATGTCAGGCTGTGCTGAGCAAATATTGAGTAGCCCTTTGAGATAGAAGCAAGGTCTGTGTTTGCGAACACAAGGAATCTTGCCCAATCCTGTCCAAGCTGACCCAAAAGCTGTGTGACCGTTGAGCCTATGCACATTGTGAATACGCTGACGCCGATAGCAAGGGCTGTGCTTCTTACAAGTGACGAGATAGCGAACGCCAGTGTTGACATTACCACCATTTCAACGCTTTTCATCAGATATTGCTCTGCCGCATAAAGCAGTGTAGGCATTTCCTTTACCTCGCCGCCGCTTACATAGATATAAGGCGTTGAGAAGCCGTCAAAGCCGAGCATAAGCCCTGTAATAGGTATCATCACCACGAAAAGTATGCAAAGCATTATGTAACCCACTGTGATGACAGTGAAGTATTTTGACATGAGTATCTTCCAGCGTTTCACAGGGTTTATAAGCAGGAACTTGACAGTTCCCTGTGAAAATTCAGAGGATACAATGCCGCCTGCGATAACGATAGCAAGCAGTGCGACTACCGTTACAAGGGAAGTGCTTGTGAGGAACACTGTCCAGAATGTTATCTGCTCAGGCTCGCTTGTTTCAAACAGCGTCATTTGGTTTGCTGTGTTGTCGAGCTTATCATTGTCAAGCTGATAGAGTGCAAGTTTTATATTATCCTCCAGCTTTGCTCTGCTGTTCTGTCCGTCAGACTTTGCGTCGCCCATGGTCGCAATGGTGTTTTTTGCGTTTGCAACTGTCATGATAAGATCGTTTTTCTTCTCGTTTGACTTATCAAAGGAAATATCCTTGTCCAACCTGTATTGATATTCCCACTTTTCGCCCTCTGTGAGTATGTCATTATCCAGCCTGTATTGACAGAAGCCACGCCAATCGTTGTCGTCAAGATACTTCTTTATCCCTGACATATCACCGGTGCCGTCTGCAAACACGGCTGACAGTACGTCATATCTCCAATCATCGCTGTCGATATCGTTGTCTATAAGATACTGCCACATTGCGATCTCGTTAGGGTCGCCGTTTGTGTTTTTGAGCCAATCTATGGTTTCCTGATAATCACCAGTTGCGTCATAGCTTGAATAGTTATTGCTCTCCATATTGTGCTTTGCAAAAAGTGCAATGCCTGAAAGTCCAAGCGCACATATTATTATAAGCACGATCATTATTTTTGTGGATAGCTTTTTGAAAACCTTTATGTACTCGTTTTTCACAAGTCTGAAAAATCTAGCCAATCTGTACGCCCCCTTCCTTTCCTCCTGTAAGCTCGATGAATACGTCCTCAAGCTTCTTGTTCTCTCTGCGGTGAACAGTGTAGAGTGAAACTCCGCCCTCGATAAGCGTCTTGTTCACCGAGGCTATCTTTGCCTTCTCTATCTCCACAGGGATAGAAAGGACAACTGCACCTGTTTCCTTGTCGATACGCTTGCCCTCGTCTGCAAGCATTATAATATTCATAGCCTTTTGCGGGTCGTCAACTTCAAGTACATATTCAGCAATTGAGCTGTCAGACTGTGAGATAAGCTCCTCCATTGTGTATGAGCCTATCATTTTTCCGTTTGCGATAATGCCCACTCTGTCGCACATCATTTCCATTTCGCTCATGAGATGTGATGATACCACAACGCAAGTGCCTTCCTTGTGAGCAAGCTCTTTGAGTATGTCACGAAGCTCCTTTATGCCCTGCGGGTCAAGACCGTTTGTAGGCTCGTCAAGGATAAGAAGCTTTGGTCTGTGAAGGATAGCCTGCGCAACGCCAAGACGCTGACGCATACCCAGAGAGTATTTCGACACCTTGTCATTAATGCGGTTTGAAAGCCTTACAAGCTCCACCACCTCTTTGATACGCTCCTCAGTTACTCCCTCTCTCATTCTTGCATACTGACGGAGATTTTCCATTCCAGAAAGATACTTGTACATCTCAGGGTTTTCAACAATGCCTCCAACGTTCGCCATTGCGCTCTCAAAGTCTTTTCTGATATCCTTTCCGTTAATGGATATCTCCCCCTCGTCAAGCTGTAAAAGTCCCACTGCTATCTTTATAGTTGTGGTCTTTCCTGCACCGTTAGGACCGAGAAAGCCGTAGACCTCGCCACTGTAACACTCCATATCTATGCTGTGAAGTATCTGCTTTTTGCCAAGGGTCTTGTTAAGCCCCTTTATCTTTAGAATAGTATCACTCAACGCTGTCTGCCCCCTCGCTGTCGGTATTTTCTGCACTGTCTGAGCTTTCTGCCAAACTGCTGTCCGGAACTATCTCAGACTCAGCCTTGCTTTCATCAGCCACGCTGTCACTGTTGTTATCATCAAAGCTGTAATCCTCGCCATATCCGTAGTCGCTGGACGTTGCTATCTTCCAGCCGTCAGAGGTACGCAAAAGATAAAATTCAGCATTTTCATAACTGAAAATCGCCTTGTATGAAGATGTGCTAGGCTCATAGTTGTCGGAATTTGTGTAGTTACCGCTTGTCATGGTGCTTATGCCGTTGGTCGTGAGAAAAGTTGGGTCGCCCTTTGATACGTCATAGCACACATTGTATATCATAGTGACCTTTGCTCCGTCGGCTCCGCTCTTGTTTATTGACATCTCTTTTATGTCATACTCAGCCGAGGTGATATCTCCCCCCTGCGTTGCAACTTCAGCTTGGTTTATTTCGTCCAGAAGTCCTGACTTTGACGAAGCGAACTCATTGTCAGAAGTGGTGTAGTCAGTATAATGCTTATCCACAAAATCTGTCAGTTGACTTTTTAACTTATCACTGCTTCCAACGTTTGCACTTGTCAAGTCTGCGATATAATCCCTCATGGTCTGTTCTATCTCAGGCTTGGAAGTCTTGAACTGGTTGTTATCATACACTGAGTAGCATACAACGCCCAGCGCAAGCACACCGCCAAGAACCAAACCTCTGTTTATGTTTCTTAGTTTCAAAGTTTCTCCTCCTTGTGTTTTATCTTTTTCAGACGTATTTTTTAGTGGCATATATAAGTTTATCATAGCCCTTTCCAACTGTCAACCGCTTTAAGAAACGCTTAAGATTTTTATAAGACAACCATACAGACCATAAGATAAAATACGTTCTTTGTTTAAATATCTGTAGTGGCGAACAGTTCGCTCTCCTTATTAGCGTATTTGCAAGCAAAGCAAAAAGGCGGTGGAACACGCACGATAACGTATCCCACCGCCTATATGGAATGAGGAAAATCATCCTTTTTATAAAAACAGCTTCAGGTCATTCTCTGCCTTTTTCGGGTCTTTAAGACTTATGCTCCTTACCGCCTTTCTTAGTGGCAGTACCCTTGACGGAACTACCGACAGCATATCCACATCAAGCTCCAGAAATATCTCTGTGAGCGTTGGGTCGCCTGCTATCTCACCGCAGATGCCTGCTTTTATGCCGTTTGCATGGGCGTTGTCGCACACCATTTTTATCATTCTAAGCAGTGCCCTGTGATTTTTCGGTGATACCCTGTCATAACATGGGTTCTGCCTGTCAAGTGCAAAGGTGAACTGTTCAAGGTCGTTGGTGCCAATGTTGAAAAAGTCCACCTCTTTGGCTATGATATCGCTTATGATAGCCGCCGCAGGGGTCTCTATCATTGCCCCGAGCTTAACATTGTCGGCAAATTTCCTGCCCTCTTTTATAAGCTCTGCCTTGACCTGCACGATAAGCTCTTTCACCCTCAGTATCTCGCTCACGTCTATGACCATAGGCAGAAGTATTGAAAGCTGTCCGTAAACAGACGCTCTGTATAACGCCCTTAGCTGTGTCTTGAATATGCTTTCTCTTTCAAGACAAAATCGTATGCCTCTACAGCCCATAGAGGGATTTCTCTCAGCACTCATGTCTGCACAATCAGGTATCTTGTCTGCACCTATATCATAAGTGCCTATTATCACCTCTTTACCCTCCATTGCCTCCAATGCCTTGCGGTATGTGTAAAACTGAAAATCCTCGTCAGGAAAAGCAGGTCTGTCAAAGCACATAAACTCCGTTCTGAAAAGACCTATCCCACCTGCGTCGTTTTTTACCGCCGATTCAAGCTCCTCAGAGTTGAGTATATTCGCATATATCTTTATCTCATGTCCGTCACGAGTGATGTTCTTTCTTCCTTTGAGCCTTGTGAGAAGTTCCTTTTTCCTGCCCTCAACGGCTTCCTTGTATTCAAGCTGTCTGAGAGTATGCTCATCAGGCTCTATGTAAAGCGTTCCGCTGTAGCCGTCAAGGACGGCTTCCTTGCCCTCGTATTCGTCAGAAAGCTCCGCTCCAACGTTCACAATGGCAGGTATGCCAAGATTTTTCGCAAGTATCGCTGTATGAGAGTTCACAGAACCGGACCTTGTGCAGAAGCCCTTTATCTTCGTCTTGTCCATGAGCAGGGTTTCTGAGGGCATAAGGTCACCGGTGCAGATAATGGCGTTCTCTCTGAGTATGGGAAGCTTGTCGGCACAGTTTAAAATGTGTCTTAAAAGTCTGTTTGAAACGTCCTTGACGTCAGCCGCTCTGCTTTGCATATATTCGCTGTCCATTTGTGCCAGCATCTCCGCAAAGCTTCTTGAAGTGCTTGCGACTGCATAATCGGCATTGAAATGCTCGTCAAGTATCTTTGTGCGAATACTGCTGTCGTATTGCTCGTCAGTGATAAGCATTTGGTGTATCACAAATATTTGAGCGTCGCCTTCCCCAACGCTTAACCTTGCACGGTCATAAAGCTCCCCAAGCTCCACAAGAGCAGCGTTTTTAGCCTTGACATATTTTTTGTATTCAAGTTCAGGGTCGGACACTTTTATCTTGTTGATGATAAATTCGTCACGGTGATAAAAGGTCAGCTTTCCTCTTGCAATGCTTCCGAATACCGATCGTCCTTTTATGCTTATCATGAGCGCTCACCCCCAAAAAACATACCTATCTGATATAATTATATCACCCTTTGTTTAACGATAAAAGTAAAATGCCGTCTGTTTACAAAACGTTAACAATATTCGTGATTTTAGCAAACAAGACAATCAATATTTCAGCAAATTTAACAAATCAGAAACATTTTGCGACCTTATGTCAAAATCAGAATAGTACAATCCCTAAAAATCATATGATTAAAAAGCGTATGAGCGATACTTTAAATAAGGAGGGACAAATATGTTTTCAGCACTGTTTGAACTGCTTACGGGGAATTTTCTATTTTTCGCACTGCATTTTGACAGCCGCAGCGTGTTTCCAAAACCGCTTTCAGCGAAGGAGGAGCGTGAGTGTTTTGAGAGAATGGCGCAGGGTGACAAGGCGGCAAAGGATAAGCTTATCGAACACAATCTCCGTCTTGTGGCACACATTATAAAAAAGTATTATTCAAATTCCACAGATCAGGAGGATCTTATCTCTATCGGCACTATCGGTCTAATAAAAGCTGTGTCAACATTTGACCACAAGAAAGGCTGTCGCTTCGCCACCTATGGGAGCAGGTGCGTGGAGAACGCAACACTAACATAAAGTCGTATTTTTATCACTATGTTGCAAAGGATAGTCCATCTGGGCGACATTGGCGAATTTATAAGGCATTTAGCAACAACTTCTTCGTCTTTTATTCAAATGACAAAATACCCCTGTTCACTCCTGTATACATTCACACCATCTCTATTCATAACCCTTTTCCTAAGCACAAGAATGTTGACTATGTGCATAAGATGCAGAGTTCTGAAAGTCCAGAAACGGTTTCGGACAAGCTTAAATTTTACCGCTGCAAAAACGGCTATCTTCAAAGCGAAATTGCCGATTACATTAATGTTGACAGAACAACCTATATAAGATATGAGGAGAACGTATTAAGTGTATATCCTATCGATAAGATCATCTTACTTGCAAAATTATATAAGGTGGACGTTTGCGACTTGCTGGACGATTATAACAAATTCTTATATAACGATCAAGGCAAGCAAATAAAAAAGCTGCGTAAACGATTATCGCTTACGCAGCTCAAAATGGCTGAATTATTGAACGTGGGTCACTCGACCCTTAAACAATGGGAGTACAATAAAGCCAATATGACCCAAGAAAACTACCTCAAAATAAAAAGCTATTTAGACTGAGGTGACATTGGTCTGTAATACTGAAATTACTGCCTGCAAAACATCTTCACGTTTCTTTGCTTCGGGAACATTTCTCGTTATGTAATTCTTGATGATGTGTCCGTGTAGGTCTGTGACACGCTTTTGCAGCTCAAGAACTCCCGACTCAGTTTCTGGTTCGTGTACAACAATTCTCATTTAGATTACCTCTCCTATAAACATATTTATACGAAAAGCTCGTCCGATATGCATACTTCTGCCGATTTCGTACACCAGAAATATTTCATCTCAGGTTTCATCACGTTGTACACTTTTCATCTCGATTTATTATTTCATCTCAGCGTTTTTATCGGCGTTCTTAAGCTTATAGAACGATGTCTTCTTTAATCTCAGCTTTTTCATCGCCTCAACAGCTGTTATCTCACCCCGATCAAGAGCAATTATCACGTTATTCCAATTAGGTGGTTTAGTTACATTGGGTCTACCAAATTTCTTGCCTTGCTTTTTGGCAATGGCGATACCCTCTGCTTGCCGCTTTCTGATTTTTAGCCGCTCCTGCTCTGCCATACTGGAAAGCACTTCAATCAGCACGGCGGTTATCATATCGCCTACCCATTTATTCTCATTTTCGTATGTGATTTTGGTAGTGGGAATATCAAGTATTACTACCTTAATTTTCATTTGCCGATAGTACTCAAGCTCGGCTTTTATGTCAGACTTATTTCTCGACAGGCGATCCAGCTCCTTGATTACCAGCGTATCGTCCTCACGGAGAATAGCGTTCCTCAAAATCTGATACTGTTCACGCTGGAGATTTTTCCCCGACTCCTTATCAATGTAAATGCAGCTATCGGCAACGCCGTACTCTTTCAAGGCGGCAAGCTGCCTGTCTTCGTTCTGCTGCTTAGTTGATACCCTCGCATACCCAAACACCATAAAAATTGTCCTCCTGTTCGTAAAAGTTCACTTTATTTACGAACGTCCGCAAAGTCAAAAACACAGACTTTGCGGACGTTTTCTTTGTGGTTCGTAAATGTATAGAATTACGAACTGCTAACTCAAAGCAACTTGCACTTTTCTTTGATTTTATCTTCGCCCATAAGAATTAGCTTTATTAATCTCTCTTTCTGGAGCTCATTTGTATGAGCATTGGCATCCATTAGAACTTCAAAAATAAATGCCAGTTTATCCTCGTCCAGATTATCTATTGATCTAGCCATATCAATAAGGCTAAATCTTGCCAAAAACTTTATCTCCTTTATGCAGTCTTTAAAATCATACACTTGATCACCCTCTCTTGGTGCAAGCATAATACTGTCAACAACAGATGATGGTACAAACGAGGATATATCGCTGTAACCATCAATTAAATAACGCAGCTTATAGATAAGATTTCGCTTTGCTTGTTCATCACTTGAACACACGATCGTAAAACAATCATCTCCCAATTTTTCGTATAACTTAGCGGAATAATTGCTTTTGTGACAACGCACAGTATTGTTCTCAATATTAAGCCTCTCTGCAATTTCGGAATCTTTAAGAGTGATAAAAGTCATTAGCCTCTTTGTTCGCTCTGTATTGTGCCATTTACAGCTCATCATATAAGTCCTTATCAGTTTCATACACAAAACTGAATTTTGAGAGTATCTGCGTTCAGAGACTCCGTTCTGACTGTTTTTAATATCATTGGCAATATCCTTACTAACGGCAAAGAACCTACTAAAAAACGACATATTTTAATCAATCCTCCAATCATTATAAATTATTTTTTGACTCACAAAAGCCGCATTAAATGCCGCTCTCAAAAGAAAAAATGTGTGAAAAGCAAAAAGTGTTTACTTTTCACACATATATATAATCGCAAATCATAATCATTCGCTGCTATCTCAAAAACTTTTAGTAATCAATATAATAATCACAGCACAGACCATTGGAGAAAGTTTGTACGTTATAAGCTGATAATGCGTTTAAGAACAACTGAAAACAGATCAAGTTGGGCTTGTTTCATCTATCAGTCTATATTTCAGTTCGACTAAATCAACAAACCTCTCAGCCTCAGAGTTTTTATAAACGCAGAACACACACTTCTTGAATGCTCTCTTCAACTCATCATGAGTCAAATTATTACAGCTTATTCTAGTAATACTTCTGGGTAGATAGAACTCTCGCAAACCTTTACATCTCCAAAACTTTCCTAAGTTTACTTCCTTGATACCCTCTGATAAAACGATCACGGAAAGCTCCTCACATTGATGAAATGCAAAATAATCAATAGTCAGCAATGATGATGGCAGCTGAAGTGTCTTCAATTCTTTTGCAGCCGCACCAAAAGGATTGCTGCCTATGTGAGTAATTGGTTTTGGTATTACCGCCTTACCATTATTGATAAAACAAGTGCCGTCTACAAGCTCAATACCGTTATTACCGAATTTGTATACTGTAACGCCTGCAAATACGGCTCTTAGGATCATCTTATCAAGTTTTTTCAAATCCTCAGCATCTATCTTATAAACCACTTTTCCTTTGCAATTACTCGTTGGCATACACGAGCGAACACTATCGCCTGTAGGTTCTGGAATGTGACAGCTGCCATTCACATAGCAAACGAACATTTCATCAGTTTCTTTATTTTTGCAAACATAGTATTTTGGTAAATTGATTATATCTACAAGTGCCATTTTAACCACCTCATAAGTTTATTTTTGATTATAGTCTATCTGAAAATAATCGTAAGTCTATATTGTTTCAAACAAAGTTTGACTTAAAAGAGTTTCAGTTCATCTCATTTTGAAAAAATAGTTCCTTGCTGCAATGTCAATTACAGCAAGGAACGCTTTTTGCCCATTAAGGCAATTTAACTATTTTATTAAAAAGTATCTCAAAATTTGGGTTAATCTGACTTACATAGTTTCTGTGATAGTGACCACAAAACCAACGCTTGTACTGGAGCTTGGGTTCTATATCGCTGAAAAACTTAGTAAGTCGATTATCAGTATATGTGAAATTTTTCTTGACCTCAGCTATTTCATTCTGAATATCAGTAGGAGCACAATGTGTGATAACATAGTCAACATTGTAATTGCATTTTTCCAACGTAGTCAAAGCGTTAGCGTACTCCTCATCGCTTGGCAGCTCTTGAAGCCATATGCTGCGACCTAACGTGCGATGAGCCTTGTCGTGGCTTTCGGCACCTCCCATTGTGAAAAAGTTTTTGCCTTGAAGATCGAACAGCTGACCTCGCATAAGGTGGAGTATGCTGTCTGAGATTTTGTGAACTCTTCCGCCGTGCCATTCTTCCTCTGGAAACTCATAAAGCAGATCAAAGTTTTCGTGGTTTCCATCAACGAAAAGAGTAGTAAAGGGTTTCTCATCAAGCCACGTTCTCCACAACGTATCTGCCATATCATTATACCACACCAATCCGAAGTCTCCACAGATTATGAGATAATCCTCTTTAGTCAGTTTCTTAAAAATCGGATTTTGGGTATTATCAAGCTTTGAAATATCGTGACTGCCGTGTATATCGCCTGTTATCAAAATCATCTTATGTTTCTCCTTATATCCTCTAGCGTTCTAGGGGAATACCCCATATATGGCAGCATACAGCCGACATTATAGCTTTCAAAAGGAATACCCATTTTACTGCATATATCTGAATACTGCAAATACGCTTTATAGTCCTTCGAATTATGGACGTGACCGTACAAATGCACAGCTCCACGGCACTGGTTATACCAATGAGCAATAGGGTAATGTGAAAGTACCAACTCGGTTTCGCCATCAGTTATCACCGAATAGTTCTTTATCCACACAAAATACGATCTCATCTCATCATTTATTTTGTCGTGATTGCCTCGAACAAGGAACTTATGTCCTTTAAGCTGTCGAAGTATCTTATTAGCGACTGATTTTTTCCACGCAAAGTCACCAAGTATGTATACTTCGTCCTCTTCCTTGACAACATTATTCCAGTTTGCGATAATTGAGGAGTGCATTTCGTCAAGATCGGCAAACGGTCTGTTATCGTGCACTATAGCATTCTTATGACCTAAATGCAAATCTGAGATGTATAATTTCGACATAACGAATACCTCCTTGTATTTAGACGAAAGCCTTAAACAAAGGTTTTTCAATCTCTATGCTGCCATCTTTCTTGCTCTTTGCACGATACAACTGACACAGCATACCATACGGATATTTATGGATTGCTTCTGCCACCAAAAGAATTTCGTTATCGATCCATTTATATATAAACTTACTACCGACTTTAAGTTTTTGCGATGGCATTTTTTCCGACAATCTCAAGTATAATCACCCCCGATCCATTAATAATTCCGAACCCCGCCCAGAATTGATACCCGTGTTAGCAGTGAACGAAGCCATTCGCCACAGAACACACCGTACGCCGCTGTAACGCCCCATCACCAAGCGGGTAGAGTAGTTTGACGACGAAGCATTCGTAGCCCCACACACGGCGTTTGTGAAGGCGTGTGCGACAACGCTATCCACAAGACTAATCATCCATACATTGGGTAAAGCCGCTGCATTTACCGTTGGTGTAGTATAGCATTATTCTTATAAAAATTCAATATGATCTGAATTTGATAATTTAGCATCTTGATTAAATCAAAATGAACATTACGAACATAAAAAATTAATCTCGGACGTTGACTAATGTAAAGGTCAATTATGGGTAGTCATCAAATTTTCTATCCAACAAAATAGCTTATATCGTATCAATCATCTGTTTTTCGGACTATGCCCCTGCTTTATGCAAGGGCATTTTTCTTGTCCGTAAGCGGTCTGTCGATCAGCTTGTAGTAGATGTGAATATCACGAGGGATAGATTTCTTCCTCGGATTTTCGTCAAGCGTGATGTACTCGATCAGATCAAGAGCCATACGCCGTGTCAGCTCATCTGCTCCTGCATAGCTTTTCAGACGGTGAATATACTCGTCCACATCTGCCTCGTCCTGCCGTGCCATGTCCGAGCGTTTTTGAAACTCGTCATATTCTGCCTGCAAAGACTTCTTCTCAGCCTGATACTTTTCAAGGAGCGAGAATGCCATATCTTCCGGCATCTTGCCTGATACCTTATCCTCGTAAAATCTTCCGATCAGTCTGTCAAGCTCCGTGATGCGCCCTGCACAAGAATTATTACAAATAATTCGCAGAGCTGGACTCCGAAATCATTGAAGGCTATAATATGATTACTATGAAATTGGAGGTGCTTCAAATGTTAGCAATACCCGAATTGGCAATGCCGAGGTCACGCAAGGTCACGACAGTGTACAACAGCAGGCGTGAGGTCTGTGAGGACTACGAAGAAGCTAAGGCATATTTCCTTGAAATGATGATGACTGCCGAGGGCGAGGGGCGTGACCGTGCAGAGTGCGTATACATTTAGTTGCTTCACGGGCTTGACGAGTGCAGTGATGAGGACGAATAATCAGCAGGGCGAGTTGTTTCGGCAGCTCGCTCTTGTTATGCCCTCTGGCGAACGGAAATGCCCCTCAGAGCCGTTCGAGCCTGCGGAGCGGAAAACTACCGCCTGAAAAGAACCGTCCTGAGAAGTGCTTGTGTGAGCAAATCTCAGGACGGTTTCTATTATCAAATCAAGTATGCTTCAATTGTATCTTACGAAAAAATGACTGTTCTTAATTGGCTTAATATAGTGCAAGGAGAATAAAACTATAGACTAATGTATCCTATGTCAGAATCTGTAGATGTTACTTATAATATGTAGAATTTTCTTAAGTAATGTGCTATAATAAGGAGATAAAGATTGGTGGTGCATATATGGACATTGTGAAGGTTTTCGGCAAAAATCTAAAAAAATATCGTCTTGCCCTGGGGCTATCGCAGGAGAAGTTTGCTGAAAAATGTGGATTACATCGTACATATATCAGCACTGTTGAACGGTTTCAACGTAATATATCAATTGAAAACGTTCAACGTATTGCTGATGCACTTGGAATAGAAGCATATCAGTTGTTCATCGATGATCAACAAAATCAATAGTACATGGGGGAAGATTAAATGTATGATTTTATAATTCCAGAATTCTATAAAGAAATGCCTAATGTTGATTTGAATGTGTATGGTATTTTAGATTCTCAGGACAATATTCACACATTAGGAACGGATTCAAAAATCATTGGTAGAATATTTGAAATGTTAGTTCAACCAGTCTTGAAAAAAATTGCCGATGAACATGGCTTAATACTTAAAACACCAGAATCACAAACAATTTATCCTGATTTTGTTATGATGACCTCAGAGGATTCTAATGAAAAGATTGCAATTGACGTTAAGACAACATATGTCGTTAATGATGATTCGAGTATAATGTTTACACTGGGATCATTTGGCTCCTACATGAGAAATAACACTAAAAACATAGAGTATAAGTATACAGATTATTGCAAACACTTTGTAATATGCTTTATTTATAAACGTAATGATTCTGCACAAGAAAGCAAAGTGTTTAATTATGAAAGCAAAGATAGTATAGAGTGTCCGTTTACTGACGTGCGATATTTCATTCAAGAAAAGTATAAAATTGCCGGCGATAAACCAGGCTCTGGTAATACCGAAAACATAGGTTCTTTTAGTACAAAATCTTTTGAGGATCTTAAAAATGGAACTGGACCCTTCGCCTCTTATGGGAAAGAAGTATTTGATTTATACTGGAAATACTACCCAAAATACAGGGCAGCATCTAAAGAATACACTTCTCTTCCGGAATTTCTACGATGGTTTGTTGACCAATCCCCAAAAGATGTAACTCTTTTGTATGAATATGATTATGAAAATATTAAAGCACTCATACAGTCTTCTCTGGAATAAATTAGATTATTGCTATAAAGTAAAAGCCGTACACTTTAAGAAATGTACGGCTTTTTGCTTTATCTTTTAATAGCTAATACTTCCATCATCGGGTGGCGGTTAGTTTCTTTGGCTCCGATATGATAAAAATGTTCGCACTCATACCACATAAAGTCACTCCAATGCTCGTAGAGATGTTCATTGCGTCTAAACTCATTTTCTCTCCACATTGAAAGACATACGTTAGCAGGAGTTTTTTTCGAGTAATCCGCCAAAGCAATTGCTTCTTCCTCAGGCCATTCCCCAACATATGAAGTATCTCTACCAATATAAGGAGGATCAAGATAGATGTAATCGGATTCAGAAGCATTAAAAAAAGCATCTTTCCAAGAGCCACACTTGAATACCCAATCCTTATCGCGCATAATCTCCCCAACCTTAGCAACTTGGTTACATATTTTGGTAATATAGGCTTTGGAAAAACGGTTTGGCTTTTGACAAAACGGAACATTAAACTTACCCTGGCGATTGAATCTAATCATCCCATTAAAATCGGATCGATTAAGGAAAAGGAAAAATAGAGGATCACCATTCTGATTGAAACTATCACGCATCTCACGATAATACTCGGCGCCACGTTGCTCAAGGACAGCCCCGTGATACTCTAAAAACTCTCTAATGGTTTGCGGCGTTATTGAACCGTTTTGTATCCCCTGATACAACAAAATGATATACTGATTCTTATCTATCAGCAATGCTCTTTGTGGAGCAATATTAAATGCAACAACACCTGTTCCTACAAACGGCTCAATCCATAAGCCTTGTTCATCCCTCACAACATGATCTCTTATAAAAGGGACTATCTTTGTTTTAATACCTTGGCATTTTATGGGTGGCACAATAATTTTTGTTTCCTGCATATAAACACCTCACGTTTTTCTAAAGTCATTATACCACAAATACAGAATTATGTCAAGAATAGTTGTAACCATTCTACTACTTCTGAATCTTCTGCATCATAGTTGCCCCGTCCTTAAAGCCAGCCTTGTATGAAGCTCTCATCTCAGCGGCGGCAGTTTCGCTCACGCAGTCGAGGAGCTTGTGGAAGGTAGTGAGCTGTGCTTCTGTCAGCGACTCCTCGAACGGAATACAGAGAGCGTTGAACTCGTCAGAGAACTCAGCTGAGTTAATATCGCCCTGGCGGTAATTGTAAAGTGCATCGATCATCGTATTTTCGTCCTTTCAGTCTATTATATACTAATCGTCAGAAAAACAAATGATGTGATGATTCATAGCTGTAGCACTCTGTTGGTTTTATATCGGTAAAAGGTCACTTTGGAAAAACTACCTATTGTTTACGTTGACTAAAGTGGACTACAAGGTGTTATTTATCAAAAATAAGTAATACGGTTGTTGGTTCATCAGGGCTTCGTTATATTACAGCTATCTCAGAAATTTTGAAGTCTATCTCCGAAAAAAATTTGTTTCTCAAATGCTCTTTAGGCTCAAACGACTAACGCACCGAAATGAAAAATATCTATAATCTGCAAAAATTATTTTGCGGGTGGGAATAGAAACAATTCTCAAAAATATTTGAGAAATCTGACTCGAAAATCTAAGGGTATTTTATGCACCAAATGAATAGGTACAGCTCGCTCTGAAAACAGGGGTAAAACGAAGCTCATCGAATAATCGCACTTACTCGACACCCTTTTCGGGCAAAACGCAGTGAGCAGGCGTTTTCACGAGCAGGACTTGGTTTGATGGCTGGCATCTTTGAGTTTTTCTACAATATTATTAAAATAAAGGAGCAATATCCTAATAGATACTGCTCCTTAATGCTTATACATATTCATCTAAATGGCTTAGAAAATAATCAATTTTCACAAAATGAACTAACTGCTTATTTGAAGTGTCAGCAGCATCTCTCTGAGCCAACACTTCCTCAGATACCCGTCTGTTGTTGCTCCTTTTGCCCTCAATGAAACTATCCAATACTTCTCTCTCTGTAAACTCCTCGGAATAATTTTCTTCGCAGTTGCACAGGAGATACAACTCAGCATTTCCTGTATTCCAGTGTAAGGCTTCACTCACAAGCCAACGGCAATCTGCTGGGAATGGCTCTTTCTTACGCTTAATTTCAAACAGCTTATTCCCAACTACAAAATCAATCTCAGCTCGGTTGTTGACTCTGTACTTGTAAAAAGAAACTTCATGCATTGTCAACTCCAAATATATCACATCTTCAAGCAACAGCCCCTCCGCTGTTTCGCTGAGTTTCCGTGCAAAATCATCCCAAGATAACAAAACTCCATATCGTTGTGCTATATCGTTATATTTATCTGATAATGACGATAGTGTCTCACAGACCAAACCATAACGTAACCCTATTGGAATAAGAAACTCCTTCGACATATTTGTATTCTTTATAATACAATCAATATTGCGTAAAAAGTCTTTAAACTGGGCAATAAAATCTGAATTATAATACTTTGACTTACGCACATCGACAAAATCCTGAATATTCAAGTAATCCTGCAAACATCTAGTCAATTCCTTCTTAAACCCGTTTAAGTCAACATCGTCCGAACTATGGGATAAATCTTCCACAACAGTGCTGATATCGGATGACTTTAGCACTGTATCCATGATTTTTAGTGACAACGGCTCAGAGTACTTTTGCAACCACTTAAACAACAGAGTTCTCAAATTTTCCGTATCAATAAAATACATATCTGATAGCAAAGGATATTTACCTGAAAAGTAATCAGACTGTTTTATTGTGCCAAACAAATTCTGTATAATGGCTGTATCAATATACTCCTCACTAAGCTTTGCACGCTGCTCAAGACAAAATTTATGATTATCTTCATACAATGTATCCGCCCGCAAAATGCCACCTTGCCTAATGTATTCAAGCACACTACACTTACCCACCAGCTTTATATACTCATTGTAAGAAATATACGAGGTCGACACACGCAACGTTCTGCCATACAAATATTGCCGAAATAGCGGCAAGAATCCCGCAGAGTTCGTACCCGTCAGTACAAATTTAACCTCAAAATAACAATCACTCAATTCTGTTAAAAGGGATAATTCATCCTTAACATAAGTTATTTCATCAATAAACACATATTCTATCTCATAGACTTTGACTAACGATTTGATATACTGCATCAATTCTAAAGACTCTGTTTTATCTGGAGAAATAGTTATAAAAGCTATCTTATCCAAGGATACCCCCTTATCCTGAAGATATCGAATTGCTTGATACATTAGAAATGTCTTACCTGTACGTCTAACGCCATACAGCGAAAGGATATTCTGCTTAGTAGTATCAGTATTATCCAAAAACATCGTGACCTTATCGAAGCAATTTCTACGGTTAGCGGTATTCCCACGCTTAATTAAACCAAGCAATGAATCGCCAAGAGCCAAATCAAAAGTTATGCGAGAACTCTCCTGCTCTTTCTTCTCCAGACCAAGATGCTCGTATAGGATTGTTCTTGAATTATGCTTAGCACTCAGAGAAGCAACACCCCGACTATCCGTAGATTGCATTTTGCCGTTGGACTTTGGAAGAGAATCAAGCTCTTTCTCAAGAACCTCGAGAGGAATATCGAAAGTACCAATATCTGTTTTAAACCTGTATGCCACAGTATTAAAATTCGAGTCCAGTAACTCATATATCTTATTTTCCATTAAACAAAGCACTCCTTTCACTTAATCTATTATAACATTTTTCTTAGTGAAAATCAATAACTTATCAGGTAGTTAGAACCAACCTGGAACTGAAAATTTGTACCTCATTGTGATTGTCCTGTCTTCTCTGACAAACTCACCTATGTAGTTAGGTGTGATACCCAAACCTAATGGTACTCGTGCCATTATTAAGTAGGTGTTATCGAGGTCTTGAAATATGTGCTCAACTACTTCACCACTCAACATATCAGCTCTATCTATTATAATCAATTTATCTGACAGGGAAGTTAAATCCCTCACTGAGTTTACGCCTCTTTCAAATACGACTACATCTGGGTGAGGATTTCCGTTTCTTATCAGATTGCACATATATGTCTTACCTGTTGCGGCTGCACCTCTAACTACATTTCTTCTACCTCTGAGTTGTATGTCAAAGGTTACGGCTTCTCCTGATGATACTATCAGATGTCTCAATTTCTTATCGTAACTTATCATACTTTCAAATCCTCTCTTTAAAGAAAAGAGAGCGAACTCTTTGAAAGAAATCGCTCTCGTTTTCAATATATCTAAACTGGAGTAGATATGACTAACTCGTGGGTAAATTATAGAGTCGCTATCGAACCATCAGGATAAACCATGTAAGGATACTCATACCCTAAGCCAAACGGGTCTCCCCACATCTGAGTACCATCACTAGCACTCCAGCCATTTGGTGTCTTGTCGTCCTCTATCGTTCCCTGATGATGTCCATCATCGTCATCCCAAGTCCAGACCTGACCACCACCAGAGCCACCGCCATTGTTATTGCTTGAGCCTCCGCCGTTGTTCTGAGAACCTCCGTTACCGTTGCCTCCGTTATTATTAGAGTTACCTCCATTGTTATTAGAGTTGCTTCCGCCGTTGCCACCATTGTTAGAGTTGCCCCCACCGTTATTGTTGGAGCTACCTCCGCCGTTGTTATCCGAGTTGTCACCGTTGCCATTGTTATTGTTGTCAGAGGTCTCCTCCGACTTCTCATCGTCCTTCTTCTCTTCCTCTGGCTTTTCCTTGATGATGAGCTTTGAAGTGGTGGTCACTTCGTTTCCGCTGCTGTCCTTAGCCTTATAGGTGATAGTGTATTCGCCTGCCTTGTAATCGGACTTCTTTGCCTCGCCGTCAAGCTCCGCTGTGAACTCCACACTCTCATCGTAATTGTCCTTCACGGATACCCCTTTCTTAAAATCAGGGAGCTTGTCACCCTCCGTAATTTCATACTTCTCCTTGATACCCGTGAATTTAGGCTTCTCACTGTCTACTACCGTTACCGTGATGTTCCAGAGTTCTTCCTCTCCTGTGGCAAGCTTGATGTTAAGTGAAATGCTCTGTACGCCCAACTTGTCAAGTGTGATCTTCTCTTCGCCGCTGGCAAATGCAGCTGTGTCAATCTTATCACTGCTCAGCTTTGCAGCAAGTTCAGCTGCGGTCATTTCGCTGCCTGCCTCAAGCTCACATTCAAACACCTTAGGCTCTTTCACCTCAGCCTCAGAGCTGCTTTCCTCAGCTGCGGAGGATACTGAACTTGTGTCCGCAAGGCTGCTTGTTGTGTCTTTCTTGCCCTCGTCATTTCCGCAAGCGGTAAGAAATACCCCTCCTGCAATCGCCAAAGCTGCTGCCGCAACAATAATGTTTCTCGCCATTTTCGATACCCCTCTTTTAATAGATTTTCCAAATAATTTTACTTCAAGTGCCTTAGGCACGTCAGTTTCATTCTCCATACCCTCAAGACCAGCTCTGAGCCAGAAGAACGGAATGATACATCTGAACTTCTTGTTCTCTTCTTTCTCAAGGCGTTCTATCTCGTCACGCATTTTCTTAGACGCTCTGCTGAGCCTGCTTTTTACAGTACCCAAAGAAACTTCAAGCGTGTCTGCTATCTCCTGCAGACTCATTTCATCGTAATACCTGAGTATCACACACATACGCTGCTCCTCAGGCAGGCTTTCAACTACCCTGCGTACACATTCGATAACGTCCTTGTTTTCAAGCAGCTCGTCAGGTATCTCGCCGTCAATGTCCTCAAGCTCGAAATCCTCGCCGTCCTCTGTCATATCTGACAGATATAAAGGCTTTTTCTTACTAAGATAATTCTTACATCTGTTTACTACTGTTGTTCTCAGATAAGACTTAAAACCGGATAAGTTCTTTATATTGTCTAATTTCTGAAATACACATATGTAGCTGTCGTGGATAATATCCATTGCTTCCTCGTCACTTTTGACGATGCTCTTAGCAAGGAAAAACATATGCTGACAAGTTTCTGTGTACAGCACTTCTTTAGCCTGCTGATCACCTTGCTTCGCTTTCTCCACCGCTTTGGTGTAATCCACTTCTTCCTTCATTTTCTAAACTACTCCCATCTTCAATGATTTTCCTAAACAATGCCTTTTGCTGATCTTCGGTCAGCTGATACCCTTCGGCAAGTTTTCCAAAGATCATACAGAGAACTTCTTCATTCATCTGACCACCTCTTGCCCTCTGTGTATATAGACAAATGAGATGCAGAAAAAGTTCCACATTTCTAAAAAATTTTTCTTCTTTTCCAGTATAACATATTTTTCACTCAAAATCAACGCTTTCTTAACATTTAATTTCTCATATGAGTAATATTATTTGAAATATACAACTCATATTTACATCTTCAATTGTTTGTCTTGTTTCTTTAAAATAATATATAAAGAAAAGTTAAAGAAACTGACAGGAGAGATACCCAAATGATCAATGAAAACTGGATACTCGTAAAACTTCGTAAGTACCTCACTGACTACGGCTGGAGCATTTATAAGCTTGCCAAAGAGTCTGACATACCATACTCAAGTCTGAATAATATCTTCATAAGAAATACAATGCCAACTGTAAGTACCCTAATGAAACTCTGTAATGGTCTCGGCGTATCTATGTCGGACTTCTTCAAAGACGATACCCTAGAGCAGCCTGTCTCCCACGTTGTCAAGCTCTCTGATGAACAAGCTGAGATACTCACCAAGTACGATAGGCTTTCTGCTAGTGATAAGAAACTCTTAGCTGCGTACCTGTCAGGCTTGGCTAAGGAGTAGGTCTTTTCTTATCCCACCCAACCACCCCTTGATGTGATACTGGAGTTAGTTGACATACTTGAATCAGTTGTTCCAAGTGTCATATCCTAGTATGCACCTTCTTCTTTGATTCGCATATAGAACTTGTTGTGTATCTCATAGTGCTATATTTTAACTTGGCTGTAATCTCATAGGGAAAAATTAGCTTTTCCTAAGCGATTTTACCTTACTCTGAAACAATACTACCCATAACCAAATCTTGTTCGCCACTACGACCGTCTGATCGTGGTGGCTTTTTTCTTGCCCTTTCGTCTGTCGGTCGAGTGTATATAAGCTGTTCGATTTCTGTATAAGATACTGCCAGCTGAACGTACGCAGATAAAATCTTAAATTTTTTATTTTTCTAGCCATATTTTTTGTTCTAAACAAAAAAATCGGCTAACTGCGATGTTTATTTACGGGTTATTGCCTTGTAGGATAGGCTAAAAAGTCTCCCAATATCTCGAACGTGTAGTCCCCAATCTCTTATAATTTCAAGCCAAAACTAGCAAATATACAATGTTCTTTAGGAAAATGTAGCTTTAATAACTGTGCCAAGTATTTTCTTAAATTATAAGCCTAATCTATCATAAATTCAAATATTCTTGTGGCATAATCACGATAAATATACATTAATTACTATAATAA
>OHSQ01000175.1_pt1 | contig 30442 bp, 28 predicted proteins | sample 1578661 | NCBI WGS metagenome assembly OHSQ01 (sample SAMEA3879534, study PRJEB24766) | human gut metagenome | biome: human-associated habitat; feature: feces | place: USA | collected 1985/1987 | reverse complement strand
GCAAAGGGAAAGACGACGCTTTGCGAGGGGTGGCGTGAGATTGAAAAGCTGTCCCGCGCCGCGTCCGAGGAACAGGACGAGGACGCAGAGCCGGAAACCGTTTTGCCGCCGCTTGCCGAGGGGCAGACCTTTGACAATCCGGCAGCGGAGATCTCCGAACGTTACACGCAGCCCCCAAAGGCATTTACCGAAGATACGTTACTTTCGGCTATGGAGAGTGCGGGAAAGGAGGACACGCCGGAGGACGCGGAGCGCAAAGGGTTAGGCACCACCGCGACGCGGGCGGGTATCATTGAAAAACTCATTAGCGCGGGCTTTGCCGAGCGCAAGGGCAAAAAGCTAATCCCCACAAAGGACGGGTATAACCTTGTCGCTATTCTGCCCGACAGCCTTACGTCCCCGCAGCTTACGGCAGAATGGGAAACGCGCCTTACCGGGATTGCAAAGGGCAGCGACAGCCCCGCCGACTTCATGCGCGGGATTGAGGAAATGACAGCGGGGCTTGTCAAGACCTATTCCGCGATTTCCGAGGATAAAGCGAAGCTGTTTACCCCGCAGCGGGAAGCAATCGGCACTTGCCCCCGTTGCGGCGCGGCGGTTTACGAGGGCAAGAAAAACTTTTACTGCTCCGACAGGGCTTGCAGCTTTGTGATGTGGAAGAATGACCGCTTTTTTGAGCAGCGCAAAAAGGCTTTCACAAAGGCGATTGCCGCCGCCCTTTTGAAAGACGGAAAGGTAAAAATCAAAGGTATGTACTCGACCAAGACGGGAAAGACCTTTGACGGAGTTGTGCTGCTTGCCGACACAGGCGGCAAGTATGTAAACTTCCGCGTCGAGCAGAACCGAAAATGATAAGGCTTGATGAAAAGCAATACCGCGCCGTAAAGAAAATGACCCGCGCCGCTTGTGCAAACAACGATTGCGGGAATTGTCTGCTGCTGGACGACGGGGAAACTTGCGTTTGTGTGCAGAGTATCAGCTATTCGCTGCTATGCCGCTATTTCCGCGAAGCGGTATTACCCGCCGACAGGCAGCTTTGCGAACAGATCACCCGCAGCGGGGAAACCGATTTGAAGCGTTGCGCGGTATGCGGCAGCACGTTTGCGGCGGGCAGCAACCGGGCGAAATACTGCCCCGATTGCGCGGCAAAGATACGCCGCAGACAGAAAGCCCAAAGCGAGAGAAACAGGCGTTTACGGATAAAAACAACTACATAGCAAGCACAGCAAACGAGTACCCGTTTGCGAGAAATGCCCGCGCTTCCCATAGAGAGCGCGGGCATTTTGCTTGTTGGGATAGTCCCAAACCCTTATATGACCGAGAAAGGACGTGATGAAAGAATATGCCGTATTCCTCATACGACCATGACAAATTAGAAGCCGCCGAAACCATGCGGATAGAACGCCGGATATATTTTGAAGCAAAGGACAGGGAGATTGCCCCTTATGCTTCCTTGCCGATTGCGCAGCTACTTTCCATGCGCAGCGAAAGCGCGGCGGCAGAACAGGCGATTTTTGACGACCTTAAAGAACGCGCCGCCGCATGGGAAGAACAGGCGGGAAGAACGCTTTTGCTGGATAAAACACTTGAATATGTGAGAACGCCGCACGTCCAGCACACCGCTAACGAGTGGCAGACCACCGAGCATAACCGCCATATTCGCAGCAACCGGGTATATCAGATGAATTACTACATTTACGAGAATACCCGCTACGACAAAGAAGCGCAGAAATCTATCCCGTATTCATGGACGCTTACATGGAGCGTGCGCACCAACAGCCCAAGCAGAACCCAAGCGAAGATTGCCGGACAAGATAGAAAGGTTTTCACCGACAAGGCAGCTATGGAAAAATATCTGAATGGGCGTATCAAAGCCTATCAGCATTTATTCACCGAGGTATCGCCGCCTATCCCGCCAGAGTATGCAGAGCATTTCAAAGTAAACGGGCAGCTTTTACCGGGCTATGCTATTGAGGGCGAGGAACGGGCGCAGCCTACCGCTGAAAAAGCAGCCCCCACCACAGCAGAGCCGCCACAGGACACCGAACAGAGAAAGGAGCGTGAAACCATAAACGAGCAGTTTTCAATTCTTATCGACAGCCGCAGCCGCTTTGAAACAGGCAAACCGGGCGGCGTGTGGCTTCCCATGCCGACCACAACAGAGCAGCTTCATGCGGCTATGGAAAGCGTCGGCATTACCGCAGACAATCCGCAGGATTTTTTCATTCACGGCTACTCTGACCGGGAGGACAGACACATTGCCCTGACGTATGACATGGTATGCGAGGCACAGGTGGACGAGCTGAATTTCCTTGCGGCACGACTGGAAACCCTTGACGCTTCCGGGATTGCCGCGCTGAACGCCGCCACACAGCGAAAGAACGGTTTTGAGAATATCGGGCAGCTCATTGACTTTACCTATAACGAGGACTTTTTCGTGCATATCCCCGAAGTACATAATCCCCGCGAATTGGGCGATTATTACCTTAACAAATCCGGCATGGTGCAAATGCCCGCTGAATGGAAAAACAGCATTGACCTTATCGCCTTTGGACGAAACGCCGCCGCGCAGGAAAAAGGCAGCTTTACGGAATACGGCTACCTTGTGGAAAGCGGCGACGCATGGGAGAAACACTTTGAGGGGCGCGATGTGCCGGAGGACTACCGCATTATGAGCTACCCGCAGCCGACCGTCGAACTGGACGCAGCCCCGGCAGTACAGGCGACTGTTCCCGAAGCAACGCCGCAGGAGCCGCGCCCGGTTATCCCTATCGTGCTAACGAGCGAAAAGCCTGCCGAGAAATTGAAAGAGATTACCGACCGACTGGAACAGGGCATTTTGGGGATTTATGAAAGCGACCGCTACGCCGATTATCTGCGTACCATGTCAAAGTTTCACAATTACAGCTTTAACAATACAATCCTTATCGCCATGCAGGGCGGCAGCCTTGTAAAAGGTTACAAACAATGGGAAAAGGAATTTGACCGCCATGTAAAGCCGGGAGAAAAAGCTATCAAGATACTTGCGCCGTCCCCGTTTACCGTCAAGAAACAGGTGGAAAAAATCGACCCGGACACCCAAAAGCCTGTTTTCGATAAGGACGGGAAACCTGTTACCGAGGAAAAGGAAATCAAGATACCCGCTTTTCGTGTAGTATCTGTCTTTGATATTTCACAGACCGAGGGAAAAGAACTTCCTACCCTTACCTATGAGCTGACGGGCAACGTGGAACAATACAAGGATTTTTTCGCTGCCCTTGAAAAGTCTTCCCCCTTTGCTATGGGATTTGAAGCATTAAGCGGCGGCGTAAAGGGACGCTGCAATTATGAGGAAAAGCGTATCTTCATCAACGAGGGTATGGACGAATTGCAGAACATCAAGACCGCAATCCATGAAATCGCCCATGCGACACTCCATGACATAGACAAAGACGCGCCGGAACGCCCCGACCGCCGCACCCGCGAGGTACAGGCGGAAAGCGTCGCCTATGCTGTCTGCCAACATTACGGACTTGATACGTCGGACTATTCTTTTGGGTATATCGCCGGGTGGAGCAGCGGCAAAGAACTTGCAGAACTGAAAGGCTCTCTTGAAACAATTCGCAGTACAGCCGCGAAGCTGATTGATACCATAGACGGACATTTTGCAGAAATCCAAAAGGCACAGGATAAGGAGCAGACCACCGAACAGGCACAGCCCGCACAGGAAGCAGCCAAACAGCCCGAAGCAGAAGCAGCCGCGCCGGAGCTTCCCGAAGAAACAGCCCCGGTACAGGAAAAAGAAGCACAGACAGAGCCGGAAGCTGATACAGGCGCAAGTAGTGAAGCACCACAGACTACACAGACACAGCCGGAACAGGCTGCCCCCGCCGCCCCTTATTACACAATCAATGAAGCTGCCGCCCGTCGCGCAAAGGACGCAAACAGCTTTTCCGATTATAAGCAAGGCAGCGCAACGGCGGAATACAGGCATTACGTTGATGAAGCCGTACAGCTTGCAGAAAGGCAGAAACAGCGGGTAGACCCGATGTACCATGAGAAAATCGACAGCCTGCTTGACACCTACGCCCGGAAATTGGCGGCGAACATGAACAAAGGCTATGAGATTGACGCGCGTGTTCCCTCTATCCTGATTGCGGGCGGCTCTAACTTTCCCACAAGGAAGAAAGAAAAGCAGAACGCAGCCCGCGACAGCAATTACCGGGAATGGCAGGACATACAAGGGCTTCTTGATAAAATCCGCAGTACCGGCATGGGAGGTATCAGTGCAGACGACCCGCAGGCAGTACAGAAGTTAGAAAAGAAACTGGAAAGCCTTGAAAAATCACAGGAAACCATGAAAACCGTAAACGCTTATTACCGTAAGCATAAGACCCTTGACGGCTGCCCGCATTTACCGCCGGAGGAACTGGAAAAACTGAAAGCGGACATGGCGAGCAGTTGGCATTTGGAGGACAAGCCCTTTGCGACTTGGGCGTTATCCAACAACAGCGCAGAAATCCGGCGTGTAAAAGACCGTATCAAATCCCTTTCACAGCAAAAAGAAATTGGTTTTGTCGGTTGGGAATTTGACGGCGGCAAGGTGGAAGCAAACACCGAAGCGAACCGACTGCAAATCTTCTTTGAGGATAAGCCGGACGAAGCCACGCGGGAAGCCTTAAAAAGTAATGGCTTCCGTTGGTCGCCAAAAGCAGGGGCATGGCAGCGGCAGCTTACCAGTAACGCTTACTATGCGGCTGATTATGTGAAAGCCATTGCGCCCCTTACCGGGGAAAAGCCTACCGAGATACAGCGGGCGCATATCCGGGCGCAAAAGGAAGCGGCGCAGAAAAAGCCCAAACAGGAAGCCATTTACAAGGTACACGCAAATCCCCGCAGCGACAGCCGGGACAACCTCTATCTGCTGCAAGCCTACATTCCACAGGAGGACGGGAAAGTAAAGGTAGGCGACGTTTTATATACCGGAACGCCGGAGAAATGCCGGGAGCTAATGGCGCAGCTTACCGCCGGGAAGCTGACGCAGGGGGAAGTCAAGGAGTTTTACGCAAAGGCACAGGAGAAAGACACCTTTTCCATTTATCAGATAAAAGGCGGGGACGAAACAAGGGACTTGCGCTTTGAGCCTTACGACCGTCTGACTGCCGCCGGACATCGGGTAGATGCGAAAAACTATGCGCTTGTCTATTCCGCACCTCTTACGCTGGGTACTTCCCTTGAAGATATTTACACCCGCTTTAATATCGACCACCCGAAAGATTTTAAGGGACACAGCCTTTCCGTTTCCGACGTGGTGGTACTTCATCAGAACGGGCAGGACACCGCCCACTATGTAGACAGCTTTGGTTATAAGGAAGTACCGGAGTTTTTCAAGGAGCAGGAAAAAGCCCTCATTCCCGACGACTTGGAAACAGGCGAAACAATCAAAACACCGAGGGGGACTTTCTATGTAACCGCCATGAGCCGCGAGCAAATGGAAGCTGCCGGACATGGCTTGCACCACCAGTCCGACGACGGAAAATATCTGATTATGGGGAACGGAACGCGGGCGTTTGCCATTTTCGCAGAGCAGCCGGAAAACTATCTGAAAGCTGCCGAGCAGACCACCGAGCAAAATTACAATATGATTGACGGGCAGATAAACAACACTCCGACCGTCGCAGAACTGGAAGCAAAGGTAAAGGCAGGAGAAACCATTTCCCTTGTTGACCTTGCGGAAGCTGTCAAGGCTGACAAAGAACGCGGCAAGGCAGCAAAAACGGAAAAGAAGCCCTCTATCCGGGCGCAGCTTAGAGCCGAGAAAGAACAGACACAGAAGAAACAGGCAAAACAGAAAACACAGGATTTGGAAAGGAGCTGACCTATGAAGTTACAAAAATTTGAAAATGTGGACGTTGTCGCTTCCCTTGAAGCCATAATGAAACAGAACACCGCTTTTTATCAGAGCGATTTTGAAATAGACAAACAGATTTTGCAGAAAGCAGCGATAAGCCCTATCCCGGAGGGTAAACGGCTTTTGTGGTTTTCCCGCCCGTCCGGGACGTGCTGCTTCCGGGAACGGGACGTTTTTCTAAAGGACACAAGGCAGCATAATACATGGCGGTTTTACGGGGAACAGACCCACGATACTATCCTTGCCTATGCGGTGGAACTGACAGGCACAGAGCAGGGAAAAATCAAAGGCAATCTTTATGAACTGGATTATCCACAGCATTTCCGGGAAGTAATTGAAAAATCCATATCCGCAGACAACTACACGCTGCTTTATGAGCATGGGGAGCTGACGAAGCCTGCCGGACAATATTTTGACGGGAACACCGACCCGCAGCTTGGAAAGTTTATACGTTTTGAAGCACAGCCAAACGACCCGGAAGCCTTAAAAAGCCTTTTGGGGGAACAGAAAAAAAAACGGATACAGCATACGCCGGGAGATTTTAAGTCACATATCGACGCCCTGCATGACAGACGGATTGAAACGGAAGCCCGCCGGATTGTGGAAAATATGAAAAGACTTGGAGCACCGGACAGCCCCGAAAAGACCCAGTGTGCAGTAGAAATTTCGCCCTACTTTGTCCCACTGGCAACGGATAAGGACATGGAACGGCTGTTTTCCATGCTGCCTTATAAAAGCCTTTCCTTTTCCACGTTGGAGGACAGGCATGGCGTTTATGCGCTGATAGATAAAAGCGAAAAGAATAAAGAGATAAAAAAGTCCCGCCCCTCTGTCCGGGCGCAGTTGCAAACAGAGAAATCCCCCAAAGTCCCGAAAAAGACGGCAAAAACAAAACATTACGAATTGGAGGTATGAGCATGATTAGACTGACCATTGAAGAAATGAACCTGTTGAATATTTACCATGAGGGAAGCAAGGCACAGCTTATTGAAAATATGACGGCTGCGCTGCCGTTCATGGACGAGGATATGCGGGAACTGGCGAAGCGCACCCTTGCGAAAATCGCACCTCTGACAGAAAATGAGTATGCGGAGCTTGCCATTTTCGCCGCTGATGAAGTATGACCGGGCTAAAGCGGCTTACGCCGCCCCAAAGCCGGAAAGTCAACCGCCTTGTTAAAAAGGAGTGCTGCAACTGCGATAACGGGCACTGTATTTTACTGGACGACTGGGAGGAATGTGTCTGTCCGCAGCTTATTTCCTATTCGCTTCTTTGCAAATGGTTTCAGACCGCCGTACTTCCCCTTGATAAGCTGTTGTATGCAGAGCTTTTCAAGACCGAGGATAAAAAGCGTTGTACCGAGTGCGGAGCTTTTTTCGCGTCCACCTCTAACAGCGTCAAATACTGCCCGGACTGCCGGAAGCGTATTACCCGCAGACAGGCAGCGGAGCGCATGAGGAAACGGCGCGCCCTTGTTACGCAGTAGGGGCAAAAAAAGCCTTGATTTACAGGGCATAACAGACACGAAACTTACATAGGCAATACAGAATACCTTTTCCCTTGAAATTGGGGTTCTACTGCGTAACATTCTAAAATCAGTACCTATGAAAAAACAGGGTGCGGGAGGTCATTACTGGCTTCCTGCGCCCTGTTCTTTTTGTGTCTGACTGTCTTTATCCTGCATTTCCGGCTTCGGCTGTAATTCTTTTTCTATCCGGTTCCGGTAATGGGTTTTCCTGCGGTAAAAATATTTTGTTACTTCCTGTTCCGGCAGCCATATCCCCGCAGCTTCTATCCGTTCCATAACAGCGGCAACGATTTTCCAGTTGTTGCGCTTATGCGGCTCATGTCCCTTTTCTATCCAAAGACGGCGGTATTCCTCATAAAGCCATGTACTGACAGTTTCTTTCTGCCGTTGCTTCAAATGTCGGAACTGCTTATCTGTCCGCAGAAGCTTCCCGTCTACCATTTTATGATTTTTTGTTCCGATTTCTTTTTTCCTCTCTTTCCATTTCTTCAAGGGGAAATTGGGGGAGGGCTTCTATCAGCTTCATTGTGATATACTGGCGCATATCTTCATCAATTTCCATTTTGAATGTTCCGTCCGGCTAGCGTTTCTTTACAGTTGCCTGCCTGTCAATTTCGCCCTTGTAGCACATAAGCACCTTTTCCACCGCCCATGTTTCCCCGGCAACGGCGGCGCGTATGGTTTCATAATCGGGTATCGTTTGGTCTGCCATGTTTTCACACTCCTGTCTGTATTGGAATACCTTTATCCTACCACGCTTTTATGAATATTTCTACTGTAAGCGTTCGGTTTCCCTGCCCCGTTCCGGCTCTTTTTCCAGTCTTAAAATACTGTCTATGTTCTGCTTAATAACGTCGTATTCCTTGACCTGTTTTTTCAGCTTGCCATAATCGGCGTAAAGGGCTTCTTTCTGCATTTGGAGTTTCCCGTATTCTTCCTGCATGGCGGCGAGATTGGGGAGCTTGGTAATGCCCGCCGCTTTCAGTGTCTTTACTGCCGCTTCATGGAGTATCAGACTGCTTTCCTGCTTTGCCCGGTATGCGTCCTTATCCTGTGCCCTGCGGTATGCTTCATAAACAGGTTTTGTCTTTTGGTAGGTAGTAACGTGCTTCATCAGAACCGCCATATCTGCAAGACGCTTTTCCACGCTCTTTAATGCGTCTGCTGTCTTTTCATTTTCCGCGCTTATTTCCTCAATCCGGCTGACTAAATCCGCGTACTGCTCAATCTGATGTTCTGTCAAGAAATTCATAGTTTTTGCAGCCAGTTTCAGATTATGGATTTTCGCCCACTGTTCATAGCCCCGGCTCTGCGCTGCCTTGATACTGTTTTCAATGTCAATAAGCAGCGATACGCCGCGCTGCTCTTTGGGAGCTTTCGCCGCCTTTGTGCGCTTGCCCGCAATCCGTTCTTTGATTGCTTCCTCTGTATAATCTGCACCGAGAGTTTTTAAGCGGGTAAAGCGTTCCTGTCCGGGAGCGCGGCAGGAGATATATTTTCCCGGCTTTATCTCATAGCCCGCCGCCTGTAACCGCTGCAACAATTCTTCAAAACTTGCCACTTGGGGGATAAGCGTATCAACGGCAATTTTCAGCTTGCCTTTCCAACTTGTACCGACCTTTTCCGCTTGATATTCCGCATAGCTTTTTCCCTTGCTGCCTTTGCCCGGAACGACAACAGACAGCCCGTTTTCCCGGCACAGCTTATCGCTCATGTTCCGTATGCCGTAGTAACTGCGTTTGTTAGAATTGTACTTATGGTAGTCAACAAAATTGACCGCACAAAAAATGATATGGTTATGGATATGCCCTTTATCTATGTGGGTAGTTAGGACGTATTCATGCTGTCCCTTTGTTACCGCGTCGGCAAGCTGTTTTCCGATTTCGTGGGCTTTCTCATAATCTACTTCTCCCGGCTCAAAGGACTGTATCAAATGGTGGGCGAGATTGTTCCCTTTCTCTATGGCTTGTGCAAGCGTAAATCCGAACTCAATGTCTGCCGTTTCATAGCTGCACCCAAAGGAGGACACAAGCATTTTCCCGTCTGTTTTATCCGGGTTTTGGATATAGTCAAGGGCTTTGCTCAACGTGCTTTTAATAGGCTTAATCTTTGTAACCGCCATATCTCCGCAAGCACCCCCTTTATTTCCTCTATGTCCTCTTGGTAGACGCTGCCTGTCGCATTGACACGCTTTGCAATCTGATTGATGTTGACCCCGATTTTCTGTATCTCCGCTGTCATGGCTTTTATGTCGCTATGGTCTGTCTGAATGATATACCCGTCAATGGCAATCTTGCGAAGATACGCCGCCATGTTCCGGGTGGGGACGAGCTTCATTTTCTGCTCAATCAATGCCCTTTCTTCCTCTGTTACATAGAATTTGATTTGTATTTTTCTTTTGCGTCCGTTCATGCAATCGCTCCTTTCCATTCCGAGGGTTTGGGACACTTCCCAACAAGCGATTTTCAACCGACGAACCGCAGGACGGGAGGGCGAAAATACGGAAAAGGGTACTCTTTTCCTATGCTTGCTAAGAAAGTTTTTTCCTCACTTATCACTACAACGAAACTCCCAGTATGCCAAAAAAGAGCAAAAGAAAAACGCCGCAATCCTGCGACGTTTCAATCACTCTATATAAACAAAAACGAGAGAACTTTATTCTCCCGTTTCGTCCTTGTTGGCTTCCTCTATTCCTTTGGCAGTAGCAGATAGGATTTTCAAATCTTTTTCACTCATACCGTCGAGCATGGTATCGAGCTGACGGCGGCGTGTGGACTTCTCCTGTTCCCGTTCCGGGAAAAAGAACTGGTCTACTGATACGTCAAGCAGGGTTACAAGCTCATATAAAATCTGTAAACTTGGGTGCTGCCCGCTGTTCTCAATGGACGCGATATATCGGGGCGCAATATTCAGCGTGTCGGCTAACTGATTGCGTGATATTCCCTTTGCTTTTCTTGCTGCTTTAATGGCTTGCCCGAAAGCCTTAAAATCATACTTCACTTTATCCTGCTTCATATTTTTCACCCTATTACATTTTACCGTTCACCTTTCTTTCAAGATATGAGTACACATATCATAGTGTTGATAGTAATAGAGCATAAAACATGCAGAGTAAGGTTGCTATAACTCATACTGCCATATATAATATCTAATGACATCGAAAATTAAAGAAATTGTATCAATGCTGTATTGCTATTTCAGCAAACTTGGATATACGGTATATACTGCAACAGCAGGAAATGCTGCATTAAAAGAAGTAGAAAAAAAACCTGACATTATTTTGTTAGACGTTAATATGCCCGATATAGATGGATTTACTGTTTGTGAAAGAATACGGGATTATGTTTCATGCCCTATAATTTTTTTAACAGCACGCATTGAAGATAGTGATAAAATAAAAGGATTTTCTATTGGCGCAGACGACTATGTAATAAAACCATTTTCTGTTGATGAATTAGAAGCTCGCATTGCAGCACATCTTCGCAGAGAAAAAAGACACAATACATCTTCAAAGGTGCAATTTGATGAAGATATGGTTATAGATTATTCCTCACGTATTGTGTTTTATCATAATAAGGATATGGCTTTTACCAAAAAGGAATTTGATATAATATCTTTCCTTTCACAAAACAAAGGAATTGTTTTTGACCGGGAAACTATTTATGAAAAAGTTTGGGGATTAGACGGCATTGGTGATAATACAGTTGTTACAGAACATATCAGACGTATTAGGGCAAAATTTTTATCTTTAGGCGATAGACCTTACATTGAAACTGTTTGGGGGTGCGGATATAAATGGAAAAATTAAAGAGAAGCAGATGGTTCAATCGGTTAAATAGCATGAGTATTAGGATGTCCTTTGTTCTTTATGCTTTGTTTTCGTTGTTGATTGGAATAATTATTTGCATACTTTTAATTTCAATGGTTGACAGATATAGAATAAATTTGAACTATAAGTATGAAAATATGTCAACAAGGTATGATATACCGGAAAATGGTTCATTTACCGCCGCTTATAGTAATGACCAAACAAAATACACAATATTTGACACGAAAGGAAACGAGATATGCAAGTTCAATGTTGATTATCAAAAAGAACGCCCAGTACACGAATATGTCTATCCGAACCATGTTTCATATATCGAAGTTTCACCTAATTTTACAAACCGGGATAGGCTTATTGACAGTGTTTTAGGTTCATTAAATGTTGCAATTATTCCTATCGTATTATCTATTAGTATGATATGTTGTGTAACATTTTTTTATAAAAAAAAATTATCGAAACCTATTAAGCTATTAACTAATGCGTATCATAAAATTGAAGCAAATGACTTGGATTTTACGTTATCATATCCATTAAATGATGAAATGGGGAAACTCTGTCATGCCTTTGAAAAAATGAAAGACTGTTTGGCGAAAAATAATGAAACTATGTTTCGACAATTTGCTGAACAGCGCCGTCTAAATGCTGCTTTTTCACATGACTTACGCACTCCTTTGACTTTACTAAAGGGTCATGCTACTATGCTGCTTTCCTTTATTCCCAAAGGCTTAGTATCACAAGAAGAAATATTAGATGAAATATCAGTAATGTCAAAAAATGTTTCACGTCTTGAAAAATATGTAAATGCTATGACGAACTTATACAGGTTAGAGGATATTGATATTCCACGGCAACAGATTACATTTCATGCACTTATTGATAATTTTAATAACACAGCAGAAGCACTTTGTTATGACAAACATTTTTCAATTACTACAAGCGGTGATAATATAACCTTGTTTATCAATTTAAATACAGTCATGCAGATTTATGAAAATTTACTCTCTAATAGTATTAGATACGCAAAAAGTGATATTGATATTAGCGTAGTAATAGAGAATAATAATTTAGTTATATCTGTTTCAGACGATGGTTGCGGGTTTAAAAATATTGATATTGAAAAAGCGACATTACCATTTTATAAATCATCGAAAGATATATCTACTGAACATTTGGGGTTAGGGCTGAATATTAGTAAGATTTTAAGTGAAAGACATGGCGGAAATATCCAAATTGCTAATAATGAAGCAGGGGGAGCATGTGTTACAGTAAAAATAAATTGCAATGAAAGTTGATTGAAAATAGACATTTTATTGCTATTATAAATTTAAAAGAAAGGAGATAAGGACAAATGAAAAAAATAATATGTATGTTTCTAAACTTATCGTTATTGGTGTGTATTGTTGGGTGTAGTCAAACAAAGGACAGTGATAATCATGTAGTACAAGATTATTCCGAAGAATATGAGGTTTCTCCTTATGGAAGTGAAGAAGCACTTGACACTTTGGACGATTTGAAGATTTCAATGAGTACAGAAAAGGATTTAGACTTGAAGCACCTTTCATTTCTAATAGAAAATACTTCTGATAAAGAATACCGATATTCACCAAATTATTTTGAAATAGAAACTGAACAATCCGGCACTTGGTATCAACTTGAACAGCTTGATGACCCTTCAAAGAGCAATGAAAAGGATTGTTTTATTAAGCCTAACGAACGCTTAACATTAGAAATTGATGTTAAAAGTTTTTATGGAGAATTGCCTGCTGGACACTATCGTTTGATTAAACAATTTGCGTTCTTTGAAAGTGAAAGAGATTGGGATTACGATACATATAATTTATCTTGCGAATTTACAATAAGATAAAAATTTTCTACTTCATAAGCATGAAATAAAAAAAACCGCTTATGAAGTAGAAAGTTCTCATGCCATTTTAACGGCGGTTTTGAAATAACAATCAAAACCGTCGTTTTCTTTTGAAAATCTAAAACAGAGGACATGTTAAAATCCTGCTATTTGGGGACACGGCGGTATCAAGGAGGTATCGCCATGTCCTTTTTTCTATACCCTAATGGGTTACTATCAAAAAAAGCCATTATCCACCGACGGGGTATTCCGGCTATGTAGATGAACTGTCAAATCAATTAAATACTGCTGTTATTTCCTATGCGTCTGTCTGCATTTTGCAGGCAGGCGCATTTCGCATTTTACAGAAGATTTTTCAAAAACTTTGCCCTCTTTTTGGCAAAGCAAAAAGTCGCCTGTATTATCCAGCGAAAAGGGGAGGTACTACCGCCTTTCGGCAGAAAGGAGGTGAACACCATGACACCTAATCGCAGGGAATTTGAAAAGCAATGTGCGTTTCAAAAGTTCTGTAAATCAGTACTGCACAATGAAGCGTGCAACGCTCATGAAGAAATTCGTCGGCGCAGAGTTCGGGAGGTTACTTTTTCCGACCTTGCCTTGCATGAGGAACGGCAGCTTTATACCGTCGATAAGTATTTTCAAGACGAAGAAGCAGAGCCGTCTTATCAAATGGCAGGAAAAGAAATAACCCCAAAACTTCTGCTTGAAGCTATCCGGGATTTACCCGAAGAACGGCGCAAAATTATACTGCTGTATTACTTTGAGGGATTGACTGATATAGAAATTGGAAAGCAGCTCAATATTTCAAGAAGTACGGTACAGTATCGCCGGACAAGTTCCTTTGAGCAGTTAAAAAAATATTTGGAGGAAAACGCTGATGAATGGATTGAATGGTAAACCGACCGAGTACCCGGAGAACACCCTTGTACCTTATCCTGTCATACTGGCAGCGTCAAAGGGCGACCCGGACGCAATGAAGATTGTATTGCAGCATTTCAGCGGCTACATAGCAAGTCTTTCCATGCGAAAGCTCTATGATGAGCGAGGAAATGTTTATTTTGGAGTAGACGAAGAAATACGCGAAAGGCTGCAAGCAAAACTGATGAGGGCAATTCTCACATTTAGGGCTGAATAAACCAACGTGGTATTGGAACGCTTCCCCCTTTTCCGTTCCATATCGCAGAACCGCCCACTGCACTTTGACAAAGAAAGCGGCGCAATAGAACGGCGACGCAGCATAAGGCAAATCAGATACATTCGATATATGGGGAGCCGTTGGGCTGATACGCCATGACCGAAAGGAGGGACAAAACGAGCGAGAATTATCAGCGTTCCAAAGCAGACTTAGCAACTCTGCCGCCACAATCCATATATCGGTATAATGATACTCCTTTACCGCCGTAGTCCGAGCGTTAGAAGCGTCGCAGACAACGGGTAGAGCTGCATGAGAACCATGCGGAAGTGAAATTCTTGTGAGGTTTGCTAAAACCGTCTGATGAGCCTATTTTTATTTATTAAAAAAGATAGGGGGAAATTCTAAATGAATAAATCAAATAGCAGTGAAGAAAAAGAACTGCTTTTATATAAGGAAACAGAAGTAAGAGTACCTATCCATTTGAAAATAACATTAACAATAAGGGAAGCCGCTGAATATAGCAACATAGGTATCAATAAGATTGACTCTATGTTGAAACAGCCGAACTGCCCGTTTGTTTTATATGTTGGAACACGAAAGTTAGTGAAACGTAAAGAATTTGAGGAATACATTCGCCGAGAATTGATTATATAGCCTTTAATAGCTGAAATATTTGTCTGTTAAGATTGAAAAAACGGAGTCCTTGTGATATACTTTATATTTGCGTTGGACTCTTTTTTTTAACGTGAAAGGAGTCCGTTATGGGAAAAAATTTAAAAGGCAAAGAGTGTGGAAAAGGTATTTGTCAAAGAAAGGACGGTTTATATTTCGCAAGATTTTATGCTAAAAATGGTGCGCGTCAAAATGGATATTTCAAAACGCTGCCCGAAGCAAAAAAATGGCTTGCTGACGCAAAGTATGAAGATACACATAATCTAATCGTTACTGCGCCGGATATGACAGTAGACAAATGGTTCAATTATTGGATTGATAATATCATTTGTGACCTTGCGCCAAATACGATAAGAAACTATCGTGAGCGTTACGAAAAAAATATTCAACCATTGATAGGAACTATGTGTATAGCTGATGTAAAACCTATGCACTGTAAAGCTGTCTTAAATCGAATGGAAACAGAATATGCAGGCTCAACAATCCGGCAGACCTATATTTCAATGGGAACTATGTTCAAATCAGCAGTTATGAATGATATTATTGCAAAACACCCTATGAATGGTGTTCGATATACGAAACCAGTCCGGGCAGTAGATGATATTAAATACTTAACCGTTGAGGAACAGGAAAAGTTTCTTGAAGCCGCAGAGCGTTCTCATAATTATAGACAGTATGCTTTGTTATTAGAAACGGGTTTGAGAACGGCTGAATTGATTGGTCTGACATGGGACGCTATTGATTGGAAAAAACGTACTTTAACTGTAAATAAGAGTTTAGAGTATCGACACAGCCGGAGATATTGGCGTGCCGGTCCGCCTAAAACGAAAAAAAGTTATCGTACTATTCCGCTTACAGAACGCGCATATACAATCCTAAAAAGTTGTTATGATGAAAAAGATACCCGGAAAGAGTCTGAAATGCTTTCACAAATTTTGGAGTACACAGACAGCAGAACGGGAGAAAAGAAATGTCTTGTCATGCGGGATTTGGTATTTATCAACTGGCGAACAGGAGAACCTGCTAAAAACAGTTCCTACGATACACATTTATATAAATTGTGTGATGAAGCTGGTATTAAGCGTTTTTGTATGCACGCCTTACGACACACTTATGCTACACGCGCGATTGAACGCGGCGTACAACCTAAAGTTTTACAGCAACTATTAGGACACGCAAGTATTAAAACAACAATGGACAGGTATGTTCATGTTACGGACGAGTCCCTTGCAAAAGCTGTTCAGCAATTTGAAGCAGCTACACCCACAGTTGAAAAAAGGGTGTAAAAAGGGTGTAATAAAAATATAGAGAAAGGCGAAAACCCGCATAAATAAAGGGTTTTCGGACAGGTAAAGATAAAAATGAAACTAGGTATCGGAGGACCGCTACCTGATTTTATATCTCAATAATCCTCAATAAATACGAATATTACTTGATTTGAAGCGGATTTTGGAACAAACCAACCATATATAACTTCATGTTTTCCTATGCTACTCTATACGAAAATGGCGTAAAAATGGCGTAGAGAAAACTTACACGAGGGATATAGGTACGCCGCTGCTACAAATCAGTTTTCCAACAGGTGTGGGACGCTAACAACTCCCACGCCTGTTTTTTTGTTGTCCTTCGGGGCAAATATCGGGGATATTATCGCTTGTGCGCCGTTTATTTTTCTCTGCCATATTACCACCCTACATTTCACTTATCTGCCCCTTGTGCGTTACAATCTGCAAATACCCGCCTTTATTTAAGCAAGGGGCAAGCCCATAATGAGCTTGCCCCACTGTCATTCGGAAGTTCAGACGGTGAACAATCCGTTCACCGATTTATTCCTCGCTTTCATTATCGCTGGCGGCATTTCTATAATCCTCCTGCACACCCTCGGAGAGGTCAAAACACATCGTTTTTGCGTCTGCGACCCAAAAGCCACGCACACGATAGCGTTTATCGCTTTGCCAAACGCCCTCCATAGCGGCACGAATGGGGTCAACCAGATTCTTGTTGGTGATGCTGACCGTGGCCTTCTGCTCACCCTTCGGCTTGGAGAACTTGTAGCCCCTCTGCTCACTACTCTTACACATACGAACCGCAAAAACCTTGTTTTTTGCGTCAAGCTGGCACAGGACAAAAGCAGGATAGTTCAGGTCATCAAGTACCTTTTTCGTAAAGGTGACACCGTTCTGGTTAATGAAAATGTCGGGGTATGCGTTGGTGTTCGCATCAAGGATCTCAAAGTTCAGTGCGTTAAAATCAAATTTCATAATGGATTTTCCTTTCGGTATTAGAGATTTTTCAGTTCTTTCAGCAGTTCGCGGCGTTCCGAAGCTGTCCAGCGCGGGTCTAAAATGATATACCCTCTGAAATACTTGTCTTTAGAACGTGTGACCGTGAACCGCTTTGGCATAGCGTGTAGCCTTGCCGATTTGCTGGGTAGTGGCTTTTCATCTAAAATCTGTTGCACCTTCTGCCAATCGGATTTTTTTATGATTGCTGTGTGGTGTTCCTCTTTGAAATACTTGTTGAGCATAGTGTTTTTCACTGACTTATGCTCCCGAAAATCAATCGTACAAGTTTTCTGCATGAGTGCGTCCCCGCAATATTTCTCGTTCCGGAGAATACCGCGAATAGTAGCAGCCCGCCAAAAATCTTTCCCTTTAGGCGATTTGATGCCTTGCTCGGTCAGCGCGGCGGCAATTTCTGCGGGGGTTGCACCTTCCAAACAGCTTTCGTAGATGTACTCAACAATCTTTGCTTCTGTTGGCTCGATCAGCAATCGTCCGAAGTGGTCCCAATAGTAGCCAAGCGTGTTTATCACCGAGAATTGGTAGATACCCTCTGCCATGCGCCAGCGAATACCGTTTTTGATGGCTTCGCTCTTTTGCTGTGATTCCAATTCTGCAAGTGCTGACAAGACCGCTATCAGTAGATTGTTGCTGCCATCCCCGATAGAGGACAGCCCTTCGCTTTCAAATCGCACCGGGACAGGTGGAGTCAAGGCGTTCAGAGTACGCAAATTGTTCAAAATATCAACCGTATTTCTACCAAAGCGATTTATGCCCTTTGTCAAAATTAGGTCAATCTTGCCTGCTTTTGCGTCATCAATCATGTCCTTAAATCCCTGCCGCTTGTTCGTGGAAGTGCCGCTTACGCCGTAATCTTGATAGATTTTTACTAACTCCCAATCGGGATTGCTCTCAATTTTGGATTTGAAATAGACAATTTGCATCTCAAAACTGCCTACTTGCTGTTCTTCCTGTGTGCTGACACGGACATAAGCTGCAACACGCATTTTTCGGGGAGTCTGCCCTTGTGCTTGTACGGCTGGGGGTGGCGGTATTATAATTACACCGCCGCTTTCTCGATTCTTGCGGATTCCGTCATGTATGCGCTCCTTGCGTTCCTCCCGATTATCGGCGCGAGTCTTTTTTCGGCGGGACTGCTCTATCTCTTGAGGGTCAAGTTTCTTTGCCATATAAGCCCTCCCTTGCAGATATACGGATATTCCCGATGTGGTTCATAGGCGGCGCACCTCCTCGCTTACTGTTTTTCATTGGACAATTAACCTCCTTGCTGATTGTTATTTATGACTACCCGGCGGCGCATGAGCCGGGGGTCACACAAAAGAAAACGAGCAGCAGAATTGCTCCTGCTGCCCGAATCGGCACTGCTTCTTATCGGGGGTAGATTTTATCGCCCCCTGCAAGTGACGGATATATGGTTATTTGATTTACAATGCCTTAACCGTGTCGATAAACTGGCTCATACTCACCGCACCCGGCAAGAGGTTTTCGTCATTCTCAAACACCATGTAATAGCGGAAATCCTTGCCCGCCGCTGTTCTCCACGCTTGACCGAGTGCAATCTTCTCCCTGCTGTCATCGTTTTTCAGATGTTCGCCCTTGGTTTCCGCGCAGATGAGCTTGCCGCTTTGGGTCATAATCAGAATATCGGGGTAGTGCTTGATAAAGCCGTTGATTGCAAAGTCTTGACGTGCAATATTTCTGTGCCACCAGCGGACATTCGGCAGGGCGGTCAATTCCACAATCAACTTCTGTTCCAGTTTGTTCATGTCACCGTCCTCTGCTGCATACAGAGAACGGGCATATATGTCGGTATAGGTGACAGGATGGATTGAGGGGCGCAGACGGAAATAGGGCTTGCAGACAATGCGCTCCGTTTCCATCCACCTTTCAAAGTTTTCCCGGTAGTGGGCTTCCAGAAGCACTTCAATTTTGGCGCGGATCTTCGCCGCATAGCCCAGCGGGGCTTTCTCCATAGCGGCAAGCTGCGCCTTATCCATATCGTCCACAATACGGTTTATGTAGGCTTTCAGTTCGGCAGCGTCCACCATATTCAGCTTGTTAAGCTGATTGAACATCATATCCTTGCATTGACGCACTCGGCTTTCCGGCGGCAGATTGTTGAACCACTCCTTAAAATACCGCTGCTCGGCGCTCTCCATCTTGAACACCTTTGGCAAACCGCCGTCCTGCTCCCGCACGTCGATTTCGCGGATTTCATCGTCTGCGGCGGCAAAATCAATATCGTATGCCTTGCCCTTGAGGGTAAAGCCCTCTGCCAGCATTTCCTTGTCCAGCAGTTCAAAAGAACCGTCCGTAAACAAAGATTGCTCAACTTTCAGGAAAAACTGCGGGATTTGCAGCGTTTCAATATCCTCCCGGAACTGCGGGTTTACTTGGAATGATTTCACTTTATCCCGCACCTCCCACGGAAGATTGTCCATCATCGGGTCATTGTCTGTCTGTTGGATAGCGTCTGTATATGCCTTTTCGACCTCTGCGGCAGCGTCCAGCATGGTGTCGGCTTTCGGGGCGATTTCAGGCGTTTGCGCCTGTTCTCTGCGCCGCTCCAACTCTGCCCCGATAGATTTCCCATCCAGCCCTGAAAAATCGTCCTCGGCGGTTTCCAAAGGGGTTTCCATTTCAGGACACCCTTGTTGATCAGGCAGCGTGATTTGTTCTGCTGGCTGTTCGGGAACCTGCGGTTTTGCGGACTCACCGATCCGATAGTCCTTATCGCTGAATCCTGCGCTGTTCAAGCCCTTGACGATATGCGCCACAGTATTGTTGAAGTCGTTGGAAGAAGTCAGCACATAGGACATATTGAGTGCGCTCTGTGTGTGCTGGCTCGTATGGGGCAGACGGAGAATCCGTCCCAAAATCTGTTCCACGTCAACCTGACTTGTTTTGTTGGCAAGGGACGCAAGAATATAGGCAAAGGGGCAGTCCCAACCCTCTTTCAGCGCATTGACCGTGATGATATAGCGAATAGGGCAGTTTGGGGACATCAAATCGGTGTTTTTTAGTTCGTTCACATCGGCGGTACGAATGGCAATTTGTTCGGCGGGAATCCCGGCGTCCACCAGCTTGTCCCGCAGCTTTTCAAAGGTGGTCGCGTCCTCCTTGCCCTTCGGCTGTGCCTGAAACAGCGCGATAGGGCGGATATATTTGCCCGTTTTGGCGTACTCCGTATTTGCGATTTCTTCCAGCTTGTTCCGCAGGTCGATCGCGTCAATCAGTACCTCGGATTGACTGTCCCGGTTATAGACGATAACAGGCAGCTTGACCATGTGTTCATTTTTAAGCTGCACCGCGTCCACATAGGAGATGATATTGCTCTCCTTTTTCGGCGTGGCGGTCAAATCCAGCACAAAGCAGGGATTGAAGTTTTCCAGCATTTCAAGGCTCAATTCCGACCGGGCATGGTGGCTTTCGTCCACGATGACAAGCGGGTTAAGCTGGTTGATAATCTGGAACAAGGCGGTTTCGTCCGCTTTTTCAATGGGGCTATCGGGCTTGCCCAGCACCTTTGCAAACTCGGCAAGGTTGCTGTTCTCCTGATAGGCTTTCAAGACCTCCTTGCCGCGCCCGCGGAACGAATCGTAGGACAGCACCATAACCGACAACTGCTCTGTTACAGCGGTGGGGTTGAAGTTCTGACCGTTCAAAAGCTCCTGCTTGGTGTAGACCTCCACACGCCCGCCGAAATCCACGTCGATTTTCTGACGGTAGGGGTGGGAGGTGTCTTTCAGGGCTTTCGCCGTCTGCGTCAGAATCGCGTCCGACGGAACAAGCCACACGACCGCCTTTGTCTTGGTAGCGGGGAGCGCGTCAAAGATAGGGTGAACGGCGTTGCAGGCAATAAAGGTCTTGCCGCCGCCTGTCGGCACCTTGAAGCAGAGGTTCGGAACACCGGGTATAACGTTTTGGTATAGCCCTAAAGTCGGGGCTGATTTCTCCTGCCAGAACAGACGAAACGCCGCTGCGTCACTCTTTGTTTCGTTCAGCAGTTCCAGATAGCGGGTCAAGTCCGCTATCACCTTTTTCTGATATGTTTTCAGTTCCATATAGCGAACACCCCCTTACAATCTGCTAATATCGCGCGGAATCTTTTTGAATGTGACGCCCATTTTTGCCAGCTTGTCCTCGCTGATGGAGCAGCGGTCGGCATAGATCACCGTGCCGTCCGCCTTTTCCGTGATGGTGGAGAGAAACGCATAGTCCAGCACCGTCACGCGCTGCGGCTCGTAGTAGAAGTAATAGCCTGTGCTGTTGTGCTTGCCGAGGTAATACGGATTGCCGCCGCTGGGTGGGGCGTAGGGTTGCTTGGTTTCCATGAACCAGATGTATTCCCGGATTTTCTCCGGCGCAACGGCTTCATTCAGGCAATCGCCCACAAGCAGCGGTTCGCCCAAGTCATAGAAGCTGAAATTGCCACCCGTACCCTCTACGGCGTTTTTGCCCTCGCCGTAGCCCTTGATAACACGTTTCACGCGCTCGGCGGTGATGCTGTCGGCGTAGTCCATCATCTCAATTAAGATGAAGTGACGATTACCGTTGTCCGCTTTGTTGGCGTTCAAAACTGCATGTGCGGTTGTCCCAGAGCCAGCGAAGGAATCAAGCATAAGGGTTTCGCTCGTTCCAGCTACTTTCAAAACAAAATCGAGTAGGCGGGTGGGCTTAGGCGTATCAAACGGAGAACGTCCACCGAACAAGCTGATAAGCTCTTTTTTTGCTTCGTCGGTATGCCCCGTTTCTTCGTACATCCAGAGGTTGGTTGGAAGTCTGCCGCCTACATTTTCAAGGTACGTTTTACGCGCAATACCGCCATACCCGCCCTTGGTGAAATAGAAACCGGGCCATCTGCCACGGTTATATACTTTTTGGGCTTTTGCCGCTGATACCTCCAACGGCTCTTCCAGTACGATAGCAAGTACATCTTTTCTTACCGCTGATTCATCTATGCCACAAACTCTTGCCCGCTCTTTTTCATCATGTAGGTTTTCAAGGCGGTAATTGCACCAACCTTGCATATATTCCAGCATTGAGGATTGCTGATAACGCCAGCACCGCCCATTTGACGGATAAAGCATTTCTCCTGTGAATGGGTGCTGAATCGCATAAACCATTCCTTGATGGGTAGCTGCGCCCGGAGCAAAAGCGTCACTACTTTTCCACGGTGCAACATCGTTGTCTGGATTTTTGTAGCGGGAATCCATTGCTTCTGTGCGGGGGAGTTTATTCGGTTGCCAGCCTGGATTTTTACTGAACACAACAAGATGCTCAACCTCGCTTACAATTCCCTTGGAATCATTGCGTGGCGAATAGGTTCTCTGCCATGAAACATTTGCAACAAAGTTGCTTGCTCCAAAAATCTCATTACAAATTAGAATGAGATTAGAGCATTCAGTATCATCAATGCTGATGAAAATAACACCATCGTCCGCCAGCAGCTTTTGCAGCAGCTTCAAGCGCGGGTACATCATGCACAGCCACTTGTCGTGGCGGGTCAAATCCTCTCCCTCTTTGCCGACAACCTCGCCCAGCCATTTTTTGATTTTTGGGTCATTGACATTATCGTTGTAGACCCATCCCTCGTTTCCTGTGTTGTAGGGCGGGTCGATGTAGATACACTTTATCCGTCCTTCATACCGGGGCAGCAGGGCTTTTAGGGCTTCAAGATTGTCACCCCGGATAATCATGTTTTCGCTGCCGTTATCCTCGTTGTGCTGTCCGTTTTCATCAAAGCTGTACTTGCGCTCCAACACCCGAAACGGCACGTCCTGATGGTGATTGATCACCTTGCTTTTTCCAATCCATTCAAGTGTTGGCATGGCTGATTTCCTCCGTAATCGTGTTATCCTCATTTCAAATGAGGGTATTTCTTCCCTGACCCTCAGCAGTAATGAGGGTCACTTCCGGCTATGTCTGTATAGCGGTTATTGTGGTGAAAGACCTATCCTGTCTCGGAAGGACTAATTTTTTGTCCAACGCTGTCATCGTTTGTCGAATCGACGATTTAGGTAGATTCGTGACAAGGGGGCAGTGCGCCCATTCGTACCCGCGGGGTGGAATAGACCCCATTATTTCGAGTTAGAGTCGCTGATATAATCTGCGGCTCATTTTTCATTTTCGGCGGGCTTCTTGATATACTTGCCGTTCTTGATTCTCGCGTCCGCTGGCTTCTCTGCGTCCTCTGGAATCCCCCAGACCGAGCCAATGCGGATAGCACCGGGGACGCGCCCCTCGCCGCACAAAATCTGAATACGGCGGGTGGAGATGCCCCAGCGTTCGGCGGTTTGCGTGATGGATAAGTATTTCATAGTCGGCGCTCCTGTCGCAGTTCATTCCTACGTCTGCTTATAAAATTACAGTATAATTATAATCGCCAAGGCGAATAAAAGCAAGGACTTTCTGGAAAAGTTCGGGAAGCATTTTCAATTCAGACATAAAAGGGGTGTGGGGATTTCCCCAACAATAAAATGAGCAGTCCAGACGCAAGGCTGAACCGCTCATTTTCCGATGTGTACGGACACCGGATGTGCTTGCCACTCTCCCAAATCTCATATCCGCAGATACCATGCGCTCCCGCTTTCGCAAAAGCAGGGGCGCATATTTTTTGAAAATTTCTCATTTCGATACCTGCGTTTTGACGAAGAAATGTCCGTTGAAAAGTGAGGGGCAGCGAATCGCCAATGCCCGCGTCCTCAAAAATTTTCTCTGTGGAGACCCCCTAATCCGCCGAGGAAATGTCCGTTGTAAAGTGAGGAGAAAATTTTTCTCGTCGCCATGCTCAACAAACGCTTCAAATTTGTCCGTTGTAAAGTGAAAGGCTTTCCAAAAATTTTTTCTCACGCTACCTGACATCTCTGCTTTTCTTGTCCGATGGATTGTGAAAGGCGAAGCTGTTGGGACAAAACCAGTGTCCAATTCACTTAGCTGGATAGCAACGGTGAACGGATTGTTCACCGTCAGCTTACCGTCAATAACACCTATGAAAGGAGTGTTTCAATATGCCAGACCGCACACGACCCATACGCAAGGAAATCTGCCTGAACGAGCAGGAGCTGAGCCTGATCCGCCACAAGATGAACCAGCTTGGCACCCGCAATTTCGGCGCGTATGCCCGGAAGATGATGATCGATGGCTACATCATCAAGGTCGATTACACCGAGCAGAAAAAGTTAGCTGCCGCCGTCAGTCGTGCCGCATCAAATATCAACCAGATCTGCCGCCGCATCAACAGCACCGGGCATTTCTACGATGCCGATGTTGCCGAGCTGAAAGCGCAGCAAGCCGAGATATGGGAACTGCTGAAAGTGCGGCAGAAAGACGAGCTTTGACCACAACGGGATTTTCCATGTGTGGTTTTTCCGTCACCGGTTTTTCAGACGGTGGAGAGGCTGACGCTCCGGAGCGTACCACAACCGGATTTTTGGAGCATGGATTTCCAAACTGTCACAGGGGATGAAATTCATACCCTAATCAATAAGAAATAAATCAACGCTCAATATAGTCATCCATCAATCCTATCAATACTGGTTTTGATGGATGGGATAGGAGGATTATGTCACAGAAGTTTTTGAAGTTTACAAGCGAGAGCTTGTCGGCATCCTACATACCGTTTCCACGGTTTTTGATGGAGGATAGTCTTGCCGGGCTGTCCAACGATGCGAAAGTGCTGTATGCCCTGATGCTGGATCGGGCAAGCATTTCAAAAGTCAACGGTTTTCTTGAAACTGACGGCACCATCCGAATTTACTTCACCGTGGAACAGGCGCAGAAGAAGCTGCACCGCAGCCGACAATGTGCGACGCGGATATTTCATGAGCTTGAGTTCAGCGGTTTGATCTGCCGAAAGAAACAGGGGCTTGGAAAACCCGCATTGATTACGCTGAATTATCCCTCTAATGCGAAGCTGATTCAGCCGAAGAAAGGCAGCTCAATATTGTCCGGATAAAGGTAGAAAACGTGGCATTTTTCGCCCCACAATCGGCGCGAAAACACAGGGGAATATCTTTTCCTTACAGCAACGCCAAAATGGGCTTATACGCGCTACAGAAGCGATAAAGGAGGTACCATGTGAACGCAAAACGAATATCCCAAACAGCGTGGATGTAGCCGGAATTCCGGAATACGTCTTTGAATCGCTGGCACGGAGTTTGCTTCCGGTAATTCAGAAGTACTACGAAAGCGAAGGTGGCAAAAAGGCATTTGCCGAATGGAAAGCAAAGAAGATTTCAGACAGTGCATCTACATAAAGAAAGCGGGAGGATTGCCATGATCGGCGGTCCTCCCGCTTTTTTGTTACCAGTCTACAATTTCTTCCATAAAAACAATAAATCCGAACCCATGACCAATCGGTACAAGGTTCGGATTATATTGTTTTGGTGGAGTCCCGAAAGAAATTGCCTCAAATTTTGAAACACTGCTGCAGACATACTGTAATTTCATGAACGGCTATGCAAAGCACCACGATAAGACCGAATTGAATGTACTGGAATACCTGATGTACCAAACGGGAAATATCATCCGTCTGCTGATCACACTGAAACAGGCTGAATCCGCTCCAGATAATTGAGTTAAACCCATGGGCAGCGGTACCAATTGGGGTCAACGCAAGTTTTGTGGGACTGCAAAATGATCTAAAAAGTTAGAAAAACCACCGTATTTCGATTGAAATACGGTGGTTTTATGGCAAGCTGCACCAATTAAGATATCAGCGGTTTTTCTAGTGTTTTCAATGGTTTCAGCTTTTTGGGGCAAGGTTTTTGGAGCTTGCTGCTTCATACTGCTGGTTGCTGCTGTGCAACCAAAAAAGATATTGTGGGATTTATGGAATTTTGTGCGGTCTGCACGATTCTGTCAACGATCTCCACTTTGACGGCTTTCCTGCTTTGTGCGGTTCCGGTCATAAATCCGCTTGTTCTGCTGCTCCGCGCTTTCAACTGCGCTTCCGTCCTTGCGATCTCTGGCGATCTCCGGCATCGGGTTGGCGTCCAGCAGCTCCGTCAGTGTGCGCGGTGTGTATCTCATGTAATCCATCATGCAGCCGACATTGATCAATCTGCTGGGGATGCCCATCGCCCACTGCTCGTTCTTCCACTTCTCAACGAGTTTCCACTCGCGTGTATTATGTACATGACCGTATAGCATGACCGCGCCATAATGCTGGTTCTTATAAAACAGAATCGGGTAATGACTCAGAATCACCAGCCGATTCTCATCGTTGACCTCTGCGTACTGCTCGATGCTCTCCCAATAAGGGCGGAGCTTTCCTTTCACGCGGTCGTGGTTTCCTTGAATCAGGTGCTTATGACCGTTGAGCTGCTGGATGATTCGAATGCTGTTTTCTTCGTTTTTCCAGAACGCATCACCCAAAACATAGACGGTATCGTCAGCCGTTACACGCTCATTCCAATTTTGAAGCAGCGTATCATCCATCTGCGCGGTATCTGAAAATGGGCGATTATCAAAACGGAGCACATTCGTATGTCCAAAATGCATATCTGCAATGTAATAAATCATAACTCTATTTCCTTTGTCAGTTTTCCTTATTATACAGGAGAATTCGGCAAAGTCTCGCTCTGCAGAAAATATTTATCTGTTTTTTCTGGATGGTATCAAAATGTGATACCAACCTCTCAGAGAAAACTCTTGCAAAAGTGTGCGCATACCTCCAGTTTTTTCTGTGTCTTGCGATCTGGCTTTCTATAGTGTTTCCTCGATCTCATACCCGCCGCCGAAAATGATCGTCAGCTTTCCATCGTTATGTACCTTGATGCACTCGATCATCTGGCGCACGATGCTGTCATCGTACTGCGTTTCATTCGCATTGCGCTCGGCGATGATGTTCTGAATTTCCTCCAGCCGCGCCTGCCGCGTGGCATCGCCGCGCACACTCTCCTGAATTGCGGCAATGCGGCGGTTAAGCTGCTCGATTTGATCGGAGATGCTTTTGAATTCATCCTCGCTGCTTTCTACGTCTTTCCCAGCCGCAACGGTTTCATTGACCAGTTCCAGCATCCGTTTGTTCAGCGCATCGATGCGGCGCGTGAGTAGGTCAATTTCCTCCGAACCGCCATTTATGCCGATGGCTTCTCCGATGGTGGCTTTCATAAGCGTGAGGTAGGTGGACTCGTCCTCCGCGTGAAAGCGGTTCAGCGCCCGGACAACGGCCCCATGCAGGGCGGCTTCCTCCACTGTGACGGAATCCTTGCAGTATTTCTTTCCGTAATCCAATCGGCTGACGCAGCGCCAGACGATTTTCTTCTTTCCGCGGATATTCCATGTCACACGCTTGTAGCGGCTGCCACATTCGGCGCAGTGCAGCACCTCGCTCAGCGCGTATTTGGAGTATTTCCCGCTTTGGGTAATAGACGTCTTATCCGATTTTGGTCGGAGGGCCTTTCGCCGCGCCAGTTCTTCCTGTGTGCGGTGGAAAATGTCGCGGCTGATGATCGCCGGGTGGCTGTTCTCGACAAGGTACATCGGCGCTTCTCCGTGATTCGCTTTGCGTGTTTTGGAAATGCAGTCTACGGTCACGGTTTTCTGAAGAATGCTGTCACCGCAGTATTTTTCATTCCGCAGGATGTTCATAATCATGTTCTTGCTGAAGCTGAGGTCCTTTCCGGGAATCTCAATGTTCTCGGATTGGAGTGTCTGCGCGATAAGTCCCACTGGCTGTCCAGCGAGAAGCATTTCAAAAATCCGTTCTACGATGGCCGCTTCCTCCGGCACGATCTCCGGTTTGCCATCCTCGCCTTTCCGGTAGCCCAGCAGCCGCTTGTACTGAAAGCTCACTTTCCCATCCTCGAAGTTTTTGCGGTAGGTCCATGTGATGTGCTTGCTGATGCTCTCGGATTCGGACTGCGCAAAGCCTGCGTAAATGACAAGATACAATTCACTGTCGCTTTTCAGCGTGTCAATGTTCTGTTCCTCAAAGAAAATCCCAATGCCTTGCGCTTTCAGTGAGCGTATATATTCCAGACACTCTACCGTGTTTCTGGCGAATCGGGAGACGGATTTTGTGATGATATAGTCGATCTTTCCGTTCTGGCAGTCGCGGATCATGCGCTGAAATTCCGGGCGTTTGTCCGCCCTTGTGCCGGAGATGCCCTCATCGGCATAAAGGCCGGCAAACTCCCACTCTTTCCTGGCGGCGATCATTTCTGTATAAACGCGCATCTGGTTCTGATAGGATGTAAGCTGTTCTTCGGAGTCTGTGGAGACGCGGCAGTAGGCCGCCACTCGCTTTTGGTGATATTTCTCCTTGTCTACAAGGATGGACTTCTTCGGTTCAATCAGGGTGACTGTCCGCTTTGGGATTTTCTGTACTTCCATTCGGTTTATCCTCGCTTTCATAAATCTCGGTCTGTGTCTTTGTATGCAGAATGACGCTGCCTCCCGCGGAAAGGGAGACGGCGTCAATCAGGCTGGAAAAGCAGGCGCTGTTGAACGCATCCTGTGGGTGCATCAAAGCGGCGCGTTTTCTGGCAATCTGCGCGGCGATCTGTGTTTTTGCATTGGTTTGCCGATAAAGCTGGCCTGCAATCTCGCGCAGCAGGTCTACGATCCGCTGCTCATCCGGCTGCTCCCGCAACATCTCATTTGCGATCTGCTGCTGCAGCTCCTGCACCGCAGGAGAATCTGTGCGCCGCACTATTTCATGTGGCAGCAGGAGATCGGCGTTTTCAATGATACGGTTCATAAGCAGCGTGACCTTTTGGAGCAGTTCACCATCGCTGATTCGCACCCGCAGGCCGCAGACAGTGTTGCTGCACGTCCAGCTTTCCCGGACGGCCCGCTTGGAGTTGATGTGCCGGAGCATGGGCGCGCCGCAATTTCCGCAGCGGAGATGGTCGCGGAGCTGCCGGATTCCTTCACATTCTGTAACGGCCCGATTCCAGCGCCGTGCGCTTTTGGCTGCGACCGCTTCCTCGTAGACAGCGTCTTCGATGATCGCGTCAAATTCAGCATCGCCGGTGTATTTGGCGTTTTCTAGTATCCGAGAGATTCTCGCCTTGTCCCAAACGCAGCTTCGCTCTGTGTATGGGATGTTTTTCGCTGTGAGATCTTCCGCAATCTCCTTGAGCGATGCCCCGTGAATATATGCCGTAAAAATGCCGCGCACAGTTTCGGCCTCCTGCTGGTCGATCACGGTTTGACCGTTGCGGATGGTGTAGCCAAACGGTAAATATCGAATCTTTTTCATACCCGTCCCTCTTAAATCTGTTCTGTAAATCTGAGTCCGCCAAGCAGCGTTACCGTCATTTCGTCATGGTGATTGATGCAAATGTCGGTAACAATCTCATGGAACAGCTTCTCGTCGAACACTTCCAGCGGCTGTTCCAGCTCGTCAATCAGGGATTTCAGCTTTCGGACATCTTCCAGCATGGTGAGAATCTTGGACTCAAAGCTGCTGTATCGCTCGGTTTTCAGTTTATCGAGCTGCTGGCGGATCTCCCGCGCCTGCGTATGGTAAATATCTGCGGCGAGGTATCCCTTTGTGCGAAGCCGCTCCAGTGCAAGCAGCTTTGCGTTCAGTTCGGCAATGCTCTGACTGAGCTGGCTGGCCGCTCTGTTGTTCCGCTTATAGGCTGCGGCGGCAAATTCCAGCTTCTGAATCGTCTGACCGAGGATATCTTCTTCGCAGAAGCGCAGCTTGTTGATCATGGTGATGATGCCGTCGTAAATACGTTCCTCACTGTAATAGCCGGAATTGCAGGCGGTTGGGTCTGCTGCGTGTCTGGAGCAGACCCATTTGACCGTTCCGTTCCGCACCTTCCGATGATAGAAAGCGCCGCACTCGGAACACCGAATGCGGCTTGTAAGTGGATATTCTGCTTGAGTCATTCTTTTCCCGAACTTCCTGCCCCTGCTCTGAAGCAGCGTTTGTACAGCCTGAAACATTCCCTGTGGTAAAATAGCATCGTGGGTATTTCGCGCAAAAAACTGATCCACCTCTCCGTAATTGCGATGTTTTTTGAATGGCACAGTTTCCTCGCCATAGTATTTTTGGAATAGCGTATCCCCATCGTATTTTTCATTGGACAGGATATATGCAATTCTGTTCGCTTTCCACTGTTCTTTTTTTCCTTTTGTCGGAACGCTTTTTGCGCTTAATTCGTGTGCAATTTCAACCGTCGACATTCCATTTAAGTACGCTGCAAATATCCAACGAACGACCTCGGCTTCCGGTTCATAGATAACAAGTTTTTTATCAAT
>OHSQ01000161.1_pt1 | contig 31113 bp, 19 predicted proteins | sample 1578661 | NCBI WGS metagenome assembly OHSQ01 (sample SAMEA3879534, study PRJEB24766) | human gut metagenome | biome: human-associated habitat; feature: feces | place: USA | collected 1985/1987 | reverse complement strand
CTCATCTGGTAGAGCGCCACCTTGCCAAGGTGGAGGTAGCGAGTTCGAGCCTCGTAATCCGCTCCAAAAAAGTCCTTACGATGAGTAAGGACTTCATATTTTTTGCGGGTTTATTTCAATTACCAGAATACTTTTCTTCCTGAAAGGAGATGGAGGTGCGATCCCTCTGACCCGCTCCAGTAACGCCTTGCTTTTTAGCAGGGCGATTTTTTGTGCTGTTTTGTGGGTGTGGATAGTGCAGTGATAAGATGAAAAAGATGCGAAAAAGTGCGTAGATAGGCGGCTTGACTGACAGTCCAGCCCGATTTTGTTGACTTTTTCAAAGCCGTGGGCTATAATGTTGACCATAGAGAGTGCACTCCGAACAAATTGAAAGGTGATATGCTATGGAAGATAAAATTACTCTTGGAAAATTCATTCAATCAAAAAGAAAAGAACTGGGGCTTTCTCAAAAAGACCTTGCTAAGGAGCTTTATGTTACTGAGTCGGCAGTGAGCAAGTGGGAGAGAGGGGTATCATATCCTGATATAACGATGATATCGGGAATTTGCAGGGTGCTGGGCATTTCTGAGCACGAGCTTTGCACGGCGAGCGAGGACAATCAGCAGAGAGAGGCTGAGTTTATGGCGCGAAGTTATAAAAGCTTTGTTCGGGGGTACACTATCATAACTGGGATAGGCTATCTTGCGGCGATAATACCGAGCTTTATTTATAATGTGGCTCATGGTGGTATAGGTTGGTTCATGGTGCTTATCACGTCGCTGATGCTAACGTTTTCTTTCATCAATGTGCCTGTGCTTGTGAAGAAAAACAGGGCGTTATGGACGTTAGGTTCTGCGACGGTCTCGCTTGTGCTTCTTTACGCCGCAGGGTGCATTTATTCTCACGGGGATTGGTTTGTTATGGCGGTGCTTGGAACGCTCCTTGGGGAGGCTATCGTATTTTTGCCTTTTGTGCTGAGAAGTGAACAGCTTGAAAAGTATGTGAGAAACAGCAAGGGGCTTGTGTGCATGGCGGCGGATTCGGTACTGACTTTTGCCTGCGTTGTTTTTGGTACGCTGAAATACGGTGACGTGGTAGACCTTCGTGATGGCATGCTTGCAACGGTGGCTTGTGTGGCATTGGTGTGGGCTGTGTTCCTTATTATAAGGTATCTAAAGGTGAACGGCTTTTTCAAGGGTGCACTTTGCTTTGTGGCATCTGCGGTATGGGTAGCGGCAATGACTGTGCTGAGCAATGCGTGGAACGGCATGAAACTGTCTGAGATAGTTTCGGTGAAAGGTGCTGACAACAGCCGCTATGATGTTATAGTCTGCCTTTGTCTGGCGGGAGTTGCGGCGGTGCTTGCTATTGCAGGGGCTGTGTATAAGTTTGTGAGGAAAAAACCGCAGGATAGGTAAGGCTGAGAGGACAAAAGAAAGATACAAAACGGATAGGGACAATTTGGACTTTGTGGGACGTCGAGGACGCCGTCCCCTACATAAATGTGATTAGAAATAGGGAATACCGCACTTGGGTGAAAGCTTGGGTGCGGTATTTTTATTTTGCTGTGAATATTTTACCCGTATATGTCAAAAATAATGCCAGAGGACTTATGCCGCCGATAGCATAAGACTGCCGTGGGCGCAACAGTGGCTGCGGAAATCATATCGGAGAAAGGTTTTGTGTGTATGAAAAAATTCAGTATCAGAAATTCACACGCAGGCAAGGCTCTGGGAGCGAAGGGTGTTTACATTACACTTGCGGCGTGTCTGCTGGCTCTTGGCGGTGCGGGTATAGCTGCATATAACAAGGCTATGGAGAATATCACCGACAATCTGACTATTTCGAGCGTTGACAGCACTGCGCCAAAGCAGGCTGATAACAAGAAAACGGACGTTGAAAAGGACGAAAGCTCCAAGCCGGATGTGGACATTCAGACGCAGCCAAATGTTATGCCTGTGAACGGTGAGATATTAGAGCCGTTTTCTAATGGCGAGCTTGTTAAGTCGGAAACTCTCGGCTACTGGAAAACCCATGATGGAGTTGATATCAAAGCTGACCTTGGCGAGCCTGTCAAGGCGATGAACAAGGGCACTGTTACAAAGATATGGGACGACCCTCTGTGGGGCAACTGCATGACTATCGACCATGGAAACGGCATTGTAGGGCATTACTACAATCTGTCAAAGGAAATGTCCGTCAAGGAGGGCGACGAGGTGAATGCAGGGGAGGTCATAGGTGCTGTGGGCGACACTGCTCAGGCGGAAGTGGCAGAGCTTTCTCATCTGCACTTTGGCTTGAAAAAGAACGGTCAGTGGATAGACCCTATCGAGTTTATTGACCCTGCGGACAAATAAGCTTTCTTCATTTTGGTGCTTTGTAATACAAAGTGCTGATGTTATAATCCCCCATATAACGCCGCATCTGAAAATTTTCGGGTGCGGCGATACATATTTTTATTGCTGTGGGACATGGCTATCGGGACGCCGTCCTCTACATTTTTATTGTTGTGTATCGTCTTGCAAAAATGGGTATGCTGTGGTATAATTATATCTGACAAATCGACAAATCTTGATTGTGAGGTATAATAATGAAAAGCAAAAGAATCTATCCTGCATTCACTATATCGAAAAAAGGGGAAATGTCCCTGAAAAACGGTCACCCATGGGTGTATTGTGACGAACTGAGAAACGAGCCTGAGGACTTGAAAAACGGCGAGCTTTGCGATGTTTTCTCTGAAAAAGGCTCTTATCTTGGAACTGGTTTTCTCAGTCTTAACAGCAAGATAAGGATAAGGATCTTATCTGACAACGCAAACGAAAATTTCTCGGAAAACTTTTTCCGCAGACGTATCCGCTACGCAATAGACTACAGAAAAACTGTTATGGGGGACGATTTTTCGGCTTGCAGGCTTATTTTTGGTGAGGCTGACGGCATGCCGGGGCTGACTATCGACAAGTATGGGGATATACTTGTTTCGCAGGTTCTTTCCTATGGCATGGATATGATAAAGAATATGATATTCAGGCTGCTTGTGGAGGAGCTTGCAAAAGACGGAGTTAAAGTTTCGGGCATAATGGAGCGTAACGATGTCGCTATCAGAAAGCTGGAGGGCTTGGAGCAGTACAAAGGCTGGTATAGGGCTGAATTTCTCCCTGAGCCACCGTCAAATATCACTGAGATAACGGAGAATGGCATACGCTATGAGGTCGATGTTGAGAACGGTCAGAAAACTGGATTTTTCCTTGACCAGAAATATAACCGCCTTGCGGTGTCGAAGATAGCAAAGGGCAAGAAGGTCCTTGACTGCTTTACCCACACAGGTTCGTTCGCACTCAATGCGGCAATGGGCGGTGCAAGGCACGTTACGGCGGTGGACGTTTCACAGTTCGCTGTTGATACGGCCAGGGAGAATGCTGAGAGAAACGGTTTGACGGACAGAATGGATTTTCTTTGCGCTGACGTTTTCGACCTGCTCCCGAAGCTTCTTGAAGAAAAGGCTGATTATGACATGATAATCCTCGACCCGCCTGCTTTCACAAAGAGTAGAAAGACAGTTGGAAGCGCTGAGAGGGGATACAAGGAGATAAACTACAGGGCAATGAGAGTTCTGCCAAGGGGCGGATATCTTGCTACTTGCTCATGTTCGCATTTTATGGAGAACAGGCTGTTTGTGAAAATGGTAATGAGTGCTGCAAAGGACGCAGGCGTTCAGCTCAAGCTTATTGAAGCAAGACAGCAAGCTCCTGACCACCCGATACTTCTCAATGTGCCTGAAACGGATTATCTGAAATTTTATCTTTTTCAGGTGGTATAGGGTTGACAAATGCTTGCGGATATGCTATAATATAGTTGTTTAATAAACCAGATATATTTCAGCGAGTCTGCTGAGTTCGGACATAAGTAGCTTATTTTTCCGCAGTAATGCGGCTGCTTCCAGCCGACAGAATAGACATTTTAGCCCTGCTGTTTTCAGCGGGGCTTTTTATTTTACATTTTGCTGTTGACAAATGCAGGCAGATGTGCTACAATAAAAGTGTCGAAAGACCGCATATATCACAGTTTGTCTGCTGTGTTCGGACATAAGTCACAGGTATTTTGGGTATCTTGGCTTCCAGCCGACGAAATAGACTTTTCAGCCCTGTTGATTTCAGCAGGGCTTTTTATTTTGCATTTTTGCTATTGACAAATGCTTGCGGATATGGTATGATATAGGTGGCTTAGAAATAAGCGTGGCGCACCCCGTTCAGCGCATTATAAATGTACGGCATGTCATATATTGCCGTTTGTCTGCGGTATCGGACATAAGTAGGTATTTTCTGCAGAGGCAGCTGCTTCCACCGACAAAATAGACATTTCAGCCCTGCTGTTTTTCAGCGGGGCTTTTTTGTGTTGATATTTAAAAACTGTCATATTGCACATAAAAAGAGAGCAAATATTGTATAAGATTTTATGTATAAAAGTGAGAAAAACCTATGGTAATTTGGCTTTAAATCTGTTATAATATATATGTAACCGTGGGCGACGGGATAATTGTGTCCGCACGCTTCGGAATTCAAAAAATTTTTGGAGGTAAAAAACCAATGGCAAAGAAGTATTGTTATCTTTTCTCTGAGGGTAATGCCAACATGAGAGAGCTTCTCGGCGGTAAGGGTGCTAACCTTGCTGAGATGACAAATATCGGTCTCCCTGTTCCTCAGGGCTTTACGATCACAACGGAAGCTTGTACTCAGTATTATGAGGACAACCGTGAGATCAATCCTGAGATCATGGCAGAGATCAACGAGTACATTGTAAAGATGGAAGAGATCACAGGCAAGAAGTTCGGTGACAAGGAGAACCCACTCCTCGTTTCTGTACGTTCAGGTGCTAGAGCATCAATGCCTGGTATGATGGATACAATCCTTAACCTCGGTCTTAACGAAGAAGTTGTTGAGACTATCGCTGCTCAGTCTGGTAACCCAAGATGGGCTTGGGACTGCTACAGAAGATTCATTCAGATGTATTCTGACGTAGTTATGGAAGTTGGTAAGAAGTATTTTGAAGAGCTTATCGACGAGATGAAGGCTAAGAAGGGCGTTAAGCAGGACGTTGAGCTGAACGCTGAGGATCTTAAGGAGCTGGCTAACCAGTTCAAGGCTGAGTACAAGTCTAAGATCGGTTCTGACTTCCCAACTGATCCTAAGGAGCAGCTCATGGGCGCTATCAAGGCTGTATTCCGTTCATGGGATAACCCAAGAGCTAACGTATACAGAAGAGATAACGATATCCCTTATTCATGGGGTACAGCAGTAAACGTTCAGTCCATGGCATTCGGTAACATGGGTGACGACTGCGGTACAGGTGTTGCATTCACAAGAGACCCAGCTACAGGTGCTAAGGGTCTGTTCGGTGAGTTCCTTACAAACGCACAGGGCGAGGACGTTGTTGCTGGTGTTCGTACACCAATGCACATCTCTGAAATGGAGCAGAAGTTCCCAGAGGCATTCGCTGAGTTCAACAAGGTTTGCAAGACACTTGAAGATCACTACAGAGATATGCAGGATATGGAGTTCACTGTTGAGCACGGTAAGCTTTATATGCTTCAGACAAGAAATGGTAAGAGAACTGCACAGGCTGCTCTTAAGATCGCTTGTGACCTCGTTGATGAGGGCATGAGAACTGAGGAAGAGGCTGTTGCAATGATCGACCCAAGAAACCTCGATACACTTCTTCACCCACAGTTCGATGTAAAGGCACTCAAGGCTGCTACTCCTATGGGCAAGGGTCTTGGCGCTTCTCCAGGAGCTGCTTGTGGTAAGATCGTATTCACAGCTGATGATGCTGAGGCTTGGAACGAGAGAGGCGAGAAGGTTGTTCTCGTAAGACTTGAGACATCACCTGAGGACATCACAGGTATGAAGGCTTCACAGGGTATCCTTACAGTTAGAGGCGGTATGACATCACACGCTGCCGTTGTTGCTCGTGGTATGGGTACATGTTGCGTATCTGGCTGCTCAGATATCGTTATGGACGAGGCTAACAAGAAGTTCACACTCGCAGGCAAGGAGTTCCACGAGGGTGACTATATTTCAATCGACGGTTCAACAGGTAACATCTATGATGGTATCATTCCAACTGTTGACGCTACAATCGCTGGCGAGTTCGGCAGGATCATGGGCTGGGCTGACAAGTTCAGAACAATGAAGGTTAGAACAAACGCAGATACTCCTGCTGACGCTAAGAAGGCAAGAGAGCTGGGTGCTGAGGGTATCGGTCTTTGCCGTACAGAGCATATGTTCTTTGATCCTGAGAGGATCGCTGCATTCAGAGAGATGATCTGCTCAGACACAGTTGAAGAGAGAGAAGCTGCTCTTGCTAAGATCGAGCCAATGCAGCAGGCTGACTTCGAGGCTCTTTATGAGGCACTTGAGGGTAACCCTGTTACTATCAGATTCCTTGACCCACCACTTCACGAGTTCGTACCAACAGAAGAGGCTGATATCGAGGCTCTTGCTAAGGCACAGAACAAGCCTGTTGAGACTATCAAGGCTATCATCGCTTCACTCCACGAGTTCAACCCAATGATGGGTCACCGTGGCTGCCGTCTTGCAGTAACATATCCTGAGATCGCTAAGATGCAGACAAAGGCTGTTATCAAGGCTGCAATCAACGTTAAGAAGAATCACCCAGACTGGACAGTTAAGCCTGAGATCATGATCCCACTGGTAAATGATATCAAGGAGCTTAAGTATGTTAAGAAGTTCGTTGTTGAGACTGCTGACGCTGAGATCAAGGCTGCTGGCTCTGACCTTGAGTACGAGGTTGGTACAATGATCGAGATCCCAAGAGCTGCTCTTACAGCTGACGAGATCGCTAAGGAAGCTGACTTCTTCTGCTTCGGTACAAACGACCTTACACAGATGACATTCGGTTTCTCAAGAGATGATGCTGGTAAGTTCCTCAATGCTTACTATGATGCAAAGATCTACGAGAACGATCCATTTGCTAAGCTCGACCAGAACGGCGTAGGCAAGCTTATGGAAATGGCTCTTGAACTTGGTAAGCCAGTTAATCCAAAGCTCCACTGCGGTATCTGCGGTGAGCACGGCGGCGACCCAACATCTGTTGAGTTCTGCAACAAGATCGGTCTTGACTATGTATCTTGCTCACCATTCAGAGTTCCAATTGCTAGACTTGCTGCTGCTCAGGCTGCTATTGCACAGAAGAAGTAATTCTTGCAAAGTTTAGGATATCTGAATAGATAACAAAAATTTCACCCCGTGTCTTATGATACGGGGTGTTTTTTTGCCATTAATAATATGATATGTGCTTTAGACGTTTAGTTTGCAGAAAATAAAGAACGCTTTAGGATAATCTGTTGCCATAGAATTAATTTTTTCTTTACAAATGAGCATTGACTTTACTGTAACTGTATAGCGTAAAATGAAATCAACAAATTAAGAAAGGAAAGTGATTCTATGAACGCAATAAATACTGATAAAAAGGTGCAGCTTACATATGGCGGTTTGAAAAGTTCAACTGACACATCTGGGGCGGATTACACTATTATAGGTATTCCATTTGATATCCGAACAACATATCGTCCGGGAACGAGGTTTGGTCCTGATGGGATTCGCAGAGCCTTTTCCACAGACAGCATGAACGAGGCTGTCGGCATTGATACGAGTAAATATGTAAAGGGCGTTGATTATGGAAATCTTGATATATGGAACGCTGAGAAAGCTTATCTTGGTTCGATACCACAGGAAATGAAAGCTATTTTGGAAACAGGTACAATTCCAATCGTTCTGGGCGGTGATCATTCTATTACTTTTCCTGAACTGCTGGCGTATAAGGATGTTTACGGGCCTGTTTCGATAATACACTTTGATTCGCATACAGATACATGGGGCAGCGATACTGATAAAGAACATCACGACCACTCTACCCCTTTCAGAAGAGCGATCGAATATGACTGCATTGACCCGAAAACATCTATACAGGTAGGTATGAGAGGCGGACTTTTTGAAGAGAGTGATTTTGATTTTGCGAATAATGCAGGCCTTGAGCATATCTATGCTGTTGATATACATCATATGGGCATTGAGAAAACGGCGGAGCTTATCCGTGAAAAGGTCGGAAACAATAAGGTCATGGTCACATTTGATATAGATTTTGTTGATCCTGCTTTTGCCCCCGGTACAGGCACTCCCGTTTCCTGTGGATTTACTTCAAGACAAGCTCTTGAGCTTATTCGTCGTGCGCTTATCGGTCTTGATATTGTTGGCTTTGACCTTGTTGAAGTCGCACCGAACTATGACGCAGGGGGAATAACTTCAATTCTTGCCAGCCGTATCGTAAAAGAATTTATTACCTGTGTGGCTTGCAAAAAGGCGGGCATCAAAGAATATGCTAAGAAAGGAATGATCGAAAATGTTTGATAAAATTATTTCAGAAGAGACACGAAACAACATTGCAAAGCGCAGAGAAAATAATATCAAGACGCTTTTCGGGCTTCCATATAAGCAGGATATCGATGGTGAAGATTTTGTTGTTTTGGGCGTGCCCTATGATACCAGCGTGACAAACAGGACAGGCTGTCGTTTTGGCCCTAGAGCGATAAGAAATGCTTATGGTGCAGGCAGATTGTCATATGAACAGGATAACTCATATAAGGTCGCTAACTTAAAAGGCATGGATATGGGCGATATCGGCGTTGTGCTTGGTTATGTTGAGGAGACAATGGAGCTTATCAGGAAATCGGTCAGAAAGGTACTCGACGCAGGTGCAGTGCCTATCGTTCTGGGCGGCGATCACCTTATTGCATATGCTGAACTTAAAGCTTACAGCGAAAAGTATGGCAAGGTCGCAATGGTGCATTTCGATACCCACGAAGATACTTGGGATTATGGCGACAGGATAAAATATAATCATGGCACACCTTTTAGAAATGCTATAGAGGATGATATTCTTGATACTGAACATTCTATTCAGGTCGGTATAAGAAGCGGCGGAGATACTTATCGCATCAAGTATGCTCAAGATCACGGAATGAAGGTCATCACGGCGAGAGAGCTTCATAAGATCGGAATAAAGGAAACTTGCCGCAGAATAAAGGAACAGGTGGGAGACGCTAAGGTTTTCATCACTTTCGATATTGACTTTCTTGACCCTGTTTATGCACCTGGTACAGGAACTCCAATGCCAGGAGGTTTTTCTACATATGAAGCCTGTGAGATAATCAGAAATGGTCTTGCGGGGCTGGATATCGTAGGTTTTGATCTGGTGGAGGTAATGGAAAATTACGATCCCGCAGGCATAACTGCGATAAATGCAGTGGCGATACTAAAGCAGTTTGTTATTTTGCTTTCAAAGAAAAAAGCGGAGCAGGAATAATAGGAAAGGTCGGTGTTAGATATGGTAAAATGTCCATTTAAACTAAACTTTGATGATCTGAAAGATCTGGGGCCAACAGGTTTTTTGGAAACGCCTATGGTCTATGATATAAATGGTTATGATATTCTTTTTGCAGCATTACCATATGAGTGTGATGAAACTGCAAAGCCTGGTTCAAGAAATGGTTCTGCATATTTCAGACGTGATATTTTTGGCTTCGGTTTTTGCGATCAGGGACTTGACATTGATATGGCGCATAGCGTAAAGAGCGGAGATTGCGGTGACCTTATCATCGACGATTCTTCAAAGGCAGCCGCTGAGGAATGTATATATACGGCTGAAAAAGCGATAGCTTCCACGGGAGCTTGCAGCTTTATGATCGGCGGAGATGATAAGACATCTTATGGGCAGATAAAAGCTTGCTATGAAAAGTATGGCAAAATGGCTGTTATCCACTTCGGCGGTTCGGTAAGTTCTGCGCTTGTTAGAGTGGCAGAAGAGGATATGTGCGACAATGCTTCTTCTCTTGAAGTTGGAATAAGAAACGGAATGTCACAATACGGTGGCAGGCTAGAAAAGCTGGGTATAGATGTGCTGACAGCTTCTGACATGGATTATATGAAGTTTTCAGACGTGGGTTCTGCAATAAAAAAGAATGTATCAGGAAAACCTGTTTTTGTGATCTTTGATATGAACTTTTATGATCCTGCTTTTGTGACATCTGCGGCAAGACCTTATGCTGGAGGATTTGCTTCTCATGAGGTCGTTGAGATAATGGAAACGGGGCTTGTTGGTCTTGACATAAAGGGCATTTCAGTATGCGGTATGCTTGATTATAATGACCCTGGAGAGACTTCGCTCAATAATCTTGCGGAATGTGCGGGCAAGCTATATGCAGTTGCGGCATACAACATAGCATCTGAAAGGGAACTGTAACGGCTTTGTAAATGATGAGAGGGGTGATTCATATGCTGTCGGAAAGCGTTGACCTTAAAGCTGAGAAGAAGGAGTTTAACAGGAAATTTCTCAGTATCATAATGCCGCTGCTTGTTTCTTCAATATTCAGCCAATGTCTCACTTTCATAGATCAGTGGATGGTCAGCACCTTAGGTAGCACAGCTATTGCGGCGGTAGGAGTATCTACAAATTTTTTCAGCGTTTATTTTACTTTCCTATATGGCTGTAATACTGGCGCAGGAATATATCTGACACGTTATTGGGGTCAAAAAAATATCAAAGATTTTCAGCGCATAATTTGGACAGCCGTAACGGTCACGTTTACTGTTGGTCTTGTGATGTGTTTGGCGGCAATGATATTTCCTGATATCATAATAAGGCTTTTTAACAGAGATCCTCTTGTTATAGAGAAGGCAAAGCCATATATGCGTATCGTGGCGGTATCATATTTGCTTGACGCCATATGCTATGCTGTGAGCTTTTGTTTTAGAAATATAGGCAATGTCAAGATACCGATGATACAGGGCATAGGAAGTATGATGTTCAATATGTTTTTTAACTATATGTTTATCTTTGGAAAGCTTGGTTCGCCGAAGCTTGGAGTGACAGGAGCTGCGCTTGGAACGCTTGCTGCAAGAATTGTTGAGTTGATAGGACTTTTGCTATATTTCTTTCTTTCAGATAATCCGATAAGGAAAAACCTTTTTAAGGCATTGAAAACATTAAATGTTGGATTATACAAGGAGTATCTTAAAACTTCGCTTCCGTTGTGTGCGAATGATATGCTTTGGTCTCTGGGTCTTTCGTTTTACTATATGGTATATGGAACAAGAGGCACGGAAGTATATGCAGGAATGAGTATACTGAACACCATGGAGATGTTTGCGAAGCTTGCAATAATGGGCTTTGCGGGGGCATGTACTATTATGCTGGGCATTGAGATGGGTTCTGCCGATATGCCAAAAGTTTATCGCTATGCTGATCGATTCAATAGGATTTCTATCATAGCTGGTCTTGTATCATGCAGTATCATTGTTGCTCTTATGTTGCCTGTTCAGCATATTTATGGAATAAAGGGTACCCTTGAGGGCGAATGTGTGAGAAACTGTATGTGCGTACTTGCTATATACTGCATACCTAATGCGGTGAACTGTATTAAGGTAGAGGGCATTTTTAGAAGCGGCGGAGATGTAAGGTATCTTACGCTCATGGACGCAGGCAGCATATGGATGATAGGAATGCCGCTTACGCTAATTCTCGGGCTTATCTTTAAGGTCGATATTTGGTATGTTTATGCTGCTCACATAGCTATAGAGCTGTTTAAGCTTCCTCTCGGTCAAAGACGACTGAGATCACGCAAATGGTATCACAATGTTACGGAAGCTGTAAGCAGCGTTGAAAACAACTGATAAAAGCTGTCATATATTCTTTTGGGCAAAGATGCCTGAAAGAATATCGATGATGAAAATAGGGTCATACAAGGACGTTTGATAAATCAGACGTCCTTTCTTATTATTGCTATTTGCAATATCATATTAACAAAATTGCATTTTAGAAATGGTCGCATTCTTTTGCGTATGTATTGCTTGCCACGAATACCATATTTTTAAGATGAAATAATATACAAAATCAACGATAATATGCTTGTATCACAGCGAATTTTGCTATTTTAAACAAAATTGCAGCTAGCATATTGACATTACAGTAGCTGTAAAGTATATAATATAATCAAGATAAATTTGAAGGATTTAAAATCCAAAAATTCATTTTATAGAAAAGGGTGTTATTATGGCTTATGTAAAATACATTCTGAAAAAATTGATACAGATAGTTGTTATAACTTTTCTGGTTTCGTTGTTGGTGTTTTTTTCGTTAAGACTTAATCCAACATCTCCGCTGACTGTTATCATAGGTAACAAGCAGTCAACACCTGAACTTCAGCAACAGTATACAGAGCAGTTCGACCTTGATGAGCCGCTGCTGAAGCAGTATATTATTTGGCTCAAAGGCATTGCACATGGTGATCTTGGAATTGATTACGTTCAAAAGCAGCCGATACTCAACCAGATAATAGACAGGATACCGATAACAATAGGTCTTGTGCTTTTCTCAACGATATTAGGAACAGTGATAGCTATTCTGATAGGTGTTCTGGCGGCGATGAAGCGAGGAACATGGATAGATTCAGCGTTGTCGACTCTTATGCTGGTGGTCTCGAGTATACCGACGTTTGTGCTAAGCATTCTTGCTATTCTGTTTCTTTCAAAATATGTACCTGGATACAGTTTCATAGGAACATATTCTAATACAGCAGAGTTTATATCAAGAATATCTGTTCCGGGTATCATAATGGCGGTTGGACTTGTTGCAACACTGGGAAGAGTTACACGAAGCAGCATGATATCCCAACTTCAAGCACCATATATGATAACCGCAAAGGCAAAGGGTCTCGGCAAGTTCAATAAAACATTCAAACATGCTTTTCATAACGCTGTGATACCTGTCCTTACAGTAGCAGGATATATGTTTGCGGGAGCTATAGGTTCAACTGTTCTTATTGAACAGATATTTTCGCTTCCTGGTATCGGTGGTATGCTGGTAACAGGTATCCAGCAAAACAACTATCCGATAGTACAGGTGCTTGTGCTTGTAATGCTTGTTTCATATCTTATAATGAGTTTTGTTGTAGATATTCTCTATGCAGTGGTTGACCCTCGTGTTGAGATGAAGTAGGGAGGAATGGATAATGGCTAAACGTTCAAAGGTGGGAAAGTTTTTTACTCCAAAAACGGTTATTTCAGGCATAGTGATACTTATAGCAATAGCTGCTGCTATTGGTGCAAATGTCATTGTTCCTTATGATCCAAATGAAGTTGATCCACGATCCTGTTTTCTTCCTGCTTTCTCAAAAGGACATATTTTAGGCACGTACAAGCTTGGACGTGACCTTTTATCAAGGCTTATAATGGGTGCAAAAAGCTCTATGCTCAATGCTTTCCTCATAGTTGCCTTTGAGGTGGTCATCGGCGTACCTATCGGTCTTATATGCGGATATTACGGAGGAAAGATCGACGCAGTTATAATGAGAATCTGGGATGTTGTCTGTTCAATCCCGTCTTTGCTTCTTTCATTCATACTTATCGCAATTTTCGGCAGAGGAAATTTCACAGGCGTTATGTCCATTGGTATCGCATTTATACCGCTGACAGCAAAAATGGCGCGTTCGCTTATCATAACGGAAAAGAAAGCGGTTTATGTTGAAGCCTGCAAGTCAATGGGATATTCGGATATGAAGATAATCTTTTTTCACATTCTTCCAAATGTTATCACCACAATGATCGCTCAGTTCACAATGGATATCGGTGCGGCTATAGTAGCGATGGCAACGCTCAGCTATTTAGGTCTTGGCATTCAGCCACCTGACGCAGATTGGGGAACTCTTCTTGAAAATGGTATGCAGAATTTCTATAACAATTATGTGCTTCTTGCTGCCCCTGCAATAATTATAATGCTTGTGACCGTAGCGGTTAATATTTTCAGCGACTGTATTCAAGAGTATATCGATCCGTCACAGAGAAAGCTTCCGACATTCAAACAGTATGAAAAGAGACTTATCCATATCCAGCGCCGTCAAAAGGCAGCAATATAAAAAGTAAGTAGGTGTTCTTATGAACGAGCATAATGTAATTGAAATAAAAGATCTGTCTGTAGATTTTATGACGGTCAGAGGTATAGTTTACGCTGTTCAGGGAGTAGACCTTAGCGTAAAGGAGGGCGAGATCCATGGCGTTGTGGGTGAAAGCGGCTGCGGAAAGAGCGTTTCCACTAAATCTATTATGCGGCTCCATGATGAAAAGCATACGAGATATTCGGGCCAGATCCTTTTCAAGAACGGCGAGGGCAAAGAAGTTGATGTGCTTTCGCTGTCGGAGAAGCAGATGCAGACTATTCAGGGAAAAGATATTGCAATGATATTTCAGGACCCTATGACATCTCTTGACCCAATAATGAAAGCAGGCGAGCAGATCGCTGAGCTTGTGCGCAAAAAGTTGAAAATGAAAAAGGCGGAGGCAAAGGAATATGTGCTTACTTTGTTTGAAAAAGTAGGAATACTTCCTGCTGAACAGCGGTATGAACAGTATCCATTTGAAATGAGTGGAGGAATGCTCCAAAGAGTAATGATAGCAATGGCGCTCTCCTGTAAACCTAGACTTCTTATAGCGGATGAGCCGACAACAGCTCTTGATGTTACGATACAAGCACAGATACTCAAACTTATCAAGGAACTTGCGGCAGAAAATAACACCTCGGTAATATTTATCACTCATAACCTTGGAGTTGTGGCTGAAATATGTGACAGCGTTTCAGTAATGTATGCTGGAAGGATATGCGAAACGGGTTCTGTGCTTGATATTTTTGATAATGCGGCTCACCCATACACAAGGGCGCTTCTGAACAGCAATCCTAAAGAGGCTGATACAGGAAAGTATATGGCAACTATCCCTGGAGCGCCGCCGCTTTTGTATAACAAGTTCACTCATTGTCCGTTTGCGGAGAGATGTGATAAATGTATGGATAAATGCCGCAAAGAATTTCCAACGCTGAAAACTATCAGGGCAGGTCACAAAGCATCGTGCTTCCTGTCGGACGGAGGTGAAAAGAATGGCTGAAAATATTCTTGAGGTAAGACACTTGAAGAAATGGTTCAAGATCGGAAATCCTGCGATCAAAAAGGTCGGTGTAAGCTACCTCCATGCCTGCGATGATGTCAGCTTTGAAATAAGAAAAGGCGAGATATTTGGCATTATCGGAGAGAGCGGATCAGGAAAATCAACGATAGGAAAATGCGTTCTTAATCTGCAGAGCAGCGATTCTGGTGAGATAATTTTCGACGGACAGGATATTTTCGGATATTCGCAGAAGAAAATGAAGCCCCTGAGAAAGGATATGCAAATGGTCTTTCAAAATCCGCTTGCATCTTTCAACCCAAAGAAGCGGCTTGGAAAGACGTTTGCGGAATATGGAAAGTTTCTGGGCATGACCGATGAACAGTATCAGAATAGGATGAAGGGGCTTTTAAAGTATATCAAGCTTTCTGATGATGTGCTTTCAAGACTGCCAAAGGAACTCTCTGGAGGTCAGCTTCAGCGTCTTGCCATTGCAAGGGCGCTGATGTCAGAGCCAAAGTTTGTGTTGGCTGACGAGCCTGTTTCGGCACTTGATGTTTCTGTTCAAGCTCAGATACTTAATCTGATGATAGACCTTAAAGAAAATCTTGGTCAGACTATGCTTTTTATTTCACATGACTTGAATGTTGTCCGTCATCTTTGCGACAGAGTGGCTGTTGTGTATCTTGGCGTTATCGTTGAAATGGGTCCTATAGATGAGGTGTATTCAAACGTTATGCACCCATATACGCAGGCGCTTATTTCGGCAAAGCCAAAGGAACATCCGCTTCAGCAAAAGGAGCAGATAATCCTTAAAGGTGACATCCCTACTGCCATAGACGTGCCTGAGGGTTGTCGGTTTGCTTCAAGGTGCAGCCGTTACAAGCATGGTTTGTGCGACCACAGAACACCAAAACTCAAGGATATGGGCAACGGACACTTTGTTGCCTGCCATTATCCAAAAGGTCATAACTCTGATGAAGAGGATTGATATAGAAGTTTATATGAAAAGGAGAATTTATCATGAAAAACTACAGGAAACTTTTAGCAGGTTCGTTGGCGTTGTTTCTCGCTGTAGGTATCACAGGCTGTAGCAATACTTCAGGAGGCGGAACAGGTGTTGCAAATGAAGACGGACTTGTTGTTTTGAATGTTGCGTCAACAAATCAGCCTGTATCCTTTGATCCTGCTGACGCAAACCTTGTTGTAAATGAATACACAGAGTATGATTGCTACGATACGCTCCTTGATTTTAATCAGGACGGCACAGATGTTGTACCTGCACTTGCAGAAAGCTGGGAACAGGTGGACGATCTTACATATACTTATAAGATCCGTGAGGGTGTAAAGTTCTCCGATGGCTCCGATCTTACAATGGACGATGTGTTGTATTCTCTAAATCGTGTGCGTGAGGACGCTTATGGAATGAGCTATCTTTTTGAGCACGTCGACAGCTTTGAGGTAGATGAGAAAACAAGAACGCTCACTGTTCACCTTACTCAGCCTGACAGCACATGGAAGTATGTTCCTGCAACAACGCCATGTCAGATCTTGAAGAAGTCTGTTGTGGAAGCTGAAGGTGACGCTTATGGAACAAATGAAGGCTCAGTAGTGGGTACAGGTCCATATAAGTTTGTATCATGGGCTGCTGACTCACAGATAGTTCTTGAAAAGAATGAATATTGGTGGGGCGGTGCAGATAATCTTGCTATCGACAAGATCAACTTCTATGTTATGAAAGACGCCAGCACTATCGCATTGGCAGTAAAGTCAGGAACTATCGATTTTGCACCTGGAATTACAAATGATGTTCTTCCGACTTATGAGTCGCTGAGCAATTATAATATCATTCACGATTTTGAGACTTCTACGGTTTTTGTCGCCTTAAACACACAGGTTGCGCCGTTTGATGATGTTAACGCAAGAAAGGCGCTTGCTTACTGTATAGACTCTTCCCTTGTTCAGCAATCCATTGGCGGAGAGTATTCGGCAAAGCTTGATGTTACTTGTTTATCCGATAATATGTATTATATGGATCCTGACAAGTGGCACACTGCAGTGGGAGAAATGGAGGATTACACAGTTCAGGATTATGATAAGGCAAAGGAGTATCTTGCTAAGTCAAAGTATCCTGACGGATTTGAGTTCGATTTTTACACTTTATCTGCCAATGTTCCGGAAGCTGAGCTTATTCAATCTATGGTTGGTGAGATCGGTATCAAAATGAATATCAAGGAGATACTTTCAGCAGATATGTTCAGCTATTTGTACGGCTTTAATGAAGATGAAAACGGCAACAGACCATATCAGGCGTTTGGCTCTAGCTGGGTATCTGACTATCTCGACCCTGTGGGCAATCTGAAAACAATGTTCCACAGCTCAAATACAGTACCGGGATGTGCAAATCAGGCAATGTGGAAGAATGCAGACTTTGACGCACTTATTGATAAATCTTACGAAACAACTGACGATAGTAAGAGAGTAGAATACTTTATTGAAGCTTCAAAGATAGCTGCTGATGATTGTGCTTATATCCCACTTTATGTGCCCGAGTCGGTTTACGCTGTCAGCGATAAGTTTACATTTACTCCAAGTCCTCAGTCATTCTGGAACTTCTCTTATACTGATTTTCAGGTAAACAAATGATCTGAACAATTAAAATAATACACGCTGCGGCATTTATAATACTATGCCGCAGTGATGTTATCTGAAAGGATTGATCTTATGATTATGTCAGCGGATACGATCTGGATTGCCATATGCACCGTGCTTGTGTTTTTTATGCAGACGGGATTTGCAATGCTTGAAACAGGCTTTACAAGAAAGAAAAATTCCTGTAATGTTATCATGAAAAACATTATGGATTTTGCGGTCGGCTCGATCTTTTATTGGATCTTGGGATTTGGCATAATGTTTGGTGCAACAACAGGCGTTGTGGGCGTGATAGATCTTTTCTCTAACGGTGATTATTCGGCTGCTTCACAAACTATTCCACAGCCTGTATTTATGGCGTGGCAGTTAGTTTTCTGCGCAACGTCTGCTACTATAGTTTCAGGTGCTATGGCAGAAAGAACTGCTTTCAAGTCATATCTTATTTATTCCGCAGTTATGAGTGCAGTTGTTTATCCTATAAGCGGCTGTTGGATATGGAACGCCGATGGCTGGCTTGCTCAGCTTGGCTTCCACGATTTTGCGGGCGGAACTGCCGTACATCTCTTGGGAGGTTCTGCTGCTTTTGCAGGCGCCGCTGTGCTAGGCGCACGAATAGGCAAATATGACAAAAAGAAAAAGTCAAGGGCTATACTGGGTCAGAATATACCTTTGGCGGCTCTTGGAGCGTTTATACTGTGGGTAAGCTGGTTTGGCTTTAACGGCGGCTCGGTAGTGACTTCCGAAAGCGGATTTGACCTTGCAGCTATCGGCAGTGTGTTTATGAACACTATACTTTCTTCATCAGCATGTGCCGTATCTGCAATGATAATTACATGGGTAAGATACGGAAAATCAGACATAACGATGACCTTAAACGGCATTGTGGCAGGTCTTGTTGCCGTCACAGCCGGTGCGGATCAGCTTCCACACTATGCAGCGCTTCTCGTGGGCGTAGGTGCAGCTTTTGTTATGATCTATGGCATTGAGTTTATCGACCATATCTGCAAGGTGGACGACCCTGTTGGCGCAATATCAGTTCATGGCCTTTGCGGAGCTTTTGGCACAATAATGACAGGTGTATTTTCTGTAGAAAAGGGCGTTATCTATACAGGTAGATTTAACTTTCTTGGCGTGCAGCTACTTGGAGTTTTGTCTGTTGCGGTATACGGATTAGCTGCAATGACGCTACTTTTCGTTATACTTAAGCATACAGTAGGTATCAGAGTTTCTGAAAAGGCTGAGATAATGGGTCTTGACCGCTCAGAGCATGGTTGGCAGGGCATTGTGACTGATGATCTTATTTCAGATCTGTCAGACGGAAATGCCAAGAGTGTTACACAGATAGACCTCTCAAAGCCTATAGATCGTTCAGCGTATAAAGCTGACGGAAAGATACGCAAGGTAGTTATACTTATGAACAGCTCGAAATTTGAGTCGCTGAAAGACGCACTTGACGAGATAGATATAACCGGTATGACCGTAACAAATGTCAATGGCTGCGGAATACAAAAGGGCAGCACCGATTATTATCGTGGCTCGGAAGCAAAGTCACATCTGCTCCCGAAGATAAAGGTCGAGATCGTTATCAGCACAGTTCCACTTGGACTTTTGGTAGACACGGTAAAGCGTGTGCTGTACAGCGGAAATATCGGTGACGGAAAGATCTTTGTATATGAGGTAGAAAATGTAATTAAGATCAGAACTGATGAAGAGGGCAAAATGGCGCTTGAATAGAAGTTTGCTGACGAAAAGGGGTATTCATTATGAACCAGGAACAAAAAAAGAAATATCTTTCCATAAAAGAAATGGGTCAAAGGCGAGGTATTTCTTCAAAAACACTGCGGTATTACGATAGTATCGGGATCTTCAAGGCTGATTATGTTGACCCTGATACGGGGTACAGATACTATGATCCACAGCAATATGAGAAGCTTGGCACGATACTTGAACTGCGCAGCCTAAATTTTTCGCTGAATGAGATAAAAGGATATTTCACGGAGAGAAATATGAAAAAATCTGTGGATATGCTGAAAGAACACTATAAGCTTCTTGAAGAGGAGATACGTAGCAAACAAAGGCTGGCGGAGACTATCAAAGAAAAAATAGATTTCATTGATAAGGTTATCGACAATAATATCGAGTTGGAGAAGTTTTCTTTTGAGGATTTTCCAGAGCGATTTATCATATCACAGCTCAATAAATCTGATAAAAGTGGTGAATCCGTTGCACTTGAATTTATGCACCTAGAAAGTCATCTTCACGAAACTGCGCCGATCTTGGCTTCAGACCGAATAGGCTTTTATATGGATTTTGATGATATTTCCGAGATGGAAAATATGGATAATTGGCACACCATGATAATGTGCGGTGAAGAAATGAAGAATTCAAGACATTTCTGTGTGCTCCCTGCGGGAAAATATCTATGTGCATATTTTAAGGATTATACCGCTGACAGGGATTTATTCATAAAAATGTTTTTGGAATACGTCAAGTTTAACAACATAAAATTGAAAGGAATAATGATACAGCAATTTAAAATAGATGTAACTGTTACTGACGATCCGAAAGAGACAATCATTGAATTTCAGGCACTTGTTTGAATTTGTCTGAAAATGTTCTTGATAGCTGTTTCGGCCAAATATAAAACAAAGCCTTCTGAGCATTGTGGCTCAGGGGGCATTGTTTCCACTACTTTGATTTTGAATTCCGGCGTGTATCTTTTGTTCGGCTGTCCTTTTGGCATAAAAATGCACCATTTCGTTAGATTTTTTATTGGTATATTTCTATTATACCACATTGTCTAACAAAAGGGGAGAATTTCACTTATGATACGGGGTGTTTTTGTGTGCAAATAAAAAATAATAGAGGTCTGACGTTTGAGCCAGACCTCTATTTTGCTATGGATAATCACTTTTTCTTTATTTTTTTGTAGTCACGCTCTTTGAAACCGACCATGCACCGTAATATTTTGTGCCGTTCACTGTCGTGTAGGAACGGACACGAACGTAATATTTCTTTTTGCCGCTAAGTTTGGAAATTGTGGTCTTGTCGGTCTTGTTGTTTGTTATGGTGACTTTCTTTGCGTTTGTAAACTTGGAGTTAGTTGCATACTGTATCTCATAGCCCGTTGCAGAGCCTTTCTGCGCCCAATCCACGAAAAATGCTTTGGATTTAGACGTAAGCTTTTGTATCTCCTGCTTGGCAGGGTTTATGGTAAAGGTCTTTGTGATAATGCCACCATATTTGCCTTTGCCTGTTATCTTGACAATTGCCTTGCCGATTTTTTTGTTGTTTGAGTAGGAAGTTGTGTAATCAGTTCCGTTTTTCAGGGCAGTGCCGTTGTATTTCACAGTAATGTTCTGCGTTATAGCCTTGCCTGTGTATGCCTTGGTGGAAATGCCAGAAACGGAAGCTTTTGTAATATCATATTTTGCGGTCTTTATGCTTTTTATGTCAGACCATGGACCATAATAAGTCTTGCTTCCAACGTTTGTGTAGGAACGCACACGGACGTAGTATGTCTTATCGGCTGTCAGACCACTTATTGTCAGGTTATCTGGCTTGTTGGCAGTGAGGTGTTTGGAAGCCGCACCGCTCATGTTTGCACTGGTGGAATACTGAATGTCATAGCCTGTGGCAGAGCCTTTCTGTGCCCAATCCACAAAGAAGCCTTTGTATCTTGTTTCAAGCTTTTGTATGGTCTGCTTGGCAGGGATAATGTCAAAGCCTGCGGAATAACTGCCGTAGTAGTTGCCCATGCCTGAGATAGTGATGTTAGCGTGACCGATTTTAACATTGTTCGTGACTATCACACGATAGTCGATGTTCTGACGGAGAATTTTGCTTCCGTCCTTAACAGTAACTGTCGGAATAATTGCACTGCCTGTATACTGTGCAGTGCTTGCATAGGAATAGCCTGATGTTGGAAGCTTTTTTGTGGTGACCTTTACAGTGCAGACGGCAGACCTTCCGTTAGGCAGGGAGGCTGTTATCTTTGCTGTGCCTTTGCCCGTGGCGGTCACAATGCCGTCTTTTACTGTGGCAACGGCTGTGTTGGAGCTTTTCCATGTTACTGTCTGAGGAGTGCCTGAGGTCACGCTGGCTTTTAGGGTAATGCTGTCGCCGTATGTGACTTCTTTTGACGTGGAGTCAAGAGTTATCTGTGTATTGTCACTGCTGATAGGATAGCTTTTCAGGTCTGGCAGACTTGAAAGTGTCACGGCATAGTCGCTGTTATAGACTTTTTGCCACATACTTTTCTCGGTATATTTCTCAGAGCTTGATATGCAAAACTCACCGCTCCATGTGCCGAAATATGACCATGCGGTGTTTGCAGCAAAGGCTTTGTCAAGGTCGAAAAGACAGCCGTTTTCTGTAAGGGCAACTATTTTTCCGTTTGGTGAATAGTCTGTGGCTTCAAGATATTTTGAACTTTGGGCTGAATAATCTCTTGTGCCGGGGTAGATATCCTCTCCGATTATGTCAACATATTCGTCGCCAGGATACCAATTTGCCGCCTGACCATTCCATACCCATATGATATTGTCAAGCTTGTATTCATTCGTGAGCTTGTTATATATTGCCTGCCAAAGCTTTTTGTAGGCTTCCGAGCCGTCTGCACCCCACCAGAACCAACCGCCGCTTGCCTCGTGGAGCGGTCTGAACAGTACCGGAACGTCTGCGTCAGAAAGACGTTTGAGTTGTTTGGCGATCTCGTCAACGTCGCTCATAAGAGTGTTGTAGCCCTTAGGGTCTGAGCCGTTCATTATTTTGGTAAGCGAGAACTTTGAGCGGTCAACGTTTTTGGTGTAAAAACCACCCCACCAACGTGGATTTCCGCCGTCTGTACCTGAGAGAAGATATTTGTCAGGGACGTTCCAATGCCAGCAGAATGTTACTATTCCTCCTGCCCGTGAAAACTCGATAGCCTTTTCGACAGCGTCGGAGGTGTCACCGTTCTGGACACGGCATGGAGTATAGCGCATAAAGTCAAGACCCAACATAGCAGGGGTCTGACCTGTGGCGGACTTTATAGCTTTGAACTCAGTGCCGTTAAGACCACCGTCACAATACTGTCCTGTTATGACCTTTTTGCCGTAAACGTCCTTCATATAGCTGTAAAGGCGCTGTGTGCTTTGTGAAGCGTATGGGTCAACGAGATTTTCAGCGGCGGTGTAGGCATTTGAAACGCTCATTTTTTCAATGGTTATGTAGTCGAGAGTAAAATATCCCCACGACATTGTTATTTTGACAGTGTTCTGACCCTTTTTGAGATAAATACCATTTACTGTGGACGCTTTATAGGCAGAGCCGTTTGCACTGCTGAAAGTGCCTGCATTTGAGCCGTTTACAGAAAGGTTGTTTATCTTATTCGAGCCTTCTCCGCGGCTGTAAAGCTTTATTTTGTAGTATCCGCTTTCGCTGACTGTAACAGTCTGTGACCATGTGCAGCTTGAGTCTGAAAAACGAACTGACCTAGAGCCTGATGCGGAGCTGTCTGTTTGGATATAGGCAGAACCGCCCAAAGTGCCGTTTTCGGCTTCGTATTTAAGCGTCTGCTGTGCAAAAACAGAAAGCTGAGCCGAGCCTGTGGTGAGCATTGCCGCACTTAAAAATGCGGCTGTGACCTTTTTGATATTGAACTTCATAGATGTTTTTTCCTTGTTATATTATTTACTGATAAAGCTAAGAGCTTAAAAGCATACATTTATTTTAGCATAATTTTTGTGAATTGTAAACAATATATCAAGGCTAATTATAAGATGATTTGTAAACTTTAATTTTGCTTATTTCATTAGCCAAATTTCGCAGACGTATTCGGTCGTGTATGAAATATCACCATTAGGCTTTTGCTGACTATCACATCTATCATATATTATGCAGCCGAGATATTTGTAATCTAGCCTTTGAGAATAAACTGTAAGGACGCCTTCTTCATCAGTGAAAAGCTCGTTTGAAAAATTCACCTTTTTGGCATATTCAAATATTTCATCATAGCTTTTGCAGCAGTTCATTACATAGCTTATCCTTATAAATTCACTGTCTGAGGGAAGTCCAACGTCGCTGAGGTTGCTTTTTAGCTTATCCAATGTTATTTCATAGCAAGTATCGATCTCGCCCTCACTTTGCACATGAGTCAATGTTTCAAGACTCATTGACAGCAGATCGTCAAGCTGTCCGCAGACCCTCAGTGGTGCATAGCCTCTGCCTTCACGTTTTTTATTTATTTTGTCTGCAAATATTCTGCTCAGCTCATTTGCACCGTCCTCGGAAAAATATGACGGCTCAGGCTCGGCTGGAGCTGTATTTTCCTCCTGCTGAGCTTCATTTGGCTGATAGTCATTTTGTTCTTCGGGCTGAGTTTCTTCAGGCAGGGTTGTTGTAGTGGTAGTAGTGCCTGCCGTGCCTGTGGAAGCCTGCCTAATACCGCCTGAAATTTTGTCTATCTCATCAGCCGTTGGTGCAGGTGCGGTGGTGGTAGTAGGTACAGTTGTTGTGGCGGCAGTCGTTGTCTGCGGCATGGTCGTTACAGTGTCAGAAGTTGTCACAGCTTTTGCAGGCTCAGGTGTTTTAGTTTCTACGGCATTGTTTTTCTTGCTGACAACGGCAAACACTGACGATGCGGCTATGATAGCGACTGCAACACAAACCATAGGTATGGCTCTTTTGCGTGACGTGTTTACCTTTATAAGTATTTCTTTACGCTCGTTGACGATGGACATACAGGCAAAGCAGAAAGTAGAATCATCGTGAAGCTCGCTGCCACAGTGAGGACAAGTTCTCATTTTTTACGCTCCCTTGATTTGGTTATTTTAATTCTATCACATTTTTTGTAAATTGTAAACAGTGCATAGAGAAATATCATGGACAAAATAATTGTTAAAATAAAAAAATATTTTTCGAAAACGTTTAACTAAGCTGACAGCTTAACAAATTTGATTTTTAATGTGCTATAATGAATACAACGATAATTAGTTACAGTTAAAATACAAAATAAAATAAGGCTAGGGAGGAAAAATTATGAACAGTAAGAAGATAGTAGCATTGCTTCTGTGTTTGGGATTGAGTTTTCAATCCACTGCATTGAGTGGTGTGTTGTATGACGAAAATGCTGTGGTGAAAGCTTCGGCTGAAGAAAGCGGCAAAACGGCTGATGCAGAGAGCTATAGCGGTACTGAGCAGTCAGAAAACAAGGCACAGCAGCCAGAAAGCAGTGCAGACAAGGCTGACAAAACTCAGCACGCTTATGACCCTATCTCGGATATGGAGGCTGAACAGGAATATCGTGACAGCACGGAGATAACTCCTGGCAAAGTGCTGTTCTCGGTGCTTTCTTATCATGCAGAGGGTGAAGAATCGGCTTATCTTGATGATGACAGCGATATCTGCGCCGAGTATGATCTGAAAGACGTTGAGTTTATTCTTGAAACAAAGGCAGAAAACACTGCCGAAAAGGACGGCATGACCCCTTATAAGACGTTCTATGAAGCGACCACCTCGGAGGACGTTTGGGCAACTGTGGACAAGCTGTCGGACAATGAAAACATTCTGTCGGCTGAGCCTGACTTTGTGTGGGAAAAGACAGACACAACAACTGTGGCGGCAACCGATGAGGAAATAAACGCTGAAACTCATTTTCCTTGCATGGACGTAACAGGCGTATGGAAAGATTGTTTTGATCCTGCTAAAAAGGAAGCCCCCGGCAAAGGTACTGTTGTGGCTGTTATCGACACGGGCGTTGACTATACCCATAAAGACCTTGCAGACAACATTTGGGTGAATGAGGGCGAAATACCCGGCAACGGCATTGATGATGACGGCAATGGCTATGTTGATGATGTTCATGGCGTAGACTTTGTTGACGGCGACAGTGACCCTATGGACGAGCATGGTCACGGCACACACGTTGCAGGCATAATCGCAATGACCCCTGGCAATGGCGGCGGAGTCGGTGTTGCATATGGTGCAAAGATAATGTGCGTAAGAGCAGGTCAGGCGAACGGAAGCTTTGCAAGCTCGGATATCGCCAAGGCGATAAAGTATGCCGCTGACAATGGCGCAGATGTTATCAATATGTCCTTCGGTGGAACAGGCAGGTCATATCTCGTTGAAAGCGCATTGCAGGACGCTTTTCCAAGCTGTGTTCTCGTTGCGGCGGCAGGTAATGACGGCTTGCCGACAAATGACGCAAAGCAAGCGGGCTATCTGTTTACAGAGGATATATACCCAGCAGGATATAAGTATGTTATTGGCGTAATGGCAACTGACAATAATAAGAGCCTTGCCTATTTCTCAAACTGGGATTTTAAAGAGGGTTCGGGTTGTGAATACGAAATGGCAGCGCCAGGTGTTGGTATATATAGCACATTGCCAGGAAACAGATATGCTTGTTGGAGCGGTACGTCAATGGCAACACCAAATGTTGCGGCGGCAGCGGCGATACTCAGAAGCAAGTATACAGATAAATCAAAGTATAGTTCGAGATATATAATGGGTCAGCTTTGCAGTGCCACTACAAGCAGAGCATATGGATTTCGTAGTTATCCTGAACTTAATATCCGTGACAGCTTAACAAGACAAGCACATCCTAATCTGACACTTGATGAAGTCTACACTCTTGATTATCAAGATGTTTCATCTGCAAATAATGGAGACGGCATTGCACAGCCAGGTGAAACTATTGATATGGGTATTGCAGTATGGAACAGGTGGGGTGCGGCAACTGATGTTACTGTAGAAGTTGACGCAATCTCAGACGGCGGCGTGGCAAACAAATACGTTGAGTTCATAAATGATGAAGTCAAACTGTCAGATGTGGGTACGTTTGCTTCTGTAAATAATGGCTTTACATATACAGATGAAAAACTCACAGGCATATCAAACCCTATCCGTTTTAAGATAAAAGAGGGTACGCCTAATGATATTCAGATAACTTTTAATATTTCTATAACTGCAAAGAACGGTCTTGATGAACGTGACGGCAATTTGTATAGCTCATCTGCAAGCTATACCTTGACTGTTCAAAATGGCGTTGCACTCAGCGGAATAATCAATGAGGATATGACCCTTACAAACGATAAGCTTTGGATAGTTGAAAACAATGTGCTTATCCCTGAGGGCGTAACAGTAACAGTTGAGCCTGGCACAAGGATACAGTTCTGGTCTGCTGACCCTAATAATAAGTATGGTGCAAATGCCAACGTTTATTTGCAGGTAGAGGGCAGATTTATTGCCGAGGGTACAGAAGAACAGCCTATTGAGATGTATCCAGGCAAAGGTTTTGAAGATAAGGCAGTGACAATTACCGGAACGGGTTCTTATATTGATTTCAAAGATAGTGGGCTGGTTGATGATGATTATGATAAGAAATATGCGTCATTAAAATATGTTAATATATATAATGCGACTTATTATGCTAGTGATCCGTATTCTTTGAGTGCAGGTAAGCCTTTTAATGTTACTATAATAGATCATTGTAATTTTACATATAGCTATTCATTTAGATATGGAGTGCTTTTTGCCAAAAGTATTGCGAACTCTCATTTCTCTAATATGAGTATGAAATCTCGAAACAGTTACGGTATATGTGCTTATGACATTACAACTACTCTTTTTGACAATTATGACAACCAAAGAGTATATCCTTATGATCGTTTTGAAAAAAATGTAGCACTTAATTATCACGGTAAGAAAGATGATGAACCGTCAATAATAGTTGGGGCATCAGATAAGTATAATCCACTGTTCGCAAATAATGCCATTCTTAATTCGTTTTATCTTAATAATTATGATAATATAAGAGCAATCGGTTCATTTGATGCTTCAAAAGACTATAACGGACGTACCACCTATGACATATCCAGCAACTACTGGGGTACTACGAATCCCGACCTTGTAAAGGTACAGTGCCTTGACGCTGACTGGGACGTAACAAAGAATGACCTTATCCAAGAGCCTTATCTCACACTTGATGACGATATGTCGGAAATCTACCCATTCGTCACCGAGGCTTATCTCACTGATAAGGACGGCAACAGGATAGACAAGGTCAGCGGTGCACAGACAGTTAAAATGCACGTTAAGTTCAATCGTGATATGGCTTCTGATGTTCAGCCTATGGTGACATACGGAGGAAGCGAGCCTTATACTGATTTCGCAGTATCGGGCGATTGGGCGAACGCCCGTGAATGGGTAAGCGAGTTCAAGATAGACCCTTATATCGACCTTGGCACAATGTATATCCGTGTAAAGGGAGCTGCGGCGGCTGACGATAAGTGGCTCGTCACAGGTACAGATTGGGGCAGATTTAAGTTTGAGATAACAAACAGCTCGGCACAGTCTATGTCACTCACAGGCGAGGGTCAGCTTGGCAAGAACTTTCTTAGCTGGATGCAGGACGATTATGATACCCTTGCAGGCTACAATATTTACAGAGCAACAAAATATGATGCTGACAAAAAGCCTGAGAAGCAGAATTTCACAAGAGTGAACAAGTCTGTTCTTAATGCGGACGAGCTTTCGTTCATTGACGAAAATGTTCGGGCAGGCACAGATTATTACTATTATTTCACAGTGGTGGATACTGACCTTAACGAGTCAAAGGCTTCAAACGTTATAAGCTGTTGTCCATTAGAGGGTGAGCCGCCTGTTATTGTACACACCCCTGTGAAAACTTTGACGCCAGACAAGGCTATAGCTATAACGGCTGATATTACGGATAATGTTAAGGTTGCGGGAGCAACGCTTTACTATAAAAATAAGTCTGCCGACAGTTGGAAGTCTGTTGATATGAGAAATACCACAGGCTCGGTTTACAAGGCAACTATTGCGGCTTATGAGGTCACAGACGAGGAGATACTCTACTATATCACTGCTACAGACGGCGCAAATGTTGTTTACTGTGGCACGGCTGATGAGCCTAATGTTATAGTACCGCACTATCTCACAAGAAAGATAACAAAAAAAGCAACTTGCACAGAGGACGGAGTTATTACATACACTTGCACAGAATGTAATGAAAGCTATACAGAGAAGATACCTGCAACGGGTCATAAGTATAATGACGTAGTAACAGAGGCTTCTTGCGATAAGGGAGGCTATACGCTCCATACTTGTGCAAACTGCGGAGATACATACAAGGATGATTTCACCGCTCCTACAGGACATAAGTATACAAAGACGACAGTTAAGCAGCCTTCATGCGATACAGACGGAGTTAGTGTTTACAAATCACCTTTACGTCTGTAAATTTTGCTCGGAAGCCTTCATGCGATACAGACGGAGTTAGTGTTTACACTTGCGATACTTGCGGTGACAGCTATAGCGAAGTAATAAAAGCTAAAGGTCATATCTATGCTTCTGAGGTAACAAAGAAAGCAAACTGTACAGACGACGGAGTTATCACATATACTTGTGCGATCTGCGGAGATAAATACACAGAAGTGATAAAGGCAAAGGGACACAATTATTCCGCAGAGGTAACAAAGAAAGCAAATTGTACAGACGATGAGGTTATCACATATACCTGTGCAAATTGCGGTGATAAGTACACAGAAGTGATAAAGGCAAAAGGTCACAACTATTCAGCAGAAGTAACAAAGAAAGCAACTTGCGATACAGACGGAGTAAAGACGTTCACTTGTGCAGATTGCGGAGATGTGTATACTGAAAAGCTGGAAGCTTTGGGTCATACATATGGCATTTCAGAGGTAGTAAAGCCGACCTGCGATAATGACGGCTATACAAAGTTTACTTGTTCTGTATGCGGTGACAGCTACAGCAAGGTGATCAATGCAACAGGTCATAAGTACAACGATAAGATAGTTTCGGCTTCTTGCGATAAGGGTGGCTATACGCTCCATACTTGCGAAAACTGTGGTGATATATACAAGGATAATTTCACTTCACCACTTGGTCATGACTATACGTCACAGACAGTAAAGCCAGCCTGCGAAACAGACGGAGAAAAAACGTTTACCTGCACACGCTGTGGGGATACATATACAGAGGTCATAAAGACCAAGGGACATGTTTACAAGAGAACAGTTGTAGCGGCAGACTGTGAAACAGACGGCTACACGCTTGTTGAGTGTATGGAGTGCCATGACAGCTTCAAGGAAGGTTACGTTGGGGCAAAGGGTCATACTATCGTTACAGACAAAGCTGTTGCGGCAACTTGCACCACCGCTGGCAAAACAGAGGGTTCACACTGTTCAGTATGCGGAAAGGTCATAAAGGCACAGACAGAAATAAAGGCCAAGGGTCACGTTGCAGGCGACTGGATAACAGACAAGGCTGCGGCTGTGGGCGTAAAAGGAAGAAAGCACAGAAGCTGCATGGTATGTGGGGCAGTTGTCGAGTCAGCTGATATCCCTGCACTTTCTCCAAAGAGCATTTCTTCTGCCTCTGTATCACTTTCGATTGCGACCTATTCTTTTGACGGCAAGTTTAAAACGCCGTCCGTGACTGTCAAGCTTGGCAGTACAGCACTTAGAAAGGGCATTGATTATGTTGTTTCATACAGAAATAATAAGAACGTGGGAAAAGCAACTGTTGTCATAACTGGAAAGGGCTTATATGCAGGAACTATAACAAGGACTTTCGTGATAAACCCTGCAAAGCAGGAGATACAGAAGCTTACAGCTAAGAGCAAGGGCTTCTATATCGACTATGCCGCAAAGGGTCATGCGACAGGATATGAGATACAGTATGCTACAAATTCTTCATTCAGCGGAGCAAAGAAAACGGTAATAACAAGCAATAAGACAGATAAAGTAACAGTTTCAAAGCTTAGCGGAAATAAAAAATACTATGTAAGAGTAAGAACCTATACCACAGTGAATGGCATAAAGTATTACGGTGCATGGTCTGCTGTAAAGACAGTTACAACAAAGAAATAGTGCAGAGTATCAGATTGCCGATGTCGGCTCTGGCGTTTTGCAGCCCACAGACAACAGCTCTGTGGGCTGCTTGTGTTAAAGGCATATTTGACATTTCGTCATTCATGTGATATAATCATAGTGTGAGCGAGCTATGCGATAGCGTAAACGTTCTAGGTTTATGAGGAAAGTCCGAGCATCATAGAGCAGGATAGCTGATAACGTCAGCCGAGGGTGACCTTAGAGCCAGTGCAACAGAAATATACCGCCAACTTTTGTTGGTAAGGGTGGAAAGGTGGGGTAAAAGCCCACCAGAATGGCGGAGACGTCATTGCTATGTAAACCTTATCCGATGCAACACCAATGGTAGCTTGCAAGTCAATGGCTGCTCGTCAGACTTGGGGCTATAGGTGGCTAGAGCTGTGCGGCGACGTACAGTCGAGATAAATTACCATACTCGACAGAACTCGGCTTATAGGTTTAGTCGCAATCTTGAATAGAAGGGACAGAGAGTGCAAGCTTTCTGTCCTTTTTGTTTATTGCATATAAAAATGCCTCCCCGTTTTGGCTAAAACGATATTGACAAAATTCGCGCTTTT
>OHSQ01000159.1_pt1 | contig 31238 bp, 26 predicted proteins | sample 1578661 | NCBI WGS metagenome assembly OHSQ01 (sample SAMEA3879534, study PRJEB24766) | human gut metagenome | biome: human-associated habitat; feature: feces | place: USA | collected 1985/1987 | reverse complement strand
GCAGGCAACTTTTCCGATTGCATGTGCAAGTGGTGTAAAGTTCGGTGTATCACCGGACAACAAGAACGGTGTAATATATTTATCAATCAAATCTCTTGTGAACATCGTTCCCTGAACATTTGCAATAACTCCTACAAAAATAAGGATGAATACTATAATGCAATGAAATTTATAATCTCGGAAAATATAATCCATCAGACGTTTCAGTAATTTTCCAGGATTTTCCACTCTATTCTTTGGTTTTCCCATTGGTCCGCGCATTATGCTTCACCTCCATTTTCATCAAAATCTCCGCCTCCCTGTGTCTGAGACTCATATACCTCGCGATAAATCTCATCTGACGCAAGCAGTTCATCATGTGTTCCGAATCCATGAATCTTTCCTTCATCCATCACAATAATACGGTCTGCATCCTGAACACTGGATACACGCTGTGCAATGATCAGCTTTGTTGTATCTGGAATTTCTTCACGGAATGCACGTCGGATCTTCGCATCTGTTGCAGTATCAACAGCACTTGTACTGTCATCAAGAATCAGGATCTTCGGCTTCTTCAGCAGTGCGCGTGCGATGCACAGGCGCTGGCGCTGGCCGCCGGAGACGTTGGTGCCGCCCTGTTCGATATAGGTGTCGTATCCGTCCGGTATTTTCTCAATAAACTCGTCGGCGCAGGCCAGACGGCAGGCCGCCTCGATCTCCTGATCGCTGGCGTTCTCGTCGCCCCAGCGCAGGTTCTCCCGGATGGTGCCGGAGAACAGCGTGTTCTTCTGCAATACCATGGCGCAGCCATCCCGCAGCGCCTCCATGGTGTAGTTCTTCACATTGTGGCCGCCCACATACACCGCGCCGCCGTTCACGTCGTACAGCCGGGGGATCATGCTCACCAGCGTGGTCTTGGCGCTGCCGGTGCCGCCTAAAATGCCCACCGTGGCCCCGCTGGGTACGGTAAAGCTCACGTCCTCCAGATTCCAGGCCTCCGCCGTGTCGTGGTACTTGAAATACACATGGTCGAAGCGGATGGAGCCGTCCTCCACCTTCAGCGCCGGGTCGGCCTGCTCGTCGGTGATGCGGGGTTTCTCCTCCAGCACCTCGGCGATACGCTTGCCGCAGGCGATGGCCCGGGTCAGCATCATCAGTACCACGGATACCATCATCAGCGACATCAGTATCTCACTCAAATAGGTAAAGAACGCGATCAGATCGCCGGAGAGCAGCGTGCCCTCCCACACGTAGTGGCCGCCGATCCACATGACCGCCGTGATGGTGCCGCCCATGAGAACCATCATCACCGGCATGAACAGCACCACAAAGCCGAAGGCGCGCTCGGCCATGCTTCGCAGCTTCTCACTGCGCTGGGTGAACTTCTCCTTTTCCTGCGCCTCACGCACAAAGGATTTCACCACGCGGATGGCGTTCAGGTCCTCCTGCACCACCAGGTTCAGCTGGTCCGTGGCCCCCTGCAAAGAGGTGAAGAACGGCCCTACCCGCTTGATGACGATGACCACCGCGATGACCAGCAGGGGAATGACCACCAGGAACACCTGGCTCAGCCTTGTGCTGATGATCAGGGCCATCACCAGTGCCGTCACCAGCATGGTGGGGGCGCGGACCAGCATACGCATTCCCATGAATGTGGTCATCTGTACCGAGGCCACGTCGTTGGTCAGCCGCGTCACCAGACTGGCGGTGGAGAAGCGCTCGATGTTGGCGAAGGAGAAACGCTGTACCTGCTCGTACTCCGCCTTCCGCAGCGCCGCGCCGAAGCCCATGGACGCCTTGGCGGCCAAAGCCGCCGCGCCCACGCCGCAGCCCAGCGCCAGCAGCGCCATAATGACCATTTTCAGCCCCGCCATCAGGATATAGCCTCTGTCTCCGTTGGCGATGCCGATATCCACGATGTCGCTCATCACCTGGGGCAGCGTCAGCTCCAGCACCGCCTCTCCGGCGGAGCAGGCGATGGCAAACAGCATCAGCAGGCGGTAGCCCTTGGTATAGGGCGCCAATTTTTTTATCATGCTTCCTCCTCCTCGTCGGTCAGGTTCCGTCCCGCCCGCAGCAGAAATGCGGTGAACTGCGCCTTTTCCTCCTGCGTGAAGCCGCGCTCCAGCCGTTCGTTCACCTGGTGCAGCACGGTCTGGAAATCGTCATGGAACCGCTGGCCCTCCTCTGTCAGTGCCAGAATGCGGCACCGTCCGTCCGTGGCGCTGACGGTGCGGTATACCAGCCCCTTCTCCTCCAGCCGGTCCACGATGCCATTCACCGTGCTGGGCTTGATCATCAGATGGCGCTCCAGTGTTTTCTGGTTCACGCTGTCCTCCGCGTCGTGCAGGAACATCAGCGTCCGGCACTGCATGGGCGATACGTCGTAGCGCTTCAGCATCCGCCCCATCAGCTTATGCACCTGGTGATCGCAGTAGCCGAACAGTGCGCCGAAGTGCGCCGGGTGCTCGTCAAAGCAGAATTTCATGGCGGTCCTCCTTCTTTGCTTTTAAATTTTTAGCATACAAACTATTAGCGTGCTAAATGGTAGCACCAATATTTTTTGTTGTCAATAGGGAAGAGGGGCGGCTCTGTAAACAATCTGTGAACGGCGGGCGCGCTTTGTGAATGATTTGTTAATTCTTTATCAAGCCTGTTGACTTCCGCCCCGGATGCGTGTATGATACGCTCATCCGAAAGGATACCCACCCATTGTATTTCTCTCTCCTTTTACCGAAAAAAAGGCGGCGCTGAAGCGCCGTCTTTTTTCGTGTCTGCCCTTGTCAACAGAGGGTATAATAAAAGCAAAAGCGAAATAGGCGGCAAAAAACAGTTGCCATCGCGGAAGAATTGTAGTAAAATATATCTCACGAACTTGTCCTCCGCCGTGAGCTGCGGGGCCGGTCTCGCGCAATGGATACCCACGAATCATGTCAGGCGGGGAACCGAGCAGCATTAAGAGGGATCATCCATGTGCCGCGAGGGTGCCGGCCCTGTGGCTCACGGCGGAGGACTCGTTTATTTTGTTTGTCAGCAGGGAGGTGTGCCCATGTACCAGGCGCTGTACCGCAAATACCGGCCCAAGACCTTTTCCGAGGTGGTGGGCCAGTCCCATATCACCGACACCCTCCAGCGTCAGGTGGCGGAGGGCCGCGTGGGCCACGCCTACCTGTTTACCGGCACCCGCGGCACCGGCAAGACCACCTGCGCCCGCATCCTGGCCAAGGCGGTGAACTGCCAGCACCCCGTGGACGGTGCCCCCTGCTGCCGGTGCGACAGCTGCCGCGGCATCGATGCAGGCACCCTGCTGGATGTGACGGAGCTGGACGCCGCCTCCAACGGCAGCGTCAACGATGCCCGCAGCCTGCGGGAGGAGGCCGTCTACCCGCCGGCGGTGCTGCAAAAGCGCGTCTACATCATCGATGAGGTGCATATGCTCTCCCGCGACGCCTTCAACGCCCTGCTGAAGATCATGGAGGAGCCGCCCGCCCACCTGCTGTTTATTCTGGCCACCACCGAGATCCAGAAGGTCCCGGCTACCATACTCTCCCGCTGCCAGCGGTTCAATTTCAAGCGCATCCTGCCCCACGATATGGAGCAGCAGCTGCTGAAGGTGGCGAAGGCCGAGTCCATCGACCTGACCCCGGACGGGGCGGACCTGCTGGCCCGCATGGCCAACGGTGCCCTGCGCGACGCACTCAGCCTGCTGGACCAGTGCCGTGCCGCCGGCGCGGTCGTGGACGGCCGCAGCGTGCTGGACACGCTGGGACTGGCCGGCAGTACCCAGACGGTGCAGCTCATGCGCCTGCTTCTGGCGCGTCAGGGGGGCGACGCTTTGGCGCTACTGGACCAGCTGTACCGGGGCGGCAAGGATGTGGGCGCGCTGCTGGGTGAGCTCAGCGACCTGTGCCGGGATATGACCGTTCTGGCCGCCGCGCCGGAGGGCGGCGCCGCCCTGCTGGGCGGCCTGTATGACCGCAAGACCCTCTCTGAACTGACGGCGGAGGTCCCCATGCGCCGCCTGCTCTATATGACCGATACCATCCAGCGCACCGCCGCGGCCCTGCCCCGGAGCATCCGCCAGCGGACGGACGCCGAGCTGTGCCTGCTGCGTCTGTGCGACGAGAGCCTTTCAAACGACACGGAGACTCTGGCGGACCGCGTCTCCGCCCTGGAGGACGCCTTGAAGAAGGGCGTCGTCCCGGCGGAAAGACCCGCCGCCCGTCCGGCGGCTGCGCCGACTCCGCCGCCCCGGCGTGAAGTGTCTCCGATCCCGCAGGAGGCATCTCCCGCACCGGAACCTGCACCGGTCCCCATGGCGCCCGCACCCGCGACGCCTGTGCCGGAGAGCGCCCCGGCGGCGCCCGCCGGCGGTGACAGTCAGGTCTGGGCCGCGCTTATCGAGCACTATAAAGGCCCGCTGACCATCCCCGACCGGGTATGGCTGAACCAGGCGACAGGTACGCTGGAGGGGGATGTGCTCACCGTTTCCTGTGCCAACGATCTGGTGAAGCAGCAGCTCAGCCGCAAGGCCATCGAGGACGTGCTCTGCGGCGTCACCAGCCGCCATGTGGGCCGTCCCGTCCGGGTGCAGTTCACCGTAGGCGGCGGCCCCGCCGCGCCCGTGCGGCGCGCCCCGGTCCGCCCCGCGCCCCGGCCCACGCCCGCCCCGTCGGCGGACGACTATGAGCGCCCGCCCCTGCCGGAGGAGGCGCCGCCCGCCCCGCCGGACCTGCCGCCCTGGGAGGTGCCGGCTCCCCACAGGGACAAGCTGGACGAGTTGGTGGAAAACGCCAAACAGCTGGACAATTTTCGCATCAAATAAGCCGACAGTTCATGCTGAGCGCACCGGTGTCTCACATGGAGCACACCAATGTTACACAAAGAGCGCATCGGTATTACACATGGGTAGACCGATGCTGCACATAAGATGTCCGATAGTTTACACTGGCAAAATGAACAGATCGATATAAAGGAGAAACGAATATGGCAAAGGGATACAGCGCCCGCAGGGGCTTTACCGGCGGCGCCGGGATGATGCAGCAGCAGGCGCAGATGCAGCAAAAACTGCTGAAAATGCAGCAGGATATGGCAAAAGCGCAGGAAGAAGTTGAAAAAACGGAGTTCACCGCCTCTGTGGGCGGCGGCGCGGTAACGGCAGTGGTCACCGGCAAAAAGGAGCTGACCAAGCTGACCATCAAACCCGACGTCATCGACCCGGAGGACGCGGAAATGTTGCAGGATCTGGTCATTTCTGCGGTAAATGAGGCACTTCGGCAGGCAGATGATGCCATGAACAGCTCCATGAGCTCACTCACCGGCGGACTGAACATCCCCGGCCTGGGCCTGTAAATCGTGATATAAAAAATCTCCCCGGAGGGGAGATTTTTTTATCCGAAATAAGCCACCAGCAGGTCCGTGACCACGCCGTAGCTCTTGCTGCCGTCCGTGTCGCCGTTGCTCTTGAGAAAGCCGTCATACACGGTGTCCGAGACCTTTGAGACGACGCCGCGGAACTGCGCCCAGTAGGCGTTGTCCGCCCGCAGGTCGGCCACCACCGTGTCCGGCAGTGCGTCCCGTATGGTCTGCCACGCCTCCCGGTCAGCGCTGTACAGGGCGTTGGACAGATACCCGAACCCCGTCAGCCAGCCGGAGTAGCGGTATCCCGTATCCTCTGACCGGGTGGCGGCCAGGATGCCGATGAAATTGCACTCCTCCTCCGCCGTGACGCCCCGCTGGTGCGCCAGCTCATGGCATACAGTGGCCGGCAGAAAGGCCGCCGGACTGTCCATGTTGACGTTCGGCTCGCCGGTGAAGGGGAAGTAGAACCCGGTGAAGCGCAGGGCACTCAGCGCCCGGGAGCAGGCGAAGCCCTTGGCACCGCCCGTTTCCGCCCGCAGGAACGGGAACTCGCCGCAGAGCACATCCAGCGCGGAGGCGCTCCGGTTCAGCACCGCCTGCCGGTCCAGCGTGCAGACACCGCTTTCATCTCTGGGGACGTCATCGGCGCAGGCGGCCAGATTGCCGGCAAAATAGGCCGTTACCTCTGCCAGCGTCTCCGCGGTGGAAGGCCGGGCATGGATGCCGCTTTTCTCCTGGAAGCTGTCGGTATTGTACCCGATGCCCCAGGTGAGGCAAAAGCCGGCGTACACCGTCAGCACGGTGCAGAGGGCGGTGAGCGTCAGGCGCAGGGCCATGCCCCAACGGCGGCCCCGCGCGGCGATGATGCGCCGGGGTACGTTGGCCAGCCACAGTATGGCGCAGAACACCGCCGTCAAGATCAGGACCTCACCTACGGAGAGCGTCAACCTCCCACACAGCCGCCCCAGCCACTGCTCTGCCGGCAGCACGGCGCCGTACCACAGGGCAGTCATGGCCGCGCGGCTGGTGCGCAGGGCGAAATACGCGGCAAAGAACACCGCCAGCGCAATACACCAGCGGCACAGGGCGCGGCGGCTCATAGGGGCAGGGCCCTGCCGGTGAAGCACATGACGCAGTGGGCGCGGACGATGACCTTGCCGGTCTCGTCGGTCATCTCGGCGGAACAGAAGGCCAGCTTGCCGCCCAGGCGGTCCACCTTGCCCACGGTGGTCAGGGTGCTGCCGGCGGCAGCGGCGGACAGGTAATCGATGGTGGAGTTCACCGTGACCACCATCTCCTGCCGCAGGGTCATGATGGCCATGCCCATGGCCACATCGCACAGCGAGAACAGGATGCCGCCGTGGGCGCCGCCCCAGCGGTTCAGACTTTCGGTGTGCATGGGCAGCGTTACGGTGGCGGTGCCGTCATCCAGGTCGGTGGTCCGCATAAAGTTGTGGGTGAGAAACGGCTCCTGGTCGTTGCCGAAGACCATCAGCTTATCGTAGAGGTCTTTTGTCATGGGGGTGCTCCTTTCAAAGAAAAGGCAGGCGGGCTGCGTGCCCGCCTGCCTGCCATATCACGCGGGATCTTCGGGTTCGGGCGCGGGCGTGTCCTCCGGCGGGGAATCCTTGGCCCGACCCACATAGGCGTAGGCCTCGGTGGGCATATTCCGCTTCCGCAGCCGGCGGTCCATCAGGAATTTCAGCAGTTCCTGTATGCAGGCGAACACCGGCACGCCGATGAACATACCCAGCACGCCGGCGAAGCCGCCGCCCACCAGGATGGCCACGATGACCCAGAAGCTGGAGATGCCCGTGGCGTCGCCCAGAATTTTGGGCCCCAGGATGTTGCCGTCAAATTGCTGGAGGATCACGATGAAGATCACGAACACCAGACATTGCTTGGGGCTGACCAGCAGGATCAGGAATGCCGACGGCACCGCACCCAGGAAGGGCCCGAAGAAGGGGATCACGTTGGTCACGCCCACCACCACGCTGACCAGCGGGGTGTAGGGCATTTTCAGGATGGAGCAGCAGATAAAGCACAGGATGCCGATGATGAGGGAGTCCAGCAGCTTGCCGCGGACAAAGCCGGAGAAGATGGCGTTCACCCGCCGGGTGCCGCGCATGACCGCGTCGGCATTTTCCTCCGGCAGCGCGGCGTAGACCGCCTTGCAGCAGCGAGCCAGGCTCTTCTCCTTCATGCCCATCAGATAGATGGACACGATGATGCCCACGATCAGGTCAAAGGCAAAGCCCACTGCCCCGCGGATGCCGCTCCAGATACCGTTGGTCAGCGGCACAATGGCCTTCTGGGCCCAGGGCAGCACCTTGTCGGTCAAAAAGGCCATGCCGTCGGTATAGCGCTCGGTGATGAGCCCCGCCAGCCAGACACCGATCCCACTGTCGCTCTCCAGCAGGTCGTTGGCCCAGCGATAGACCTTGCGGTAGTAGGACTCGGCGTTGTTGATAAGGGTGGTCACGCTGTCCAGCACCTGGGGCACCAGCACGCTCATCAGCAGATACAGCAGGAAGATGACCACGGCCTCGGTCAGCAGGATGCTCACCAGCCGCAGCGCGCCCGACGGCTGCTTCAGCTCTTTTTTGAAGAGCTTTTTCCACAGCGCCGCAATGGCTCGTTCCAGCCAGGACATGATGGGCGTCAGCAGATAGGCGATGGCGAAGCCGTACAGCACCGGCGCCAGGATGGATGCCAGCTTGGACACGAACTGCTGTAGCGTTCCCGCCTGATAGAAGGTGTCGTAGAACACCAGAACGGCACATACGGTCAAAAAGGCCGTCAGTCCCCATTTGAAATACTGCGTTCGCTTCATGGCAGGACCTCCCACTGCTGTTTTTTCTATCATACCCGTATGCGCGGCGTTTTGCAACAATTTTCGAACACAAACACCCGCGGCGGAATGTGTATTGCAATCCCGCCGCAACTGTGGTATCATACTCGGACAACCCCGCGCAAAATGCGAGAATTACGATGGTATGGAAGGGTGTCCCTATGAAAAAGCTCTTGTTTATCGTCAATCCCCGTGCGGGAAAGACAAAATCCCGCGCCCCGCTGTTCGATGCCGTGGCGCAGTTCTCCCGCGCCGGCTATCTGGTACGGGTCTATATCACCGAGGCGGGCGGCCAGGCCCGCGATATCACCGCACGGTGGGGTGGACAGTACGACATGGTGGTCTGTGCCGGAGGCGACGGCACGCTGAACGAGACGCTGTCCGGGCTTATGCAGCTGGAGCAGCGGCCCCTGCTGGGCTATCTGCCCTGCGGCAGCACCAACGACTTTGCCATGAGCCTGCATCTTCACACCATGCTGCCCGCCGCGGCAGAGGCGGCCGCCACCGGCACGCCCTGCCCCCTGGACGTGGGGCGGCATAACGACCGCTACTTTGCCTATGTGGCCTCCTTTGGGGCCTTTACCCGGTCCTCCTACTCCGCCACCCAGGCGGCCAAGAACGCCCTGGGCCATTTTGCCTACATTCTGGAGGGGTTGGGTGATCTGGACTCCCTGCGGCCCTACCGCTGCGCGGTGGATGCCGATGGTGAGCGCTTTGAGGGGGAGTTCATTTTCGGCGCTGTGTGCAATTCCACCTCCCTGGGCGGCCTGGTGAAGCTGGATCCCTCCCGTGTACGGATGGACGACGGAAAATTCGAACTGCTGCTGCTCCGTATGCCAAAGACGGCACTGGATCTGCAGAACCTCATTACCGCCATGACCCGTATGCAGTACGACTATCCCGGCGTGATACTGCGCCATGTCCGGCGCGTTACCCTGACCACCGAGGAGAACCTCCCCTGGTCCCTGGACGGTGAATACTGCCCCAGCGCGCCCCGCGTGGAGATCGAAAACCTCCCCGCTGCCATCCAGCTGGTCCGCTGATGGCAAAATAAGTTGAAAAGACCCGCCATCGGCGGGTCTTTTTCTATACACGCTGCAATTGTGCGGTGAAAATATACGGATCGCGATCAGAAGGACACCATCTCCGGGTCCGGCTTGGTGGTGGCGGCGATGGAGGTGACGTACAGCACGGGGCCTTCGCCCTGATAGGCGTCACAGGCCTCCTTCTTCACTGTGGCGTGTATCTTCACCCACTGCTTGTCCTTATACTGCTCCAGCCCTTCGCCGCGGCACACCAGGGCCAGGAACTGCATATCCTTGTCGCAGCACACCATGGCGAAGCGTCCCGGGCAGTGCACGCCCTTGAACTTTTTGGAGTGACACATCAGCGCCTTGAAGGACACCTCCACGCCCTCGTAGCGTCCCGGGTTGTCCATCATGTCCACATACCAGATGCCGTAGTCCTCGTCCGGCACCTCCAGCTTGCCGCCGGTCAGGTCGAAGGGCGACATCTCCGGCGTGACGTACTCCTCGCTGGTGCCGTCCTCGTTTTCCAGGTAGATATCCGCCCGGCGGTTGGCCATCCGCAGGTTGCGGCTGCGAAGCTGGGCGCGCAGCTGCTCATTGCAGCGGTTGAAGATCAGCATATCGCAGTTGGTGATCTTCTCCATCATCAGCTGCCCCATGTTCTTCAGATACATCTCGAAGGTGGTGGCGTCCACCAGGCACATAATCTGATAGAGTATCCAGTTGGCGGGCAGTCCTTCGCGGTACAGCTTCTCCATGCTCCACATGCCGTTATACTCCACGATGACCTGCTTGGGCCGGTACTGCTTTTCCAGCTTCTTCAGAAAGTCGGGCGTCAGTTGGTCCTCGTCCTCCACGGTATAGGTGAATACGTTGCCCAGCACCTTGGGATCATAGCCGTTTTCGCCCTCCTCGCAGCACAGCAGCAGCGTCCGGTCCTCGGCGGCGAAACCGTCCCGCAGGATGCCGTTGATGAACTCGGTCTTGCCGGCGTCCAAAAATCCGGCGATGAGGTAAACAGGAATATCCATGTCAGCCGCTCCTTACAGTCCGAACAGCTGAGAGAGCTTATCCTCTTTCAGCTGGGAGCCGATCACACAGATACGGCCGGTGTAGTCCGCCGGACCGCGCCGCACCTGATGCTCCTCGGGCACAAAGTCATAGTGCAGCCACTGGCCGCCGTCGGCGGCAGCCACGATACCCTTGGCCCGCAGGATCGCGCCGTATTCGCCGCTGTCCAGCGCCGTCAGGATGTGCTCCAGCTCCGCTTCGGAGTAGGCCTTCACCGTCTCCGTGCCCCAGCTGGTGAATACCTCGTCGGCGTGATGATGGTGATGGTGGCAGCCGCAGTGGGGATCATCGCATTCCTCGCCGTCGTGGTGATGGTGGTGATGATCGTGGTCATGCTCGTCCTCATCGTGGTGATGATGGCAGCAGTGCTCATGGTCATCGTCGTCGTCATCGTCATCATCATCATGGTCATGGTGATGGCAGCAGTGGTCATGCTCATCCTCATCCTCGTCATGGTCATGGTGGTGATGGTGGTGCTCATGCTCGTGCTCCGCCTCATCCGCCTCGTGCTCAGCGCGCATATGCGCCAGCAGCTCGTCCGCCAGAGAGACCTTTTCGATGGCGCTGAGGATGGTCATGCCGTCCAGCTGGTCCCAGGGTGTGGTGAGAATGGCGGCATTGGGGTTCTTCTCCCGCAGCAGCGCCACGGCGGCCTCCAGCTTCTCCTGGCTCAGCCGTTGGGTGCGGGAGAGGATGATGGTACCGGCGGACTCGATCTGGTTGTTGTAGAACTCGCCGAAGTTCTTCATGTATATCTTGACCTTGGTGGCGTCCGCTACGGTCACAAAGCTGTTCAGCTTCATGTCCGGTACGTCCTTCACGGTGTTCTCCACCGCCACGATCACGTCGCTGAGCTTGCCCACGCCGCTGGGCTCGATGAGGATGCGGTCAGGGTGGAACTGCTCATGTACGTCCTTCAGCGCCTTGTTGAAGTCGCCCACCAGAGAGCAGCAGATGCACCCGGAGGACATTTCACTGATCTGCACGCCGGAGTCCTTCAGGAACCCACCGTCAATGCTGATCTCACCGAACTCGTTTTCGATCAGTACCAGCTTCTCGCCGGGGAAGGCCTCGGCCAGCAGTTTCTTGATAAGAGTTGTCTTACCTGCGCCCAAGAATCCGGAAACGATGTCGATCTTTGTCATAGTAAAAACCTTCTTTTCTCTGCCGCCCGCTGCGGCGTAAATTTTGTTCCGAGCCCCGCGTTCGCCGTTCAGAGGACGAAAAAAGGGGGCGGGGACGTTTTTCACCTATATAATATCCCATTTTTTGAAAAATGCAAGTCCTGCCATTAAAAACCGCGCGGCGGGCACACGATGCCCGCCGCTTTTGTCATTCGCCGATCCGATTCAGAATCAGCTGGCTCAGCGATGCGGCCAGTGCCCGGTCGTACCGCCGCGTTTCCACGGTGCCGTCCATCTGTCCGTCCTCATCCGCCCGGCCGCTTTCGTTGTGGCCGCCGTTCAGGTCATCTTTGGCGCTGCCGGTGTCCGTGCCGTTGGTGTCCGGCTGTGTGGTGATGCTGCCGTTGGGTGTGGTGTCCGGCGCGTTGCCGTTTGTCTTGTCGTCTGCCGCGCCGCAGGCCGCCAGCGTCACCGCCAGCATCACTGCCGCCGCCAGTGCAGCGAGTCGATCTGTCATATCTTTTTCCTCCTTTTCCCATATGCGTCGGCCGATCCGCGCAAAAACACGCGCACATGCGCGGAGAACAGCCGCCGCCAAACGTAGGTTTTGCCGCGGGCGGTTTTATAGCCCCGACACTTTTTGCCTTTTGCATCATTTGTACAGGAGAAGCCGTATCTTTTGTGGCGGAAGTATTGCATTTTCCGAAAAACCATGATATGATTTTTCTACCTCAGCGATGGGTAAATGTTTGATTACGAACCGTGTTATTTGCTTAGGACATAACGACTTGAACATAGATGGAGGACGATATATCATGCAGAAGCTGGAAAAGCAGTATCATATCCACTGCGCCGAAGGCGACGTGGGCCGCTATGTTATTCTTCCCGGCGACCCCGGCCGCTGTGAAAAGATCGCGGAGCTGTTCGACGACGCGCATTTTGTTTCTCAGAACCGCGAGTACACCATCTATACCGGTACGCTGCTGAGGGAGAAGGTCTCCGTCTGCTCCACCGGTATCGGCGGGCCCTCCGCCTCCATCGCCATGGAGGAGCTGCACAACATCGGCGCTGACACGTTTATCCGCGTAGGGACCTGCGGCGGAATCGAGCTGGATGTCCGCAGCGGCGACGTGGTGGTCGCCACCGGCGCGATCCGCTTTGAGCATACCAGCCGGGAATATGCCCCCATCGAGTACCCCGCGGTGGCGAACTTCGAGGTCACCACCGCGCTGGTCCAGGCGGCCAGGGCGCTGGGCAAGCGCACACAGGTGGGCGTCGTCCAGTGCAAGGACGCGTTCTACGGCCAGCACAGCCCCGAGCGTATGCCTGTATCCTATGAGCTGCTCAACAAATGGGAGGCCTGGAAGCGCCTGCACGTCAAGGCCAGTGAAATGGAGTCCGCCGCCCTCTTTGTGGTGGCTGATGCCCTGAACTGCCGCTGCGGCAGCTGCTTCCATGTGGTCTGGAACCAGGAGCGGGAAAAGGCAGGTCTGGACCAGGATATGAGCGAGGACACCACTTCTGCCGTTCAGGTGGGAGTGGAGGCCCTGAAGCGGCTCATTCAGGCCGATCGCGCGGCCCAATAAGCTTCCCTGAAAAAAGCGCCCCCTGTCATGCGCCCCCGGATGCGGACGGAAAGCTGACCTGCCCCGGTCGGCACCCCATGCGGCTATCTCATCAGCATCGTGTCAGTTATACCCCGGCTGACGCAGCCTCCTGAGAACAGAAGGAGGCACCCCCACCTCCTTGCCCTCGGCCACGCCGGGGGCGCTTTTTTGACTGGCATCTGAAAAAATTTCAGAAGACCTGACAAAAAGTCTTGTTTTTCCCGTTAAAAAGCGTTAAGATGATGCTTGCGCCGGAGGGCGTGCAGCATTTTACAAAGGAGAAAATCACATGGAGCGTATCTTTCATCTGAAAGAGAACGGCACCTCCGTCAAAACGGAGATCCTGGCCGGTCTCACCACATTCATGACGATGGCCTACATCATCGCCCTGAACCCCAACCTGCTGACCAACTTTGCCGTGGGCACACCCCTGTGGAACGGTGTGTTCCTGGCCACCTGCATCGCCAGTGCCATCGGCACCGTGGTCATGGCCTTCCTCGCCAACAAGCCCTTTGTCATGGCGCCCGGTATGGGCCTTAACAGCTTCTTCGCCGTCATCGCCGGCAATGTGGCCGCCATGCTGAACACCGACTACACCAGCGCCTTCCAGGCGGTGCTGTGCATCATTCTGGTGGAGGGTATCGTTTTCCTTCTGCTGAGCATTTTTAACATTCGTGATAAGATCGTCACCGCTATCCCTCTGGGTGTCCGTCTGGGTATCGGTCCCGCCATCGGCCTTATGTTGATGAACATCGGCCTGGGCTCCAACGTGGGTATCTATGCCGAGGGCAATGGCTATACCTCCCCCTTCTATGTCATGCGTGACTTCTTCGGCGCCATGACCCCCAGCGTGATCAAGGACCACATGGGTGCCGAGTACAGCCAGATGGTGCTGACGGTCGTCACCATGTTCATCGGCCTGTTTGTCATCATCCTGCTGGCCAAGAAGGGCGTCAAGGCCGCCGTGCTGGTGGGTATGCTGGTAGCTTCCGTGATCTACTGGGCCGGCTGCTTCATCTTCCTGGGTACCAATCCCTTTGCCTCTCTGGAGGGTGCGTCCTTCCTGCCGCCCTTCCACGATATGGTGGAGACCACGCTGTTCAAGTTTGACTTCGCTGATTTCTTCAACATCGGTTGGTTCACGGCGATCAGCCTGATCATCACCTTTTGCATGATCGATATGTTCGACACCATCGGCACCCTGGTGGGTACGGCCTCCCGCGCCGGCATGACCGACAAGGACGGCAATATGCCCAACATGAAGGAGGCCCTGCTGTCCGATGCCGTGGGTACCGTGGCCGGCGCCTGCTGCGGCACCTCCACCGTTACCACCTTCGTGGAGTCCGCCTCCGGTGTGGAGGCCGGCGGCCGCACCGGCCTGACCAGCCTGACCGCCGCGTTCATGTTCCTGGCCTGTATGTTCATCGCGCCCGTGGCGGCCGTCATTCCCGCTGCCGCTACCTCCTCCGCCCTGATCTACGTGGGCATCCTGATGCTCCAGGGCCTGAAGAACGTGGATTTCGACGATCTGGACCAGGTGGTCCCCGTGTTCCTGATGCTGCTGGCCATGCCCATCTCCGGCTCCATCGGCCACGGAATCGGTATTGCCATGATCTCCTACACCGTGATCAAGGTGTTCTCCGGCCGTGCCAAGGATGTGTCTGTCCTGACCTACATTATTTCCCTGCTGTTTATCATCAAGTTCTTCGCCGTCGTCTAAACGGTCAGCGGCCCCCGGCACAGCCGGGGGCCGCTTTTCAGCCATGCGCACCGGCTCTTGGCCGGAGCACATATTTTTATTGTTTCTGCTCGGTCTTGTATACCATGGCCTCCTTCTGGTAGTCCAGCGCCGCCTGCCGCAGCTCGGCAATGGCGGCCTCGTCCAGCTGGCCTTTGATCTTGGCGGGGGAGCCGAAGGCCAAAGACCCGTCCGGTATCTCCACGTTCTGCGGTACCAGCGCCCCCGCGCCGATCAGGCAGTTGCTGCCGACCTTCGCGCCGTTCAGCACGATGGCGCCCATGCCGATGAGGGTATTGTCACCCACGGTGCACCCATGGAGAATGGCCCCGTGGCCCACCGTTACGTTTTCGCCCACCGTCACCGGATGGTCGTAGTCCACGTGCACCACACAGTTGTCCTGGATATTCGTGCCCGCACCGATGGTGATCGGCGCCCGGTCGCCCCGCAGCACCGCGCCGAAGAACACGCTGCTGTTAGCGCCCAGGGTCACGCTGCCCCGGACGGTGGCGTTGTCCGCCACAAAGGCGGAGGGATGGATAACAGGTTTTTTCATGGCTGCACCTCGCAAAAGTTTTTCTGCATTGTATCACAACTTTCCGGGAAAATCGACAGTCACGGTAAAATTTGTGCTTACATTTTTCGTCAGAATATGTTATACTGATGTCAGGTAATGGTGAGCAAAAGGGGAACGCATGGTCGTGTGCCATGTGCCTTTTTGTGTATATATGTGTATGTATGTTGCGGATAAGGAGCGTGTGTGATGTTTGCAGCGGGTGATCTGGTGGTATACGGCGGCGAGGGCGTCTGCCGGGTGGAGTCCATAGGGCCCTCCGGTCTGGCCTATGACGGCGGCGACAAGGTCTACTATCATCTTTCTCCCCTGTACCGCGGCGGCACCGTTATGACTCCTGTGGACACCACTGTCCTCATGCGCCCCATCATCAGCCGCGCCCATGCGCTGGAGCTGATCGCCACGCTGCCGGTCCTGCCGGAGCAGAAGCCCGCCGAGCGCGGTATGCGTGCTGCCAAGGATTTCTACCACCAGTTGGTGCTCCGCTGTGACTGCGCCGAGCTGGCCGCCATGATCCACGGTATCTGCCGCAAGCGGGCGTGGGCCCTGCGCCATGGTAAGAAGGTCAGCCAGATGGATGAGCGCTATCTCAAGCGGGCTGAGGACCAGCTCTACGGCGAGCTGGCCGCGGCACTGGATATGCCCCGGGATCAGATGATCCCCTATATCCGCCAGACCTGGGCCAAGTGGCCCGAGCAGCTGCCCAAGCAGGGGCAGGAGGAGCCGTCGGAGGCTGCTGAAGTGGAATAAGCGGACAGGGACGGCGGGAGCCGTCCCTGTTTTAACAGCAACGCGTATCAAACATTTGGGGCGGAAAGGGTGTATTCTGTTCACAGCGAGAGAAGGGAGCAAGCCTATGTACGAATGGCAGCAGCTGATCCAGACCGTCGTCAATGAGATGGACGACGCCATTATGCGCCGGGACGATCAGGCGTTGACACTGCGGGCGCTGGCGGCACGTCTGCACTATTCTGAGTACCACGCCACCCATAAATTCCGCGAGATCGCGGGTATGTCCCTGCGTACCTACCTGCACCAGCGGCGCCTGGCCTTTGCCCTGAAGGAGGTGCGCGATACCGACCGGCCTTTGTTGGACATCGCGCTGGACTACGGCTTTTCCGGGCAGGAGGCCTTTACCCGCGCCTTCAAGGCGCTCTACGGCGTTACCCCCGGTGTTTATCGCCGCCAGCCCCGCCCCGTAGTGCTCCGCACCCGCATCCATCCCTTCGATCGCTATATCTTTGGATTGGGAGAGATCGGTATGGTCAAAAGTGAACAGGGCGTCAAGACGTATTTTGTTACTATTCCCGCCCACAAATACCTGCACCTTCGCAACTATGAATCCAACGGCTACTGGGATTTCTGGGAAAAGCAGAAGAATGTTCCCGGCGGTGACTGCGCTACCGTTTGCGGCCTGCTGGACAGCATTCCCGGCAAGCTGGATGACAACGGCGGCGCCGAGGCCGATGGCATGGCCGGCCAGATCATGGGCTACATCAATGATCCCAAAGGCCGCCTCTGTGCCTGGAACTACCCCCGCATCGAGAGCTACGGCGTCCGCCTGCCCGCCGATTACAGCGGCCCCATACCCGCGCCGCTGGAGCTGATGGATGTGCCGGAGGGGGAGTATATGGTGTTTGAGCACGGCCCCTTCGACTATGAGCAGGAGTGCCGCACGGTGGAGAACAAGGTGGAGACCGCTATGCGGGACTTTGACTACGCCGCCAACGGCTGTGTGCTGGATACCGCTACGCCGGGACGGATGACGTATTTCTATTTTGTGCCGGGGCAGTACTTCAAGTATATCCGGCCCATCAGACGGGAGAAATAAGAAAACAGGGCAGCCCAATGGGCTGCCCTGTTTTTCAGATCAAGAATTCCGCAGGGACGTCGTGGGAGGAAAACAGCAGCGGCGACAGCGTTCTGGCGTAGGCCCCGGTGTTCCCCACGGCCACAAGATCTCCCACCGCCAGCGCCGGACCGGTGAAGTTCTTAGCCAGCACGTCCGCGGCGCAGCAGAGGTTTCCTGCGATGTCTACGGTCTCGGTGATGCCGGTATCCTCCGCAGGCAGGGCGGTGATGGGGAAGGCGGTCTCGCCGGTAAACAGAGGTTCCTGAGGCGCAAGGGGGCCTTCTCCGGCGGCGTTACGCAGCATGGCGGCAAGAGAGGGCTTCTGGAAGCCGTTGAGACAGTTTTCTACGATGACATAGGTGGTGCCGTGGGACGTCTTTTTGTCTACCACAGGCAGATAGTACGTTCCCGCCTGTGCTGTCAGAAACCGCCCGGACTCCACCAGCAGCCGTGCGCGGAGGGTACGGGCGTTTTCCTCTGCCACGGCCTGCGTACATTGCTTCAAGGTGCTCATGTTCAGCGGCGGTTGGCACGCCGGGTCGTAAACGATGCCTACTCCGCCGCCGAAGTTGATATACTCGATGGCACAGTCCAGAATATCGCGGACGCGGAGGGCCAGCGCGAAGCAGTTTTTGTAGTAGCGGGCGAGAGTGTCCGCGGAGAGGTTCTGGGAGCGCAGGTGAATATGGAGGCCGCAGACGGCTATCGGCAGCGTTTGCAGCAGAGTTTTCAGTGCCGGGAGGTCGGACTCGTCGATGCCGAACTTGGATGTCCCGCCCGCACCGCCGTCCATGCTGAAGGCGGGGTTCACGCGCAGGCCGATGGCCTTCGTCTCGCCGCGGGCAGCGGCCATAGCGGCGATTCGCCGCACCTCGCCGATAGAATCGGCGATCAGATGGCAGTTATCCCACGCGGCGGCCAGTGCACGATCGCTTTTGCCGGCTGCGGAGAAGTAGATATCCTCTTGCGCGATCCCGCATTCCGCGGCCAGGCGGACCTCCCCCGCGCTGGCCGCATCCGCGCCGATGCCCAGCGCCGCAAGGTGCCGTATTACCGGTGGGAAGGGGTTGGCCTTCACGGAGAACAGAATATCAAAGCCGGGGAAGGTCCTGTGGAGAGTCTCTGCCTGTGCGGTAAGGATCTCGCGGGAGTAAATGTAGCAGGGCGCGTGCTGACGCGCCAGGGCGATGGTGGTTTTGTTCATGGGGCACCGTCCTTTCGTGTACTGTTGATGATAGTATAGCATAGGGTGGAGGGGAAAGGCAAAACATTCCTTGCACGCCGACGTGAAGTGTGCTACAATACGGCGTGGATATGCGGGCGTGGTGGAATTGGTAGACTCGATGGATTTAGGTGACGTCACCTCAGTGAAGATTTTTGCAAATGGATGAATTTGCAGGAGGATATGCCGATGGGAAAGCTGAGAAAACAAAATAGCAACATACCCGCATTCCCCAGAATAACACCTGATAAGACCGAAACTTTTGCTGGCAAGTGGACTGCCCGTGTTACTAAGATATTCAATCATCCTGATGGCTCTATTATTAAAGCGACCAGAAAAATCAACAAAGATGGGAGCATAACCGATAAAATCGAGCATAGACACAAATAACATATTTGTGCTTCATCTTGACCCCTTGCGGTACCAAACAATAAAAAATAGCGGCAGTTTTTCTTGCCGCTTATATATGCGGGTATGGCGGAATTGGCAGACGCGCAGGATTTAGGTTCCTGTGAAGTGATTCGTGTGGGTTCGACCCCCACTACCCGTACCATAATTGGACCAAACATTGATACAATGTGTTGATGTTTGGTCCGTTTCTTTTTGCCCGGAAAGCCCGTGATGAGAATCAATCGGTCCCCATCTCGGTCTCCAATGCGGCACTCTCTGCATCGAGGGACTCCGTGTTCAGGTATTCATCCAGCAACATCTGGCAGGTTTCCATCAGGACTTCCCGTTGCATTGCCAGATCACGCGGCGGTACTTGTCAGTGCTGTGCCATACCTTGGGACCATAGTATTCCCCACAATCACCGCAGACGATCTTTGCCGAGAATGGACTCAGGCTGTTATGGTGCCGCCCTTTGGATTTACGGACTGCCCTGCTCCGTCAGGTGCTTTGCGATCAGGTTGATCTTCCCGGCCACGGGAAAGAGGAAAACTTAACCACTTTTCAAAAAAGGATTAGAAAACGTAAAAACTGCCTCCGCAAAAGCTGCGGAAGCAGTAGATTATCCAGCTGGATCGTGATATAATATTATGTCAAAATATAAGTGTGATTTGTTTTTCGTTGTGCTGGGAGGCGACCAACATGACCCCTGAAGAAAGAGCCAGACAACTGATCGATGCCCGTCTTTCGCAATCCGGCTGGGTCGTTCAGGATCTGAAAAAAGTGAATCCCATGGCTTCTCTCGGTGTTGCTGTTCGGGAATATCCCACCAGTACCGGGCCAGTTGACTATGCTCTTTTTGTTGATGGGAAGCCCGTTGGCGTGATTGAAGCGAAAAAGGACGAGCTGGGCGAGAACATCACTGTGGTCGAGGGGCAGTCCGGACGCTATGCCAACAGCACCTTCAAATATATAACCACCGAGTATAAAATCCGCTTTGCCTATGAGGCCACCGGGCAGCTTACCCGTTTCACGGATTATGCTGATGTCAAGTATCGCTCCCGGCGTGTATTTTCCTTCCATAGGCCGGAAACGCTGCTGGCCCTGCTTGCAAAGGACGATACGATCCGCAACAACATGAAGCGCTTCCCGGCTTTCGACACCACCGGATTCCGCAAATGCCAGATCACAGCGATCCGGAATCTGGATGCTTCCTTTGCGGATAATCGCCCCAAGGCGCTGGTGCAGATGGCAACCGGCGCAGGCAAGACTTTCACAGCAATCACGGCAGCATACCGTCTGCTGAAGTTTGGCAAGATGAAGCGCATCCTGTTTCTTGTGGACACCAAGTCACTGGGCGAGCAGGCGGAGCGGGAATTCCTTGCCTATACGCCGAATGACGACAACCGCTTCTTTGCCCAGCTTTACGGTGTTCGCCGCCTGAACAGCTCCTATATCCCCAATGACATCCAGATCTGCGTCAGCACCATTCAGCGGATGTACTCCATCCTGAAGGGTGAGGAAATGGATGAATCCGCAGAGGAAGAATCCTTCTTCGAGCAGGCCGGAGCCGACACACAGGCCGCAAAAGAGGTCGTCTATAACGAAAAGTATCCCCCGGAGTTTTTCGACTGCATCATCGTCGATGAATGCCATCGGTCGATCTATAACGTTTGGAATCAGGTGCTGGAATATTTCGACGCCTTCATCATTGGCCTGACCGCTACGCCGGACAAGCGTACCTTTGCCTTTTTCAACCAGAACGTGGTCAGCGAATATTCGCGAGAGCAGGCCATTATCGACGGGGTCAATGTCGGTGAGGACATCTTCCTCATTGAGACCGATGTTACGAAAAACGGTGCGATGATCCTGAAGCAGCAGATCGAGTACCGGGACCGCCTGACTCGCGCCAAGCGCTGGAAACAGATGGACGAGGACCTGATCTATACCACGGCAAAGCTGGATCGGGACGTTGTAAATCCCAGCCAGATCCGCACCGTGATCCGAGCGTTCCGGGACAACCTGTTCACGCAGCTTTTCCCGCATCGCCGCGAAGTACCCAAGACGCTGATCTTTGCCAAGACCGACAGCCATGCGGATGATATCATTCAGATCGTCCGGGAGGAGTTTGGCGAGGGCAATGAATTCTGCCAGAAGATCACCTGTCAGGCGGACCGTCCGGAGACTGTTCTCAGCGCCTTCCGCAACGATTATAATCCCCGTATTGCCGTTACCGTTGACATGATCGCCACCGGGACGGACGTGAAGCCCATCGAGTGCCTGATCTTTATGCGCGATGTTCGCAGCAAGAATTATTTTGAGCAGATGAAGGGTCGAGGCACCCGCACCCTCGGCAAGGACGACCTGCAGAAGGTCACACCGTCCGCCACGGAAAACAAGGATCATTTTGTAATCGTGGACGCCGTAGGCGTCACGAAATCCAAAAAGACCGAGACACGCACGCTGGAGCGCAAGCCCACCGTCAGCATGAAGGAACTGATGCTGACGGTGGCCATGGGCGCAAAGGATGAAGACACCCTCACATCCCTTGCAAACCGTGTCATCCGGCTCAACAGCCAGATGACCGACCGGGAGCGCACCGAATTCAGCAGCACCGTCGGCAGCAGCGCAGGGAACATCGCCCAGCGGCTGTTGGATGCTTTTGACCCAGATGTCGTATCCGCGAAAGCCGGTGTCGATTTGTCCGACGATCATGAGCCGACTGAGGACGAGCAGCACCGCATGGATGAGGCAAAGAAGGCGCTGATCCAGCAGGCCGTGCAGCCCTTCTATAATCCGGATATTCGCGATTACATCGAGAATGTGCGCCGCAGCCATGAGCAGGTCATCGATTCCGTGAATATCGACACGGTGCTCTTTGCCGGGTATGATACCGACAAGCAGGCGAATGCAGACCGCATCCTCAAGACCTTCCATGCGTTTATCGAGGAGAACAAGGATGAGATCCTTGCCCTGCGGATCATTTACAATCAGCGGTATAAGGACCGTCCCATGGCGATTACAAAGCTCAAAGCCCTGTATGAAAAGCTGAAGGCGCAGAACATCACCATCGAGCGCCTGTGGGAATGCTATGCCATCAGGAAGCCGGAAAAGGTACGGCGCGGCACCGTGGCGCAGCTTACGGACCTGATCTCCATCATCCGCTTTGAGATGGGCTATGCCAATCATCTCGCCCCGTTCGCGGACAAGGTGAATTATAACTTCATGCAGTGGACGCTGCGCCGGAACGCAGGTGCTGTGCACTTTACAGACGAGCAGATGGAATGGCTGCGCCTCATCAAGGATCACATCGCTGTTTCCCTCAGTATTGAGCCGGAGGACCTTGATCTCAGTCCTTTTGACCGTAAGGGCGGCCTGGGCAGGTTTTACGATGTGTTCGGAGATCAGTACGAGGCGATTCTACAGGAAATGAACGTGGAGCTGGTGGCGTGAGATGGAAGTAAAGAAGCTAAAAGAATGCTGCACTATAATTGCAGGGCAGTCCCCGGAATCCAAATATTACAATTCCAACGGTGATGGGCTTCCGTTTTTTCAAGGTAAAGCCGACTTCGGTGAGCTATATCCGTCCATACGAGTGTATTGCTCCCAACCAACGAAAATAGCTGAGAAGGATGATATCCTTCTTTCCGTCCGAGCACCTGTTGGCCCGACCAATCTTGCTCCATGCAAGGTGTGCATTGGGCGCGGCCTAACTGCAATCCGTCCCTCAGAAGTATTGCTCACTCGCTATGTTCTCCTTTTTTTCAGATATTTTGAGGCACAACTGGCTTCAAAAGGCGCAGGGACAACATTTAAAGCCATAACGCAGGATGTCGTTAAGAATCTTGAAATACCCATCCCACCCCTCCCGGAGCAGGAGCGCATTGTTGCCCGGATTGAGGAACTGTTCTCCCAACTCGATGCCGGGGTGGAAACGCTGAAAAAAACAAAAGCACAGCTTGTGGTGTATCGGCAGGCCGTGCTGAAAGAGGCGTTTGAAGGACGGTTGACAGCTTCTGGCCCTGAAAAGATTGTCCGTCTTGGGGATTATATTGAAACGCCACGATATGGGACATCGAAAAAGTGTAGCTACGATGATGGAAGAGACAGAACCGCAGTCTATAGAATTCCAAATATTGAGCACAAAAATGGCCGTATCAGTCACGATGATATCAAATATGCACAGTTCACTGAAAGCGAATTGGACGGAATCCGTCTGCAGCAGGGTGATATCTTGATTATCCGGTCCAACGGAAGCGTGTCTCTCGTTGGCCGGGCGGCTATGGTTTGCGATGCGGATATCACAGGTACATTTGCGGGGTATCTGATGCGGCTTAGAATCTCGGAGCCAGAAACATTGCTTCCTAAGTTCCTGTTGCTGTTCCTTCAATCGCATCAGGCCCGAATATACATAGAGAACAAAGCAAAATCCACAAGCGGCGTTCATAACATCAATTCAACAGAAATATCTGATTTGCAGATACCCCTATATGACCCGGACACACAGTATGCCATTATTGAAGCAATCGAATCCCGCCTGTCCGTCTGCGACAGCATTGAGCATACCGTGGATACCGCCTTACAGCAGGCAGAGGCCATGCGGCAGAGTATTTTGAAAGACGCTTTTGAGGGGAAGCTATAATATGGAAAATATAATCAACTTTCTAAATGTCAACAATGGTGCGTTGATGGTTATAATAACAGCCGTCTATGTTGTTGCTACTATTCGGATTTGCAGAGCAAACATAAAATCGGCGAAAGCATCAAACGCACAAGTCGCCGCTGCAAAAGAGCAAACCGATGCGGTCAAAGCGCAGCTTGACGAATCGAAAAGAGAACATGAAGAAACAAAGCGCCTTGAACACATGCCGTACATGCAGGTATCTTTTGGCAAATGGAAAACCAGTGATGAACGCGGCTCTTATCTTCCCAATATGATGCTGGATATCAATCGCTCCGATGATAATCGCTTTGCATCTGCCGGTATGAGCATAGATGTAACAAATATCGGACTTGGTCTGGCTGTAAATATAAAATGCAAATGGATATCAGCGGGAATAGAACAGGAGCAGCACTTATCCGCCAGTCTATTAAAGCGGGGTGAATGCTGTAATAGCACGTTTATCATTTCTGCCGCTATACCAGAAAAAGAACCGCAATATGCCGATACATCTCTGATTATATGTTCTGATGATTTTTTGGGCAATCATTATGAACAGACAGTTGATATCTCTTTTCAGATCCATCCTCACCACATAAGTCTCGTACAGTACAGCACAAAGCCACCCAAGTACATCGAGGGTTAAGGGGGTTAACCTATGTCTGAACAAACATCATCTATCATCTCCAAAGTCTGGGGTATGTGCAACCCGCTCCGTGATGATGGATTATCCTATGGAGATTATCTGGAGCAGCTTACCTATCTCATTTTCCTCAAGATGTCGGACGAGTATGCCAAGCCGCCGTATAAGAAAGAGTCCGGTATTCCTGCCGGCTATACATGGCAGGATATGAACACCCTCACGGGCTCTGAATTGGAAGAACAGTATAAAAAGACGCTGGAAAAGCTGGGGGAGCAGGGCGGAATCCTCGGTCAGATCTTCCAGGGCGCGATCAACAAAGTCAGCAATGCGGCAATCCTTTACCGGATCGTGCAGATGATCGACCGGGAGAAATGGGTCTCCATGTCTTCGGACGTGAAGGGCGAGATCTATGAAGGTTTGCTGCAGAAAAACGCAGAAGACGTAAAATCCGGCGCAGGCCAGTATTTCACACCGCGCGCGCTGATCCAGGCGATGGTCGCCTGCATCCGCCCGGAGCCGATGAAAACGATTGCGGACCCCTGCTGCGGCAGCGGGGGATTCTTCCTCGCGGCGCAGGCATTTCTTGCCGACCCGGAGAACTATACGCTCGATCGGGAGCAGAAAGAATTCCTGAAAAACGGGACCTTCTACGGAAATGAGCTGGTGGCGTCCACCTTCAAGCTGTGCCTGATGAATCTTTACCTGCACAACATCGGGGATATTTATGGCAGCGTTCCTGTCGCCCACGGCGATTCGCTGCTCACCGATCCCGGCTACCGTGTGGACTACGTTCTCACCAACCCGCCCTTCGGCAAAAAATCCTCCCTCACCTTCACCAATGAGGAAGGCGAACAGGAGGAAGAAGACCTCGTATATAACCGTCAGGATTTCTGGACCACCAGCAGCAACAAGCAGCTCAATTTCGTCCAGCACATCAATACCATCCTGAAAGCCACGGGCAAGGCTGCGGTGGTCGTGCCGGACAACGTGCTCTTTGAGGGCGGCGCTGGCGAGATCGTGCGTAAGAAGTTGCTTGCTACTTGTGATCTGCATACAATCCTGCGTCTGCCCACGGGCATCTTCTATAAGCCGGGTGTCAAAGCGAACGTCATTTTCTTCGATAAGCGTCCGGCCAGCGCCGAAACCCAGACGAAGGCCGTCTGGATCTATGATTTCCGCACCAACGTTCACTTTACGCTGAAACAGCATCCGATGCAGTATTCCGATCTGCTGGACTTCATCGCCTGTTATCATCCGGAGAAACGGTACGAACGCACCGAAACATGGAGCGAAGATAACCCGGATGGCCGCTGGCGCAAATTCGATATTGCCGACATCCTTGCGCGGGACAAGACCAGCCTCGATATCTTCTGGATCAAGGACAAGTCCCTTGCCGATCTGGACAACCTGCCCTCGCCCGACGTGCTGGCCGATGATATCATCGAAAACCTCCAGAGCGCACTGGAGAGCTTTCAGGAACTGAAGGCGCAGTTGAAATAAGGAATGGACTTTATGAGCGAAATCCGTATAGCAATTCCTGACTTGGATTTGAACAATGCATTGCGATTAGATGGCAATCTGCGCAACTATGAGATTGGGCCATTTGATGATGTCGTTTTGGATTTTTCCAGAATGACAAATTTTGACCCACTTCCCATGTTGATGGCAGGGGCGATTATCAAACGTTTTCGGTATCAATACCACGATAACACTTTCTCTATTTCTGGCATCAACGGGAAAAGTTATGCCGGGACGATGGGCTTCTTCAAATATTTATCCGAATCCATAAGCGTTGGAAAAAGCCCCGGTGAAGCCACTGGTAGTTCAAATTATATTCCGATTACACCTATTTCGATACGCTCTTTGCAGGAACGCGCATTTCGTGATGGTGGGTCAATAGAAATCGGTGATATGATAGAAAGAGCGTCTGCTCGACTTTCTCATGTCATTGATAGGGGAAATAAGGAATTACATAAGCTGCTTACATATTTAGTCCGCGAAATACTGAGAAATACCCCTGAACACGCTCAAGCAGACGAGATGTGGATATGTGGGCAGTACTGGCCCACTTACCAATTGGCTGAAATTGCAATCATTGACGAAGGAATCGGGGTATTCCAAAGTATAACGCGTAACGCTGCACATGCAAAATATATTCATGATAACCGTTCTGCTTTAAAATGGGCTATTCGTGCAGGTATTTCAGAATCATTCCGACCCGCCTATGAGTTTAAGCCGCATGATTACGATGTATGGAAAAACAGCGGATTTGGGCTTTATATGGTTAGTCAGATATGTCAAAAGCTGAACGGCAGTTTTTGCATAATCAGTTATGGTGACGCGTTGCTCATTGATAACCACGGTGTTGCAGAAAAAAGCACCTCATTTCACGGAACTGCAATTCGCATAAGAGTACCGACGAACAACATCTCAGCTGCGCAAGCCATAATTGATGAAATAGCCGCACAGGGTGAGGTTGAAGCGCGAACGATTAAAAATGCCTTTAAAACCGCCTCTATGCCTTCAAAAGGCTTGATGACGCAGCTAAACATATAATTTGTAAATTATGAGGAATCTCAGTATATTATTAACGGGGTCTTGGATTGGAAACGCTTCCTTTCAATTTCTCTATTACAATCTCATCTATCTCCCGCTCCAGTTCCTGCACTTTTTTCTGTAACGCAGAAATGTGGGCGTCGAGGATTGGTTTCCTCAACGCCCACATTTTTTGCAGCTGTACCAGCTTCTTTAGTTCCTCAGCGCACTGCTTCCTCACAGTTTCGGCATACTCCTGCACCGCTGCATCCAGCACCTCCTCATGAATGCGGTGGGAGGAGCAGTAGGTTTTTCCATTCCGATGATACCCACGGCACACATATTCCACACGACTCTTGCCGTTCCAGCAGCGAATCATAGGAATGAACACATTCCCGCATTCACGGCAGGTCAGCAGCCCCGCATAGCGGTGCTTGGCCTGATTGCCGTTTGCGGGCCGTGCCTGCCGCTTGAGCAAGCGTTGTACCTGCTCCCATTCCTGTTTTCCTATGATCACAGGAAAGAATCCCTCATGACGATACCAGTCGGTTTTATCTATATGCTTGGCCTTACCGTTGTTGTATTCTCTGCGGTGGTTGTTCAGCACGCCGGTGTACGCCTCCTCCACCAGAATGTTTTTCACACTGGCGTATGTCCATAGGAACTGGCCGTCACGGGTTTTGTGCGTTTGTCGTACTTCTCTGCCGCACCGCTCGGCCCGGAGCTGTGCCGGTGTCTTTCGCCCCGCGGTATTAAGCCGCCGGGCGATCTCTTTCTGCCCACACCCCTGCAAGTACAGAGAATAGATGAGCTGCACCGTGACCGCCGCCTCTGCGTCTATCTTGATCTGCCCCGTATTTTTGTCTTTCCAGTAGCCGAAGGGAGGCGTGATCACGATGCCGTCTTTCTGCTTCTGGCGGTATCCCGCCCGGATCTTTTTGCCAATATCCTTCGCATAATAATCATTCATCAGGCCACGGACACCGATGATCAAGTCATCTTCGTCGCGGAATGTATCAACGCCCTCCGTGGCAGAGATCACTCGCACCTGGTGTTCCCGCAGATAATCGATGAACAATGCGGTCTGGGTCCTATGGCGGCCAAGCCGGGACAAGTCTTTTACGATGACAGCGTCGATCATATCAGCGTCTACAGCCGCCGTGAGCTCGTCCAGCCCACGGCGGTCAAAACTCATGCCGCTTATGTTGTCATCGAAGGACTGTCCTACGATGATGTACCCGTGCTGCTCGGCAAACGCCTGGCAGATTTCCCGCTGATTTAGCAGGGAGTTCATCTCACGGTCATCATCGTTAGAAAGCCGCGCATAGAGCCATACCCGCACCTGTTATCCCCTACCCCGCATAATAATCGCCGTAGATCGCCGCACCCAGCCGGTCATAGTCAAAATCCATTGAGGGGATGCAATCTGTCTGCGCTCCGTTTTCGAAGACGTCCAGATGGTCACGGAAGGGCGCTTTCAGCCGGATCTCCAAATCCAGCCTGCCATCCTCCTCATGAACGAGTATCTTCTCCACCAGCATCCTCAGATGTGCTTCTGACATTTTACTCTCTCGCAGGATGTCGTCGATTAGGCTGATGTCCCGCTTCAGCTTGGCCTGTCGGCTGCGGAGCATTTCTGAAGTATTCTGCAATTCTTCGATTTGCTTTTTGACCTCCGCGATCTGCTCCTCGCGCTTGACGATCATGCGGTCGTAGCGTTCCGCGTTGGCCTTATCCCGAATGCGTTCCATCAGGATCACCTCCACTTCCTCCTCCAGTAAGAGAATGTGCTCTTGCAGTTTACCTATTTTGGCACTGGCCGTGGAAGCTTTCGGCGTCCATCTCTCAATGAGCCATTCCATCCGCGACCAGTTTTCCTCATACATTTTCTTTGTTCGCAGGATCTCCGCGCCGATCAAGCTGTCCAATGTTTCCTCGTCCACCATGTGAGAGGAGCAGTGTTCTTTGCCATACCGATGGTAGGTGTCGCAGACATAGGCGACCCGTTCTCCGCTTTTCAGCTTGATACGTTTCCCGATAAAGGTTCGGCCACAATCCTTGCAGCGGAGTAATCCACCGTACCGGAGGATGCCCCGGTTGGTGCCCGCACGGACATTTTTCTCTTTGCGCTCTGCAAGGAGCGCCTGAGCCTGTTCCCATATCTCACGAGTCACGATCATTGGCAGATAATTTTCATGCCGGAACTGCTCCTCCGTATCTGTGAACCGAAAGGTCTTATTGATCTTATTGCGCTCGCTCTTGTGGCAGATCAGCGTGCCGATGTAGCTTTCATCTTTTAAGATTCGGGCCACCATCGTTGCATCCCACAGATATTTCTTGAGGATGCCATCCTGGGTGTTGGGAAGGCGCTTGCTCAGCAGTTCCACCTGCATGAGCGCGGGCGTTTTTCTTCTCTGCTCATTCAGTGTGCGGGCGATGGCCTTCATGCCGCTGCCGCCGACATAGGCGGAGAAGATCAGCCGGACCGTTTCGGCGGCTTCTTCTACGACAACGACCTTTTTTGTGTTCTTATCCTTGAAATAACCGAAGGGTGGGATGGTCACAATACCTTCCTTTTGCTTTTGCCGGTAACCGGTTCGCACACGACGGCTGCCATCGCGGGCATAGAAGTCGTTGACCAGCCCCTTGAAGCCGATGATGAGATCATCGTTCTCGTTAAAAGTGTCGATATTTTCCGTTGCGGACAGGACCCGCACATCATGTTCTCGGAGGTAGTCGATAAAGAGTGCAGTCTGCGTCCGGTGACGGCCCAGGCGGGACAGGTCTTTGACAATGATGGCTTCGATCTTGCCCGCCTCGACCACCTCATAGATTTTGTCGATTCCCTCACGGTTGAAGTGCATACCGCTGACATTGTCATCGAAGGATTCGCCCACCACCTCGTGGCCGTTGCTGACGGCAAAGTTATATATGATTTTCCGCTGGTTATTCAGAGAGTTCAGTTCTTCATCCTCATCTCTGGACAGCCGATAATAGAGCCAGACTTTCATAACCGTTCCTTTCCGCTATGGTGTGCCGATCATGCACGACACACCATAGCACACAATTTTTTGAATAGCTATCAAAACAAGTCAGGCGACTTCTGTTTCTACTTTAACAACAAAATCGGCGGTTCGATTTGTATATGGATGATCCACAGACAGATAGTCGTGGATCACCATTTTCAGAAAATCATCAAACTGATCGTCCGTACCCACATAGGAGTACATGACGCTTGCAATATTGGATTCTTTTCTCTTTCTACCCATAGCGTTCCTTTCTCCCAAAGTCAATTTGGGCAATAAAAATAGCAGACCTCACATGGTCTGCTGCCAGTTCTGCTCGTCCTCGTGGTCATCCGCCTTGTGACCGAGGGCGATTTTCTTTTCTCGTTCTTTTTGCAACATCTTGCTGTCGGTATGGTAATGCACGGGAGTCACAGGGGCAGCAGGCTGGAGCTGCTCCAGACGGTGCCCAAGCCCCACCAGAGCAGAAGCAGTGCTGCCGCCGCCATCAGCAGAGAGATCAATGCCGGAATACTGACGTGTGGTAGATGCAGTCTTGGACGTCTGATTCTGTGCAGAGAAAAAGAATTTTCTTTCGGCTTCCCAGCCTGTTCGGTCATCTGCTCCAGATGCTGCACTGCCTTCAGCAGATCGTCCAGCTGCGTCCGTGAGGGAAGCTGCGACATCTGTCTGCTGATGCTCTCCAACAGATCTGTCTGCCGATCCGCATGGTACCACAGTGCATCCATGTATTTCATCATTCGCTCCCAGTCTGTTTTCGAGGGACACGCTTCGTGAGGTGGTGTCAGCGTCGGAAGTACTGCCTGCTTGGTGTTGCGCTGCTTGAGTTCTTGCAGAGACAATCTCTGCCCGTATTCTGAATTCATGCTCCATGACCTCCTTGCAATACTTTTCTTCGTGTAATTTGTTGTCACGGCATCTCATGCCGTCCGGCGTGGTGTAGGTGATGTATTTGCGGCTGCTCTCCCAGCGGACGGCGTAGCCCTCGGACGTCATCAGGGAAACGAAGGCGTCCTTGTCGACGGCGTATTTCATGCACTCGTCGATGGTGTTCATGAGCCGCAGCTTCCAGCTTTGGCCCTTCAGAGCCGTGTGGTATTCCGCGCCGCCCATGCCGCGGGCCTGCTGCGCGGTCGGCTCAAAGACCGGCAGGCCCATCTCCTGACAGATCATGTCATTGCGCCGCATCAACTCCTGCAGTTGTTCCTTCGCCATGTGCAGCTTTTTGCCGGTCTCAAAGTTGACGGAGTTGATGACACAGTGGGAGTGAATATGCTCACGATCCACATGGGTGCAGACCAGCACCTCACAGCCCTCAAAGTATTCCGCCAGCCGCCGCGCGGCTTCATGGGCCTGTCGGGGATCGACCGCCGCGCCCTTCGGAAAGCTCTGCACCATGTGGTAGAACATCACGCCGCCGTCCTTGTGGTAGAGGAGTTTCGTGTTCAGGAAATCGTCGTAGACGCTTTGCGGTTGGCAGTTGATGCCGCTGATGAGCGGCCCATCCTCCCATGCGGTTTTCCTCTCCTGCATGACGTAGAGCATCACGCCGCGCATGGCGGCGCGGGATTGCGTGCCCC
>OHSQ01000138.1_pt1 | contig 33721 bp, 35 predicted proteins | sample 1578661 | NCBI WGS metagenome assembly OHSQ01 (sample SAMEA3879534, study PRJEB24766) | human gut metagenome | biome: human-associated habitat; feature: feces | place: USA | collected 1985/1987 | reverse complement strand
GCTATGTGCATCGCCAGCATATCCAGGCCGCCCACGGTGCAGCCGCAGGTTATGACCATTCCGTCGCCCACGCCCACGCATACGCTGCCTATCAGCACGCAGGTGAGCCTGTCGTTTATCACGGGGGCAGAGGGCACGGGTATGAAGGCGGTGGTCAGGGAGAACACCGCGGTAAATACCAGGGTGCGCAAAAAGAAGCTTCGCCCGAGGCCCTTGAAGGTGATTATGAATATGGGTATGCTCAACGCATAGTAGATCACGCCCGCGAGGTCTATATTGCTCAGCGTTATGCCGTAATCCTCCACCAGCACGGACCTTAAAAACTGGGAGTAGCCCACAAGGCCGGTGGTGTAGAAGTTCCAGGGAGTAGTGAATACGTTTATGCCGATGGACATTATGACGCAGCCCAGGGTGGCTATAAACATACGTCCGGCAAAGGTGCGCATGGTGCTGTTGTACATAAGGGGTTTCCTCCAAGCTTCGGGCTTTTTTTCGGGGCGCGCCCGAATGAACAGGGTACATTATAAACCCTTGCCATAGCGTATTTCAATAGAAAAACAGCCCTTTAACAATCTTTTTTTCGCGGCGCTCCCGCGCTGCGTAGAGCGCTGACAATACCATGCCGTCCATGGTATAATAAAAGATACGGGCGCCTGCGCGATATGCGCGGAAAAGCCCGAAAAAAGAAAAGGAATTGATGATATGTGCAATACCGAACTGCTTTCCTGCCTCAGGCAGGATAAGCTCATAGCCATATGCCGGGGCGCGGAGGGGGAAAGCCTTCTCAGCCTTGCCGCGGCCATACGGGATGGCGGGATACGCTTCATAGAAGTGACGTTCCAGCAGGAGAGAGAGGACTGCGCCGATTTGGCCCGGAGGAACATAAAGGCCCTCTGCGGTATGCCGGGCATAATCCCCGGGGCTGGTACTGTGCTGAGCCCCGATCAGGTGCGGGCCGCATACGAGGCGGGGGCAAAATATATCGTCTCCCCAAACACCGATCCCGCCGTCATAGCGGAAACTAAGCGCTTGGGCCTTGTATCCATACCCGGCGCGCTCACCCCCAGCGAGATAATGGCGGCCCACAACGCGGGCGCAGACCTCGTAAAGCTGTTCCCCACGGCCACAATGGGCCTAAAATACTTCAAGGATCTCCGTGCGCCTCTCTCACATATAGGCCTTGTGGTCACGGCGGGCATAACGCCCGATAACCTGGGGGACTACCTGAAGGCCGGAGCCTTTGCCGCAGGCATAAGCAGCCCCCTGTGCGATAAGGAGCTCATGGCCGCAGGGGACTTTGCCGAGATAACCCGCCGGGCAAGGGCTTTCCGCGGCATCGCCAATCCAACCGTAAGGGCTTGAATATCTTTAATATAAGAAATGGAAAAAATATGCAGACCATAGCCGAGATACTTTCAAAGGAACTGAACGAGACCCTGCCCCACGTGCAGAACGTGATAGAGCTGCTGGATGGGGGCAATACGGTGCCCTTCATAGCCCGCTACCGCAAGGAGATGCACGGCACGACCGACGATCAGACCATCCGCGCCATCGCGGACAGGCTCGCGTATCTGCGCGGTCTCGACGAGCGCAAGGCCGCCGTCGTGAGCGCCATTGAAGCGCAGGGCAAGCTCACGGACGAACTCTCTGCCGCCATCGAAAACGCGCAGACGAGCGTTGAGTCCCGCAACTTCCAGTACCGCAAGAGCACGCTCGAATACGACGATGTGATGAACAAGCAGCGCGAGATCATCTACGGTCAGCGCAAGCAGGTGCTCGACGGCATGGACATCAAGCCCACGATCCTCAACATGCTGCGCTCGAGCATCGAAAGTCAGGTCGCCTTCGCCTTTGGCGAGCACGACAAGACGGACGACGAGCACCGTGCCGACGCGCTCAAGAGCTGCGAGGGCACCTACTTCCCGCGCGGCGCTGTGGCAGGCTCTTCCCTCGCAGGTCTCTCCGCAGAAGACCTGACCGAGCGTTTCTATGCCGCAGCGGAGAGCTACTACGAGGCCAAGGAAAACGCCGTCACCTCGCCCATCATGCGCGAGCTGGAGCGCGTGGTACTGCTGCGCGTGGTCGACGAATACTGGATGGATCACATCGACGCGATGAGCGAGCTGCGCCAGGCTATTCGCCTGCAGTCCTACGGCAACAACAAGCCCATCGACGTTTACAAGCAGGAATCCCTCACGATGTTCGAGGATATGATCGCCGCCATTCAGGGCGACACGGTGCGCCGCATCTTCTCTGCCCGCGTCAAGACCGAGGGCGAGGTCAAGCGCGAGCGCGTGGCTGACGGCATCGTCGCCTCCACCTCCGGCGACGGCACCGTGAAAAAGCAGCCGCGCAAGGTGCAGAAGATCGGCCGCAACGACCCCTGCCCCTGCGGCAGCGGTAAAAAGTACAAGCAGTGCTGCGGCAGATGACCCATCGCTTGAAGTGATTTGAATGCAAGGGGGCTGTTCTCTTTCCCGAAGGAGAGCAGCCCTCTTGCCCAAAAGGAAAGGAGGCACTTTGATGTCTTTTTCGGAACACAACCACAACGGTCTTATTTTCGACACCTCCGACGTGCTCTCCGCCGTGCCCGGCGCAGTGCACGCTTTCACCACGCGCCACGGCGGCGTGAGCCCCGCACCGTTCGATTCGCTCAATTTTGCCGACAACAGAGGAGATCGCAGCGAAAATCTTCTTGAAAACTATCGTCTGCTCGGTGAGGCCGTTGGCATTGACGCCTCGCGTGCCGTGGGCTGCCGCCAGATCCATTCTGACCTTGTGCGCGTTGCGTGCGAGGAGGACGCGGGCAAGATCCTCTGGAATGACCGCCCCTACGACGCCGACGGGCTCATCACAAACGTGCCGAATCTGCCGCTGTTCGCCTACGGGTCAGACTGCTGCGTCATCACGCTCTACGACCCCACCTCGCGCTCCATCGGCGCAGTGCATGCCGGCTGGCGCGGCACGGCGGCCGGCATCGCGCTCAAGGCCGCGGTGTCGATGATGAGCTGCTACGGCGCAGACCCCTACACGCTGCGCGCCGCCATCGGCCCGAGCATCGGCAAATGCTGCTTTGAGACCGACCGTGACGTGGCGGACGCCTTCTTCGCCCTGCTCGACCCCGCAATGGACGAGCGCATCGAGCAGCGCGGCGACAAGTTCCACATCGACTTAAAGGAGATCAACCGCCTGTGGCTGCTGCGCGCCGGGATCGACCCCGCGCGCATCGACGTTCACCCCGACTGCACCAAATGCCATCCCGAGCGCTACTGGTCGCACCGTGCGATGGGCGAAAAGCGCGGCGGCATGGCTGCGATGATCTGCCTGACGGAGGATATGCTGTGAAGCGGCGGCTCGCCGCGCTCCTGTGCGCGCTCGCACTCTCGCTCTCGCTCGCGGGCTGCTGGAGCAGCGACGTGAGCGATGAGGGAAACGACTTCTGGGAAGAACCGCCGGAGCAGGAAGCGGACAACTCCCCCCTGACGCCGATCACGTCGTTTGCGCTTCCTTACCTGCAAGGCGTCACGCTCGACCCTCTCACCTGCCCCGACGGCATGCAGCAGGTGCTCGGCGCGCTGCTCTATGAAGGACTTTTCGCACTGGACGAATCGTTTGCGCCGCAAAACGTTCTGTGCAGCCGCTATGAACGCAGCGACGACGGCACGAGCTACACCTTTTATCTGCGCGACGACGCCAGCTTTTCCGACGGCAGCGCTCTGACGGCAAACGACGCGCTTGCCACGCTCCGCCGCGCACAGCAGAGCGAGCGCTACAGCGCGCGCTTCGCAAATGTCTCCTCAATGCGCGCAAGCGGCGGTGCGCTCATCGTCACCCTCTCGCGCGCAGACAGCGCTTTCCCCGCATTGCTCGATATTCCCATCGTCAAGGCGGGATCGGAGAAAAGCACCGTACCGCTCGGCACCGGGCCGTATCTCTTCGTCACAGACGGCGACGGCGCATTCCTGAAGCGGAGCGCCGACTGGCACGGCGGAACCCTGCCGTTTGAGCGCATCGATCTGCGCGCTGCTAAGGATACGGACACGGCGGCGTACCTTTTTTCCTCGCGCGAGGTGCATCTGCTCCTATCCGACCTGACAAGCAGCACGGGGGATCTTCGCAGCGCGGAGATCCAGATCACCGATTACGCAACCGCGAACATGATCTACCTTGGCTTCAACACACAGCGCACGCTGCTCTCCGACGCGGCGCTGCGCAGCGCCATCGCAGGCGCGATCGACCGCGGCACCATTACGACGGGTTATCTTGCCGGTCACGCAAAGGCGGCGCGTTTCCCGCTCTCGCCGAGTGCAAGCCTCTATCCCGCAGAGATGGCAGAAGCGCTCGCTTCCCCCTCGCTTGCGGCAACGTTGGAAAATGCAGGCGTGACGGATTCCCGCCCCCGCACGCTGACGATCCTCGTCAGCGAAAGCGATTCCTTCAAGGTCTCCATCGCCGACTATCTCAGCCGCACGCTCTCAGGCGGCGCGCTGACGATCAAGGTGCGCGCGCTGCCATGGAACGACTATCTGACCGCGCTGCAAAACGGCAACTTTGATCTCTATCTCGGCGAAGTCCGTCTGACGGCGGATTGGGACATCTCCCCGCTCGTGCGCACCGGCGGCGCACTCAACTACGGCGGCTATGCCGACGAACAGTGCGATACGCTGCTCGACACCTTCCTCCAAAGCGAGAGTGAGGAGACCGCACGCACGCTGTACCGCTATCTCGACCAAAGCGCGCCCATTGCGCCCATTGCGTTCCGAACCTCGTCCGTCCTGACGCCGAGCGGCCTCATCGACGGCTTGACGCCCACCGCCTCCTCCCCGTTCTACGGGCTTGCAAACTGGGTGGTACACTTCGACAAGGGATAAGGCACACAGCAGAAGATAAACCGTATCCAAATATGACAAAAAAGCTCCTCCGCAAAAAATGCGGAGGAGCTTTTTTCGTTTCTTTTAATACTGCCGCACCACGGCGACAACGCGGCCCAAGATCGTGCACTCGCGGCCGTCGATGGGCTGATAGTCGGGGTTTGCGGGCAGGAGCCAGACCTCGCTTCCCTTGCGCTTGAGCGTTTTGACCGTGGCCTCGTCGCCAAGCAGCGCGACGACGATTTGCCCGTTCTGCGCGATGCTCTGGCGGTGGACAACAACCAGATCGTCCGGCAAAATCCCGACGCCGAGCATCGACTCGCCGCGCACGCGCAGGGCAAAATACTCGTCATCGTGCCCGCCGGTATCGAACGTCAGGTAATCCTCGATGCACTCCTGCGCCAGAATCGGGCTGCCGGCGGCGACGTTGCCGACGATGGGCACGCAACGGCGCGAGGAAAGTTCGTCAGCCGCTTCCTCCGGCCGCACAGGGGCGGCAGGTGCTTCCTGCGGGTGCTTTTTGAGCGTGATGGCGCGGCCCTTGCCCGCGCTCTTTTCGATGAGTCCCATCTCCTGCAAATGCTTGATGTGGAAATGGACGGTGGAGGGCGACTTGAGCCCCAGCGCCTCGCCGATCTCGCGCACGGAGGGCGCATAGCCGTGCAAAGCGATGCTCTCTTCAATGTAATCGTACACGCGCTGCTGCATTCTGGATAATTTCTCCATCGTCGTGCGCCCCTTCCAACATTTGTTCGAATCTATGATACCACATTTTCCGTCAAATGCAACATCTGTTTCACATTTTTGTGCCGGTTTCACGTTTTTCTCCTTGCAAAAATTTTTGAAATATTTTTCAAAAACCCATTGACAAACGCCGCTCGATGTATTATTGTACTAATCACTTAATACAGTGATACAAAGGAGGGTCACGATGGATTGGAACTTTCGCAATGACCAACCGATCTACTCCCAGCTGATCCAGCGGCTCACGGAGGCCATCGTCTCGGGCGTCTACGCCCCGGGGGAAAAGCTCCCCTCGGTGCGCGAGCTGGCGCTGGAGGCCGGCGTCAACCCCAACACCGTGCAGCGCTCGCTCACGGAGCTTGAGCGCGAGGGTCTGGTCTTTTCCCAGCGCACGGCGGGACGGTTCGTCACGGAAAATGAAAACATGATCGTAAACGCAAAACTCCGCATTGCCGACGAGCGCGTGAGCGAGTTTCTTCGCTCGATGAAAACGCTCGGCTGCGGCAGGCAGGAGATCATCTCCCTCATTGAGGGAGCAAAGGAGGATGAAGAATGAGTATTTTAGAATGTAAGGCGCTCACCAAAAGCTACGGCGCCAGAGAAGCGCTCAAGAGCGTCGATCTCACGATCGAGCCGGGGCACATCGTGGGCCTTCTCGGCCCGAACGGCAGCGGCAAAACGACGCTCATCAAGCTTTGCAACGGCCTTCTGACGCCTTCGTCGGGCGAACTGCTGATCGACGGCAAAAAGCCGTCTCGCGCAACGAAGGCGATCGTTTCCTATCTGCCCGACCGCGACACGCTGCCCGGCTGGATGAGCATCGCGCAGGCGCTCGACTACTACGGTGACTTTTACTTAGACTTCCGCCGCGGCCTTGCCGAGCAGATGCTGATGAACCTCGGCCTTGACCGCACGCAGAAGATCAAGACGCTCTCCAAGGGCATGCGCGAGAAGACGCAGCTCATCCTTACGATGAGCCGCGAGGCAAAGCTCTATCTTCTTGACGAGCCCATCGGCGGCGTCGACCCCGCGACGCGCGACTATATCCTGCGCACGATCATCGGCAACTACAGCGAGGACGCGGCGGTCATCATCTCCACACACCTGATCGCCGACGTCGAGCAGATCCTTGACGAGGTCGTGTTCCTGCGCGAGGGGCAGGTCATGCTCCACGAGAGCGTGGAGACCATTCGAGACGAAAAGGGCAAGAGCGTGGACGAGCTCTTCCGGGAGGTATTCAGATGCTGAGCAAACTGATCAAACATGAATTCCGTGCAACGAGCCGCATCATGTGGCCGGTCTTTCTTGGAATGCTGGCGCTGACGGCGCTGATGCGTTTTTCTCAACTGCTCCTGAACGGCGAGCACATTCCCTGGCTCTTACAGCTCATCGGCGTACTGCTGGTCATCGGCTTTGTGATGGGTCTTGGCGCGCTGGGGCTTGCGCCGCTGGTGCTCTCCGCCGTCCGCTGGCGCGACCATGTGCTCAAGGACGAGGGCTATCTCACGCTGACGCTCCCCGTGAGTGTGCATGAGCTGCTCGCCTCCAAGCTCATCGTCTCCGCCGTGTGGTACGCTGCCGCCTTCCTCGTGGGACTTCTCTCGCTGCTGATCGCCGCCTCCGACTGGGCTTCCCTTCGCTATGTGCCGGAAAACTTCGTCGATTTCTTCACGGCGTTCTTCCAGATGGACGCCTCGCTGCGCGGCCATGCGCTGCTCATTTTACTTGAGCTGCTCGGCAACTTCGTTATGACGATCTCCGCCGCGTCGCTCGTGGTGTACGCCGCCTTCTCCATCGGCTACAGCTTCAATAAGCACAAGTCACTCTGGACGACCGTTCTCGTGCTTGTGTTCTTCGAGGTCGCACAGTTCACCGCCATCGCCATGATCGGCGCGTTTTTCAACGCCAACCCCACGCGCTGGATGAATCTGGACATTTACAGCGCGCCCGCGAGCGTCGAGCTGCTGCTCCTCTGGGGGATGTTCGGCGAACTGCTCTTCGCCGCGGCGGGCTACGCCGTGACGTGGTTCTTCACGACGAAAAAACTGAATCTCGAGTAACGCGTTTTCGAAAAAGCAGCCGCGAAAAGCCTCCGCTTTTCCGGCTGCTTTTCTGCACCCTTTTTACAGCCGGATTTCCCAAAATTCAAAGATTATGTCAACTTGCGACGCAAAATTCATTTACCTGAAAGGAGACCCTCCATGCAAATCCTGACTGTTTCCGGTCTTCAAAAGACCTACACCACGCGCTTTGGCGGCAGCAAGGTCCAGGCGCTCAAAAATGTCAGCTTCACCGTTGAAGGCGGCGAATATGTCGCCATCATGGGTGAGAGCGGCAGCGGCAAAACGACGCTTCTCAATATCCTCGCCGCGCTCGACAAGCCGAGCGGCGGCACGGTGCTGCTCGGCGGCAAGAACCTCTCGGAAATTCCCGAGGAGACCGCCGCGGCCTTCCGCCGCGACAACTTGGGCTTCGTCTTTCAGGACTTCAGCCTTCTCGACACGTTCTCGCTCGAGGACAACATCTGCCTGCCCCTCGTGCTTGCGGGCAAGTCGCGCACGGAGATGCGCGACCGGCTCTCACCGCTCGCCTACGACCTCGGCATCGAGCCGCTGCTCAAAAAGTATCCCTACGAGGTCTCCGGCGGGCAGAAGCAGCGCGCCGCCGTTGCCCGCGCGCTCATCACCCGCCCGCAGATCCTGCTGGCCGACGAACCGACCGGCGCGCTCGACTCCCGCTCAACGGACGAGCTTTTGAAGCTTTTTGCCGAGATCAACCACGCAGGGCAAACGGTCGTAATGGTCACCCATTCCGTGCGCGCGGCGAGCTGCGCTTCGCGCGTGCTGTTCCTGCGCGACGGCGAGGTCTCGCTCGAGTTAAAGCGCGGCAAGGACACGGATTCCCAGTTCTACCAGCGTATCACCGATGCGCTCACGCAGCAGCAGACGGGAGGCGAGTGCGCATGAAGGCAGGCTTTTCCCCCAAGCTCGCACTGCTCGGCATTAAGAAAAATGCGCGGCTCTATGTTCCCTATCTTCTCTCCTGCGCGTTCATGGCGGCGGTACTGTATGTCATCGCTTTCCTTGCCGCCACTCCCGCGCTCTATGTGATAAACGGCAAGATCAACGGCGCGGGCACGACGACCATCCAGCTTGTGATGAGCCTTGGCTCCGGCGTCATCTCGATCTTCGCGGCGCTCTTCCTCTTCTATACGAACAGCTTCCTTCTGCGCCGCCGCAAGAAGGAATTTGGTCTTTACAGCGTGCTCGGCATGGACCGCGGCGCGCTCGGCACGATCCTCTTCTGGGAAACGCTCATGGCCGCGGCGTTCACGCTCGTCGCGGGTCTTGGCTTCGGCGTGCTGCTCTCCTATGTTTCGCAGGCGGTGCTGCTGCGTCTGCTCGGCCTCCCCGCCGTCGCGTTCTCAGTGAGTATTTCCGCGCTCAGGCAGTGCGCCGTCACGTTTGCCGCCATCTTCGCGCTGCTTTACGTGCGCGGTGTGCTGTCGCTCAGGCACGCGCAGGGCGCGGCACTGCTGAAAAGTGAAAATGTCGGCGAAAGGCCGCCGAAGTCGCAGTGGCTGCTCGTGATCCCCGGCATAGCCCTGCTCCTCGGCGCGTATTATATCGCCGCGACGATCAAGGACCCGGTGGCGGCGATCCTGCTCTTTTTCATCGCGGTCATCATGGTCATTTTAGCGACGTATCTGCTCTTTATTTCCGGCAGCGTGACGCTCTGCCGCACGCTCCAAAAAAGTGAAGCGTTCTACTACAAAAAGCGCAACTTCGTCTCGCTCTCGTCGCTTACCTACCGTATGAAGCGCAACGGTGCGGGCCTTGCTTCCATCTGCATTCTCTCCACGATGGTGCTTGTGATGCTTGCCTCGACGGCGAGCCTCTATTTTGGCGCGGAGGATGCGATCAGCGCCCTCGCCTCCCAGAATTCCTACTGGCAGGCCGACGAAATAGCAGCGATCCGCGCCGAGTTCTTCTCGCTCTACGGCAGTCTCTTCTTCCTCGGCATTCTGCTGAGTGTCGTCTTCCTCTTCGCAACGCTTCTGATGCTCTACTACAAGCAGGTCGTCGAAGGGTATGAGGACGCCTCGCGCTTTGCCATCATGCAGCGCGTAGGCATGACCAAGCGCGATATCCGCGAGAGCGTGAACGCGCAGATGCTGCTCGTCTTCCTGCTGCCGCTCGCCGCGGCGGCGCTGCACCTCGCCTTTGCCCAGCCGATGGTCTGGCAGATCCTGCAGATCTTCGGCATCCAGAACCTGACGCTCTTTCTCGGCGTGACGGGCGCGGCGCTGCTCATCTTTGCACTGCTTTACTGCGCGATGTACCGCCTGACCTCAAACGCCTACTACCGCATCGTCAGCACACAAAACGTCTGATAAGGAAAGGATTTCCCATAAAGCGACAGCGGCAAAAAATCCCGTCTCACCTGAGGTGAGACGGGATTTTTTCAAGCTTAACTAACGCTTCGCCGTAAAAGCCATGCTATTTACTCTTTTACTTGCCTGCGTACTCGACCAGCGTCTTAAAGAAGTTCAGGCAGGTCTCATAGTCGCACAGGGCCTTTTCAGGCGTCTTGCTATAGAGCACGAGCTTGCAGTCGTTCTCGGGGTGGAACTGAACGCCGAGGCAGAAGGTCTTATCCTGACGCTCGACCGCTTCAATGACCTCCACGCCGTCATACGTTGCGGTGCTGACAACGGTGAGATTCGTCCCCTCAACGCCGCCGACGGCCTGATGATGCCAGGAGGAAACATTCTTCAGCTCCGTGGAGCCGACAATCTTATAGAGCCACTTGGAAGCATTCTGATCGATGGTCACATCGTGGCGGGCATAAGTACGATCCGGTGCGTCAGCCGGCATTCTGTGCGTATCATTGTAGGTCTTTCCCTGTTCCTTATAATAGTTGGGGATATCCTGAATGAACGTGCAGCCGGAAACAATGGACATCACCTGCTCGCCGCGGCAGACTGCGAACGTCGGCACGTCCTTTTCGAGGCAATAAGCCATGAGCATGTAGTCAGAGATATCGCGCGTGGCGTTGATCTCTTCGCCCTCGTTCTTTTCCTTCTCGGGAACCTTGAACAGAGACGGGCTCACATCTTCGCCGCCGGTGAAGAACACGCCGTCGATGGCCTGCATCACAGCGCCGACATTGCTGGTCGCGAGATCCTTTTCCTTCACCTTATCGGCGTATTCCTGCTTGAGCATGCCGCTCTCTTCGAGATACGCGGATTCGATCTTACCCTCGGTATCATACTTCACAGCCGTGCTCGTCACCTGATCGAGCTCAACGGGGATCGCGCCGACGGTCTTGAAAATCGTCTTGTGGGAGTCGTAATTCTGGCCGTTGTAGGACCAGCTGATGCCGATCACGGGCTTGTCGGCGATCGTCGCGGCATTTTTGAGCATCTGCTCAAGCATCGCCATGGTCACAGGCTTGGCGGCCTCATAGGTGAGCCCGTCCATCAGGCCGGACCAGATGGCCATATCGTCATAGTCTGCGGGCCACGCGCTCAGAAGCGCCTTGTCCAGGCCGGTGCTGCGCAGGACCATTGCAGCGGCTTCCAGCTGCGTAACCGCCGCGTCAGGGGCAAAGGTGTCCTTGCTGACACCGTTGACGATCCCCTTGGAATAGGCGAGGTTGATCACGCCCTCATACTTGCTGCTCTCGGCAACATCCTTGAAAGCGCTCGCTTCCTTTGCGCTCGCCTCTGCCTGCGCAGAGAGACCCATATTCTTGATGACCTCCTGCGTCACTTCGGCACGGGTCAACGAAGAACCGGTATTGCTCGCGAAAGCAGTGGCAGAGAGACTGAACACGAGAATAAGCGCCATAATCAGAGACGTTGCTTTCTTAGACAATCTTTTCATACAAATTCTCCTTCGTTCGATATTGTGCGGCATCAACGCACCGCTATGTCGTCATAATAGCGAGGGAAAGCAAAAATAGCAAGTCTAAGTTTCAGCAATCTGCATTTTTAGCCACTGCATACAACACATCGACCGTCCTTCCCGTATAAAATGCACAATCACTTTTTCATTCCTGCATTTTTCTTTTATTCCAACGCTGTACAACGCTCCCTTCACCCTTGTTTTTGCGGCGGAAACACGGTATACTATAAATAGCAGTATCCTCTAAAAACGCTTTATCTCATTCAGGAAGGACGATTCTATGGATATTAAATTTTCCGGTTCGGACGCAAATGGCTTCCAGTTCGATCAGAACGCCGCGCCCAGGCCCAAGAAGGAGCGCAAGCCCCGCAAATCGATCGGCAGCAAGGCCGGCCGCATCGCGGTCAATGCGCTCGTCACGCTGCTCGTCGGCGCGGTTTTCTTCTATCTTGAGCTGCCCGCCATCAACCTGCACGCCGAAGAGTTTTACGGCTTTGCGCTCCTGCTGTGCATCACCTACTGCATCTGCTCGCTTCTGACCTCAGGCTTTCAGGGCACGGGCGCGAAGGGCTACTTCACCTTCGTCAAAAAGCAGTGCACCGTGCCGTTCCTCGTTTCGGCACTGCTCATCGTCACGGCGCTCATCGGCGCGCTGACATCGTGGGTGGTGCTGCGCGCGAAGGACTATCAGGCGCTGCTGCCCATCGAAAATGGCAGCTTCACCGAGGAGATCGACGAAATCTCCTACGACCGCATTCCCATGCTTGACAAGGACAGCGCACAAAAGCTCGGCGACCGCAAACTCGGTGAACTTGCCGACATGGTCTCGCAGTTCGAGGTCAGCGCGGACTACACGCAGATCAACTATCACGGCCGCCCCGTGCGCGTCACGCCGCTTCGCTACGGTGACATCATCAAGTGGTTCAACAACCGCTCCAAAGGCCTTCCCGCCTATCTCGTCATCGACATGGTGACGCAGAACGTCGACGTGGTGCGTCTCGATGACGGCATGAAGTACACGACCGCCGAGCACTTCTCCCACAACCTCTACCGTCATCTGCGCTTTGCCTATCCGACCTATATGTTCGAAGAGCCGGTCTTTGAGATCGACGAGGAAGGCACGCCCTACTGGGTCTGCGCCAAGAAGGAAAAAACCATCGGTCTTTTCGGCGGCACGGACAACCACGGTGCGGTGCTCGTCAACGCCATCACGGGCGAGAGCGAATACTATGAAGAGCCGCCCGCATGGGTCGACCACGTCTACTCCGCCGAGCTGATCGTTGAGCAGTACAACTACTACGGTCAGTACCACAACGGCTTTTGGAACTCCATCTTCGGCCAGCGCGACGTGACCGTTACAACGTCCGGCTACAACTACCTTGCCGGGGGCGACGACGTTTACCTCTACACGGGCGTGACGAGCGTGGGCGGCGACGAGAGCAACATCGGCTTCCTCCTCTCCAACCAGCGCACGAAGGAAACAAAGTACTATCCCTGCGCAGGCGCGACAGAGTACAGCGCGATGGACAGCGCCAAGGGTCAGGTGCAGAACCTGCGCTACACCGCAACGTTCCCGCTGCTTCTGAACATTGCCGACCAGCCGACCTACTTCATGGCGCTCAAGGACGCAAGCCAGCTCGTCAAAATGTACGCGATGGTCAACGTCAGCCAGTATCAGATCGTCGCCACCGGCGCGACGGTCGCCGACTGCGAGGCGAACTACCGTCAGATGCTGCTCAAAAACAATCTCATCTCCAACGACCAGAGCGAAATCGACGCACCATCGGTCGACCTTATGAGCGTGGAGGGTACGATCGCCGAGATCCGCACGGCGGTCGTAAACGGCAACAGCATCTATTTCCTGCGCTTTGCCGGAAACGACACCTTCACCGTGCGCATGAGCGCGGCGGAGGTCGCCTATGCACCGCTGCTGAACGTCGGCGACCGCGTGTGCGTCTACTACCGCGACGGCTACGTCACGGAAAACTGGATCGATGCATCTGACGTGACGCTCTCAGACGGCAGCACCCAGAGTGCGCCGCCTGCGGAAGCAGCAGACAGCGAACCGGATGGGGAAAGCCCCTCTCTTGAAGGCGGGCAGGCGGGCGATGCTTCCCCGCTCCCGTAAGGTGCGGAAAAACGGCTTTTTCGCCTGAATATTACTAATTTTGATAGGGGTGGCGACACCCCTATCTCTTTTTGGAATGCATTGCACAAAAATGCAAGATTATGACCAGTTTTTCTCGATAAAATAACCGCTTTGAAAGACAGCTTGCAGCGTTTTAATATGTTTTATTAAAAAAGTTAAAGTTTTTTGCCAAATTTTCTGCCAAATGCACAAAAAGTTAGAAAGAATTTCTTGCACAGCGCCAATAGCGTTTTGCTTGAGAATTTTTTCCTTTGGTGATAAACTCATAGACAAGATGGCTGAACCATCAAGCCCTGATTTTCAGGGTAATTTTAGAGGAGGCTACTTATCATGAACGCTTACATTGAGAGAGTTCTTGCCGAGACCAAGGCCAAGAACGCGAATGAGCCCGAATTCCTGCAGACCGTCGAAGAAGTCCTGTCTTCCCTCGAGCCGGTCATCAACGCCCACCCCGAGTACGAGAAGGCCTGCCTGCTTGAGCGCATGGTCGAGCCCGAGCGCACCATCGAGTTCCGTGTTGTCTGGATGGACGATAACCTTCAGTATCACGTCAACCGTGGTTACCGCGTGCAGTACAACGCGGCCCTCGGCCCCTACAAGGGCGGCCTGCGTTTCGCTTCCAACGTTAACCTTTCCATCATCAAGTTCCTTGGCTTCGAGCAGACCTTCAAGGATGCTCTGACCTGCCTGCCCATCGGCGGCGCCAAGGGCGGTTCCGACTTCTCCCCCATCGGCCGCAGCGATGGCGAAGTCATGCGCTTCTGCCAGGCTTTCATGACCGAGTTCCATCGTCACATCGGTCAGGACATCGACTGCCCCGCTGGTGACGTTGGTGTCGGCGGCCGCGAGGTCGGTTATCTGTACGGCCAGTATCGCCGCATCGTCGGCGCTGCCGAGTTCGGTGCTATGTCCGGTAAGGCTGTCTGCACCGGCGGTTCCATCCTCCGTCCCGAGGCTACCGGTTTCGGCGCTGTCTATTATCTGCGCGAAGTCCTGAAGCACGACGGTAAGGGCATTGAGGGCCTGCGCGTCGCTATGTCCGGCTACGGCAACGTGGGCTGGGGCATCATGAAGAAGATCGACGAGCTCGGCGGTAAGGTCACCTACTTCGCCGGCCCCGATGGCTACATCCATGATCCCGACGGCGTCTGCGGCGAAGAGAAGCTCAACTTCATCCTCGAGATGCGCGCTAAGGACCCGATGCACTGCAAGCCCTATGCTGACAAGTTCGGCGTTGAGTTCGTCGAGGGTCAGAAGTGCTGGGGTGTCAAGGACGTCGATGTCTACATGCCCGCCGCCACCCAGAACGATGTCAACATGGAGTGGGCCAAGAAGATTGCTGAGTCCGGTGTTCCCTACTACATCGAGGTCGGTAACATGCCCACCACCAACGATGCTCTTGCTTTCCTGATGGAGCAGAAGCACCTCACCGTCGCTCCTTCCAAGGCTGTTAACGCCTGCGGCGTTTCCGTCTCCGAGCTCGAAATGGCTCAGAACGCTCAGCGTATCTACTGGACCGCTGAGGAAGTCGACGCTAAGATGGAAGCCATCATGAAGAACATCTATGATGCTTCTGTTGAGGCTGCCGAGCGCTATGGCCTGGGCTACAACCTGGTCGCCGGTGCTAACATCGCTGGCTTCCAGAAGGTCGCCGATGCCATGATGGCTCAGGGCATTTTCTAATCGAAAATCCCTCACGACTTTCTCGTGCCGCACATCTGTGCGCATGAACCAACAAGAAAAAGGCATCCTGCGAAAGCAGGGTGCCTTTTTTGTTGTCCTCAGGTGTTGTCGCGGCTGATGGGCTTTCGAACCAGCAGCGCAAGCAGCGCCTTTTTGTCGAGCGGACAGAGCGGATAGAGATATCCCTCCCCCACGATTGGCTTTGTCAAGGCAAGCAGAGCGATGATCCCGATGCAGCCGAGCGCAAGCCCGACCCAGTCCAGCGCACCGACAAACAGCAGCAGCACGATCCGCAGCAGCTTGAAGGCGTAGCCCAGCTCATAGCTTGGCTGGGCAAAGTTCGAGATGGCGACAAAGGCCATATACGCCAGCACCTCCGGCACAAGCCAGTGTGCCTGCACGGCAAAGTCGCCGAGCACGAGCGCGCCAAGCATGCTGAAGGAATTGGAAAATACCGCCGGCGTATTGAGCGATGCCAGCTTCAACAGATCAACGATAAACTCCGCCAGCAGCAGCTGCACCAGCAGCGGCACGGAATAATCGCTTTCGATTGCCAAGAATTCAAGTCCTGCCTGCGTGCGCGCAGGATCCTTGACGAGCAGATACCACACAGGTGTAATGAACATTGTGAGCAGAAACACCACAATGCGCAGCACACGCAGATATGTTCCAATCAGGGGTGGGAAATAGTAATCGTTCGCCTCCTGCACAAAGTCAAAGAAATGCGTCGGCAGGATCATCGCCGCAGGTGAATTGTCCACCAGCACCACGATGTTCCCTTCCATCACACAGGCGGTCGCGGCGTCCGGCCGCTCCGTATAGCGCACCTTGGGAAACGGCGTCCACCACTGCTTTTTCTCCATCATCGCCTCGGCGATGCTCTCCTGACTCATAGAAACGGAGCGCACGTCAATTTTCGCAAGCTTTTGCCGCACCTCGTCCAGCAGCTTGCGATCGACCTTATTCTCAAGATAGCAGAGCACCACATCCGCGCGCGAGCAGTCCGACACCTTGTGGCCTTCCAGCGTAAGCTGCGGGTCGCGGATGCGGCGGCGCAGCAGTGCCGCGTTTGCTACAAGCGTTTCGATGAATCCATCGTGCGCGCCGCGCAGCACCTTACCCGCCGACGGCTCCTCTACGCTGCGGGCAGGAAACTGCTTTGCGTCGATCAGCGCGCACGCGTCAAATCCGTCGATGAGCAGCAGCAGTTTCCCCAGAAATACGCTCGTCACCGCGGTTTCGACGCTTTGCTCGGCATTCACCTCGCTGAAGGTGATGTATCGGTCGATGAACTGCTGCATCGTCTGCGCGCCGTCGATGTTTCTGAGCGGCAGCCAGAAACTCAGCATCCGCTCAATGACTGCGTCATCGCCGTAACCGTCCACGACCCACAGCCGCGCGCGTTTCCCGCCGACGTACAAATCGCGCGAGATCATATCAAAGCAGCGCCCCACGCCAAGCAGGGCGTCCAGTGTACGCACATTTTTCTCAAAATCCGCCGTCAAGCAATCCATAGCAGGCCTCCCGCCATACGATTTTCTTTTATTATGGACAGAGGGGAAAAAATTATGCCGCCAGATGCCGCTTTCTCCCCGCATCACGCAGGGGCAGAGCACAAAAAAGGAAGCTCTCTTTTTATCGAGAGCTTCCTTTTTTGTGCGTATCGTCGCGGCGTGAGCCTTACACTTCCTTATTGAAGTAGAAGAACTTCTCGTCCTCGCCCTTTTTGCGCATGCAGGACGAAAGCATCTGGTAGGAGGCGGTATTTTCCTTGTAGCATTTGGCGACAATGTGGCTCAGATGGCGGTCGTAAAGCCCCCACTCAGCCACCGCGCGGAACGCCTCCGCACCGTAACCCTGTCCACCGTATTCCGGCGCGATGCGGCACCCTTCCTCCGCGCCGCCCTTGCCGTCGAAACGGTAGAGCAGCACCTCGCCGATGCATTTGCCGTCCAGACGAACGGCAAAGTTCACGGCGCGTTTTTTGGCAAAGTCCTCGCGCACAACGTCGAGGAAGTAGGTTTTCAGATCCTCGCCATTCCAGTCCGTGCGGTAGTCGTAGCCCCACCACTTGTTGCGCTCATCGTCGAGACAGAGCGCGTTGTACGCCGCGCGGTCTTCGTCCGTAAAGGCCGAGAGCGTCAGCCGTTCGGTTTTGATCTCCGGGATCTCGCGTAAGTCCTCCAGCTCGTTTTTCACGTCGAAGCAGAACTTCTCGGCAAGCATGCAGGGAAGGTACTGGAGCTTCGAGGTGCGAAGGCCGCGGTCGCCTGCGTCGTCCTCGCGGTTCAAATACCTGACGCCGTCGACGGCAAAGCATCGGGCAAACTCCTGCACCGTCGCAGGATAAACGCCCTCGTAGCCATAGAGCGCCTTTTCAATGTGGACATGCAGCGTTTCGCCGCAGCGCTCGGCCATGGCAAGGGAGATGAGCCGCCCTTCGTACTCCATGCCGCCGACATCGAGCCACGAGGCCCCCGTCAGGCGCAGCATCGTCTTAGCGAGTGCCAGCTCGTTTTTCGCCGACTTTGACGTTTTCTCAAACACCGCCGTGTAGTCCTGCCAGAAGCGTTCAATGAGCGGCAGGTCGTCCTTCCCCAGCGCGCGGAAGCGCGCCTCGGGATAGAGCTTGCGGAATTTATTGACGTGGTTGCGCTGGCCGCTGTAATGCCGGCCCGGAAAGTCGCGCAGGTCGTTTGCTTCATAGAGATAGTCGCGCCAGGAGCGCGGATTGTCAAGATGGAAGTGCGGGTAACGCATGAGCAGCTTTCCCGCCTTCTCGCGCGGCACAACGGACAGCTCCAGCGCGATCCCCTGCTCCATGCAGTGCTCTTCGATGGCGCAGAGCGCGGCGTCCTCATCGCCGTCCGGCCCCGGAACGGGATAATCGAAGCAATACTTGCCGTCAATGCAGTTTTTCACGATCAGGCAGCCGGCAGCCTCGGCATACTGCGGGTGCAGATGCCCGCGCCACATCAGCTTGACCAGCGCGGAATACTCGCACAATTGATAGTCGCAGTCCTTATAGTAGCGGCGCAGACGGGACATATCCCGCTGCGCAACGGGTTTGAATGTCAGCATGGAACGTGTTATCTCCTTTGATATCATATCGGTTATTTTACCCGCTTTTCCGCCGTATGACAAGACTTTTTCATTTTGGCTCAAGCTCCGCAAGCACCGCCTGCGCACACTCGATAAACTGCCGCAGCGAAACCGGGTGTCCCTCGCCCTTGTGAACAGCCATGCCAAGTTCACGCGCAGAGCGCGGCTCCACCGGTACGAGCAGCACACCGTCGCCGCGGCCGCGGAGCGTCAGCTCCGTCATCATGCTCACGCCGAGGCCGTGCTCGACCATGCTGATGACCGTCGGGTCGTCCACCGCCGTAGGTAAGATGTGCGGCTTCACGCCCGCGCGGTTGAAGATTCGCATAATATCCTTGTCAAAGCCCTGCGCGGGCATGATGAAATCGCGCCCGTCGAACTCGCCGAGCGGATAGCCCGTGCGGCCGTCGATGGGATAATCCTTCGGCAGCACAGCGTACATCAGGTCATCGCGCAGGTGGATCCACTCATAGCCGCTCTCCTCTTCCTGGCGGCTGACGAAGATAACGTCCATCTTTCCCTGCGCCAGCAGCTCGTAGGGGCTGTTGACATGATCCGCCATGCGAATATCCACGTCCACGTCCGGCCGCTCCTCACGGAAGCGGCGGATAATGCTCGGCAGCCAATGCATGGCCATGCTGGCAAACGCGCTGACGCGGATCACCTCGCTGCGTGAGGACGCCACCTGTGCGATCGCGCTGTCGAGCCGGGCGTTGGCCTGCAAAAACTCGCGGATCGCAGGCGCCACACGCTCTCCGTCCTTGGTGAGGCGCACACCGCCGCGCCCGCGCTCGAGCAGCGTGAAGCCGACCTCGCGCTCAAGCGAATTCATCATGTGCGTCAGCCCGGACTGCGTGTAGCCCATCACCTCCGCCGCCTTGGTAAAGCTACCGAGGTCGACCGCCATCAGCAGCGCTTCTAACTTCTTGCTTTCCATAGGACATTCCTTTCCTATTAGTATTCAGCATGGTTCGATTATAATATATACTCATGCCGTATGCAAGCGGATTCTCTTCTTTGCTCCCTTTTGTTGCGTTTTTTCCGTCATCTGTCATACATCGCCGTCTTTTTTGTCCGCTTGCTGCGTAAAATAACACTTGAGGTGATCGTCATGAACCGCCGCCGCGCGCTTTTTCTGCTTTTTTTATCCACCGCTCTCATGCTGTGCTTTTTCCAATTCAAGGATAGTCGGGCCGTTGCGGTCTCTGCCGCGCCAGCTCCGCGGCGCTGCATCGCGCTCACGTTTGACGACGGTCCCTCGCCGCAAACGACCGCCGCGCTCCTTGACGGGCTCAAAGAACGCGGCGCGCATGCTACGTTCTTTCTCATCGGCGAGCAGATCGCAGGAAATGAGGCGATCGTCCGCCGCATGAAGGACGAGGGGCATCAAATCGGCAACCACAGCTTCACTCATGCGCGGCTTGACGCCGCCGATGCTGCTGCGCTCGGTGAAATTCAAAAAACAGACGACGCCCTGCGCGATGTGCTCGGCGACGGCAGCTACTGGATCCGTCCGCCATGGGGCTTTGCGAGCGAGGCGCTCAAAAGCGCCGTCACCGTTCCCCTCATCTTCTGGACGCTCGACACGATGGACTGGAGTGTGCGCAGCAAGGAGCTTGTCGCGCACCATATTATCGAAAATGTCAGAACCGGCGACATCGTTCTTCTGCACGATCTGTATGATACCAGCGCAGATGCTGCACTTCAGGTCATCGACGTGCTCGGCGCGCAGGGCTATGAATTTGTCACGCTCGAAGAGCTTTTCGCCTGCTCCGGCGTCACGCCGCAAGCCGGTCATTTTTACCTGCGCGCAGACGAAGAAGTGTCCTGGTGACAGACTGCAACAAATTTTTGAAAAAAACTGAAATTGGGGCTTGCATTTTCCGGTGAGGTGTGCTATTCTATCAAAGTCGACACGAGCGATATATCCGGGTGTGGCGCAGTTGGTAGCGCGCTTGACTGGGGGTCAAGAGGCCGTGAGTTCAAGTCTCGCCACTCGGACCATGCGGAGTGTCCTTATAGGATTTGAGTATCCTGTAACGGACACTCCGTATTTTTGTTTTCTGCAAAATTTATACTGCAATCTGTGCCGGGGCGTAGCTGACAGCTACGCCTTTTCTCGTTTCCATGATAATGTCGGCCTCCGGGATTTTCTTGCGGTCTGGCACTTCAAAGGCCCCGATGCAGTTGTAGTGGATGACCACCTGCTGATTGGTCACGCCATCCTGCTTTTCGGCGTGGTACACATCAATGTGGTCAATGAGTTCGGATACCATGCGCCGGGTGATTTTCGTCACATGGGTGTACCGCCTCACTGTTTCCAGAAAGTCCTCCATATCCATCTGCTGGCCTTCAGCCTTTTTCAGTTCCAACCGCAGAGTTTTGACCTTTGCGCCGATTTCGCCCTGTTCCTGTTCGTACCGCTTTGACATCCTGGCAAACCGGGTATCGTCGATTTTGCCCGCTACATTGTCCTCATACAGCCGTTCAAAGAGCATATCCAGTTCCTTGTCGCGGGTCAGCAGTGTGTTCAGTTCCCGCTGTTTTCTTGCCCGGTCATTTTCGGCCACCTTTGCGGAACGGCCCATCATAGCTTTTACAAAGTCACGCTCGTACTCATTGGCAAAGGTCGCCAAGCGGTTGACCTCATACAGTACCACCTGTTCCAGAAAATCCAGACGGATGTAGTGCGTCGCAGAACACTTCCGCAAGCCGGAGTTGTGGTTTTGACAACTGAAAAACTTAATGTCGTGGTTTTTCTGATTGAAATGGAAGTTGAGGTTGCCGCCGCATTCGGGGCATTTCAGCCGCCCGGAGAACACACTCGGCTCTTGGGTAACAGTCGGCTTTTTGCGCCGTGTTCCTTTCTGCAAAGCCTGTACCTTTTCCCATGTGACCCGGTCAATAATCGGCTCATGGACATTGAGGAAAATCGCTCTATTCTCTTCCGGATTTTCAATGCGCCGCTTCATTTTATAGGATTTGGAGTAGCTTTTGAAGTTGATGACATCGCCGCAGTACTCCTGTAAGGTCAGTATCTTCTTGACGGTGGTGTGTCCCCATTTGGTAGGCTCCAAGGTGCTTTTGGAGCCGCTGCGGTTGACACCCTTGCTTCGCCAGTAGTAGGTGGGATTTACGATGCCATCTGCACCCAAGGCGGTGGCAATCTCTGCCAAGCCATACCCCTCCAAAGCCATATCATAGATACGCCGCACCACATCGGCGGCCTCCGGGTCGATCACCCAAAACCGAGGATCGTCCGGGTTTTTGATGTACCCATAGGGCGGCTGTGACAGCGGGATACCCGCATTGCCTTTCATCTTGTTGACGATCTTCCGCTTTTTCGAGATGTCCTTGGCGTACCACTCGTTTGTTATATATTGCGTTTCAACGGTGTTCATCAACGGTGAAAAAACAGCATAGTGACACGGATTTTAGAGCGGTTTCAGCCGCTCTTTTTTCTTTTGTGCAAGTTGCTGTTTTCGAGCCAAATTTTTTCTAAGAAATATTTGGTTGTGGTTTGTTTGGAATGTAGAAGTTGCAGAAAACGCGCAAAATCAGCTTTATTTTCGATGTTTTGGACTGTAAAATAATATTACGCAGTACAGGAGGGAGTGAGTATGCGAGAGAAAGTCAGCACAGCATATTTTCTTGATGACCCTCGAAAATTCAGCAGCATGGAAGAAGCAGAAAAGGAGCTGAACAGGCTTCGTGCCGTCTGCGTCAGGCTGAAAAAGAAACAGGGTGAGGACATCGCTTTTATGCTCGGTCTTTCTGTCACGGACTCACAGTACATGGGCAAAATGGGTTATCAGAAGTCCATGCGCTACGGCGGCAAGAAGGTCTTTATCTGCTCTGAAAGGCGCATACACAACGGCGAGCGGGTAGAGCCTTGCACAGACAAGCCACCGCATATTCACATCATGGTACAGGGGTACGGCGCAAGCACCGCCGCAGAGCGCATCATACAGAGCGTGCGGAAAGGCAATCCAGACTGCAAATGCCACAAGCAGCACTTGAAAACGGCAGAGCAGACAGCGCAGGCAGCGGCATATATAGAGGGGCAAAGCTCTGTTTTGCGGCGGGTTTGAAAAGTGCTTTTGTACGTTTTCATGATGCCTTTGATAATCGCAAAGCATTGATACACAAGGGCTTGCGGGTGGTCAAGGGGCGCTTTTCATTTGTTATGTAATATATATAGGCTTATAAGCGTTCTATACGCACTATACAGCTACACGGCTAAACCATCGAGCCAATATACAGCGATACGCCTTATACAACAGCTTGCAAAGCTGATGATATAGCAAACTAAAGAAAGGGGATTTTTTACAATGTCTCGACCGCCTATTCCAACGGAATTGAAAAAGAAGCACAGACGAGAGTATATGCGTAACTATCGCAAGCAGAAATTACAGCAGTCATTTGGTACAGCTTTTCAGTGTACCCCCTCACCCCTCACGGCAGAGGGTACGCACAACAACACAGCGGACAAGATGAAAGGAGAAAAACAGGTATGAACACAAACAACGGATTGCCGTCTGGATGGACGGTCATGCAGCAGCCAAAATGGAAGCCTTATGCGCTGCAAAGTCTGATTGACACCAACCCCTACCCCGCCGCGCTCGCAAAGCTGCAAAAGCAGAAAGAGGACTGCGGCTATACAGACAAGTGGTATCAAGACGAATTGCGGAAGATGAACAAGGAGTGGCGGAACAAGGTGCAGAGCGCCATTGAGGAAAATAGCCGCTACATTGACGAGCAGTGGGCAGAAATCGCAAAGGTAAGAGCCACCAACTTTGAGCACCGCTATACAGAGCGTGACTACGCCGATTTGCAGTTTATGCAGAACCTTATCAAGACACGCATTGCAGCCGAGGGGCAGAACAACGGCGTACTGATTGGGCGCATTGTAGACGATTACATCAATACACAGGTCGGCGCAAGGGCAATCATGTTTTTGTCTGGCGACAGCGAGGTAGGCAAGCTGCTGCAAGACTACTATCCGAGAGCAGCGCAGAATGCGAAGTCGGCGGCAGAGTTGCAGTTTGAAAAGGATAAGGCGGCAGAACTGGATAGACTGGAAAGCGCACTTATTCCATTCTTACAGGCAAATATCATTGGCGGCGGAATGCTGAAAGCGGCAGAGGAAAGAGTGACCGCAGATATTGTAAAACAGGGTGACGAACTCTATTTTAGTGACGAGGCAGACGAGGACGAAAAGGGAAAGGAGAAAGGCTATGTTTACAGACCGCTTTGAAATTCAGAAAAAGGATTACAGTTACAGCGCACAGGTCAATTTCGCAGAGTGCAGAGAGAAAGTAAAGATTGACCCAAATGCAACCGTATGTGTAGACTTTATGAAAGAGGAACAGGAGAAAAAGGCGGTAAAAGCCGCTGAAAGTCCGCATACAGTCGCACAAAGTACACAGCAGGACAGCGCAAAACCCACGCTCTCGCCGCGAGAAGCAAGCGAGATCGCGTTAGAAGATGCTGATACCGTAACTACACCAGACAGCGCAGAAAACAGCGAGAAAAGTCACGAGAGCAAGGAGAGAGTGTCCAATTTCGCAAATGCAAGGGTATTTTAAGCAGGAATAGCAGAATATGGTACAGAGCAGAAAGGGCGAGAAATGGGCGAGAACAGCGAAATCAAGCAAATAAATATTTTTAGGGGGTATTTCTTCGATGGACGATAGGACGAATATGGCGTTTGAGCGGATAGCTGGGCTAACAGTCAAGCAGTCCGCTTTTCTCATGGAATACGCCAAGACAGAAAATCTGTCACAGGCTTGCAGAGTGGCGGGTATCAACCGCTCGACAGGCTATAAGTATCTCGAAAACGAGGACTTTCAAGCAGCATTGGAGCAGACAAAGAATAAAATCGTCAATGCAGCGTGGACGAAGCTATCCAGCCAGCTTGAAAAAGCGGTCGATAAGGTCGTTGCAGTATTGGACGACCCAAAGGCAAGCGTAAACGCAAGGCTTAGAGCAACGGAGCTGATTTTCAATTATGCGTCACGCTATGCGGACAGCAGAGATATTCTCTCTCGCATGGAACGATTGGAGGACAGCTTGAATGCAGAATAAGGTGTTGCAGAACAGATTGAAGCGGCTTGAGCGGCGGGCGAACAAGGACAAGACACACTTTGTCTTTTTCGGACAGCCAAAGCGGTCGGAGTTGGCGAAGCTGCCGCCGAATGCAAAGGTGATTATCTTTGTAGGCGAAGATAAAATTCCAAACTGAACAGTAAAGACGGCTATACAGCGAATGGTGCTGCATAGCCGCCTTTTTGATTATTCACTTTTCATTGGGAATATCATCAACGGTAAGACCGTCCTCAGTCCTAAAACAAGGGTAATCTCTTGGTACACTCACATCTTCCCCTAAACGCTTGCGGAGTTCAATGTTCTCTTCCTCCAATTTTTCAAAATCTCTTGCGAATGCGGAGAGAAATGCTTCAAAGGTGTTGGCTTGAAGAAAGTAGGGACATTCTTCGGTATTGTCTTGGAAATAGACATCTTCAAGGATAGCTACCTGTCTTTCTACCGTATCGGGGCGGCTGTTTATCCCCCGAATAAATTCTTCCGCTTTACCATTGAAAAGGCAGATATAGCCATCTAAAAGCAGTTCATCTCTCCATACCCTAACCTCATTGGGGAATGGCAAAACGGAAGTGATGGTAAGGAACGGAAACTTTTCAACTATCTCTTTGCCGTGTTCAATCTAATCCTCTCTGCGTTCTTCTAAGAACTCGTTATAGTACCTTTCAACTACCTTGTCATCCATAGTTACTTTCTCCTTTCGATTGTCAAAAACAATCAGCACACAGCTAAATTGTATCTGCTGATAAATTACTTCTCTGCCAAATATGCTTTATGCACATAATCCAGTTCGCTCTCGTTTAGCGGCTCAAAGATGACCATAAAACCGTCATCTCTGTCATCAGGACTTGCCGTGTAATTCATAGTTTCAACTGTGGGGATATATCCGTCACAGAGTTTTAACCTTGGGTAACGGCGAATGACCTGCTCTGGGGTTGCGTTTGTTGGGTTTATATCACGCTGCAAAATTATGACACCTTGATACGCTCCCTTTGCTTTCAGTCTAAGCAGTTCATCTGCTTTTTGGGGTGTGTCAAAGCAGATTTTGATGTTTGGGCGAACTTCAATCAACCTAAGGAAAAACTTCATCGACTGATTTGTGATTACCCTGCGCTCGGCAGCATCGACTACTTCACCTATCATGTATTCTAAGTCCCTTATGTCGTAGTCCCTTTTTATCGTTTCAAAAAGACTATCCAAATATCGGACCCCATCATCTCGTGTCAAAAGTTCCATTGTTCATCTCTCCTTTTGCTTGTCAAAAATAATCAGCACACCATCACAGAGCGGATAGTGCTTTGCTTGCCATAGCTGCAAGCGTGAGGGCATACCCATGAACACATCCACAAAGGGGTATTGCTCAATAAGACGCATAACGCTTGCTATCTGCGCTTCTCTGCCCTGCTCTCGCTTTTCTCGCAGTCTGCGCCAAGTCAGTACCATGTATGCCGCACCGCCTTTCAGACCGCACGATACAGTGCGAGAACGCCGTTGACAAGTTTGGCGAAGTCACCACGGCTGATTATGGCGTTCGGGTCAAAGTCGGCGCTGTCCTCAATCCAACCGAGAGCAACGGCAGTCTGCACCGCTTCAACCGCCCAACCGTCATACTGGATATGTTGCAGCGCACAGGCTTTCGGCTCTGTAAAGCGGCTCAACACGGTAAGTATCTGCGCCCATGTCAGCTTGCCGTTCGGATAGAAGCTACCGTTGCCGACACCCGCCACAATGCCCGCCTTTGCAATGGCAGACACATAGCGGCTGCACCACATATCGGCGGGTACATCGGTAAAGGCTGCTTCTGCGGTCTCGTATGCGGCAATACTCTTTTCGTCTAACAGGCGGTAAAGGATAGTTGCCATTTGCGCTCTCGTCAAGCTGTCCTCTAAATGCAGCAGACCGTCACCATAGCCTTGCAGCACCACGGAACGAGAGGTATCAAGAACAGCGTTGCCGCAGACAAGAGCGGGCGCAGGGGCAGTCGGCTTCGGCTTGCTGACAGCGGGGCGAGAGGGACGAGAGGGGCGGGACACAGGCGGCGTATCATCATCGTCGTTGTCTGGTGTGGGTGTCGGCTCTGGTGTCGGCTCTGGTGTCGGCTCTGGCGCAGGAGCGGGAGCGGGTTTGAAGCGGTCAGCGGCTTCCTGTTCGGTCAAGAACAGCAGCGTTGCGGTATCTGTGTATTCAGACAGCGGCAAGGAAAGCTGTTCGCCTGTTGCGGCATTGTAGAGAAGCCTATCGCCGCTGCTCTCTGCAAGATTCAGTTGCCCACGGTTTGTTATATCACTATTGCCGTTGCCGTGGATCTCGCTTGCTCTCACGGTGAGAGTGCCGCTATTCACAATGCCGCCTGTGTTGCCGTACACCTTTGACTGCTCCAAGGTGAGCGTACCGTTGTTTGAAATGGCGCTCTCGCCATCTGGCAGCGTGAAGTCGGTTATGGTGCAGTTGCGGAAGGTAACAGCGGCGGCAGGTACGGGGATAGACAGGGCAAGACCGCCGTTTGTCTGAAAGCTGCTGTCAGCTATGGTCGCATTCCCACACGCCACAATGAACATGACAAGGTTTGCGCTGCTGCCAGAGAACGAACACCGCTCAATGACTGCGTTTTCAGTATCTATGGCAACCGTGACGGTATTGACAAAATCAGCGGTCATGTCCTCTATCGTCAAGCCAGACAAGCCGCCTTGATTGCCAAGAACGAACATATTACCAGTAAAGCCATTGGAGCGGACAATTTTAACCGCCTTGTCGCTGCTGACAGTTTCATCTGAAATCACAATACAGTCCGCTATGGCGATGCTGTCACCGTCGGCGGCAGCGGCAAGCGCAGCTTTCAGCTCGTCCAAGGTATGGACGGTATAGGCTGACGGTTGGCTTTCCTCGACCTCTGACGCAAAGGTGGTCACAGGCAGACACAGCAGCATAGCCACGGTTAGAAAAACGCTCAAAACTCTTTTCACAAATAATCCTCCATTCGTTTGTTCTTTGCTGTCATAGATGCCACAAGGTCACAAATCAGCGTGGCTTCTGCGGCAGTCAGTCCAGAAAGGTCAACCGAACGCTGGTCTTCTCTGCCAAGCAGATAATCGGTGCTGACACGGTAAATATCAGCCAAGCGGATAAGAGCCGCATAGGACGGTTGCCGCATATCCAGTTCCCATGACGATACAGCCGACTTTGTAACACCTACCAACAGCGCAACTTGCTCTTGCTTTAGGTGCTTCTCCTGCCGTAGCTGTTTCAGTCTTGCAGACAGGTTATATATCATCGTTTTCACCTCAAGCCCTTGTATTTTATCTGATATGGGTTTTCAGTTGGGCGATTGGAGGGTGACAGTATGTAGACAAAGAAAAAGACTGATACCCATGATGAATGAGTACCAGTCAGAAAAGACATGGAGCGTTGCAAAAAACGCCATATAAATGCAGATAGTTTATTGCAAAAGTTTTTGCAAGCATCACACCACCTTTGAAGTGCAAAAAACGCAGGAAAGCGATATTACAAGAAACCATCGTATTTTGTAAAGCTGTGTCAGCCGCTATGCTGTGCGCTGCAAGCACGGATAAAGGCGGCAGGCAGACTGCGGCGGCAGTCCATACAGCGCAGAAAAGCACAGCTGATACGATACAGGCATACAGACACAGCGAGAGCGGCGCAGATAGCAGCGGCACGGACAGCAGCGGTATCAACACGGCTTGCATGGACATATAGCCAGAGAACGCATGACAGCGGTATTGACAGCAGCGCACAGGAACAAGGACACGGACACAGTAGAAGACTTGTATTCATGTCCTTGCGGAGCTGCCAGCCGCCGACATACCACCCCCCACACCCGGTTTTGAGGGCGGCTTGTAAATTAAGGTCTGTCAAAGGGTAGAGGTCATTTTATTTCGACCTTTTTCTCGACCTTCATCAAAAAATTTCGGTCTAAATGAGGTCAGCCTGCTCCATGAACTCTTTTAGCTGTTTTGTGCAGTTGGCATAGTTGCGGGCGTTATAGTCTGGATTGCGTCTGTTGATTGCCACAAAATACTTTTCAAGGGCAGCACGGTACTCATCCATGCTCACTTTGCCAGAGAGGACATTATACAGGTCTATACCAAGTTCGGACTGGCGGCGTTGCGTGGCGTATATGGCATCGGCAAACACCTGCATGACCGTTGTTTTATTGGCGGTTGGGTGTGCGGCAAGGTAGTATTCTTCAAAGGCTGCTTTGATGTGACGCTTTCTGCTTATGAACTGCTCTGTGCAAGTGATTTTGCCATCACTTTTAGGAAGATTGGCAATGGCATACTCACAGCATTGTACTACAAGCTGATTGAAAGAAATATCTTCATTTGCAGCGATTTCTTCTAACTGTTCTATAAGAGCGTTCGGCATACGAATGGTTTTGCTGGTCGCTTCGTTCTTCTGAACTACAAACATACTGAAACTGCCCCCTTTCTATAAAATAGTTTAGCCTGTTTTTGAAATAGAATATACATTCAAAAATATAGCAAAAAACTACTTGCAAAATAGGAGCAACCATGTTATATATGTAATACAGCAGTTTTTGTAAAGGGGGTGGTATAAAATGATATTTGGATATGCGCGGGTCAGCACAGACGACCAGAGCCTTGACCGTCAGATTGACGCTTTGAACGCCTACGGCGTGGACGAACTGCTGACAGAAAAAATGACAGGCACGAAGCGCAGCAGGCCAGAGTTGGACAGACTGCTGGACAAACTGCGGAGCGGTGATACCGTTGTTATTGAAAGCCTGTCCAGACTGGGGCGCTCCACAAAAGACCTGCTCGCATTGGTGGAGCATTTTGAAAAACAGGGCGTGGTGCTTATCAGTCTGAAAGAGAACATTGACATCAGCACACCGACTGGCAAGCTGCTTGTGACTGTTCTCTCTGCTCTGTGCCAGTTTGAGCGTGATTTGACCGTACAGCGGACGAACGAAGGCTTGACCGCCGCAAGGGCGAGAGGTCGCAAGGGCGGCAGACCGCCGAAGGACGCAAAGACCGTTGAAAAGGCTTTGAAGCTATACAAAGCTCAAACCCATAGTGTTGCTGAAATCTGCGAACTATGCGGATTGGCACAGGGAACGCTATACAAAGCAATCCGAGAGCAACAGGAACAGGAGAACCATATTTTAGAAGGAGGAAAATCCCGATGAAAGAGCATGAGTTCAAATGCAAGAAATGCGGTAATACATGGTACGCCACGGACAAAGACATTCGAGAGAGCCGCAAGCAGCAATCCAATATTCAGAGAGCAAAACTCCAGAACGTTTCTGGGTTTCGTGGCAAGAAGTACACAAAAAGAAGTGCAGAAATCGCACGAATGCAGGAAACACAGAGCAACCAAGACCCTTATCGTTGCTCAAGCTGTGGCTCACGAGATGTTGAAATTGTGGGAAGTACAGAGGGGAACGAAAGTAGTGGCGTAAGTTTGGGGCAGAAGTTTCTGATTGCACTTGCAGTTGTTTTTCTTCCGTTTATTGCAATCATTTTTCTTCTCTGGAAGAAGCCTTTTTCCCCTCGTGCTAACCGAATCTGCCTTATCTATTGTGCAGTTATGACCTGTTTTGTCATTGTTGCCGCTGTTACATCTGGAAATCAGAAAGAGCCGAGCGGCAATCAAGGCACTACGCAAGGTAACGTCACAAGTGATGATATGCAGAAGGACAACCTTGTGTATGATGTCACGCAGTTCTCCAAAATAAGCGGAGCAGAACTGATTGCCATTTTAGGGCAGCCTGACAGTGTGGACGAGGGAACGTGCAACGGCGCTTTTGAAATCCCCTGTGCCTATTACGATTACAACAATGCAGAGGGGTTAGGCGAGGTTTCCTTTGTTCTTGTGAATAACAGTGTTGTGCGCTTTACCTCATACCAAAACTATCCCTTTACTGACGGTGACGCGATTTTAGCGGAGTTTGGTATCGAAAAGGGCGAGAACTGCGTTACAGTCGCAAATACTGATGTTGCCTTGCGCTACCGCTGCCCCGCCGACGGCATTGACGATTTCCGCGCAGAGCAGATTGACGGAGATACTTTTGGCTATCTGCAAGTTACTTATGATATGTCCTTCTACGAAGAATGGTACTTGCCTATGTCAATTTCGGACAAGTCGGATTATCAGTATTGGACGCAGGAGAATGTAAAGCAGCTATTAAAAGCACCTAAAAGCGCCGACTTCCCGAGTATCACGAATGGGTGGAGTTTTGGACGAAATCAGTATTATGTAGCTGTTCAGTCCTATGTAGACGCTCAAAACTCTTTCGGTGCTCAAATTAGAAGTGAATTTACACTTATCTACTTTGCCGACACAAGTACGGTTGCGTATGCTGTTTTCGATGGCGAAGTGATTGCAGACAACGGCTATACAAAGACCGCTGACATAGTTAGTGGACTTTATGACGCTCAAAAGCAAAGCGAAGCATTAGCCAGCGCATCGGTCGGATAAAGCAATCAGCAGACAAGCCGCTCTCGAACGTATGAGAGCGGCTTATCTTTTCTAACATGGAGGTAGACAATGGAACAGGCGGTTGAGCGTGTAAAGGTGTGCGCCTATTGTCGGGTCAGCACAAAAGAGGACGAGCAATTAGACTCTTATAACAACCAGATACGCTTTTTTGAGCGGGAGTTTGGGGAAAGGGCGGGTTACGAGCTTGTAGAGATTTACCGTGACAGAGGAACAAGCGGCACGAAGCTATCTCGCCCCGGCTTTGATAAAATGATATTGGACGCTGGCATTGATAAACGCCATATTGACGGTGATTTGTATAGGATTATTGACAAGCCGAAGTTTAACCGCATATTGGTAAAAAACGCAAGCCGCTTTGCACGAAATGTCAGTGCTGATATGCTGCTAAAGACCTTAAAGAAAAACGGTGTGTTTGTAGACTTTGTTTCGTCTGGCGTGTCAACGGAAAACAATGACGAAAATATCATCGTAAACATCTATTTGGCAATCGCAGAGGGCGAAAGCAGAGAAAAAAGCGAAAGAGTAAGGTTTGGAATTAAAGAGGGTATCAAGCGGGGCAACATTCACTCTCACAACGGCATTTACGGCTACAAATACTATCCAAAGCCCGAAAACAGGCTGGAAGTGCGGGAGGACGAAGCGGAGATCGTGCGGCTGATATTTGACCTGTATGCAAACAAGAATATGGGCGTTCAGCGCATCGGCGAGTATTTGACCGAACACGGCATACTCACAAGACAGGGGAAGCCATTCAGCGGCAGAAGCCTTTTAATCATGCTGCGGAATGAAACCTATACGGGGCGAGGGGTGCGGAACAAGTTCACCAATGGCGCAATTTTTGAGAAGCACCCCACAAGAGAAACAGGAAATGCCGTGATATTTGAAACGGACAAAGTACCTGCCATTATTGATATGGAAACCTTTGAGAAAGCGCAGAGCGTACTTGAAAGCAAGGTGCAGCACCAAGAGCGTAAGGGCATCTATACAGGCAAGACAGACTTTGCGGGTAAATTGGTATGCGGCTGCTGCGGCGCACACTACTTTTCATCTGGCAGCGATTATGTCAAGTCCGCTGGCGGCAGAGTGCGGACATACGCCTGCAAGACCAAGCGCACGATGAAGCGGGATAAGGACGGCAACAGGGTCATGCTCTGCAACAATCCGAACGTGTCTGAAACCAAGATAAACCGTATGCTGCAAAGCCGCGCATTCGGCAGCAGCCTTTTCATTCGCTTTCATACTGGCATAGAGGAATTAGAGGGTATTCGGGCGGCGCTGGAAAGTCAGATTGACAAGCAAACAGCCGATGAAGTAAGCTATATGAAAGAGCAGCTTGCAGAGATTATCACGCAAAAGGACAAGCTGTTAGACCTCTACCTGTCTAATATGTTCAGCAAGGAGCAGTTGGACGAGAAAGCCGAGCCGCTCAAAGCCGAGGAAGAACGGCTGCAATACGCCATAAAGCAGCTATCCCGCTCCAATGAGGAAATACAGGCGGATATTGCAGCGGTAGACGAAACGATTGCATATTTGCAGGAGCAAAGGGAGATTTGGCGCAAGGAGTTCAAGACAATTAGCAGGGAAGAAAAGATTGCGGGATTGGAAAGCATTACCGTCAATCCAGACGGTACGCTCACCTTTAAGCAGAAAGGCATTGAGGAAGTGGATAGGCTGGTGGAAAAGCACCAGTATTTGAAATACCAGTCACGACGCAAGGTGTCTTGATTGCTTTGGTAAATCTCGCCCGCTCTCATGCGTTCTCTCACAGTTGCAGCGCAACAGGCTATAAACAACACCGAAAAAGAAAAAGCACTTGTAACCGCCGCTCTCGTAGCGAGACAGTTACAGGTGCTTTTGCTATGCTGTGCGCTTTTATGCCGTTGGCAAATACCGTTGAAAAGCAAAACAAAACATTCATAATGTTGCGGAACGGGGTAAATTCATTGTCACCCTCATCGCTGTCCACGCCATCGGAAACGGCAACCAAACGCACATCGTACTGCGGAAAAAATTCCTCCGTCAGCTTGCCGACCTCTATGTAGTTACGGCCAAGGCGGGACAGGTCTTTCACGAATACAGCCGATATGTATCCGGCCTCGATTGCGGTCAGCATTTTCTGAAAACCGGGCCGTTTCATGGTGGTGCCGGTAATGCCGTCGTCCACAAAAAATAAGGTGTCTGTGTAGCCTTTTTTCCGTGCTACCTTTTGCAGTAATTTCTTTTGATTTTGGATGCTGTTGGACTCGGCGTCCATGTTATCATCACGGCTCAGCCGGCAGTAGAGGGCAGCAGTGCCAAACTTGTGATTATCCGATAGTTTCAAAATATCCTCCTTCCCCGGGTGTCGGACAATCAGTATTTCCAAGTATATTGTACCTCCGCTTACCCCCGATGTTAAGGATGTCGCCGCTTTCCAAGTCTGCCAGCATGAGCTTTAAGAGGATATCCTTCATCGTTTCACCCGACCTCTTGTCCTTATAGACCGGGGTAACGATGAAGTTGATTTTGCCCACTTGATAGGTGTACTGCTCCGGCATTACGCCTCCTTTCGCACAAATAGATAAAAACCAAGGGGCGGCGCACAGCACCGCCCCTTGGCCCCCTCATAAGGGACTTTGGGACAACTTGGCGCTGTTGACAAAGTCTCGCTCCGCTCCGCCCTACCAACAAAAAAAGACGCC
>OHSQ01000130.1_pt1 | contig 34749 bp, 31 predicted proteins | sample 1578661 | NCBI WGS metagenome assembly OHSQ01 (sample SAMEA3879534, study PRJEB24766) | human gut metagenome | biome: human-associated habitat; feature: feces | place: USA | collected 1985/1987 | reverse complement strand
CTTTTTCCGGTGTGTACGGACACCGGATGTGCTTGCTATTCTCTTAAATCTCAATATCCGCAGATCGTGATGTCCCCGCTTTTTCGGAAGCAGGGACACTTTTTATTCTCTGATACTTAAAAAACGGCAGAAAAATGTCCGTTGTATAGTAGAAAGATTTTTGAAATTGGCAGAAAAATCCCGGACAAATCCCGAAAAAGTGTCCGTTGGTTATATGGAAGGAAAATTTTTTGCCGCCATACTCAACAAACGGCAAAAAGGTGTCCGTTGTAAAGTGAAAGGAGTTCTTTGATATGCCAGACCGCACACGACCCATCCGCAAGGAAATCTGCCTGAATGAGCAGGAATTGAGCGTAGTTCGCCACAAGATGAATCAACTCGGCACCCGCAACTTCGGCGCGTATGCCCGGAAAATGCTGATTGACGGGTACATCATCAAGGTCGATTACACCGAGCAGAAAAAGTTAGCTGCCGCTGTCAGCAGGATTGCCACAAACATCAACCACGTCTGCCGCCGCATCAACAGCACCGGGCATTTCTACGATGCCGACGTTGCCGAGCTGAAAGAACGGATGGCTGACGTATGGGAGCTGCTGAAAGTACAGCAGAGAAACGAATTGTAATTCGGGAAAGGAGTACAGATATGCCGCGCATGAGCAAATCAAAAAAGCTGGAATGGTCGTTCTTCCTGAATGACCGGGGACGCAAGGCGTACAACACGCTCTGCCGCCGCTGCGTCCACGATTGCAAGCAGAGTTTCCGGGCGGTTGTCGTTATTTGCCCGCATTATCAATCCAAGAGGGCAAAAAAGGGTGGTACATCTGCGTACTCCCCTCGCGGACCCGATGGAACGCCACCATGAATACCGCAGACACCGAAAGGAAGTGATACGCCATCTATATCAAGATTGATACCTCGCTCCCACCGTTCATTCCTTTGCCACAATTTATGGTAGTCAGCGAACATTCCATCAACGCTAAACTGCTGTATGCCCTCCTGCTGAATCGCACGATGCTTTCGCAAAAATCGGGGTGGGTATCAGAGGACGGAAATGTGTATGTCATCTACACAATCAAGCAGATGGCGAATGACCTGAATCGGAGCGAAAGAACGGTAAAAACCGCCTTGTGCGAACTGGAAAATGCCGGGCTGCTGACTCGCGTCCGACAGGGCTTGACCAAGGCTAACAGGCTGTTTCTGCAAATACCCGATGGGGTGCAGCTTTCTTCCCCTCTGATGGGCAAAGGCTGCCTTTCAGAAGTGCAGAAAACCGCCCCTCTTGATGGGCAGAAATTGCCCACAAGTAATACTAATACAGAATATAAAGAACAGAGTAAGACCGAAAGAGTAGAGAGTACACGCCGCCGATATGGAGAGTATCAAAATGTTTTTCTGTCAGGAGAGGAATATTCCCGGCTGGAGACGGCTTATCCCGGCAAAGCTGCCGAATACATTGAGCGGCTGTCCCGGTACATGGCTTCCAATGACAGGCACTATGCCAATCATTACGCCACCATCAAGAAGTGGTTGGACGAGGACAGCAAGGGCAGGAGAGCGAAAAACTACACTTACGACGATAACGAGGGAGAGTGTCTATGAATCCGATTTTTACAAAAATGGTTGATGCCGTTGAAGCGGCTAATGCCGCACCTGACGATTACATCAATTCCGCTGATGGGCTGAAATACTGCGGCAAGTGCCATACGCCGAAAGAAGCCTTTTACCCCGCAGACCTTCAGGCACAGGGCTTTACCAAGCACCCGGTTATGTGCAAGTGCGTCGCCGAACGCCGAGAACGGGAAGAAGCGGAGCGTCGGGAATATGAGAGAATGTCTTACATGACGATGCTCCGCAGCGAGGCGTTCCGCGATATGCCCGCCGCTGGCTGGCGGTTTGAGTCGGCCGCAGTTACAACGCCCCAGCTTGCAAAGGCGAGGGGTTACGCGCAGAACTGGGACGAGTTCAAAAAAGCAGGAATCGGGCTGCTCCTGTTCGGGAATGTCGGCACGGGAAAATCCTATGCCGCTGGATGCATTGCCAACGCTCTGATTGACCGTCTGGAGTCCGTCCTCTTTGTGGGAATGTCTGATGTAGTCAACCGTATGCAGGGTAACTTCGGTTCGGACCGCGACAATTACATGAAATCGCTTATGCGCCCCGACCTCCTCATTCTGGATGATTTGGGGGCAGAACGTAACACCAGCTTCGGTAAGGAGCGAGTGTTCGATGTGGTTGACAAACGGCTGCTGACCGGCAAGCCCATGATCGTCACTACGAATATCCCGCTTTCCGTTATGAAGCAAGCTGTCGATCTGGATGACCGCCGAATTTATGACCGCATCTTGGAGGTCTGCGTCCCGATCATGTTCGATGGAGACAGCTTCCGCAAAAGCACCGCTGCCGACAATCTGAAAACGGCGGCTCGTCTGCTCGGCTGATAAACCCAAGAAAGGAGCTTTTACATGGAGAATTGCATCGGCACCGTTCCGATCCATCTGAAAATGACACTGACCACCAAGGAGGCGGCAGAATACAGCAACATCGGCATCAACAAGATCGACAGTATGCTCCGCTCGCCCAACTGCCCCTTCGTTTTGTTTGTCGGCACAAAGAAGCTGGTCAAACGAAAGGAATTTGAGCAATTCATCAGTGAGAAACTGGTGATATAAGAAGTTCCGAAAAATTTACAAATTGCCGGAGAGTTTTTCACAATAACTACTTGAGGGAATGGACAAAATCTGCTATACTTATCGTGTAGCAGTGCGTCCATTTCCCTTCAAGGGAAAGGAGCATTTCATGGGAAAAAATCTCAAAGGAAAAGACTGCGGTAAGGGTATCTACCAAAGAAAGGACGGTTTATACAGCGCACGATTTGTTGATAAAACAGGAAAAAGGCATGAGAAATATTTTCAGACTATTCCCGAAGCAAGGAATTGGATGGAAGAAGCGAAATATGCCGACAAGCACGAAGAAGTTTTTGTTGCCACCGAAACAACGGTTGACCAATGGTTTAGTTTCTGGATTGAAAATATAGTAGGTGACTTAGCCCCTAATACGCTCCGCAATTATCGGGAGCGATATTCCAAAAACATTCAGCCCGTTATCGGTAGAATGGCGATTGCCAATGTCAAGCCCATGCACTGTAAGCAAGTCTTGATTCGGATGGACGCTGATTATGCTGGTTCTACTATCCGACAAGCCTATATTGCTATGGGCACATTGTTCAAGGCGGCGAAAATGAATGACTTGATTGCCAGACACCCAATGGATGGTGTGCGGTTTACAAAGCCAGTTCGTGCTGTGGATGATATAAAGTTTCTTACTTGCGATGACCAACAACGTTTTCTTGAAGTTGCCCAGCGTTCCCACAACTATAACCAATACGCCCTTATCCTCGAAACAGGCTTGCGTACTGGCGAAATGATTGGATTAACTTGGGATGCGATTGACTTTGAAAAACGAACACTTACGGTCAACAAGACTTTGGAGTTTAGGCACGCTCAAAAATACTGGCGTGCAGGTCCTCCAAAGACTCAACAGAGTTATCGCACAATTCCCTTGACGAACAGAGCCTACGATATTCTGAAAAGCATTTGGGATAGCCGGGATAACAGGAAAGAGTCTCCCTTGCTTTCACAGACGCTTGAATACATAGACAGGCGCACAGGCACAACCTCACAGCTTGTTATGCGTGACCTTGTTTTTATCAACTGGCGTACAGGAGAGCCAGCGAAGAACAGCTCCTATGATACCCACCTTTACAAGCTCTGCGACGAGGCAGGGATAAATCGCTTTTGTATGCACGCTCTACGCCATACTTACGCCACAAGAGCCATCGAAAGTGGTATGCAGCCGAAAGTGCTGCAAAAGCTATTGGGTCATGCCAGTATCAAAACAACGATGGATAGGTATGTTCATGTAACTACCGATTCGCTCGACCAAGCTGTACGGCAGTTTGAGTCAAAAGGGTTTTCTGACATAAAACTCAATGCGAAAATGGCGTAAAAATGGCGTAGTAGCCGAAAAGCCAAAACCCGAAAACCCTTGCAAATCAAGGAAAAATCGAAGGAGAATGAGTATATATGAAATTAGGTATCGTCGGACTTCCCAACGTCGGCAAGTCCACTCTCTTCAACGCGATCACCAACGCGGGCGCGGAGAGCGCCAACTACCCCTTCTGCACCATCGAGCCGAACGTCGGCATGGTGGCCGTGCCCGACGAGCGGCTCGACAAGCTCGCCGAGATGTACAACCCCAAAAAGAAGACCCCCGCCGTTATCGAATTTGTTGACATCGCAGGTCTTGTCAAGGGCGCGAGCCAGGGCGCGGGTCTCGGCAACAAGTTTCTTGAGAATATCCGCCGCACCGACGCCATCGTGCACGTTGTACGCTGCTTCGACGATGAAAACATCATGCACGTCGTGGCCGACGCCAATACAAACGTTCCCGTCGATCCCCTCGGCGACATCGAAACGATTGATCTGGAGCTCATCATGGCGGACCTTGAGATGGTCAACCGCCGCGTGGAAAAGGCTACAAAGATGGCCAAGGGCGACAAGAAGTTCCTGCACGAGGTCGAGCTCTTCTCCGACCTTGCCAAGCACCTCGACGCGGGCAAGAGCGCGCGCACCTTCGAGGTTTCCAAGGACGACGCCGAGCTGATCGCGACGGCCGATCTTCTGAGCCTCAAGCCCATCATCTATGCTGCGAACATGGACGAAGACGGCTTTGCCAATCAGGACGGCAACCAGTATCTCCAGCAGGTCAAGGAGCTCGCCGAAAAGGAGGGCGCACAGGTGCTGCCCATCTGCGCCAAGCTTGAGCAGGACATTGCTGAGCTGGACGGTGAGGATCGCGCGATGTTCCTTGAAGAGCTCGGCATTCAGGAGTCCGGCCTCGACCGCCTCATCAAGTGCTCGTACGCCCTGCTCGGTCTCATCTCCTTCCTCACCTACGGCGAGGACGAGTGCCGCGCCTGGACGATCAAAAACGGCACCAAGGCGCCGCAGGCCGCCGGCAAGATCCACTCCGACATCGAGCGCGGCTTTATCCGTGCCGAGACGATCAATTTCGACGATATGATCCGCTGCGGCAGCGTTGCCGCCGCGAAGGAGAAGGGCCTTCTCCGCAGCGAGGGCAAGGAGTACGTCGTTAAGGACGGCGATATGATCTACTTCCACTTCAACGTGTAAACATACAGAAAATCTATCATAAATTTCCGCAGACGGTGCAGTTTTTCTGCACCGTCTTTTTTTAAGTAAAACGGGACCGCTACCATGGTAGCACTTCCGCAAAGCCTTGCAGTCAAAGAGAAAACCGCACTTTAAATTTTTGGAGCGCTACCAAACCGCTACCAGGAAACGCCGCCGTGCCTTGCGCGGCAAGGAAAATCAATTTTCCTAAGGGGATACGATAACGACCAAAACGGCAGTTTTCTCCGCAAAACGGCGCGAAAATGGCAGAAATCGAAAAGTTTCGCAACTTTTTGAGCATCTTCTTTTTTCGACCGCCACCCGGAAACGCCGCCGCGCCGCCGCTTGACTGCCCCGGAAAGATGGAAATTTATGAAAGGAGAGTAACATCTATGAAAAAGTTACTCGCAATGGTGCTGGCTCTGGTCATGACTCTGTCCCTGGCCGTCAGCGCCAACGCAGCTTTTAAGGATGTCAAGGACATCGACGAGACCTACGCCGAGTCTGCTGCCGTTCTCAACGGTCTTGGCGTCTTCAAGGGCTACGAAGAGAAAGATGGCACCTTCAGCTTCCAGCCGAAGAACGCCATCACTCGTGCCGAGGTGGCTGCGATCGTCTATCGCATCTACACCCAGGACGTGAAGGACACCTATGTCAAGAACTATGAGACCTACAACAAGTTCGGTGACATGGCCGGCGCCGGTTGGGCCAAGGGCTACATCGGCTACTGCGCCAACGCCGCTCTCGTCAAGGGCTATCCCAACGGCACCTTCGTCCCCTCCGGCAAGGTTACCGGTTATGAAGTTCTTGCCATGATCCTCCGCGCTGTCGGTTACGATCAGAAGAACGAGTTCACCGGCGCTGACTGGGCGCTCCACGTTGCTGAGATCGCTGAGCGTCAGGGCATCCTTGACAACGTCAAGGGCGTGGACCTCAACGCTCCCGCTACCCGTGAAGTGGTTGCCGAGCTGCTGTTCCAGGCTATCCAGGTCCCGATGGTCACCTACACCGCTGCGTTCGGCTATCAGAACGTCAGCCTGAACGAGAAGGCTGACAACAAGATCTTCGCCAAGAACAAGACTCTGGGCGATGCGTTCAATCTCGCTTCCTACGAGGGTTACATCACCTATAACGCCAAGAAGGAAGCCATGGTCCTCACCGAGAAGGGTGAGAAGACTGCTGACGATGTCGTCATCACGGTTGCTGATCAGGACGTGTTCGATGCCGGCCGTTACGGTCACGTCTGGGCCACCAAGACCACTGCTATCACCGACGTGTTCTATGATGATACCCTGCTCGCCACCAAGTATGAGAGCTGGAACACCGATTGGACCACCAAGAACAAGACCGACTTCATCGCCAAGGAAGGCGACATGAACTACTTCCTGAACGGCAATGAGGACGCGAAGGCTGCTGACATTGAGGCTGCTCTCAAGGTCAAGGGCTCCGAAAAGGCCATCTATGATATCGACGACGACGGCGACATCGACACCGTTATCGTGATCAACCCCATCGTTGATGTTATGACGGCTGATTACCTTGCCAAGAATGACAAGGTCAAGATCCAGGGCAAGACCTTCGACAAGGACGAGGTTTCCGGTTACGAGGAGCTCGCCAAGGACGATGTCTTCACCTATGTTGACATGGTTGACGGCGTCCGTTACTTCGAGGAGCTCACGGCTATCGCCGGCCAGAAGTCCGCTTACACCGAGCCCAGCAAGGCTGATCCGTACATCACCTTCGACAGCAAGGATTATGAGCAGTCCGGCCTGAAGGGCACGAGCGATGAGGCCAGCCTCTTCACCAAGATCAAGAGCACCTTCGACAAGGACGGCTATATCTATGTGGATCGCGGCGGCTTCGTCGTTTACACCAGCTGGGACAAGGCTGCGGCTGCGTATGCCATGGTCATCGACGCCTACAGCGTGCTGAGCGATAAGCACGACGACATCGAGTACTATGTCAACCTCCTCCTGACCGACGGCACCGAGACCGGTTACGTTCAGGTCGACCACGACAAGTATGACGGCAACATCCACTTTGCAAATGTTGCAGCAATCAACTACAACAAGACCTATACCGGCTCCCCCAAGGCCACCGGTAACTACATTGACCTCGGCGTTCTCGTGAAGTACACCGTCAAGGACGGCGTCTACACGCTGACCGACGCCACTGAAACCAATGGCGCTGAGCTTTCTTCTGCCTACGTTCAGGGCGCCGCCACCATGAAGATCGCCAACAAGAATTACGCCGTCACCGATGGTTCCATCGTCTTCTATCAGTGCAAGGAAGAGACCGCTGCTGATAAGTTCACCGCCCACTACGGCGTGAACGTCGGCAAGTATGACGCCAAGAACAACGAGACCGGTATCCCGGGCTACTATGAGGACGTTGATGTTGATTATCTCGAGACCGACAAGGACGACGACGAGGTTCTCGAGGCAGCTGTTCTCGGTTACCTGCCCGCCGTCTGGTATGATGATTACGCCTATATCTATGATTACACCAAGACCACCACGACCGGCTCCAAGCTCGACATTTACACCTACTACGGTGTGAACCTCAACGGCGAGGTCATCGAGTTCTCCGCTTACAAGCAGCTTGGTCAGGGCGCCATCAACGGCAAGGACGTCGTTGGCAATGTCGTCTGGTACGCAAAGGATCACAACGATCTGTATGACTTCGGCTGGTACGACAGCACCCTCTCCTCCCTGAAGCTGATGGGTAACACCAATACTGTCAAGGCCCGCGAGGAAGGCAAGAACACCGATTGGGATACTTTCATGAACGCCAACGTCGTTTATGACCTGACCGATACCGACAAGCTTGAGGTCGGCAAGACTGCTCCCGTCTACACGTTCTACTGGGATAAGACCGCTCAGGCCGCAGTCGTCTACAAGGATCACAACGACGATAACAACGATGTTGCGATCGTCGAGTGCGCGTTCGTTGTCGACGATACCGTGAAGTATGGCAAGTTCGAGATCAATGGTGATTCCTACTGGTATCCCATCGAGACCGAGACTGGCGATGCCATCAAGTACACCCTCAAGGAGCTGGACAACGCGTTCAACGCAGCCGCCAAGTATCACATCACTGATAAGGCTGGCAAGACTGAGCTGATCGCTAACGATGCTAAGTTCGCGTTTGCTGCTAACGGTGAGTATAGCGTTAAGGAGCACACGGCTATCGAGTACGGCGTTAAGAACGAGGTTACTAACGTTGCTCTTACTGCGGGTTCCGACGGCAACTACACCACCACCGTTCCTTACGGCACCGATTTTACTGCGCTCACCGCAGCACAGATGGTCAACGTTTATCCCATGACCAACTGCGAGTGGGGCAGCCGTGAGATCGTCACCGAAAACGTTACTGCCGACACCCAGACAGTCGTCGTTAAGGTTACTCTGGCGGGCACCGATACCGTCTGCAAGGCGGAATTCACCGTTACCTTCTCTTGGGCTGATGCTGATTACAGCGTCACCCTGTCCGAGGATAACAACGTTCTGACTGCCACCCTTAGCGCTGATGCTCAGAAGGATGCTGCCACGATCAAGTTTGTCCGCCTGAACAATGGTGTTGAGAACACCGTCGGTACTACCACCGAGGTTGGCGCTGCCACTACGATTACCATCAATCAGCCTGGTTCTTACAAGGTCTGCGTCTACAATGCGGCTAACCAGCTGATCTGCGAGTCCGATTATCTGGACGTCCAGAACGACGGCTAATCACTGAAACAGTGCATTAAAACTGCATAGTTTTACAGCCCCGAGGCCTTTGCCTCGGGGCTGTTTTTTTGCGTTATTGCTTTTTCAACCCTCTGCGTTCTCGCTGAAGCCGAGCAGCAGATAATAGTATGTCTCGCCAGTGGTGTTTGCCTGTCCTTCCGCACCGGCGGCCGAGGGGGTCGCCGTGCTGTACCAACTAACCTTTGTATCCTCCCATGTGATATAAAATCTGCTGCTGCCGCCGGAGCTGGTGAACTCCTGCTCCTTGTACTTGCCCTCGCCGCGGCGAATGCGGAAAAAGCTGAGATCACCGTGAACAAGCATCAGCAGCATGGGCTTGAAGCCGCTGACCAACTCCACAGGCGCGTCGATCCCGCTTGTCCCCGTTCCGGTATAGCTGCCGGTGAAGATGCGGCAGGTCTTGCCGCCGCTGCCAATGGCGGCAGACAGCGCTGTTTGCAGCGCCGCGAGCGCGGCGCTGCGGTTCTCCGCTTCGGCGGCAACGGCTTCGCCGCGCGCGGCGATTTCCGCGTTCAGCCCGGTCGTGGTCGCGTCGGCGTTCGCCTTGAGCGCCGCGTCGGTCTTGCCGAAAGCGTCGTTGAAGTCCTCCATCTTGATGAAGTCCTGCTTCTCCCACTGCGGGAGGGAATAGTTGTCGGTTTTTTTCATGCTGCCCCCCCTCTCAGCGCGTGCGGCGCACGACGCTCAGCACCGCGACCGCCTCGTCAATGCCCGCAAAGCGGTAGACGCGCTCGTCCGCCGCGCGTTGGGCTTTTTCGATGGGGTTGTCGAATTTCATCTGCGCCAGATGCTTGCAGATCTCGATTTGCGTTCTTGGATTTTGGCCATAATTGTGCATGCTGCTCCTCCTTTTTTGTGCAGCCCGCGGCCTTGCCGCGAACCGTTTACAGCTTTATCGCTGTAAACCCGTTTGTGAGACGTTTGGGTGCAACAGGAGGCAAAAAAATTTTTATCCCAGCGCAACATCAAGCACCATCATAAAAAGAAAGCCCACAAGAAAGCCGCAGGTCCCCCGTCGGCTTCCCGCGCGCGGCAGCAGCTCTTCCGCCACAACGTAGAGCATCGCCCCCGCCGCAAAGCTCAAAAGCCACGGCATCAGCGCATGTACACGCGCCGCCGCCAGCACGACCAGCACGCCGAACAGCGGCTCCACCGCGCCGGAGAGCACACCGGTCACAAAGGCGCGCAGCTTTGACTGCCCGGACTGATACAGCGGCAGCGCCACCGCCGCGCCCTCGGGAAAGTTCTGCACGCCGATGCCGAGTGCCAGCGCCGCCGCGCCCGCAAGCCCCTCCCCGTCCGCCGCCAGCGCGAACGCAAGGCCGACGGCCATGCCCTCGGGGATATTGTGCAGCGTGATGGCGGACAGGAGCAGAAAATCGCTGTGCGTGACCCGCTCGCCGCCCCGCTGCCGCGTGAATTCGTCAAGCAGCGCCAGCAGCAGCGCACCCAGCACGATGCCCGCCGCCGCAGGCAGAAACGGCGGCAGCCGCCCCTCCGCCGCCGTCTGCTCGATGGCAGGCAGAATGAGGCTCCACACGCTCGCCGCCGTCATCACGCCCGCCGCAAAGCCCAGCAGCGCGCCCTGCGCTCGTTCGCAGACCGCACGGGCAAAAAAGAATACCGTCGCGGCGCCCAGCGCCGTCATCAGGAAGGTAAAGGACGTGCCGAGCCATGCCAGCATCAGAGGTCGGAGCATATCAGTTCATCGCCTTTACGGTTTGTCAGGCGGAAGCGCGCCTGTATGCCAGTATAGGCGCGGGACAGGCAGCGCGTGAAAAAAAAGAGCGCGGAGATACTCTCCGCGCTCTTTCCCTATTCATTTTACTGCATCAGCTGCGCCACCATGTCGGTGTATGCGCCGGGATCTTCAAGCGGCAGCCCCGCAATGAGGTTCGCCTGCTCATAGAGGATCTTGGCGTAGAGCGCCGCCTTGTCGCGGTCGCTCGCCATCGCCGCGGCCATCGCCTTGACCGCCGGATGCGCGACGTTCAGCTCGAGGATCCGCTCCGCCTTGATCGGCTCGGGCATTTCAAAGTTCTTGAAATACTTTTCCATCTCGAAGCTGAAGCCCTCGCCCGCCGTCAGGCAGACAGGGTGGGTCTTCAAGCGGTGCGAAACTCTGGCTTCCTTGATCTTGCCGCCGAGCGTTTCCTTGACAAACTGCATCAGCTCCGCGCTCTCGCCGTCGTCCTTGTGCTCCTCTTCGTCGCCAAGCTCAAGGTCGCCGTCGACGATGGAACGGAAGGGCTTTTCGTCGTAGTTCATCAGCGCTTGCAGGGTGAATTCGTCCGTCTCGCCCGTGAGATAGAGGATCTCGTAGTCCTTATCCTTCAAAAGCTCGGTCTGCGGCAGCTTATCCACCGCCGCGACGCTCTCGCCGGCGGCATAGTAGATGCACTTCTGGTCTTCCTTCATGCGCGAAACGTATTCCTTGAGCGTTGTGAGCTTCTTCTCCGTGGAGGAGTAGAACATCAGCAGCTCCTTGAGCGAATCCCTGCGCGCTTCGCCGCCGTCGCTCACGATGCCGTAGCCGAGCTGGCGGCCAAAGTTCGCGTAGAACTTCTCGTAGCCCTCGCGGTCGTCCTTGAGGAACTTTTCCAGGTCGGCGCGCACCTTCTTTTCAAGGTTCTGGCCGATGACCTTGAGCTGGCGGTCGTGCTGTAACAGCTCGCGGGAGATGTTGAGGCTCAGATCCGGCGAATCGACCACGCCGCGCACGAAGCGCAGATAGTCGGGCAGGAGCGAGTCGCACTTATCCATGATGAGAACGCCCGCACTGTAGAGCTGCAAGCCCTTCTCGTAGCCTTCCGTGTAGAAGTTGAACGGACGCGCGGAGGGAACGAACAGCAGCGCCTTATAGGTGACACTGCCCTCGGCGGAGACGGTGATCGTGCGCTGGGGCTTGTCAAATTCGCGCGTCAGCTCGGAATAGAACTTGTTGTACTCCTCGTCCGTCACCTCGCTGCGCTTGCGCTGCCAGAGCGGCACCATGGAGTTGACGGTCTTGAGCTCCTCAACGGTCTCAAACTCAGGCTTCTCCGGGTCGCTGCCCTCCTTGACCTTCTGCTCGGGCATCATCATGCGAATGGGATAGCGAATATAGTCGGAATACTTCTTAATGAGCGCGTGCAGGCGGTAGGGCTCGAGATACTCGCTGTACTTCTCCTCGTCCGTGTCGGGCTTGATGTGCATGATGACCTCGGTGCCGACCGTTTCCTTGTCGCACTCGGTCACGGTGTAGCCGTCCGCGCCGGAGGACTTCCACTCATAGGCCTGCTCCGAACCGTACTTCTTCGTGCGGACGGTGATCTCATCGGCCACCATGAACGCGGAGTAGAAGCCCACACCGAACTGACCGATGATGTCGATGTCGGCCTCCTTCTTGTCCTTTTCCTCCGCCTCCTGGCGGAACTTATAGGAACCCGAGGAGGCGATCACACCAAGGTTGTTTTCGAGTTCTTCGCGGCTCATGCCGATGCCGTTATCAGAAACGGTCAGCGTGCGGTTTTCGCGGTCGAGCGACACGGTGATGGCGAAATCGCTGCGATTCATGCCCACCTTGTCGTCCGTCAGCGCGACATAGCAGAGCTTGTCAATGGCGTCGCTCGCGTTGGAAATGATCTCGCGCAGGAAGATCTCCTTGTGCGTGTAAATGGAGTTGATCATCAGATCCAGCAAACGCTTGGATTCTGCTTTAAACTGTTTTTTTGCCATAAAAGCATCCCTCTCTGAATGATATTTGAACCCAAGTATAGCAGATATTCCCCGCCATTTGTTACCGTTCCGTGAACTTTTAGCACTCTCGTGCTTCAAGTGCTAACGTCGAATCATCGTCGTTTCCCGGCATTTTCCTCATTTCTTTTCCCCGCTCTCCGCAAGGTAGAACGGCATGCAGAGGGAAGAATTTCCCCTCCGGGCTGTATATCTTGTCAATATCGTAGAAATGACCGCTTTTTCCGGTTTTTCTATTTGGGTAATATGCGATATTGACATATTCCGCTTCGCGCGCTAAAATTAGCCCATCAAATATGAGAGATACATGAAAGGACGTCATGCTATGTTCCGTTTTGCTTATGCAAATCAGAATACCGCTTCCGCTTCTGCCACCTGCGCAGAGGCCGCTTCCTGCTGCACCTCTCGCTCCTCCGCTTACAACTGCATCGTTATGGGCGCCATTATGATGGCGTCCATTATTATTTTCCGCCAGATTACCATCATTGTCATTTCCATTCTGGTACTGGTTCTTCTGGCCATTCTTTCGTGCGTCACCCCGACAAGATGCGATTGCTGAGCACTTTTTCCAAGCGATACAGCAAAGCGGTTCTGCCGGGATTGGCGGAACCGCTTTTTTGTATAAACAAACCTGTCAATTCTTGAATCAAAGGAGATACAAAACGATGAAAAAGAAGTTTATGTGCATGTTCATGGCAGCAGCCATGACGCTCTCGATGGCCGCCTGCGGCTCCAAGGGCGACGACAGCAGCAACAATGATGCCAGCACCGACGGCACCGAGACCGGCGAGGTCCAGACCTTTACGGTCGGCACCTCCGGCCCGCTGACTGGTGACAACGCGATCTACGGCGTGGCCGTCAAGCAGGGCGTGGAGCTGGCCGTCAACGAGATCAACGCGAGCGACAGCAAGATCAAGTTCGAGTTCCTCTCTCAGGACGATGAGGCCGACGGCGAAAAGGCTGTCAACGCCTACAACAACATGATGGATAACGGCATGCAGGTCCTCGTCGGCCCCACGACTACCGGCGCTTCCATCGCGGTTGCCGATGCCTGCTACACCGACCGCACCTTCATGCTGACCCCCTCCGCCTCCTCCACTGACGTGACCGCGGGCAAGGACAATGTCTTCCAGGTCTGCTTCACCGACCCCAACCAGGGCGTTTGCGCTGCCGACTACATGGCTGAGCACTACGGCGATGCCAAGATCGCCGTCATCTACCGCAACGACGATGCCTACTCTCAGGGCATCCGCGATGCTTTCGTGAAGGAAGCGGGCGACAAGGGCCTCTCCATCGTCTATCAGGGCACCTTTACCCTCGATACCTCCTCCAACTTCTCCGTCCAGCTCGCCGCCGCGCAGACTGCCGGCGCCGACCTCGTTTTCCTCCCCATCTACTATCAGCCCGCTTCCGTGATCTTCGCGCAGGCCAAGGCCATGGGCTATGCCCCCACCTTCTTTGGTGTGGACGGCATGGACGGCATCCTCAATATGCCCGGCTTTGACACCACCCTCGCTGAGGGTCTCGTGCTGATGACCCCGTTCTGCGCCACCGTTGAATCCAGCAAGGGCTTTGTCGACGCTTACGTCGCCGCCTACGGCACCACGCCCAACCAGTTCGCCGCCGACGCCTACGACGGTGTGTACATCGTCAAGGCCGCGCTCGAAAAGGCCGGCTGCACCGCCGACATGAGCAACGAAGAGATCTGCGACGCGCTCGTTTCCGTCATGACCTCTCTCAAGTTCACCGGTCTCACCGGTACCGACATGACCTGGAACGCCGAGGGTCAGGTCTCCAAGGCCCCGACCGCCTACGTCGTCAAGGACGGCCAGTACGTTGAGGGCTGATCCCCGCAAAGATACCAAATAGACCGTTTATCTTCTCTCTCACGGAGCGAAGGGTCGCCGGGAGGAAAAAACCTCCCGGCGGCCTGCGCCCTGCTTCTATGGCGGAAACGAAGGCAGCGCCCTTCCTCTCTGCCCTTGTTTCTGCCACAGACGTTTCCCCACAACTCCAACGAGAAAAAAAGAGGTGCCATCCTATGGAATTCTTATCCTATCTCATCAGCGGCATCAGCCTCGGCAGCGTGTACGCCATCATCGCCCTCGGCTATACGATGGTCTACGGCATTGCCAAGATGCTGAACTTCGCCCACGGCGACGTCATTATGATCGGCGGCTACGTTTCCTTCTGCGCGATGTTTTATCTGGGGCTTCCCAACATCGTGGCGGTACTGATGGCTGTCGTCGTCTGCACCGTCCTCGGCATCGTCATCGAGCGTCTTGCCTACAAGCCCCTGCGCTCCGCGCCGAGCCTCGCGGTGCTCATCACCGCCATCGGCGTGAGCTATTTCCTCCAGAACTCCGCGCTGCTCATCTGGAAGGCCGCCGCGCGCTCCTATCCCCCCGTGGTCACGGGCGCTGTGAAGATCTTCGGCGGCAAGCTGACCGTTTCCTACATCTCCCTTCTCACGATCTCCGCCTGCGTCGTCATCATGATCGCGCTGACGCTCTTTGTCAGCAAGAGCAAGATGGGCAAGGCTATGCGTGCCTGCTCGGAGGATAAGGCGGCGGCACAGCTGATGGGCATCAACGTCAACGCGACCATTTCCGCGACCTTTGCCATCGGCTCGGCGCTCGCGGCCATCGCGGGCGTGCTGCTCTGCTCGTTCAACACCTCCCTCATGCCCACCACCGGCTCCATGCCCGGCATCAAGGCCTTTACCGCGGCGGTGTTCGGCGGCATCGGCTCCATTCCCGGCGCATTCCTCGGCGGGCTCCTGCTCGGCATCATCGAGGCCATGGCCCAGGCCTATATCTCGACGAACCTTGCAAACTCCATCGTCTTTGCCGTGCTGATCGTCGTGCTGCTCGTCAAGCCCGCAGGACTGCTCGGCAAGTACGTGCCGGAGAAAGTGTGAGGTGGCCGGAATGACAAAGAAAATGAAACAGTTCAACTCCCTCAAGAAAACCACCAGGGTCGACTTTGCGACCTATTTCGGCGTGATCGCCGCCTTCGTCATCGTGACGGTGCTGCAAAGCAACGGCTCTCTCAAGCGCTCGGTCATCGGTCTTCTCGTGCCGATCTGCTGCTATATGTCCATGGCCGTTTCGCTGAACCTCACGGTCGGCATTCTCGGCGAGCTGAGCCTCGGCCACGCAGGCTTTATGAGCGTTGGCGCGTTCTCCGGTATCGTCGTCTCGCAGAGCCTTGCGGGACTCATTCCGAATGGCCCCGTGCGCCTTGCGCTCTCGATGTTCATCGGCGCGCTTCTTGCCGCGCTCGTCGGCCTTCTCATCGGCACGCCCGTGCTCCGCTTGCAGGGCGACTATCTCGCCATCGTGACGCTCGCCTTTGGCGAGATCATCAAGGAGCTTATCAACTGCCTCATCATTGGCTGCGATGAAAAGGGCCTGCACTTCGTTTTCAATCTCTCCGGCAACAAAACGGTCGATGACCTCGGCCTGAGTGCGAACGGCACGGCCATCATCAAGGGCGCGCAGGGCGCGACTGGCACCGCCACCATCGCAAGCTTCACCGCTGGCTTTATCCTCGTGATGATCACGCTGATCGTCGTGCTGAACCTGACCCGCTCTCGCGCGGGCCGCGCGATCATGGCGATCCGCGACAACCACATCGCCGCGCAGGCCATTGGCCTCAACCTGACGAAGTACAAGCTTCTGGCATTCGTCACCTCCGCCGCCCTCGCGGGCGCGGCAGGCGCGCTCTTCGGCCTGAACTACTCTTCTCTCCAGGCCACGAAGTTCAACTTCAACCTCTCCATTCTCGTGCTGGTGTTCGTGGTGCTCGGCGGGCTCGGCAACATCTGGGGCTCGCTTATTGCCGCCGCCGCGCTCACCATCCTGCCCGAGGCACTGCGCCCGCTCCACGACTACCGTATGCTCATCTATGCGATCGTACTGATCTTCGTCATGCTCGCGACCAATAATCCGCAGGCCAAGGCGTTCTTCGGCAGGCTCTTGCCCCACCGCCGCGCCGCCGCTGAAAAGGAGGACTGACCATGACTCAGAATATGCCGCAAAAGCAGAAAACCAAGCTCGTCCCCGTTTTGCGTGAACCGGCGCTGCTGACCGAGCGCGACGCGGACAAATCCCCCGTGCTCGAGTGCATCGACCTCGGCATCACCTTCGGCGGACTCAAGGCGGTGGATAATTTCAACGTGACCATCGGCCGCACGGAGATCTCCGGCCTCATCGGGCCGAACGGCGCGGGCAAGACCACGGTCTTCAACCTGCTCACCAAGGTCTACCAGCCCACCCACGGCACGATCCTCTTAAACGGCAAGGATATCCATGACCTCAGCACCGCGCAGGTCAACCGCGCAGGCATCGCCCGCACTTTCCAGAACATTCGCCTCTTCGGTGAACTGAGCGTGGAGGACAACATCACCGTTGCGATGGACAACCAGATGCACTACACGATGCCCGAGGGCATTTTCCGTCTGCCCCGCTTCTGGAAGGAAGAGCGCGTCATGCACGAGCGCGCAATGGAGCTTCTCTCCATCTTCCACATGGAGCACCTTGCCGGTGCCAAAGCAAGCTCGCTGCCCTACGGTGCGCAGCGCCGCCTTGAGATCCTGCGCGCGCTGGCAACCAACCCGAGCCTTCTGCTGCTCGACGAACCCGCCGCCGGCATGAATCCGAGCGAAACAGCCGAGCTGATGGAAAATATTCTCTCCATTCGCGACACCTTCCATATCGCGGTGCTGCTCATCGAACACGACATGAACCTCGTCATGAACATCTGCGAGGGCATCGCCGTGCTGAACTTCGGCCGGATCATCGCCAAGGGTACACCAGAGGATATTCAGAACAATCCCGAGGTCATTGAAGCCTACCTCGGCAGAAAGAAGGAGGCCTGACGATGAGTCTGATCTTACAGGTGAACGATCTTCACGTCTACTATGGCAGCATTCACGCCGTCAAGGGTGTTTCCTTTGAAGTCAATCAGGGCGAGGTCGTCACGCTCATCGGCGCGAACGGTGCGGGCAAATCGACCGTGCTGAACACGGTTTCCGGCCTTCTGCATCCCAAGTCCGGCAGCGTCGTCTTTGAGGACAAGGACTTAAAGGGCGTGAGCGCGCACAAGATCGTCGAGCGCGGTCTTGCGCAGGTTCCCGAAGGCCGCCATGTCTTTTTGCAGATGACCGTGGAGGACAACCTCGAAATGGGCGCCTATACCCAGCCGAATGCCAGCATTGCCGCGGGCATTGCCGATGTGTACGAGCGCTTTCCGCGCCTGAAGGAGCGCCGCCGCCAGATCGCCGGCACGCTCTCGGGCGGCGAGCAGCAGATGCTCGCCATGGGCCGCGCGCTCATGTCGCACCCCAAGCTTTTGATGCTCGACGAGCCGTCCATGGGTCTTGCGCCCATTCTCGTCGAGCAGATCTTCGACATCATTCGTGAACTGCACGCCGCAGGCACAACGATCCTGCTCGTCGAGCAGAACGCGCAGGCCGCGCTCTCCGTCGCTGACCGCGCCTATGTGCTCGAAACAGGTCGCATCACCCTCTCCGGCACCGGCAAGGAGCTGATGGAAAGCGACGCAGTACGCAAGGCCTACCTCGGCGGCTGAGTCCGTTTTTCAAAAAAGAGTCGTTCGGCAGAACGGCTCTTTTTTTGCGCAATTTCCGCTTCCTGCAAAAAATGCGCCGCTTTTCGTGCATTTTTCGCTTGCTTATGCTATACTGTGCGCATCAAATACGCTGACCCTGCCGCGCACGGCGGGAAACGATCGGAGGAGCGCCATGTTCAAAATACTCATCGCCGAGGACGACCGCGAGCTGCGCCAGCTTTTCGCCCATGTGCTCACCAAAAACGGCTATACGGTGCTCGGCGTTTCCAACGGCGAGGAGGCGCTTGCAGCGCTGGAGCAGAGCTATTACGACCTCATCATCTCCGACATTATGATGCCGAAGATGGACGGCTATGAGCTGGTGCGCTCCGTCCGCGAGAGCGGCTCGTCCATTCCCATCATGATGATCACCGCCAAGGACGCCTTTGACGATATGCGTCTTGGCTTTCTCTCCGGCAGCGACGACTATATGGTCAAGCCCATCAACATCGGCGAAATGGTGCTGCGCGTGAGCGCGCTGCTGCGCCGCGCGCAGATGGCGAGCGAGCGCCGGCAGGTCATCGGCGGCACGGTCATGGAATGCGACTCGCTCAGCGTCACCGTCGGCGGCGAGAGCATGGTGCTGCCGCAGAAGGAATTCATGCTGCTCTACAAGATGGCCTCCTTCCCCGGCCGCATCTTCACGCGCCAGCAGCTCATGGACGACATCTGGGGCTACGATTCCAGCACCGATACCCACACCGTTGATGTGCACATCGCGCGCCTGCGCGAGCGCTTCCGCGACAATTCCGACTTCAAGATCGTCACGATGCGCGGCGTCGGCTATAAGGTGGTGCGCTCATGAAACAGCGCCGCAACAGATTTCTTGATATTCGCGTGCAGTTCTTCTTCATCTGCATGGCGGGCTTTGTCGTCGTGGCGCTTCTGGCCGCGCTCGCAGGCTGGGGGCTGGAGCATCTCGGCGTCGATGTGCCGATGTTCGTCTGGGTGCTTATTTTCACGCTGCTGCTCGGCAGCGGCACGGCGGCGGGCTTCTCCGTCGCGTTCTTCGCGCCCATCTCCCGTCTTTCGCACAGCATGAAGGAGGTCGCCGGCGGCAACTTCCACGTTCACGTGGAGACCAAGAGCATCTTTCGTGACATCCGCGACATTTACGACAACTTCAATCTCATGGTCAGCGAGCTGAATGCCACCGAAACGCTGCAAACCGACTTCATCTCCAACGTTTCGCACGAATTCAAAACGCCCATCAGCGCCATCGAGGGCTATGCCTCGCTCTTGCAGGAGCATCAGCAGTCGAGCGAGGAGCAGGCGGAGTATATCGACAAGATCCTCTTCAATACGCGCCGCCTCTCCACCCTTGCGGGCAATATTCTGCTGCTGAGCAAGCTCGACAGCCAGTCCATTCGTCCCCGGCGCTCGCGCTTCCGCCTCGACGAGCAGGTGCGCCAGTGTATTCTGGCGCTCGAGCGCAGATGGACGGAAAAAGAGGTCGACTTCGACGTAGACCTCGACTCCGTGAATTTTACCGGCTACGAGGGTCTTTTGCAGCACGTGTGGACAAACCTCATCGACAACGCCGTAAAATTCGGCCCGCGCGGCGGGCTCGTTCAAATACGCCTCGTGCAGGAAACGGGCAGCGTACTTTTCACCATCGACAACGAAGGCCCTGTCATCTCCGAGAAGGATAAGGCCCGCATTTTCAACAAATTCTATCAGGGCGACAGCTCGCACAAGTCCGAGGGCAATGGTCTCGGACTTGCGCTCGTGCGCAAGATCATTGCCATTCACGACGGCGAAGTCTGGCTCGAGGATCCGGCGAGCGGCGGCTGCCGCTTTGCCGTGCGCCTGCCGATGGAAACATGAGCGCCTTTTTTCAACAAAAGTTGAGATTCTCTTCATCATTTGTTCGAATCTCTGTGCTACACTGTTACTATTGGTCGTATGAGGCCACCGCTTCCCCGGCGCAGTTCCCCTGCGTCGGGTTTTTATCACGGAAAAGGAGAGATGACGATGGGCTTTCTGCGCTGCTGCGTTTACTACGCTTTTCTGGGCGTCGCGTCGTTCGTTCTCGGGCGGCTGCTGCCAAAGTCCTGGTTCCGCGGCGACAGCTTCCCCTACCGCTGCGCCAGCTGGGAGCCGGCGCTCTACCGCGCGCTGCGCGTGCATGACTGGCAAAGCAAGGTTCCCGATATGAGCAGGATCGTGCCGAAGCTCATTCCCGCAAAAAAGCTCGAGGGCAACTTCCGCGAGCAGCTCCCGCGCATGATCGAGGAGACCTGCGTGGCGGAGTTCATTCACTTTTTGCTTATCCTGCTCGGCTTCTATGCCCTGCGCCTCTGGCCGGGGACGGGCGGCGCGATATTCACCGCCGTCTACATTCTCCTCGGCAACCTGCCGTTTCTCATCATTCAGCGCTACAACCGCCCGCGGCTTCAGCGGCTGCTTGCCGCGCAGCAGCGCTGGAGTGCGAAGGAAACCAAACAACCGGAGTAAAAGGATCGGTGCTTTTTATGAAAGTTTTGATTTTAAGCTGCAACACCGGCGAGGGGCACAACTCCTGCGCCGCGGCGCTCGCAGAAGAGTGCCGCCATGAAAATATCCCCTGCGACACCGAGGACGCGCTGCGCTTCATCTCGCCCGAGGTCTCGCGCTTCATCTCCAACTGGCACGTGCGCATCTACCGCCACGCACCGGGGCTGTTCCGCGTGGGCTACCGCGCGGCAGAGGAGCACCCCGAGCAGTTTCACGAAAGCTCCACGCTCTACCGTTATCTCACGCAGGGTGCGGAAACGCTCGGCGGCTTCATCGCCGGCAGCGGGTATGATACGGTCATCTGCACACACCCCTTTGCCGCCCTCATGGTCAGCGAGGTTGTAAAGACCCGGCTGCCGCATCTCAAAACCTGCCTGATCGCAACCGACTACACCTGCTCGCCCAGCGTGAAGGACAGCGCGCTCGACCGCTACTTCATTCCCGCCGCATCGCTTTCCGGCGACTTTCTCGGCGGCGGCATCACGCCCGAGCGGCTGCGCGCCTGCGGCATTCCGGTGCGCCGGATGTTCCGCTCCGGCGTGCGCAAGGAGGACGCCAAGCGTGCGTTCGGCATTCCCGTCGACCACCGCCACCTTGTGATGATGTGCGGCAGCATGGGCTGCGGTCCCATCATGAGCATCGCGCGGCGCATTGCCCGTGCGCTCCCCGCCGATCAGGATCTCACGATCGTATGCGGCACGAACAAGCAGCTCTTTGGCCGTCTCTCCCGTCGCTTTTGCGGCGTGAACAACGTCCATATCCGCTCCTACGTGAAGGACATGGCGCTCTTGATGGACTCCGCCGACCTCTACCTCACCAAGCCCGGCGGCATCAGCGTGACCGAGGCCGCGTCCATGCGCCTTCCCATGGTGTTTATCGATGCGGTATCCGGCTGCGAGGAATACAACAAGGACTTCTTCCTGCGCACGGGCGGCGCAGTCACGGGGCAAACGCCCCGCGAGATCGCACGCACGAGTCTGAAGCTTCTGAGCAACGAACCTGCTCTTGAGAAAATGGGCGACGCGCTCGGCGCCGCCGTGCCGCAAAATGCCGCGGCCAACATTCTCTCGGAAATGAGCGCAGCGGAAGAGGAGGGGGATCTCGCATGATCTGTCCCAGTGTTGATTACCGGCAGTTCCGCCTCCGCAAGCTGAATACGCCGGAGTTTTCCCACGTGTGGCTGCTGCTGTTCTGGCCGGTTTTCGGGCTGCTTTTTTCCTACGCAGAGCGGTTCTATCCCGTTGCGCATTACTTTGAGATGCACTGCGCGCTCGATGATCTCATTCCCTTCAACGAATGGTTTCTCATTCCCTATCTCTTCTGGTTCGTCTACCTCATCGGCGCGGTGGCCTACACGTTCTTTTTCGACGTGCCGGGCTTTCGCCGCATGATGCGCTTCGTAATGATCACCTACTCGGTGACGCTCATTATCTATTTCCTCTTTCCCACCTGTCAGATGCTCCGGCCTGAGGTCTTCCCGCGCGACAATGCCCTCACGCGCTTCATCGCGGGGTTCTATGCATTCGATACGAACACGAACGTCTGCCCCTCGCTGCACGTCATCGGTTCGCTCGCGGCATTTTTTGCCTTCTGGTATGCGCCGGTCTTTTCCGCAAAGAAATGGCGCATCGCCTCGGCCATCGCGGCCTTCCTCATCTGTATTTCCACCGTCTTTATGAAGCAGCACTCCGTCCTTGATGTGCTCGCCGCGCTGCCGCTGTGCGCGATCGCATATTATTTCGCTTACAGGAAACCGTCAAAGCGCGCCCGCAGCGCATCAGGATCCCTCTCCCGATAAGAAGAACAGAACAGCCGCAGAAGTCGATGTGCTTCTGCGGCTGTTCTGTTTCGTCTGTGCGCCGCCCGCCTTATTATTCACTCCACGATGCATAATTGCAGATTATATTCAGTTTTCTTGGCATTTTCCGTATATTTGTACATGTTGCATAGAAAATCTTCCACCGTTCTCTTCACTTTTTGGGCTTTTACTCGTTGACAATGAATAAGTAAACATCTATACTGACGCTATCGTTTCTGAAGCGTATGAAAATTCATTTCGTATCCAGATATTACACAAGATGGAACGCACAAAAAGGAGCTTTCAACATGAAAAAGTACATTGCACTGACCCTGGCTCTGCTGATGAGCCTCTCCCTGATGGCCTGCGGCAGCAAGACCGATGACGGCAGCACCGACGCTGACGGCAGCGGCGATCAGGAGGGATCCAACACCTTGGTGCTCGGCACCTCTGCCGACTACGCCCCCTTTGAGTTCATGTATGCCGACGAGAGCGGCGCGATGCAGTATGCCGGCATCGACATTTCTGCCGCGCAGTACATTGCCGACGAGATGGGCAAGGAATTGCAGATCGAAAATATGAGTTTCGACTACCTGCTCACCTCCCTTGCCAAGGGTGACTATGACATTGTCATGGCGGCCATGGAAGCCACGCCCGAGCGTCTCGCCTCCGCTGATTTCTCCGATCCCTACTACACCGATATCCCCCCGATGATCCTCGTCAAGGCGGACAATGCCGCGCAGTACGCAACGCTTGCTGACTTTGACGGCAAGAGCGTGGGCGCGCAGGCAGCCACCACCAAGGAAACCGTTGTAACCGATCAGCTCCCGGGCGCAAACCTCGTCTCTCTCTCCCTTGTGACCGATCTTGTCAACGAACTGGTCTATGGTAAGGTCGACGCGGTCGTGCTCGACGGTGCGGTCGCGCAGGAATATGCCGAGACCAACCCTGACCTTGCCATTGCACCCGCTTCCTCCGAGCTCGGCGAGGCGCAGCCCTACTGCATCGCCGTTGCTAAGGGTGATCCTAAGGGGCTGCTGCCCGCCATCAATGAGGCCATCGCCAAGATGCAGTCTGAAAATAAGCTCGCCGATTTCATTACCGCAGCCAACGAGCTGAGCGGTAAGGCCGTCGATGTTACGGCAGACGATTCCGCAGCCTGAAAAAGGGTTCCTCTCTCATTTCTTTTGCTCTCCTCTCTCCCATCTCTCATTGCCAAAGAGCAAAGCCCCATGGCTTTGCTCTTTGGCGCATCTACGGCAAAAATACGCATCGTATTCTCACTTTTGAAAGGAGATCTCTCCCATGGATCTTGCCACACGGTGGAGCAGCCTCTTTGTCGGTATGTCTCCGGCGTCGTTTATCAACTTTTCCTTCCTGCCGAAATACGGCGTGTACTTTTTGCAGGCGCTCGGATATACGCTCCTGCTCGCGGTCGTGTCGGTTGCACTGGCAGTTCTTCCGGCGCTGCTGCTGGCGTTCATGCGTCTGAGCAAAAACCGTCTTGTGCGCGCCGTTTCGGGTGCGTATATCGCGGTCTTTCGCTCCACGCCGCTGCTCGTGCAGCTCTCGATCATCTACTTCGGCCTTTTCGGCGCGATCTCCATTCCACGCCTGTACCTCTTCGGATTTATCGACATTTCCCGCTTTATCCCCGGCGTTGTGGCGCTGGCGCTCAACAGCTCCGCCTATGTCGCTGAGATCTTCCGCGCGGGTATCCTTGCCGTAGACGCGGGGCAGACCGAGGCCGCGCGCTCGCTGGGGCTTTCCTCCGTGCAGGCGATGAAGCTCGTCGTGCTGCCGCAGGCCGTAAAAAACGTTCTGCCCGCGCTCGGCAACGAGGTCGTCACCATGGTCAAGGAATCGTCCATCTGCTCCACGCTCGGTATGGTCGAGCTGATGTTTGCGGCCAAAACGGTGGCGACCGCCACCTATATTTCCCTCGCACCCTATGTGCTGGCGGCGATGATGTATTTTGTCATCACCTACCCCGCCGGCAAGGCGATCGAGGCACTGGAAAGGAGAATGCGTCGTGGCGACAAGCACTAATTCTCTCATTCGCGTGGTGGACGTGTCCAAGGAATACAACGGCGGCAGCGTCCACGCGCTCTCCCACTGCAATCTGAGCGTAAAGAAGGGCGAGGTCGTGGCGATCATCGGCCCCTCCGGCAGCGGCAAATCGACGCTGCTGCGCTGCCTCAATCTCTTGGAGCAGCCGACCTCCGGCACCATTTACTTCAAGGACGTTGCCCTCAACGGCAAAAAGGTCAATTTGGATCTCCACCGCCGCGAGATGGGCATGGTCTTTCAGCATTTCAACCTCTTCCCGCACATGACGGTGAAGAAAAATATCACCCTTGCCCCCGTGAAGCTAGGTCTCAAATCGCAGCCCGATGCCGACGCGCAGGCCATGGCGCTGCTCGAGCGCATCGGCCTTGCCGACAAGGCGGACGAATATCCCGCGATGCTCTCCGGCGGGCAGAAGCAGCGCATCGCCATCGTGCGCGCGCTTGCCATGGCGCCCGAGGTCATGCTCTTCGACGAGCCGACGAGCGCGCTCGACCCTGAGATGGTCGGCGAGGTGCTCGATCTGATGCGCGATCTCGCTCATGACGGCATGACGATGGTCGTCGTCACGCACGAGATGGGCTTCGCCCGCGAGGTCGGCAGCCGCGTGCTGTTCATGGCCGACGGTAAACTCGTCGAGCAGGGAACACCTGAGCAGATTTTTGAGCACCCCCAGAATCCCCGTCTGCAGGATTTCTTGGGGAAGGTCCTGTAAAAAGTCCGGCCCGCTGCAAAAAAGCAGCGGGCCGGTTTTGTATAACACTGGCGTATTCCATTGTAGGGGCCGACGACTCTGTCGGCCCGAAAATGTCACGAATTCGCCGAAAAGTTCTGTAGAAAAGCTGCATTCTGCGGGCGGACAGAGGCGTCCGCCCCTACAAGGAGCTGACGATTCTGCCTCAGACGCTCCCGCGTTCATGCCTCCGATCGTCGCGGATGAACATGAGGATGAAGCTGATGAGCAGCAATCCGCAGCAGACCCAGATGGCGCGGATGTCGGTGAACTCCGTCACGAGACTGCCGAGGCCTGCGCCTGCGGCGAAGACCTGACCGCGGCTGATGTAGGTATAGGCGTCCTGAAAGCCGCCGGAGAGCGTGACGAAGACCGCTGCGCGGAAGGTATCGGACATCTGCCCGTGAAAATGATGACTGTGCTGCATACCGCCCTTCGTTTGAGTTAGACTTGCGCCGCAAGTCCGGCGCAAACGACCCATATTACATGCGATAACCGAAAAAAAGTAAACCCTTTCTGCAAAAACCGCTTGACTCGCACTCGCCGAAAAGAACGTGTTTGAGGGCGACGTGACAGGATAAGGATGGATCTGAAAAAATTCGTGACCGAGATCACCATCCCGGTGCGGCCTGCCGGATAGACGGAAAATTTTTGCCGGGGGTGTTGTTTTATGCCGGGTTTCGTTGTATACTGGGAGTCAGAATAACAGCGGAAAAACCGCATAATGGAGGTAAGATACCATGTTTACAAAGCTGATCGACGCACTGAAGGCTACCCGCCGCACCATCGTCTTTACCGAAGGCCCCGACGCCCGTATTCTCGAAGCGGCTGACCGCCTCATCAAGGACGATCTGATGAACGTCATCCTCATCGGCAATGTCGACGAGGTCAAGGCCGCAGCCGAAAAGGGCGGTTTCGACATTGCCAAGGCCGAGATTATCGATCCGGCCACCTATGCCGGCATGGACGAGATGGTCGCAAAGATGGTCGAGCTGCGCAAGGGCAAGATGTCCGAGGAAGACTGCCGCAAGGCACTGGCCAAGGGCAACTATTTCGGCACCATGCTCGTTAAGATGGGCAAGGCCGACGCGCTGCTCGGCGGCGCGACCTATTCCACTGCCGACACTGTCCGTCCGGCGCTGCAGCTGGTCAAGACGAAGAAGGGCGCGCATCTGGTGTCCTCCTCCTTCATTCTCTTCCGCAAGGACAAGGACGGCAATGACGAGAAGTACTGCATGGGCGACTGCGCCATCAACATCGACTATCAGGATACCGTCGACAAGGCGACCGGCGAGGTGACCTTCACGGCAGCGCAGAAGCTGGCTGAGGTCGCGGTCGAGTCTGCCCGCACGGCAGAGTTCTTCGGCATCGACCCGAAGGTCGCGCTCCTGTCCTTCTCGACGAAGGGCTCCGGCAAGGGCGGCACGGTCCAGCTCAGCCACGACGCCACCATCGAGGCGCAGAAGCTTGCACCCGAGCTGGCCATCGACGGCGAAATGCAGTTTGACGCGGCCGTCTCCCCGGTCGTCGGCCAGCTGAAGTTCCCCGGCAGCAAGGTCGCGGGCTACGCCAACACGTTCATCTTCCCGTGCATCGAAGCCGGCAACATCGGCTACAAGATCGCCCAGCGCCTCGGCGGCTTTGAGGCCTACGGCCCCATCCTGCAGGGTCTGAACGCCCCCATCAACGACCTCTCCCGCGGCTGCAACGCCGACGAGGTCTACAAGATGGCCATCATCACCGCTGGTATGGCGTAAGCTGTAATTTTATGAAATTTGCGTAAATTCGAACAGAATCTGTAGGGGCTGACGACACTGTCCGCCCGCAGAACGCAGTGTTTTTTTGAAAATCTGCGGCGAATTTGCCACATTTTTGAGGCCGACAGAGTCGTCGGCCCCTACGCACTCCGTCAAAGCCAAAACGCGAGCTTCGCTTGCGTTTTGGAGCGGAAGAAGGAAGCCGACAGGATAAGCAGCCTTGCTTTGCAAGGATGCGTTCCGAAAGGCTTTCTTCTGACGAAGGTCACTCACGCGACCTGTACAAAAACTTCGTGGGGATACTGCCGCAAGGCAGCATCCCCACATCTTTGCCTTGGAGTATTATTTCTTATGAAACTGACTGATTATCTGGGCGATAAGCCCTTCTGGCGCGTGACCGTGAAGCTGGCGGTTCCAGTCGCGCTGCAAAACGTATTGACAAGCTCGTTCCAGCTGGTCGACACGCTGATGGTGTCGCAGCTGGGCGACGTGACGCTCTCCGCCGTCGGCATGGCGGCCCAGTGGGGCTGGCTTTGCGGGCTTCTGGGCTTTGGCCTGTGCTCCGGCATGAGCGTATTCATTTCGCAATATTGGGGCGTCAAGGACCTCAAGGGCATCCGGCGCGTGATGGGCATCGGCCTGATGCTGGCGATGTTCGTTTCGCTCGGCTTTCTGGCCGTCGCGCTGGCGGCGCCCACATGGGTGCTGGGCCTGTTCAATCAAGACCCCGCCGTCGTGGAAACTGGCTGCCGGTATCTGCGCATCGTCTGCTTTTCCTATCCCGCCGTCGCGCTGACGTATCTGCTGTCCAACGTTCTGCGCGGTACAGAGCGCGTCCGCCTGCCGCTCTATGTTTCTATCGTCACGACCATCGCCAACGCCTTTGCGGACTATGGCCTGATCTTCGGCGCGTTCGGCCTGCCGCGGCTCGGCGTAGAGGGCGCGGCCATCGCAACGTGCATTTCGTCCTGGCTGGGGCCGGTGCTGATTCTGATCTTCTCTGCGTTTGAGAAAAACCTGCTGGTCGGCCCGGTGCGGGAGCTGCTTGACTTCAACCTGAAGCAGCTCGGCGAGTTCTGCGCCCGCGCACTGCCCGTCATGTCGAACGAAGGCCTGTGGGCGCTCGGTATGCTCATGCTCAACCGCATTTATGCCAACATGGGCTATGAATATTACGCGGGCATGACCATCTTCAAGACGTTTTCCGAGCTGGCCTTCGCGTTCTATGTCGGCCTCGGCAACGCCTGCGTCATCATGGTCGGCAAATCCATCGGCAGCGGCAAAATTCAGCGCGGCGTGTCCGACGCCCGGCGCTTTTCCGTGCTGGTGCCGCTGATGGGCCTCGTTGTGGGCCTGACGATGATCGCCGCGCGGCACCCGCTCGTGTCCCTGTTCGCCATGGGCGACAATCTTTCGGCCACGACCATCTCAACGGCCTACGCCGTGACGATCTTCTGCTCGCTGGAATACTGCTTCCGCAATATCTCCTATGTGCAGGTCGTGGGCGTGTTCCGCTCCGGCGGCGATACGCTGACGGGCATGATCTTCGACCTTGCAAGTCTCTGGGTCGTCGCCATCCCGCTGGCGCTGCTGGGTACGCGGGTGCTGCACGTGTCGTTCCTCGGCGTCGTGATCCTCGCGTATCTGGGCGAGGACATCCCGAAGAGCATCCTGTGTCTGCTCCACTTCAGATCCATGCGCTGGCTCAAGCCCGTCACCGAAGAGGGACGCGCGGGACTGAAGGCGTATAGAGAGGAAGAATAACCGCCGTACCAAAGGCTCCCCTTGTTCCAAAGGGGAGCCTTTTCCGCTTCATAGAAGATGGGAATGCTGCAGCGCACTGCCGGCTCTGCCTGCTTTTCCCTGCCCATGTCCCGACTGTATCCGCGCGGCGAATCTGCCACACTAAGGGCAGAACTTTCGGAAGAGGGGATGCAGATGAAAAAACAGCTGCGGGGGCTTTTCTGCGCAGCGGCGCTGGCAGCGGTGCTGGCGCTTCCTGCGCGGGCAGCGGAGCAGACGCACCGCGCCTATCTTTGCGGCTACCCGGATGGAAGCATCCAGCCGGGTGCGCCCGTCACGCGGGCGCAGCTTGCCTGCGCGCTCGTGCGGCTGGCGGAGGAGCCGCTGCCGGAGCCGGAGCGCGTGACGTTTTTTGATGTGCCGGGCGACCACTGGGCCTGCGCGCAGATCGGGAAGCTCACGGGCCTGGGACTGCTGCCGTTCGGAGACGGCGGCTGGTTCCTGCCGTCTGCCGCAGTCAGCTGGCGGGAGCTGTGCGGTGTGCTGGACACGCTGGCGGACTCGGAGACGGGGCGCGAGATATTTCCGGCGCTGACTGGTGCGTGGGAAGAGAAAACGGTTTTTGAAGCGGGGCAGGGGAGCGCCGCAGGCAGCGCGGCGGTCAGCCGGGCGGAGCTTGCACGCGCAATGAACAGTTTGCTCTCCCGCAGTCCGGACAGGGAAGATGCGCAGCTGCGTGCCGCCGCGTGGTACTGGGACAATCAGGACGAGACGGCGTGGTATTACGCCGATCTGATCGAGGCGGCGGTCGATCATACCTGCCGCGTCCCGGTCGCGGCGGAGCAGTGGACGGGCATCGGCTAGATATTGTTCCGCAATCGCAAACGGCGTGCAAAATGCTCAAAAATGGGGCGCGAAGTTTGTAAAAAATGGCGGGCAGAAAATTTGACAGGAGCATTGAATTTTTTTTGCCCGCCCTTTATAATGAAACTACAATCTAAGATTGGTAGCTGTAAGGAAGTGTTTCGCACACGGGCTGCAACTATCACTCGGCTTGCACGGCAGAGTGTTTCAGATGAAGATCTGAAGCACTTTTGTTATATGCACCGGTGAGCATCACGAAAAGGAGGAACCCCCATGAACTTACTCACAAACGGACGCGTCATCACCCGCGACGAGGGCGGCAAGGGCTATTACGAAAAAGGCGCCGTCGCCTATGAAGGCACCAAAATCGTCGAGGTCGGCGAAGAAGCCGCGCTGCGCGCAAAATACCCGCAGGCCGAGATCATCGACGCCAAGGGCGGCGTCATCATGCCCGCGTTCATCAACGCGCATACCCACATCTATTCCGCGCTGGCACGCGGCCTGTCCATCGTCGGCAACAATCCCACGAACTTCTATGAGGTCCTCGACGGTACGTGGTGGGCCATGGATCGCAAGCTGACGCTCGAAGGCTCCCGCGCCTCCGCAGATGCCCTGTACATCGACTGCATCAAGCAGGGCGTCACGACCATTTTCGACCATCACGCGGCCTACTGCGAGATCCCCGGCTCCCTGTTCCAGATCGGCGAGAGCGCCAAGAAATTCGGCATCCGCTCCTGTCTGTGCTACGAGGTCTCCGACCGCGACGGCGAGGAAAAGTGCCTGCAGGCCATCAAGGAGAACGCCGACTGGATCACCTACTGCGAACAGCAGAAGGACCCGATGCTCGCCGCCATGTTCGGCGGCCACGCGCTGTTCACCATCTCCGACAAGACCTTTGACCGCATGGTCGAGGCCAACAACGGCCGCACCGGCTATCACATCCACGTCTCCGAGGGCATGAACGACGTCTATGACAGCCTGCAGAACTACGGCCGCCGCCCTGTGCAGCGCCTGCACGACCACGGCATCCTGGGCGACAAGACCATTCTCGGCCACTGCATCCATGTGAACCCGGCTGAGATCGAGCTCATCCAGAACACCCACACCATGGTCGTCAACAACCCCGAGTCCAACATGTCCAACGCCGTCGGCGTCTGCCCGGTGCTGCCGCTGTCCAAGGCGGGCATCCTGCTCGGCCTCGGCACCGACGCATGGACGAACGATATGATCGAATCGCTCAAGGCCGCGCTCTGCGTCCAGCGCCTGAACGCCTGCCTGCCGAACGTCGCATGGTGCGAAGTCACGGGCATGCTCTTTAAAAACAACGCGAAGATCGGCGCAAAGTATTTCCCGGACGAGCTGGGCGTTCTCAAGGCCGGCGCCGCCGCCGATATCATCGTCATGGATTACAAGCCGTACACTCCGTTCTCGGACGAGAATATCGATGGCCACATCCTCTTCGGCATGACCGGCAAGCTCTGCCGCACGACCATTGCCAACGGCAAGCTTCTCATGAAGGACCGCGAGCTCATCGGCATCGACGAGGAAGCCGAAAACGCGCATATCCTCGAAGCCGCCAAGAAGCTCTGGGGCGCACTGAACCACAGAGAATATTAAGCCACCTTCTGCGTTTTGTAGGGGCCGATGCCCACATCGGCCCGCGCAGAATATACCTGTTTTTGCGGAAATCTACGGCGAATTCGCAGTTGCCCAACGGGCCGATGTGGGCATCGGCCCCTACAGTGAAGAACAGGAGGGTTCCCAATGTACGAAACCACCCGTCAGAGAGTCTGCAAGTGGCTCCTGCTTGCCGTGCTTGTGTTCTCCACGCTCGACGCCGCGCTGTTTGCACTCTTCGATATCGGAACGGAACGGCTCGGCCTGCGCTGTCTCAATTCGTTCTTTGAATTCTACCTGCCGGAGCTGTTTCCGGGGAAGCTGACCGTGTATATTGCCGCGTTTGCCGGGCTGGCCGCGCTGGTCGGTTGGCTCCTGCTGCTCTGCGGAAAACGCGCGGGAATAACCGTGATCTTTGCCGTTTCAGTCCTTCCGTTTTTCAAAAGTATTCTGATCTTCCTGACCAGCATTCTGGCCCTGTTCAGCGCAGCGGATCTCGGCGCGCAGGCGCTGGCATTCGCAAAGGATTTCGTGACATTCGTCACAGCCGGGCTGCCCATCGTATTGATGCTGTTCTGGAAGGGCCGCGGCTATTAAAACTTAGGAGGTAATCACATGTCTGAAAAAATGTATCCGATCCCGTTCAAGTCTCTGATGAACTGGATCGTCACCGAATACGCCCGTGAGGGTGAGATCTTCGGTGTGCACACGCCGTATTATGCCACCGGCAAGATGCTCCCCATCTTCGGCGAGACGATCGAGACCCCGTTCGGCCCGGCAGCAGGCCCCAACAGCCAGCTGGCGCAGAACATCATCGCCGCCTATTTTGCAGGCGCCCGCTTCTTCGAGGTCAAGACGGTGCAGAAAATGGACGGCGAAGAACTGGCCCGATGCGTGCCGCGTCCGTGCATTCTGGCCGCTGACGAGGGCTATAACCAGGAATGGTCGACCGAGCTGGAAGTCCCGCAGGCGCAGAACGAGTATATCAAGGCATGGTGCGCACTCAAGGTCCTGTCCAAGGTCTATGGCCTCGGCTCTCCGGATGGCTTCGTGTTTAATATGTCCGTCGGCTACGATCTCGAGGGCATCAAGGGCGAGAAGGTCAACAGCTACATCGACAACATGATGGACGCGTCCAATACCGCGCAGTTCAAAGAGTGCCTCGCCGTCCTGACCGAGCTGTTCCCGGAGGAAAAGGACTTCATCGCCGCCATCTCCCCGCGCGTCAGCCGCAGCGTCACGGTTTCCACGCTCCACGGCTGTCCTCCGCAGGAGATCGAGCGCATCGCGTCCTATCTCCTGACCGAAAAGGGACTGCACACCTTCGTCAAGTGCAACCCAACCATCCTCGGCTACAAGACCGCCCGCACCATTCTCGACTCCATGGGCTATGACTACATCGTCTTCGACGAGCACCACTTCAATGAGGATCTGCAGTGGGCCGACGCCGTGCCGATGTTCGAGCGCCTGCAGGCGCTGGCAGACTCCAGGGGCCTGGAATTCGGCCTCAAGCTCTCCAACACCTTCCCCGTCGACACCACCCGGAACGAGCTGCCCGGTACCGAAATGTACATGTCCGGCCGCAGCCTCTTCCCGCTGACCATTGAGATGTGCAGCCGTATCAGCCGTCAGTTTAACGGCAAAATGCGCATTTCCTTCGCGGGCGGCGCGGAATTCTTCAACTGCGACAAGCTGTTCGCCGCAGGCATCTGGCCCATCACCGTTGCCACCACCATTCTCAAACCCGGCGGATACAACCGTCTGGCCCAGATGGTCGAAAAGACGGAAAAGCTGCCGTATCACGCGTTCAATGGCACGGATTCCGCCGCGATCAGCGATATGTCCGCCGCCAGCCACAGCGACTTCCATCACCTCAAGCCCATCAAGCCCCTGCCTGCCCGCAAGAGTGAGGACAAGGTGCCCCTCATCGACTGCTTCACCGCACCCTGCAAGGGCGGCTGCCCCATCCATCAGGACATTCCGGAGTACATGGAGCTTGTCCGCCGCGGACTGTACGGCCCGGCGCTGAAGCTTATCACGGAAAAGAACCCGCTGCCGTTCCTGACCGGCACGATCTGCGCGCACCGCTGCCAGAACAAGTGCTCGCGCAACTTCTATGACGAATCCGTCCACATCCGCGACACCAAGCTCGTCGCAGCGGAGCACGGCTACGGCGCGCTCATGGCATCCATGAAGCCGACCGCGAAGCTGCCCGGCAAGAAGGCCGCGATCATCGGCGGCGGCCCGACCGGCATTGCAGCCGCCTACTTCCTCGCCCGCGGCGGCGTGGAAACCACGATCTTCGAGCGCGAAGCGAAGCTCGGCGGCGTGCCGCGCTATGTCATTCCCGCGTTCCGCATCTCCGACGAAGCACTCGACAAGGACGTTGCGCTCATGGAGCGCCTTGGCGTCGAAGTCAAGTGCGGCGCACCGGCTCCGAGCGTGGAAGAACTCAAGAAGCTGGGCTACACCCACATCCTGATGGCCACCGGCGCATGGCAGGCGGGCGAACTCGGCATCCCCGGCAATGTCAAGGGCGTCATCGGCTGGATGAAGGAAATGAAGCAGCAGGTCAAGCCGTGCCTTGAGGGCCATGTGGTCGTCGTCGGCGCAGGCAACACCGCCATGGACGCAGCCCGCGTCGCCAAGCGCATGGGCGCGGCCTCCTCCACCATCGTCTACCGCCGCACGAAGAAGGAAATGCCTGCCGATGAGCATGAGCTGAAGCTTGCCATTGACGAGGGCGTGAAGCTGGTCGAGCTGGCGGCTCCCGTCGAGCAGAAGGACGGCAAGCTGGTCTGCAATCAGATGAAGCTCGGCGAGCCCGATGCATCCGGCCGCCGCAGCCCCGTCGCCACCGGCGAAACGTTTGAAATCCCGTGCGATCTGGTCATCTCTGCCATCGGCGAGAAGGTCGACGCGAAGCTCATGGCCGAAAACGGCATCGAAATGGGCCGCAAGGGCCCGGCCTTCCAGACCAACGTGGAAAACGTCTGGTCGGCAGGCGATGCGCACAGAGGCCCCGCTACCGTTGTCGAGGGCATTGCGGACGCCGCTGCGTTTGCGGAGGCCGTCATCGGCAAGGCGCACACGTATGAAATTCCCGAGCAGGCTTATCCTGCCAAGGCTGATGCGATTGCCAAGAAGGGCATCCTGAAGATGGCCTCCTGCGCCTGCTGTGAGGGCGGACGCTGCCTCGACTGCAACACCGTCTGCGAAAACTGCGTCGATTCCTGCCCGAACCGCGCGAACGTCGTGGTCAAGCTGGCCGATGGCCGCCATGAGATCGTCCACGTCGACAAGATGTGCAACGAGTGCGGCAACTGCACGCAGTTCTGCCCGTACGCCTCCGAGCCCTGCCATG
>OHSQ01000122.1_pt1 | contig 35283 bp, 21 predicted proteins | sample 1578661 | NCBI WGS metagenome assembly OHSQ01 (sample SAMEA3879534, study PRJEB24766) | human gut metagenome | biome: human-associated habitat; feature: feces | place: USA | collected 1985/1987 | reverse complement strand
CGTCCGTTGTCGTTACAATCACGACGTCGCAATATTTGACGGAATAACCTTTGACAGGGACGGACGCACAGATCGTGCGTCCCTACTGGGCACGTAACGCTGTGACACCACTGTGCGTCCGTTGTTGACAAAGCAAGTCGTATAGCGATGACACGTGTAACCCGCTGTAGGGGCGGACCTGCGTGTCCGCCCACAAGACACATTGCGTTCCGACGAGAACGGGCGGACACATAGGTCCGCCCCTACACAGGGTTGCACATTGAGGGTTTTATCGCTTGTCACCTCGTGTAGATTTACTATCTTTGCTCCGACTAAAAAGGTTATATAAGAATCACACAAAAGCATCTACACATATGCAGATAGTAGACATCAAAGGGCGCGAGGTACTAGACTCGCGCGGTAATCCAACAGTGGAGGTAGAGGTCATCCTAGATAGCGGAGCTATGGGGCGTGCCGCTGTGCCCAGTGGAGCCTCTACAGGGGAACATGAAGCACTCGAACTACGTGACGGCGACAAGAGCCGTTACCTCGGTAAGGGCGTCCGCAAGGCGGTCGAAAACGTTAACGAGATCATCGCTCCAGCGCTCTTCGGTATGAGTGCTCTCGAGCAGCGTGAGATAGACCAGAAGATGATAGACCTAGACGGTACGGAGACCAAGAGTGTACTCGGCGCCAATGCTATCCTAGGTGTCTCACTAGCTGTCGCTAAGGCGGCTGCTGACGAGCTAGCCATACCACTCTACCGCTACATCGGCGGTGTCAACGCACACACACTACCCGTGCCGATGATGAACATCATCAACGGGGGCGCACATAGCGATGCTCCCATCGCCTTTCAGGAGTTTATGATCCGTCCCATCGGTGCCAAGAGCTTTAGCGAGGCACTCCGTATGGGTGCCGAGACATTTCACGCACTCAAGAAGGTGCTCCACGATCGTGGACTCAGCACTGCCGTAGGTGACGAGGGTGGCTTCGCTCCTAAGCTCGACGGGGTAGAGGATGCGCTCAACAGTATCATCGAGGCGATCCATCAGGCTGGTTACAAGCCCGGTAGCGACATAACCATCGCTCTAGACTGCGCTGCTAGCGAGTTCTACCACGAGGGTGTCTACAACTACGCCAAGTTTGAGGGTGAGAAGGGTCAGCAGCGCACTCCAGCCGAGCAGGTGGCCTACCTAGAGACACTTGTCAGCAAGTACCCCATCGATAGCATCGAGGATGGTATGGACGAAAACGACTGGGAGGGGTGGCATCTGCTCACCGAGAAGCTAGGCGACCGCCTGCAGCTCGTCGGTGACGACCTCTTTGTGACCAATGTAGAGTACCTCAGCCGTGGCATCAAGGAGCACGCTGCAAACTCGATCCTGATCAAGGTCAACCAGATCGGTACGCTCACAGAGACGCTCGACGCGATCGACATGGCGCATCGTCACGGCTTCACAGCGGTCGTATCGCACCGCTCAGGTGAGACCGAGGACACGACCATCGCTGACATAGCTGTAGCGACCAATGCGGGACAGATCAAGACTGGCTCGCTGAGCCGCACCGACCGCATCGCCAAGTACAATCAGCTACTGCGTATCGAGGAGGAGCTCGACGCACGTGCTACATACGGATATCGTCGTCTGCGCTAAGATAGTCACAGATCGACACTGATCGGTCACGACAGACGAGGCTCTTCGTTAGCCCAAAACGGAAATAGCCACGTGGAAAACGTCAAATCCCCACGTGGCTATTGTTCTACAACGGACGCACAGATCGTGCGTCCCTACAGAAGTCGTATCTGTACGTCCGTGGTGTCACAGCATTACGCGTAAAGTTCGTTACGTGTCCAGTAGGGACGCACGAAAGTGTCTAGTGGGAGGGCGTCCGTCCCTGTCAAAGGCTACAGCATCCATTACGTGCGTCCCCACAACCGTCATACGTCGGCTGGTTCTACAACGGACGCACAGATCGTGCGTCCCTACAGAAAGCCGTCTGGGTGCGTCCCTACAGAAGCCGTCCAGGTGCGTCCCCACGTCGCCCTGCTGTTGGTTGTTGGCTGGAGAAAATTCAACGCTGGCTCGTTACAATAATTTAGAGTTGATCATATATCAACGCAGCGCGATGTCGGAGAAAAGTGATTTCCACGTGGAAATTTGAGAATCCCCACGTGGATATTTTTTATTCTCCACGTGGGGGCGAAATGATTCCTCCGAAGTTTCATTTCATTCCTCCGAAGTTTTATTTCGTCTCCACGTGGGAAATGTTTTTTCTCCACGTGGATATTTGCCAATTCCCACGTGGAGATCAGATTTTTCGAGTGGCTTATCCCCCCAGAAAAAAAGAGTACCTACTATTAGGTACTCTCTGGCGCGGGTTGCTCGGTCAGCTTTTGCTATCTTTGTGGCGCATGAAATTGTCGGAGTTACATAATGGCGACCGAGCTCGTATCCTATCGGTCGGTGGGCATGGAGCCTTTCGCAAGCGTATCCTAGAGATGGGCTTCGTGCAGGGGCAGGTTGTGGAGGTGATCCAAGCGGCCCCACTACGGGATCCTATCTACTATCGACTGATGGACTACAACGTCTCGCTGCGTCGCAAAGAGGCGGGACTGATCACGGTAGAGCTCATCGACCCGGGCTCCTCTGCAGAAGAGCTACCACCGCTGGTGCATACATTTGTCTCTGACAAGCGTGACGGCTCACTGACAGCTACTACTGTATCGGACGACGATGCGACGATCTCCCGATCGATACGGGTAGCGCTCATAGGCAATCCGAATAGTGGCAAGACGACCCTCTTCAACCATGCTAGTGGAGCGCACGAGCGTGTCGGCAACTATAGTGGTGTGACTGTCGAGGCAAAGGAGGCTCACTTCGACCATCAAGGCATACGCTACGAATTGATCGACCTCCCAGGTACCTATTCGCTATCGCCCTATTCGCCAGAGGAGCTTTACATCCGTGACTACCTGACCAATGAGGAGACGCGTCCTGATGTGGTCATCGATGTACTCGATGCGACCAATCTAGAGCGACAGCTTTACCTCGCTGTGCAGGTACGCGAGATGGGTATCCCGATGGTTGTCGCGCTCAACATGTGGGATGAGTTCGAGCAGAAGAAGAATCAACTCGATGTGCAGCAGCTCTCCCACCTCCTCGGTACGCCAATGGTACCGACCATCTGCCGCAAGGGTGTCGGTATCTCAGAGCTCTTTGACAAGGTGCGTCAGCTCATCGATGAGGATCTCTATGCCGATCGTCGCTTCCTGCAGATACACTACGGGACAGACCTCGAGCAGAGCATCGCAACCCTGCAGAAGAAGCTCATCGAGCATGCCACCTTCCCCGACCACCTATCGCCTCGCTACTTAGCGGTCAAGCTCCTCGAGGGTGATCCGCACACGCAGGGCTTTATCAAGCAGCAACCGAAGGGCGACTTCCTCCTCACCGCCACAGCCTACGAGGAGAACAGACTGCGTAAGAATCACTCCAACGAGGAGGATCTAGAGAACTACATCATCAACCAGCGGTACGGCTTCATCGCAGGTGCGCTCAGAGAGACCTACCGCCCGAACAAGCGTCGCATACGCACCTTAACGGATCGTATAGACAACCTCCTCATACACCCCGTCTGGGGCTATCCGATCTTCCTCGCCTTCCTCTTTATTATGTTTGAGGCGACCTTTGCTCTGGGAGCCTTCCCGATGGACTGGATCGAGCAGGGCGTGGACGCTCTCGGTGCCTGGGTCTACGATATGATGGCTCCGGGACCTCTGCGAGACCTATTGGTGACGGGCGTCATAGGCGGCGTGGGCGGTGTCCTCGTCTTCCTACCAAACATCCTCATCCTCTACCTCTTCATATCCATCATGGAGGACACGGGCTATATGGCTCGAGCCACCTTCCTTATGGATAAACTGATGCACCGTATGGGCCTGCACGGCAAGTCCTTCATACCGCTGATCATGGGCTTCGGGTGCAATGTGCCAGCGGTGATGGCGTCTCGTACGATCGAGAGCCGGCAGAGTCGCATCATCACGGTACTGGTCACCTCGCTCATGAGTTGTAGTGCTAGACTGCCGGTCTACATACTCATCGCGGGTACCTTCTTCCCACAGCATGCGGGGCTGGTACTCTTTGGGCTGTATGCTCTGGGGGTGCTGCTGGCGTTCCTGATGGCAAAGCTCTTCCGTCGAGTGCTCTTCAAGTCGGAGGACCTCCCCTTCGTCATGGAGCTACCGCCTTACCGTATCCCGATGGCACGAGCCGTGGGGATACATATGTGGGACAAAGCGCGCGAGTACCTCCACAAGATGGGGTCGGTCATCCTCGTTGCCTCGGTCATCATCTGGGCGCTGGGTTACTATCCACGTGAGGAGGTGATGGCTCGTGCCGACTCCGCCATAGCTCAGGTAGAGCAGCAGAGCACCCTCTCGGAGCGTGAGCGCAGCGAGCAGATCGCTGAGATAGAGCGTCAGGCGCATATGGAGCAGCAAGAGGGCTCTTACTTAGGACGCATCGGACAGACGGTGCAGCCAGTCCTAGCTCCGCTCGGCTTCGACTGGAAGCTCAGCGTGGCACTTGTGGCTGGCCTACCAGCCAAAGAGGTGGTCGTCAGCTCCCTCAGCGTCATCTACACGGGCAATGAGACGGTGGACGAGGAGAGCGATGACTTTGCCGTGGGTAGCTCGGCACTCTCCCGACAGATGCGACAGGAGAAAGACCCCGTCACGGGAGAACCACTCTACACGCCTCTGATAGCAATCTGCTTCCTCATCTTCGTCCTCATCTATATGCCTTGTGTCGCTACTGTGGTGGCGGTCTCTAAGGAGCTCAACAGTGCTTGGTGGGGACTCTTTGTGGTTGTCTACACCTGCGTGCTGGCCTGGATCGTCGCTTACCTAGCACGACTGATAGGGCTACTCATTATATAATATAGGTGTCGCTATGGATCTGCAAACAATTGCCGTACTGCTCATACTACTCGCTGCACTGCTCTACATCATTCGTAGTGTGTGGCGCCTGATCCGCCGACCGCGAGGAGCCTCAGGCTGTGCCGGTTGCTCTGCCTGCCACCATCACAAGCCGATAGCGAAGCCAAAAGGAAAGTCGCAAGAGAAGTCACAACCCTAACGAATAGCGCTACGGATAGTTCTTCCGACCCTACACACCGGCTCTAACCTCTAATCTCTATTTCCCAAGAAATATCGATTACGTCAAAAGAAATACCGATTATGTCAAAAGAAATATCGATTATGTCAAGTGGGGTGTTTGATGTGATGATTATTCTTCTTATCTCTGTCGTGTGATAAATGCTGAGATGGAATGTGTCTATAACATAGACTAGATTCCTACTTAGTAATCTATTGCCCCCCCCCTCCCTCTCCGCATGTGATATATTGGATCGCAGGTTTTCTTGTAGAGATACGTCTACTAGGAAAGTGGTTCTCCATATATGAGTGTGGTGGTAGCTGGCATCCTCCCAGAGAGGAGCCTCTACGTGTACCTCTGGGTATAGAGTAGGAGTAGTTGAATAAAACTAAGACAGAGCTATGTGGCTGGCAATGTCTGGATTCCCAACCTTTGTGAAGTGTGAGGAGTCTAAGACTAAAGTCGTACAAACTGAGATATCTTTAAAGAACACAATAGTTTATATTCACCAAAACAATAACTACTATGAACAAGACAGTAAGAACACTGCTAGGCCTTCTAGCCGTTGGCCTAGTCGCTCTGACCTCCTGCAAGCAGGATCGTACAGAGCCGCTGAAGAATGAGGGATCGACCTACGTCAGCGTAGCGATCAATCTACAGTCTAGCCTGCGTGCTGGAGACAGCAGTGATGACAAGGAGTTTGGCTACAAGGGTACTTGGAACGGCAAGGACGCTATCGAGAAGGTAGACGTCTATGTCGTTGGCGACGGCGAGGTCTCCTATGGTCAGTTCTCGCTCAACGACTTTAAGATCGGCAAGGCTACTGATGACACCAACATCACCATCAAGCCCAATAAGGCTATCCTTACCACCCCAGGTGCTAAGAAGATCTACGCTCTCATCAACGCTCCTGAGGAGATAACCAAGACTCTTGAGAAGTCTATGCCAGCTCACTTCAACGAGGCTTATGCCAAGGCTGTTGAGGGTATGAAGACTGCTCAGGTAGCTCGTGCAAATGCCGAGAAGGAGGATGTCATTATGATGTCTAACTCTGCTGAGTGTGATGTCACGATCGAGGATGGTGTCACCAAGGAGGAGGCTATCGCAGGAACGAAGAACTGCGCAAAGGTTAACGTACAGCGTGTCGTAGCTCGTGTGATCCTAACGACAACAAAGGATACGTATGACATCAAGCTCCAAGATGGTACTGTACTAGGTACAATCAGCAACATCACCTACGCAGTAGCTCAGGGCGAGAAGACTTTCTACATTAGCCAGAAGAGGAATGAGGCAGGTAGCATCATCACTCCAGGATATAACTTCCTACCAGCTGTTGATCCTGCAGATAAGAGCAAGCTAACCAACTATCCTGAACAGGATAAGACTTACGACTATAGCGATCTACATAGTACTGTCACGACTCCTCGTCCAGCTCTTGTAGCTGCAAGTCTTTCTGATGCTCTAGAGATCGGTAAGAAGAGCCTCGAGAGCAGTGCTTTCATCTTTGAGGCTAGCCACCCATTTGGGGAAGCTGGTCAGACAGTTAAGACTTACACGGGAGGCTTCCGTCGTGGTAATACGCCTTACGTACTCGTTCGTACGAAGTTTGCGCCTAATCTAGATCTATTCTACAACGACTACCAGAAAAGGCTGTTCCAAAAGGAAGGTCATGATGGCACTTTCTACAGAGGCGAGGATGGTCTCTTCTACGTCAATATAAGTACTAAAGATAGACCGACTAAATTTGAAGAGAGAAAAGTCCCCAGCCAAAAGTACACCAAGTTTGAGGGTGGTAAGGTACTCTACCATGTCTTTGTCAACCCTGATGATGTCGCTCTGACGCTAGATGCTCCTGCATATCGCAACAACATCTACCATATCAGTGTCACAGGCTTTAAGTCTCTAGGGATCAACTGGAACCCGCTCTATCCAGAGGATCCTGATACCGAAGATCCTAAGAACCCAGATCCTAAGCCAAAGGATGATCCCAACACACCTCCTTACGTACCAGGTGACAAGGATACTCCTGAGGAGACTTACCTAGCTGTAGAGGTCAATGTCGTACCTTGGAATGTACACTCCTATGGTATAGAGCTAGGTCTCTAATCAGAAGACCCTATCTGCAAGTATGGGCGCACGAGCGTGTGCGTCCATACTTGACAGACGAGTAACCCTTTGTAGGGACGCACGATCTGTGCGTCCGTTGTATCAAAGCGAGACGAGTAACCCTTTGTAGGGACGCCCTTCTGCTAGACGCTTCCGAGCGTCCCTACAAATCGTTACACGTCCCCCCCCATTTTCCTTAGCCTTACGATCTACTCCTTTTGTAGACACTTTGGATCTTTCTCTAACCGACACTTCTGATCTCTCAATTATTGCCCTATGAAGCGACACTTTATATACTCTATAACTCTGTTATCCCTCCTGCTCTTATCACTTGTCAGCTGTGATAAGGTTGTGTACGACCGAGGTGATTGCCCCACGATACTAGTCTTCACACCCTATATGCAGACTCCCTGTATGTCTGACAGTGCTTACATAGGCAAGGCTGGCTATATGGATATTGTCATCAGTGTGCCTTCGTCAGGAGAGATCATTGCTTACAAGCATCTAGAGCCTGCCGACTTGACGGCAGCTACCGCCATAGAGATCCCCGTACCGAACGAGTGCGGTGAGACCTATCGCTACACCATCTGGGTGGGAGACACCCCACAGGAATATACCATGAGTGAACTAGATCCTGCTGCGGGTAATAAGCACCCCGACTGCCGACTAGCACTCCGCCTCACAGACCAAGATCGGCACATGGGGGTACTCCCCGAGCCTCTCTACTTCTCCACAGCTACTATAGAATGTCCTGTAGCACCAGAAGGGACGAGCATCAGAGTCCCCGTAGCGCCAAATCTAACGCGTTACAGCAACGACTTTGACATACACATCACCGAGCTACCGAGCCGGGTCATCTATCCGATCCATATAGAGATCGAGGATAACAATGCTGCTTACGACTTCTTGGGGCAGCTAACCAATCCCGCCAAGCATGTCATCTACGAGGGATCACTACCGAACGAGGGTACGACACGTAGCACGCGTCTCAGTACGCTGCGACTCGATGATCCTAAGACACGCCCTCAGCTGAACCTCGTACGGTCTGATACGGGTGCCAAAATCTTTACATACGATCTCAAGGAGCTACTGGCCAAGAAGCCAGACTACAAGCCTGCGTGTCAGTTTGAGTACGACATTGAGATACGTCTTAAGAGTCTTCCCGACAATACCCATTACGCCATCGAGATTATTGTCGATGGATGGAAGGTACACTCCTACGAGATCGTCCTCTAAGGGGTAAACAGCAAAGGTCCTCTCCACAAGGTTTTCTTCGTTCATCGCTACACTTATAACACAACAGTCATGAAGGTAAAACAGATAATACCCTGTCTACTTCTCTTCTTATGCTTGACGGCATCTTGTAGGGTAGACTGCACAGAGCTTGACACAGAGACCTATGTCTCCGTTCAGTTTGGAATACTCCAAGGCCTATCCTCCGATCGACCCGTTGCTAAAGATCATAGAGCTCCAGGCACAGATGTAGACAACAAGCTTGATGAGCTTCGTGTGATCATCTTCCCAGCTGGTGAAGATAGGTCTGTTGTCAACCATCTAGCGACAGCGCAAGAGCTTACGAATCGTAGGGCGACCTTCCTCTTTGACAAGAAGGCTCGCTATGATTTTTACTTCATCGCAAACGAGTCTGCCTCTAATCAGAAGAGTGGAGCTCTAGCTTTTTTAAGTGGAGAGCAAGTCAACCGTCAAGACCTAGAGTCTATGACAGGTGTGCAGATGGTGAACGTAGCCTCTGAAGTACAAAACAGTGGTCTCGGATCTGCTATTATGATGACGGCTCTCTATAAGAATGTCTCTGTGTCCACCTCGGTACGAGGATCAGGCACTCAGTCTGATCCTTATGTTGTAGACTTCACAGCTTTCAACAAGATACAGCGACCTAAATACACCGCGCCTGATAGGAGCAAAGCGGAGCTGATGCGCTCTCTAGCCAAGGTCGAGCTAACGCTCAAGGGGATTGTAGCCATCCGCACTAAGCCTGGATCCACAGCCACTACTCCTCAGTACGACTACTCGTGGACGCTACCTTATGGCTACAAGGACAATTCGAAACTGCAGATTGAGATCCTCAATATGCCAAAGAGCTACACCCTCTTCCCGAGCAGTAAGCTGACGGATATAGCAACTGTGGGTACCTTACCTCCTTATCAGTTTAGCTTCAAGAGCAAGCCTGATCCAAAGTATGTCATCTTACCTGACATCTCAGAGCCCTCTATCGGAGGAATCTATATGGGAGACTATGTTATCACCATTTACTTGCCTGAGTACCTTGCAGCGAAGTCTCTTGCCGAGAACGCGCAGCCTGCCATCAAAATAACCTACTACGAGGCTGGAGTTGATACTCCTAAGAGTAGGACCTACCCCTTTAAGAATGAGTCTGCATCAGCTCAAACTACCGACTATGAGACCATACTAGAGGATCTTCCCGAGCGTGCCGACTGGAATGTCTACCGCAACCGACTCTATCAGATCAACGCCAACATCTTAGGCAAAGAGCTCTAGACAAAGAGTCCTAATCTCTCGTTAGATCACGTAAACCCTTCATTTACTTCTCAGCTATGAAAACAATAATACCTCATACTATCGGCACTCTTAGAGGTCGTAGCCTGCTCTTTATGGGGCTCTTCTTCCTTTGGAGTGTGACTTCCATATACGCACAGTTGGCCTCGGACTTTGACGTTAAGGTGACTCCGACTCCGTCTACCTGCTTGCAAAATGGTCAGGTCAAGATAACGGTAACCAAAAAAACTGGTACGGCTACTTATGCCTACACAGCTAACTATAATCTCCTTAACTCTAAGGGCAATTCGGTTACGTCTACTCTAGGCTATGTTACAGACAATGTTATCTCCAACCTCTATCCAGGTACCTATACGGCTCTCGTACGAATTGAGGTTCAGGAGACAGGTGACAAGATAGATTTGCCAGCCAAAACGGTGACTGTCACCTCCACTTACAAGAATCCAACCGTAAAGGTTCGTGAGGTGCGTAAGTCGCTCAACAACTATCGCCCCAATGGAAGTAGTGCGCCCGTCCCTACTGGTATCCTCTCCGTCACGGTGCTGGATGGCAATGGCCCCTATACGCTCACGATCGAAAGTGCTCCGACAGCTTATAAGGGAAAAAAGGAGTTCTCCTTGGAGAAAGGTAAGGAGCTCTTTCTCTATGAGGTACCCGCAGGCCAGTATCGTCTCAAGGTTACTGACGCTTGTGGAGACGCTCCTGTTCAGACGATTGAGATGACGAATGTCCGTAGAGACATCCTAAACGCCAACATAAGTTCTTCTAATATGCCATTTAGGGGATATTTGAAGATGACATCCGATATGCGTCTGAAACAGTGCGGTTGGTTGAGACTTGACTATTACAGAACAGAATCTAGTATGGTTGAGCCTGACTTGAAGCCTTATTTGGACGATATCGACACCTTGGCACGCTACTATGAATATGCTTGGCAGACTAAGTCTGATTGGGACGCTAATAAGCCGAGAGTGTATCACGAGTTCTTTAAGACAGCTCCCTTTGGTTCAACCAACTACGGCTCTGACAAAGGTGGTATTTACTATAAGCTTCCCGATGGAGTAACCTATAAGATGATGGGACAACAATCTAGGTTATACCATCCTCTAGCATTCATTCGTGTTAAGGGTTCTTCAGAGGAGCTGCCTAGTGGTTATTCTGCAACTAATTATAGATGGTATGAGGTTGACGTTGATTACGAAAGAGTTTCGGGTGCTTGTGATCCTACCTATATGCTTAAGGTAAGACCTCGTTCGGATCATGATAGACTCTCATGTCTCCCCATCACCGTTCGTGTAGTCTCTAAGACAAATCCTAATGATAAGCAAGAGCTTACGTTGACCGAGGATACTTATTCCTATACCAATTTCCCTAACCCTCTGAAGCTCAACCAGAGCTACACCCTGACTACTATCGCTGGCAATGGACAGACCGAAACTGAGACCTTAGAAGCCATAACATGGAAGTATGATCTTTACAACGGTAATTTTAGTGACGATCATTGTATGGGTATAAGAAAGTATGTACCCTGGATAAGGAGATTGCCCTCTAGTACGTCGTTTGCTGGATATAAAATACGATTCGTGTCAGCGCCAGCAGAATTTACTCCAGAAGAAGGAGCCTTAGCCGTCGGGGAGGAGTACACAATACCTGAAAATATGAAGGGTACTAATGTTTATCCATTCTCACCCAAAGCGAAGATAAATAGTGGTATCTATTACTATATACCTGTAGGTGAATATCTTTTTGAGCTTACGGATCCTTGTGGTGCTAAGCATAATCTTAAATTGACTATAAAAAATAAAGTACCACGCTATGCTGGAGATATAAGTCGCTTAAAACCTCGCACTGCCAAAGAGGAGTGCGGTCGTGTACGCATTTATCCATTTGCTGGAGGATCGGAGGGCATACTTACTCGCGATGGAGTTTCTACGCAACCTTACTTTAGGATAACAAAGCTCCCAAAAGGCGTTTCAAATAGTGATATTAGATCCAACATTTCAGATGATTATTCTGAGTGGTATAACTACAAGATATTTACCTCTTCCTACAAAGAAATAGCTGATCCAAAGTCAATCTATATAGACTTCCCTACTACGGATGGAAGTGTAGAGCTTACATTGTACTATGGAAGAGGTTCTTATGACTCAGCGCCCTGTCTACCAACGACACAGCTGTCGCTAGAAAATCCTCCTCTGACGTATGATCGAGACTCTTATATCGGTTATAGCTGTCCGTCTGGCACTTCAGGCTTGTTGCATATTGTCCCAGTAAATTGCGTAGGAGATGCGACCATCGAGATCTACGATACTCAGACCAAAGAGCTGAAGTATCGCTATACTAAGGTGGATAAGACTGCGGGAATCTCCCAAGAGCTCACGGGTACTGCCGAGAATCCAGTCCCATCTAATTATCTCGTTAAGATTAAAGATGAGCTGTGTGAGAACACCTCAGAAGAGGTTATTGCCGTATACTCTCTAGCATCGCCATCAGCCATACGCTCTAAAGAGCAGCAGCGTAAGTTCTGCGTTGGTGAGCCGATAGAGCTAGAGGTCATCAACCTAGGTGATAAGATTTACACGTGGACCTTACCTAATGGTGAGAAGAGGTCTGGTCGTAAGCTCGTTATAGATCAGGCTGAACTAAAGCATTCTGGTAAGTATACAGTCACGGTATCAACGATCAAGTGTGATGGTCTTGATACTAAAATAGACATTCCCACCGAGATCTCTGTCTCTCCTCGCGAGTTGTGGTGGAGAGAGGATGCTGAGGATCAGAACTGGAACAATCTTAACAACTGGTCTCAAGCTGATGGTAAGCTTATTAAGGCCGTGCCAGCTCCCTGTACTGTCGTTCATATTCCAGCAAAAGTAGCCAATGGCTATCCTGATCTATCGGCGCAGAGCACGAATAGGGATATCTTTGGTGATCCAGTATGTAGTGATATCTACTTCCACTATGGATCACAGCTGGGTACTCCTCAGCAACTTACCTATGAGCGAGCTTTCGTCGACTACAACTTTGGTAAGATGAGTGATGGAGGTGCTGTCGAAGCCTATAAGCAACCTGGTCATCAGACTGCCGATAGCAAGCTCCTAGATCGTGATCGCTGGTATATGGTAGCTACCCCGCTAAATAATATGGTCTCTGGAGACTTCTCTCTAGCAGGTTACCCGAAGACCTATCAGCGTTACTTAGTTGCATCACAGAGTCCTAATAGTATCACGGATGTGACCTTCACACGACCCTTTGATACTATGGTTCAGACCTTTGCTCCTCCCAAGTATTACCATGCGTTGGCCCTCAAGGTGGCTGGCTGGGAGACTGGACGTAAGGGCTATGATGATCATAAGTATCTAAACCAGATCGAGGGTATCATACGTATCCCCTTCTTCGCAGACGCTAGTCGTAAAGCAGCTTATCCACTCCATAGCTACGATGAGGCTGCGGGAGTTAGCACCTTCCGATATTACAATGAGGAGACGCTGGCTCCACTAGCCTATACAGAGACGGCAAATCGTGGCAAGGGCATCTATCCCTACCGCTTCGTATATGAGCGCTACAACGCGACGAAGCCTACATCTAGCCAGATCGCCACAATTAATGATGGTGGAGCTACGCTACAGGGGTATGCGTTGTCAGTCAGTGGCGTTGCTGCTGGATCCTACTTTATGGTAGGTAATCCCTTTATGACGCCAATAGACTTTGATAAGCTTTTGGAGTTCAATAAGGATGTCTTCTATCCTTACTACTACGTATTTGAGGATAATCAGTGGCGGGTCTATAGCGTTGAGACTCCTAGCGTCTCGACACGCGGTAAGGCGATAGCACCACTGCAGGCTGTCCTACTGCGCAGTAAGTCTGGTAGCCCGTCAGAGCTACGCTTCCCCACTTCAGGAGCCAAGTCCGTACTACTTGCTTCGTGGAGTCTAGGTGAAGATCTAGTCTCAGTGCAGGATGCAGCGACGCCGTACAAGAGTACTACGCTGCCTATACACCTTCAGATGGGACATGGTGGCGATGCGCCCCTAGCCTCAGCCTATGTCATGTGGGACGAAGAGGGTGACAATATCCCAGCACTAGGCAATAATGAGTATAGTGAGTCTCCTCTTGTATACGTTGTCGACACAGACTGCGGTGAGGGTGAGATGGTCCTCTATCCTAAGAGAGAGACAGGACGACTTGATGTCGGTGTCCGCGCTAGTTACGCATCTGAGATGGTGCTAGACTTCAGTGATATGGACAAGAGCCTCTACGAGTATATGACACTAACGGATCGCAAGAGTGGTCGCGAGCAAGACCTCTTGCGTAATCCTGAGTATCGCTTCGTGCATGAGCTAGGCGTAGCCGATCCACGCTTCACACTGCAGCTCAAGCGCTATGGCGTCCCCACGGCTGTAGAGGAGCCTGCTGATGCCTTTGTCACGCCAGAGATCTCTATCCATACGGTCGAGGAGAGCTGTATAGTTCAGGCTAATCAGCCTATTGCGCTCATCGAGGTGTACGATCTCTCTGGGCAGCAAGTCTACCGCTATGCCTCGGAGAGCAATGCGCAGACGCTCGAGCATGCGATCTCACTACGTGAGTTGCCACGCTCTATGGTGGTTAAGGTCTATCTAGAGAATGGATTTATGGATATCCGTAAAGTCCAGTTCTAGGCAACTGCAACCTCAATAGGTGCAAGCCTCAAACGAGATCACTACAGTCCGATAGAAGTTAGATAAGGATGTAGTGAGGGAGTTCAGTCGCTAAGTGAAGTGGCTGAGCTCCTTGATTTTTGTACTCCGCAACGGACGCGCTTGACGAGTTACGATCTGCTTTCTAAGTTCATATGCAAGTAAAAAGCGAAGTTTTTTCTCGTTTCGGAAACTCGGTCGACTTCTTTTCCGGTGAACCGCTCAGCGGGGTGGGGGATTCCACCGTAGGGGCGGATCTATGTGTCCGCCCGTCCTCATCGGAGCGCAGTCTATTCTGCGGGCGGACACGCAGGTCCGCCCCTACACAAACCACATCAACACGACAAGTTCAGCCATCAGACGCTGTAACACCAGTATCTGTAGGGACGCACGATCTGTGCGTCCGTTGTCGAACCAGCAAGACGTCGTTTATTGTATCAACGCATTACCGCACCGTGGTTTTAATGGGGACGGACGCCCTCCCACTAGACACTTTCGTGCGTCCCTACTGGGCACGTGACGAACTTTACACGTGACGCTGTGACACCACGGACGCGCGTAATAAAACAGAGATACCTCATCACATCACGTGACGAGTAACCCTTTGTATCACAGCGTGACGATTAGTGTAGGGACGCACGATCTGTGCGTCCGTTGTAGAACGACAAAACAAGTATTGATATCGTCTCCTTTAACGGGGACGGACGCCCTCCCACTAGACACTTTCGTGCGTCCCTACAGGGTATCGTCACGGCTAGTGTCTAGTGGGAGGGCGTCCGTTGTGCCCGTTAGCTGTTGGCTTTTGGCCGTTAACTCTTGGTTGGTGTTACTGTGTCCCTACAGATCGTTACACGTCATAACTCGTGAGCCTTGTGGAGTATAGCTGGTATGGGATTATAGTCGTAACTTTGACCTTACGATGTAATCAGACAGCCTAGCAGGTCAACGACTAGGCTGCTCTCTAGTAGCATAAGCAGTGACAAAGCAACAAAGAAAGATAAGTTTGCGCAGTAGCTCTCCTGCGCTGACGATCGTGCTCCTCTTTGGCGTGATCAGTATGCTGGGTGATCTCGTGCATGAGTCCGCTCGCAGTGTCAACGGGCAGTACCTCAGCTTGGTGGGTCTCTCAGCGACACAGGTGGGGCTAGTCTTCGGACTGGGCGAGTTCCTAGGCTATGCGTTGCGCCTGCTCTCAGGTGCTTGGCTGGACAAGAGCAAGCGCTACTGGCTCTTTCTCTTCATAGGTTATGGTGTGCATCTGGTGATTCCGCTGATGGGCTTGACCACCTCGTGGGGGTGGCTCTACACCTTTATCCTCCTCGAGCGAATAGGCAAAGCTTTGCGCAGCCCCGCTAAAGACACGATTCTCTCAGCCGTCGCAGAGAATCAGATCGGTCTGGGGTACGCTTTCGGCATTCAGGAGGCACTGGATCAGCTGGGTGCATTCCTAGGGCCTTTGATCTTTACGGCACTCTTCTATTTCGTCGGGAGCAGTGGCATAGAGGTTTTTCAGCTAGGCTATAAGCTGCTGGTCATCCCCTTTATCATCTTGATGGTGGTCCTCGCTTTAGTGCATCGCAAGTTCGTACGAGAGGAGCTCACCCCACGGGTGGATACCTCCCAAAAGCCTCCTCGCCTACAACCGATCTTCTGGATCTACTCGGCATTTACCTTTTTCGTTGCCTTCGGACTGATCAACTTCAGCCTGATAGGCTATCATCTTAAGACGCAGGAGATAGTCTCTGATGGGATGGTGCCGATCCTCTACGCTGTCGCCATGGCGGTGGATGCTCTCGTCGCGATCTTCATCGGGAAGGGTTACGATCATCTGAAGCGCAAGCTGGGGCACAAGACGGGTGGCGTGCTGATCCTGCTCATCGTCCCTATCTTGACGGCCTTTGTGCCACTGCTGACCTTGTCTCACTCGGTGAGCATGCTCTGGATCGGCATGGTGCTGATGGGTGTCGTGCTGGGAGCGCACGAGACGGTCATGAGATCTGCTATTGCCGACATCACACCATTCAGTAAGCGTGGCATAGGGTTCGGCATCTTTAACACGATCTATGGTCTGTCGCTACTCTTCGGCTCCTTTCTTATGGGGTGGCTCTACGACTTGGAGCAGCAACCGATCATCATCGCTATGACGATCCTCTCTGAGGGCGCAGCGATCGCTCTATACGCCGTTCTCTACAAGCGTATCCAGAGGGAGCGGCTCAGCAACTAGTCTTTTCGTACCTTTGCGCTTACTATGACTGAGAGAGTAGAGCAAGAGAGCAAGCGGGTCTATATCGAGACCTATGGCTGTCAGATGAATGTGGCTGACAGCGAGATCATAGCTGCGCAGATGCAATTGGCGGGCTATCAGCTCACCGACCAGATCGATGAGGCGGACGCCGTACTCATTAATACCTGCTCGGTGCGTGACAATGCGGAGCAGCGTATCATACATCGTCTGGACAATCTCAACGGGCAGCGTAGACGCTCGGGGCATCCGCAGATCGTCGGTGTGCTGGGCTGTATGGCGGAGCGTGTGCAGGAGACGCTCATACAGGACCATGGCGTGGATCTGGTAGCTGGTCCTGACGCTTATACCGATCTGCCGCACCTGATCGCTGCCGCTGAGGCTGGCGAGCCAGCTATTAGCATCGAGCTGTCGAAGAGTGAGACCTACAGCGATGTGATCCCGGTGCGACTCCCCGGCTTGCATATTAGTGGCTTTGTCTCGATCATGCGTGGGTGTGACAACTTCTGCACCTACTGCATCGTCCCCTACACACGAGGTCGCGAGCGCAGCCGTGACCCCGAGAGTATCGTGCGTGAGGTGCAGCGTATGGCGCAGGAGGGTTATCGTGAGGTGACCCTCTTAGGGCAAAATGTCAACTCCTACCTGTGGCAGTCAGAGACGGGCGTGAGCTACACGTTCGCAGATCTACTGCACAAGGTTGCTGAGGCGGTGCCGACGATGCGCATTCGCTTTACCTCGCCTCACCCCAAGGATATGAAAGATGAGACGCTTGAAGTGATGAGCCTCTATCCCAACATCTGTCGCCATATCCACTTCCCGCTGCAGAGCGGTAGCAATCGTATCCTAGAGCGTATGCACCGTCGCTATACGCGTGAGTGGTACCTAGAGCGTGTGGAGCGTATCCGTGACTATATGCCCGACTGCGGGCTGAGCACCGATGTCTTCTGTGGCTTCTCGGGCGAGACGGAGGAGGACTTTCAGGAGACGCTCGAGGTGATGAGGCTGGCACGGTTGGATAGCGCCTTTATGTTTAAGTACTCCGAGCGTCCTGGCACCTACGCCTCGCGTCATCTCGTTGATGATGTCCCTGAGGAGGTCAAGGTAGAGCGACTCAATCGTATGATCGCCTTGCAAAACGAGCTGAGCCTCGAGAGCAATGAGCGTGACGTGGGCAAGAGCTTTGAAGTACTCATCGAGGGATACAGCAAGCGCTCGCGCGATGACTTCTTCGGTCGTACCCAGCAAAACAAAGTGATCGTCTTCCCCAAGGGAGATAATCAGATCGGCAAGCTAGTGACCGTACGTGTAGAGCGCGTCACCTCAGCAACGATGATCGGTAGCGAGGTCGAGGCGTAGATAGTCGCCTATTATATCGTCTGAGCTTACTACAATCCACAAGTCAATACCTAGAAGTAGGTACTATTCGAGAAATTGTATTACCTTTGCGGTACCAAAGCGTAAGAGAAGTCCTTTGTGGCATCTCAAAGCAATGGTAACATCACAGATAATCTTAATACTCAACTTAAAACCAATAGAATTATGGCACACGTAATCACTGACAGCTGTGTAGCTTGTGGCACTTGCATCGACGAGTGTCCCGTAGGCGCAATCTCTGAGGGCGATATCTACTCTATCGATGCTGATACTTGCATCGATTGCGGCGCATGCGCTGCTGCTTGCCCTTCAGGCGCTATCGAGGGCTAAGACAGAGACGGAGATGCGAGCCTTAGGACTCCGCTCCCTCTACTTGTGATCGCCACACACGGTCGCTACACGCTTTAACTAGACAGCAAGCCGTCCCCCATCTGAGTGTTGATGCACTTGGGTGGGGGCGTTTTCGTTAGTGCACTCTATCGGTAATCACCGCTCTCTATATACTTTCCAAATGGAGACTGTTGCATAAAGGCGAATCGCTGTGTTGCTTTCAGGATTCGTCCTCGGTCACATACGGAGGTATGCTCCCTTCAGACCTCACCCTCAGCGCCTTGCGCTTCATCCTTTCTGCAAAGTCAAGACAATCTTGCGAGCAAGATTGTGAGACTATTGACTTTTGCAATAGTCTCAAATGAGATGCTTGAAGGGAGCTATGAGATGTTGTCGCATATTAGTATCTTTGCATAAGATAAGAGGAGTGGGCATCTGACGGGAGTCAGCTATATAAGTCAGCGACTGCCTATGCGGAGGAGCCACTCTTCACCTAGATACACACGACATCATGAACGCTAGTGACTATCCTATACTCTCGCAGATCGATACCCCTCATCAGTTACGCCAGCTCCCTCTCTCTCAGCTCTCAGAGCTGTGCCGTGAGTTGCGTCGCTATGAGCTAGAGGTGCTCTCACATGTGCCAGGTCACCTGGGCTCTAGTCTAGGTGCGGTAGAGCTCACAGTAGCTCTACACTACGTCTGTCGCACGCCTTACGATCGCATCGTATGGGATGTGGGGCATCAAGCTTATGGGCATAAGATCTTGACTGGGCGTCGGGATCGCTTTGAGACGCTACGACAGTGGGGCGGGCTCTCGGGCTTCCCGCTACCGAGTGAGAGTGACTACGACACCTTCCCTGCGGGCCACGCCTCGAACTCTATCTCCGCAGCGCTGGGTATGGCGATCGCTGCCAAGCTCAAGCAGGAGGAGCGTCACGTCGTGGCTGTCATCGGCGATGGATCGATGACGGGCGGACTAGCCTTCGAGGGGCTAAACAATGCGAGCTCTTATCCCAATGATCTGCTCGTGGTGGTCAATGACAACAATATGTCGATCGATGCTAATGTGGGCGGACTCAACAAGTATCTTGTCGACCTCAACACCAGCCACGCCTACAACACGATCCGCTACGACCTCTACCGAGGCTTGCGACAGATGAATCTGATGAACGATCGTCGCAAGAAAAATATCCAGCGGATCAACAATAGTGTCAAGTCGCTCTTGACACAAAACCACTCCTCCTTTTTTGACGGCCTAGGGATCCGCTACTTCGGACCCGTCGATGGGCATGACGTAGAGCATCTCGTGGAGACGCTACGACGTATCCTTCCGATGCGAGGCCCCAAGATCCTACACCTCCGGACGGTCAAGGGCAAAGGCTACAAGCCAGCTGAGGAAAATGCGACCGTATGGCACGCCCCGGGGTGCTTTGACGTGAAGACGGGAGAGCGCCTGAAGAGCGAGCGAGGCGCGCACCCACCGAAGTTTCAAGAGGTCTTTGGGCAGACAGTCACCGAGCTCGCTGCCGAGGACAAGCGGATCGTGGGAATCACGCCAGCCATGCCGTCGGGCAGTTCGCTCAGTGTGATGATGCAAGCTTTCCCTGAGCGGAGCTACGATGTGGGTATTGCAGAGGCGCATGCGGTGACCTTTAGCGCTGGCATGGCGCGTGAGGGGATGATCCCGTTTTGTGTCATCTACTCCTCCTTCTTGCAGCGTGCTTACGATCAGCTGATACATGATGTTGCTCTGCCTGGTTACCACGTAGTCCTATGCATAGATCGTGCCGGCTTGGTCGGGCAGGATGGAGCGACCCATCAGGGGGCCTTCGACCTCGCTTATCTCTGTACGATACCCAATATGACAGTGGCAGCTCCCATGAATGAACACTACCTGCGTCACCTGATGCGCACCGCTTACGAAGGACAGGACGGGCCGATGGCGATCCGCTACCCGCGTGGCGAGGGGTCGCTAGTCGACTGGCACTGTCCAGCTGAGCTTCTCCCGATAGGCAAGGGACGTGTACTACATGAAGGCGGACGTATCGCTCTGCTCTCTATCGGCACCATCGGCGTGACCGCTGAGGAGGTGCGTGAGCGTCTGCTCGCTGAGGGTATTGAGGTAGCGCACTACGACTTGATCTTTGCGAAGCCTCTAGACGAGGAGTTGATCACGACCGCTCTAGAGCGTTACGACCAGATAGTCACCCTCGAGGAGGGGACGCTCATCGGAGGCGTAGGCGAGCGCATCGCAGCCTTGGCTCAGCGTCAGGGCTTCCGAGGGCAGATCATTCACTTTGGGCTACCCGACACCTTTGTCGAGCAGGGCTCCGTCGCCGAGCAGCGCCGCTACTGTGGCATCGATGCCGACACAATATATAATAGGATCAAAGCTGAGCTATGCGAATAGTTATTGCTGGAGCAGGCGAGGTGGGGACCCATCTAGCCTACAAGCTATCGGGTGAAGAGCAGCAGTCCACGACACTCATTGACTCTGACAAGGAGCTGCTGCGCCGTGTACAGCGCAAGTTTGATGCCTACACGATCGTAGGTGACCCGACGAAGCTGGAGGATCTGCAGCTGACGGAGGTGCATGATTGCGATCTCTTTGTCAGCGTGATGCCTGGCGAGGCGGAGAATCTGCTCGCCTGTATGCTCGCGGCACAACTTGGTGCCAAGCGTACCATCGCTCGTATCAATAACCATCGCTATCTGGCGGAGCACTACCGACGCTTCTTCGGGAGTCTTGGTATAGACCAGCTTATCTACCCAGAGGAGCTGGCTGCTGAGGAGATAGCCAACAGCTTCAAGCACCCCTGGGCGAGAGTCTATGTGGAGCTACTCAATGGAGCTTTCGTCCTCGTGGGCGTCAAGGTGCGACAGGGGAGCATCCTCGTGGGGCGTCCGCTGAGCTGGACAAAAGGTCTGGACGACAAAGCCTTTCACGTGGTCTCTATCAAGCGTGGCGAAGAGACGCTCATACCTGATGGTCAGACCGTCATAGAGCATGGTGACATCGTCTTCTTCACCTGTCTCAACAAGGACATAGATCTCGTCCGTCAGTACTGCGACAAGGATCAGCGCCCCGTCAAGCGGGTGGTCATACTCGGGGGGAGCCTCATAGCGCTTCGCACCGTCTCCAAGGCGCCGAGCAATATAGACTTTCACCTTATCGAGCGAGACCTGGAGCGCATCAAGGAGATCGAAGATGAGATCCCCTCCAATGTCAAGCTCTACGATGGCGATGGGCGTGACCTTACGCTTATCTCTGAGATAGGGCTAGACGAAGAGAGCATCTTTGTGGCGCTAACGGAAAACTCGGAGACAAACATCCTCGCCTGCCTTGCTGCTAAGCGCTTTCAAGTGGCTAAGACGATCGCTAAAGAGGAGAACATCGACTACATCCCTCTTGCCGAGAAGCTCGACATCGGCACGATCATCAATAAGAAGGTGATCGCTGCGGGCAACATCTTTCATGCGCTCCTCGGCTCCGACACGAAGACTGTCAAGTCGCTCACCATCGCTCACACTGACGTGGCGGAGCTACAGGCTAAGAGCGGATCCGCCATTACGGAGCATCTGGTCAAAGATCTGAACCTCCCGCAGGGTGTCACCCTCGGAGGTCTGGTGCGTAATGGCGTACCGATGCTGATCGATGGTAATATGGAGATACAGCCCTATGATAGCGTCGTGGTCTTCTGTACCAATACGCCTATGGAGCAACTCTCTAAGCTCTTTGACTGAAGCCCCTCGGCTCTCTAATTCCTCTATTCCCTTTTTTTGATCCAACCAAGCTCATGAGACGTATCAATCTACCCTTCGTGGGGAGCATCGTGGGGGTTATCTGTCTGATCGAGTGTATCTTCCTCCTCCTCAGTATCGGTGTGTCGCTCTTGATGCAAGACTACGCCGTAGTGCCACTCCTAGTCACGCTAGGTGTAGCTCTGCTGGTAGGTCTAGGCTTCCTCTGGTTCGGACGGCGCAAGCATAGTGACAAGCTCGGGCGTCGTGAGGCTATGCTCGCCGTGACGATGACATGGCTGGTTATGGCGCTGATCGGTATGATCCCCTTCCTAGTGGGGGGCTACCTACCACGTTTTAGCAATGCGCTCTTTGAGTCGGTCTCAGGCTTTACCACTACAGGCGCCTCGACCTTTACCTCTGTGGAGCATCTCCCCAAGGGGATCCTCTTCTGGCGCTCGATCATGCAGTGGCAGGGCGGTATCGGGATCGTCGTCTTCTCGCTGGCGCTGAGTCCTGTGCTAGGCAAAGACATCGGACTCCTCTACCAAGCTGAGGTGACAGGCGTAGATCATGACCGCTTTATGCCACGTATCAAAGAAGTCGCCATACGACTGGCGGCTGTCTACACGCTCCTGACGCTAGTACTCATCATACTGCTACGACTCACACCGATACCTCTCTTTGACGCTTCTTGCGTGGCTCTGACTTGTATCTCGACTGGTGGCTTCTCGATCTATGATCAGCCTTTTGAGGTGATCAATAGTCCTTACTTTGAGTTGATCCTGATGATCTTTATGGTGATCGGTAGCCTTAATATGACGCTAATCTACTTCGCCTTCAAGGGGCAGGTCAAGCAACTCTTCAAAGACGAGCAGACACGCTGGTTCCTCGGCATTATCTTCATCACAGCTACGCTTGTGGCCCTACATCTTGTCATCAACAACATACAGCCTCATCTAGGGAAAGCGCTCCGCGACTCCTCCTTTCAGATTGTCTCGCTCATCTCCACCACGGGATATATCTATGCCGACTACGCCAGCTGGGGACCCTTCTTTATGCTGTGCGGACTCTTCGTCATGTTCGTCTGTGGTTGTGCGGGATCCACGGCGGGAGGCTTCAAGGTGATCCGCATTGTCATTATGTCCAAGACACTCCCCAAGGAGATCGCTCACCGCATCTCGCCAAGCCTTGTAGCTCCACTGCGGATCAATGGTAAGAGCGTCCCTGACGAAGCGGTCTACAAGGTGATGGGCTTCTTCTTTGGTTACATCGCTCTGATCTTCCTAGGCACCTTCTGTCTCACCTTCACGGGCAACGACTTTATCTCCGCTGGCACGGCTTCCGTCGCAGCTATCGGCAACGTAGGACCAGCCTTTGGAGACTATGTCTTCAACTTTTCGAGCGCCTCTTCTTTTGATCTGCTTGTGCTGAGCTTTCTCATGCTGGCAGGTCGTCTTGAGCTCTTTACCGTGCTGAGTCTCTTTGCTCCAGCTTTCTGGCGTCGCTAGCCTCTTTCGCATCGACACTTTAAGGAGGAGATAGTCGTCACTCGAGTCAAATGATTGTGGTTACTTGAGAGCGCCTAGTAGATAGACTATGCAAAGGTAATATGGGAGCCCGTAGAGACTGCTCTATAGTGTACTCAAGATCCGTCTGTAGCCTGCTACTGGCTCAATAGTCCACAAAAAAGAGCGATACAGCGACTAGGTTAAACATGTAGGACACGAAGTCCATCCCTCAAGCCTTACGGCTCACTACGAGGGGCATTTATACTCCCCCAACGAAACTCTCTTCGCAACGCACAATGAAACGCTTCGCAAAGCGCAGGCTAGCGTGGCGCAAGACGGTAGAGCACGAAGGTGATGGCGAGGTAAACTAAGTTCGGCAACCAAGCTGCAAGCATAGGCGACATAGCTCCCGTGACCGCAAAGGAGGAGGTGACCGTCATGAAGAGGATATAGAGGAAGCTGAGCGACAGTCCCACAGCGAGGGCTAGCCCCATACCGCCCTTGCGCTTGCGAGCCGAGAGCGAGACGCCCATGAGCGTTAGTATGAAGGAGGCGGGGATCATCGCTATGCGCTTGTGTAGCTCGATAGCGTAGAGCTGGGTCGCTGCGCCTCTCATACGTTGCTGCTCGATAGATCGGTACAGTTGTGGCGTGGTGAGCATCTCGACATCACCCTCTGTGACGAGGAAGTCCTTAGGCGTGATTGGTATGATCGTGTCTAGCTGATTGCCCCTACGGAGTGAGTCTTGTCTCTCGCCGAAGTAGGTGATCGTATAGTCTTGCAGCTGCCAGTTGTGGAGCGTATCGTAGACAATACTATTCGCTATCATACGGCTCTGTAGATCTTTGCCCTCAAAGCGATCCATCGAGAAGGTATACCCGACCTTGCTCTCATCATTGTAATAAGAGATAAACATAAAGGTCTCGGGCGCCACCTGCATCTGGATCGCATTGGCGTAGGTGATGCGCTTGTCCTTGATATATCTATTCTGAAAGTCTATCCTGATGCGATTGCCTGGAGGTATGACGAAGCTACTCAAGACGAAGGTCAGAGCTGCGATCACGGCAGCGCCCAGCATGTACGGCTTGAGGAGTCGTCGGAAGCTCACCCCGCAACTCAGGATAGCGATGATCTCACTATGCTCTGCCAGACGCGAGGTGACGTAGATGACCGCTATGAAGACAAAAAGCGGACTAAAGAGGTTCGCATAGTAAGGGACGAAGTTAGCGTAGTAGTCCCATATGATAGCACGTAGTGGCACCTCTGGCTGTAGGAGCTTGTCTAGCTTTTCGGTCACGTCGAAGGCTATCGCCACCGCCAAGATCAGGACAATGGAGAAGAAATAGGTCGCCAAGAACTGGGTAAAGATGTACCTATCGACCGTAGAGATTACCTTGCGACGCATCGGACTCGTTAGACGTATTGACTCCTTATATAGTAGTCTGCACCCTCGGGAGAAGCTCCTCTCGAGGGTTTTTGCTTAGATATAGATCAGTGCTAGCGCCAGTCATGAGTCTTACTACTTAGCATAGCTCACGGCACGAGTCTCACGGATCACCGTGATCTTGACCTGCCCGGGGTAGGTCATCTCAGTCTGTATCTTGTGAGCGATGTCTGCCGAGAGCGTCTCGGTAGTCTGATCGTCGATCTCGTCAGCACCAACGATGACACGTAGCTCACGACCCGCTTGGATCGCATAGGTCTTGACCACACCTGGATAGGAGAGTGCTAGCTGCTCGAGGTCTTTGAGACGCTTGATGTACGCCTCGACGATCTCATGACGAGCTCCTGGTCTAGCACCGCTTATGGAGTCACAGATCTGCACGATAGGTGCTAGGAGCGTCTCCATCTCTATCTCCTCATGGTGCGCACCGACAGCGTTGCAGATGTCAGGCTTCTCCTTGTACTTCTCACAGAGCTTCATACCGAGGATAGCGTGTGGTAGCTCAGGCTCTTCGTCAGATACCTTGCCGATGTCGTGTAGCAAGCCCGCACGACGCGCTTTCTTAGCATTGAGTCCCAGCTCAGAAGCCATCGTAGCACAGAGGTTGGCCGTCTCACGAGCATGCTGCAGGAGGTTCTGTCCATAGGAGGAGCGATACTTCATCTTGCCCACCAGACGCACCAGCTCAGGGTGCATACCATGTATGCCGAGGTCGATGATCGTCCGCTTGCCCGTCTCGATGATCTCCTCCTCGATCTGCTTGCTGACACGCTCTACCACCTCCTCGATGCGAGCCGGGTGGATACGTCCGTCCTGTACTAGCTGATGCAGCGCTAGGCGAGCTATCTCACGGCGTACGGGGTCAAAGGCTGAGAGTACGATAGCCTCTGGCGTATCGTCTACGATGATCTCCACACCCGTGGCTGCCTCTAAGGCGCGTATGTTACGACCCTCACGACCGATGATGCGTCCCTTGACCTCGTCATTGTCTATGTGAAAGACTGAGACCGAGTTCTCCACAGAGGTCTCCGTAGCGATGCGCTGTATCGTCGCGACGATGAGTCGTCGAGCCTCTTGCGAAGCATTCATCTTAGCCTCTTCGATCACCTCTGCTGTGTAGGCAGCCGCCTGATCACGAGCCTCTAGGCGCAGGGACTCGATGAGCTGCTCGCGAGCTTGGGTAGCGGATAGTTCGCCTATCTCCTCGAGCTTAGCTTGCTGTGTGAGGAGGGCTTGGCTTAGTTCTTCTTGCTTCTGAGCGACTAGCTGCTCCTGCTGCACCATCTGCTTGCGCTCACGCTCTAGATCAGATGAGGCCTCTTCTAGTTGCTTGGTACGTGCTGTGAGCGTCTGCTCGAGCTGCTGTAAGGTCACCTCTCGGCCCTGCACCTGTGCCGTGCGATCAGCGAGACGCTCCTCGAGCTCCCCCTTGAGCTGCAAGGCGTACTCCTTAGCTTCGATCATCTTCTGCTGCTTGAGTATCTCAGCATCCTGCTGCGCTTTCTCTAGTATGCTGTCAGCCTCACGTAGCTCTTTCTTTTTAGTCTTATGAGCCTCGAGGATCACCTTGTCGGCATTTTCCTGAGCCTCCTGCAGGATACGCTCCGCTCGCTGCTTGTAGAGGTGCATCACGGCAAGCCATACGGCTCCACCGCCCACGACGAGGGCTAATAATATGAATAGAATCAGTAGGTATGTGCTAATCTCCATAAATCGTTATCACTAAAGTGTGTATATCTAATCTGTCACAATGTCTCTAACATGATCGGTAGAGATACAGACACACCCTACTGAGAGAAGTCCCAGTGGTCAAACGATAGGTCTGAGCTATATGTCTCAAGCCTTTCCAAAGGAGGACTCGGGGGGGGGAGCGCTCCTACAGACTACAGCTGTCGCTCTAGCAGGCTATTTACCTCAGAGAGACGCTTCAGCAGCTCTGTCGTGTCTTTGCTCTCCTTGAGCACCTCACACTGCACGGCGATATCCACGGCTGCCATGAGCCAGTGCAGCTGCTCATCGCTCTCTGCGGGCTGTGGGTAAGCAGCACGATACTTCTTGACGAGAGCCGATATCGTATGCTGTGCACGACGATAGTAAGGCTCCTCACTGCGCGGCACCTCAATAGGGATAGCGATACCGTCGACAAGTAGCGTGATACTCTGCATCTCCTCTTGGCGATGCCCTGAGCTAGTGCTATGCAGATCCATCTGTGCCATTAGTGTGACTGAGTTGTAGCTGTACTATGTTGTAGCTCTAGGAGAGCTATGCTTTGGTCCATTCGTTTGATCATCTGGGACAGTCGCTCCTTAGCGATGCCCATATCAGTACCACTGACGATAAGAGCGCGCGCCATCAAGAGTTGCCGGTTGCGACTCTCGAGTCCCTCCAGCTCATCACACTGCTCACTGAGCCGTGCCTTGAGGTCTGCTATCTCCCTGCGCTGCGTCTCCATCTCTTGTAGCAGCGCATCACGCTGCTCGATGAGTCGCAAAGCATTTCGGTAGAGTGCATCCATCTGTAGTTGCTCGTCGTGCGTCATTTCGTCACCATGTGTATCACAAAGGTACAGAAAAAAGAGATTAGAAGTTAGAGATTAGGGTGGGGCTAGTGGCTCTGGTGGGGTGGGGAGCAACTGCTGAGAGCTTTCCCACGTGGATATTTTGGATTTGCCACGTGGCGGTTTTTTATTTTCCACGTAGGCGCGTTTCATTTCCTCCGAAGTTTCATTTGATTCCTCCGAAGTTTCATTTCGTCTCTACGTAGGCATTTTTCATTTGCCACGTGGAGATTTGAGAATATCCACGTAGGAAGGCAGTAGATGTGTAGCGATATGTAGGGGGAGGCTCGGATGAGTGCCTCGTGGGAGGGCGCCCGTCCCCGTTAAAACCACAACGCTGTAACCTTTGATACAACGGACGCTCAGATCGAGCGTCCCTACAGCGGGTTACTCGTCTCGATTTGATACACGGACGATACAACGGACGCCATCCCACTAGACACGAGCCGTGCGTCCCTACAGCCGCTACACGTAATGGCGTCCATGTCATTCGTCACTCGCGAAGCGCAAAGGATCTGACAGAGGTTTGGAGGTCTCAAATATTCTTCGTACCTTTGCAGATACAAACGACCGCGGAGTGGAGCAGTGGTAGCTCGTTGGGCTCATAACCCAAAGGTCACAGGTTCGAGTCCTGTCTCCGCAACTAACGATAGACGCATCCTTCCTTTGGGGTGCGTCTTTTTTGTTGTCCGTCCGCTATGGCTGCAACTTGATGCGCCTATTGGCAAAAGCAACTATATACGAAAAGCACGCTACAGACCCACGTGAGGGTTCGTAGCGTGCTTTGTCATTTGGTAGGGGACGAGAGACGCAGATCGGCGCTCTCAGACTCCGATGTGTGGCTTACTTGTCAGCCTTCTTACCACGATTGCCGTAGCGGCTCATGAACTTATCGACACGTCCTGCCGTATCAACGAGCTTAGCCTTGCCCGTGTAGAAGGGGTGAGACGTGTTGGAGATCTCTATCTTGATGAGCGGATAGGTCTCGCCATCGATCTCGATAGTCTCCTTAGCGTTGGCAGTACTCTTCGTGATGAAGACTTCGTCATTGGACATATCTTTGAATGCCACTGGACGGTAATTCTCAGGATGTAGATCCTTTTTCATTGCTTTGTTGCGTTTAAGTAGTTAATAATCTTGCAGGGGCGTGGCTCTCCTTCCTCCTCAATGGTGGCGAAAGAGGGCTAGCGAAGGACCTTCCTATCGTCTAGCACCACGTGGATACCGCAAGGGCTTGTCTCGATCAAGTAGCAATCGGTGAGCTGCTCACACTTGGGAGACAAACTTCAAGGGGCAAAGGTACAATAAATATCTGAATCTTTGCCCCTCGAGACTTTTTCTAGATGAAGCCGTGAGGCATAATGAGACGAGTAACCCTACAACGGGTTATACGTCTTGCTTTGTCGACAACGGACGCACAGATCGTGCGTCCCTACTGGGTACGTAACGAACTTTACACGTAACGCTGCGACACCACGGACGCATAGATACGACTTCTGTAGGGACGCACGATCTGTGCGTCCGTTGTATCAAAGGTTACAGCGTTGTGGTTTTGACGGGGACGGACGCCCTCCCACTAAACACTCTCCGTGCGTCACTACAGAGGGTTACACGTCAAGTTGTTACACGTTAGAGCGTTACCTTGAGCCAGTCGCTGCCGATCTGTAGGAGGTAGACGCCAGCGGGGAGCTGTGCGATGGAGAGCGTGGCGTCTCCCGTTGCCGTAGCGACGGGAGTGCCCGTGAGCGTGTAGAGACGGATCGTCTCGCCTGCCGTGATACCCAGTACGGTGAGCGTCTGGTCGGTCTGAGCGATCTGATAGCGTGTGGCACTGACTGCATCGATAGCGTCATGCTTGGCGAAGATCACCTTGACCTCCGATGTCTTGTCGACAGTCAGCGTATAGCTCGCTTGCTCTTCGCCAGCGGGGATGACTTCGCCATTGACTTGCCACTCCTTGACAATGTAATCGGTGAAGGCCTCTGCCTCGAAGAGCACCTTCGTACCCTTGGCAACGAATGTCCCTGAGGTAAGCGGCTTGCCATCGACCGTGACCGTCAGCTTGCCCTCGCCCTCTTTGGAGAAGGTGACAGCATAGTTGTCCTCCGCCTTGGCAAAAGCAACGGAGACCGTCATCGGCTCGCTGTACATGTCTATCTGGAAGGTTGCATCTGTGATAGGCTTCTTATTAATCCCAGGGGTCATCTGGACGACATCATTGACACGCCACTCGGTGATGATGTACCCCTCGTCAGGCGTTGCGGTGAAGGTGAGCGGTGTGCCTGGCTCAACCTTGTCGTCTGAGGAGAGCTCTGTGTCGCCTGCCATAGCCTGGATAGAGCCACCCTCACTAGCAGAGAAGGTGAGCGGCTGCTTCTCCCCAGGGTAGACAGCGCCCTCGCGAGCTATGTCTAGCTTGAGCTCAGGATCTTCATACCTGCTCTTACCGTAGTCGGGGTAGTATTCGTTGGTGACCTTGATGCTTAGCAGGATAGAGTCTAGCGGGTTGTCACCGCCAAAGCCTCCGAAGCCACGCTCGAGGATGATGAGGTCGCTCCCCTTGCGGATGTAGTCCTGTCCCTCCTTGAGTGTGCGTGGTGTGTTGAGCTGTCGGATCTGCTTGATCGTACTAGGCTGTGCTGTGCCGTCGGCATCTTTTACCTCGAGCATATCGGCGAGGTGGATCGTGTTTTTGTCCACGCACTCAGGAGCTAGGTGTATGCCCTCCTGACCATACTTGAAGGAGGTTAGCGCAGGGCGCTGAAGTGGCAGCGAAGAGTAGGGGAGGTAGTTGCGCGAGAGGTCTACCTCTGTGAGTGCTGCTAGCTCTTTGATGCCGTCGATCTTGTAGAGGTTGCACTGCTTGATAGTGAGTTTGGTTAGGGCGGTCAGTCCTGTCAGGTCCACCGTCTCTAAGTTGGGCTGACGCTGTATGTCGATCTCATTTAGAGCTGTGTAGCCTGATAGGTCTAGATGCTTGCTAGAGAGAGTCGCATAGTTTCGATCTGTGCTAGAAGCGGAACTGTAGAAAGCGACTTTTTTCAGAGCCGTGCGCTCTGTAGGCAGCTTGACTCCTGGCACATTGTGTAGGTAAACCTCTTCGAGCTTAGGGCACTCAGAGAGGTCTACTGTCTGCTCGCGACTGTCACGAAGCGTGTAGTTGTTGATGCCTAGACGAAGCATCTCCAACTCTGGGGCTGCAATTTTGCCAAAGCCCGAGAAGCCTGGAGCTAGATCGCGAGAACCTTGTGAGGCATTACGCAGTCGAGTGAGCTGAGCGGCGTCAATTTTGATGATCATTTCCTCCGTTATCGCGGAGCCGTAGTTATGGGTGACAAGCTGAGCGCGCCCTTTGTACGGCTCTACGATGCCATCGCCAAAGTCGATATTATTCGCCTCGGCGCCCTCGAGGTAGGTCACCTGGAAGTTGACATACTGCGTGCCCTTAGGTACGATCAGCTCGATCTGTGCGATCTCGGCGGGATCCTGCGCAGTACAGACCGCCTGCCCGAGGAGTAGGGCGGTCAGCATGAGTAGTAGATAGTGTAGTCGTTGTGTCATAGGACTTTTGCATTGCATAATTGATCCGTACAAAAGTACAAAAACAGTGGGACTTACGTACTTGACGAGGAGGTGCGCATCTCGTAGAAGATTGTTATATTTGCCTTCGAGAGTCCTTGACGGTACTCCCAGCGCAATTGTACATCCTCTTATAAAACATGATAGCTTATGAAACGAATACTACTCCTCTTATCTCTACTGTCTCTAGCTCTAGTGGCACCCCTGTCTGCCCAGGAGCAGTATGCGGTGACCTACTCGGCTGGCGAGGGGGGCCGCGTGGCGGGCTACTATTATGATGATGCTAGCAATAAGGTGACCTTCGAGAGTGGAGACTTAGTGCCTCAGGGGGTGCTGGTCAATCTGCTCGCCACGCCTGATGAGGGCTATGCGGTAGATGAGTGGTATCAAGATGGAGAGCCTGCAGGAGACTTCTTCAAGGGAAATGATCATATTACGCTCATGGTCGATAAGCCTCTAGACGTCCGTGTCACTTTTCGCTCGACAGATCCTAAGCCAGACACTTACATTGTGCAGCTGATTATAGTGGGGGATGGAGAGGTAGACCTCTCGGGTGCTGAGTACTATGATGAGGTAACTAAAGGGACGACGATCACCGTGTCGCCTAGGCCAGATGAGGGACGACGTCTCGTCTATATCAAGGCTAATGAGATCGACATCACCGAGAAGGCGAGTGTGGTCATCGAGGAGAATACGATGATCGTGGTGGCTTTCGGGCTACAAACCTACCCTGTGAAGATAGAGGTCGAGGGTGAGGGACAGATTAAGGTGGCTCCTGACTGGGTGAACCTTGACTCGGTCTTTTACAAACAAGAGTTGACTTTGCTACCTGTGCCAAAGGATGAGCATTGGGTGCTCGAGGAGCTGACTGCCGATGGACGTGACATATTGTCAGATCTTATGGTGACGATCCAGAAGCCTACGACGATACATGCTAAGTTTGTCGATCACACAGCTCTCGCCACGCCTGATGCGACTCGTCATACGCTCTATCCGAATCCCGCTCGTGAGCAGGTGACTATCGAGGGCGTTGCTGCGGGTACACGGGTGATGCTCTATGACCTGCGAGGTACACTAGTTGCTGAGGCTCTAGCTGATGAGTCTCGCACGGCAACGATAGTGCTGACCGATCTACCAGCAGGACGATACATCGTACGGGCTGGTGCAGCAAGTTACAGTCTGATCGTGCAGTGATGACCGAGCGCTTAGATGGTAGTCACCAGACGCAATAAAAGCAACGAGCCGTCTAGTCTCTCTCTTTCTGAGTACTAGGCGGCTCGCTTGGTCTGTCTTTTAAGAAAAGGGGAAGTGTGGTCTCGGCAGATAGTCGGTTGTCGCTTGTAGAGAGGAGTCTCTAGAGACCACTCTGCGCCAGCTCGAGTAGGTGCTGTATCATCTCTTGATGATGCGTGGAGCGTCTCGCTTGTGTGGCATCGTCTAGGGCCTTGGATAGCTCCGTGGAGGTGAGATAGGGTAGTCGTATATCCATAGTCGTCTAGTCATGTGATGAAGGGGGCGGGGCTATCAGTCCTATGGGCTACAGCTTACGAGATCCCCTTTTACACAGACTAAACGCTTAAACGGGCGCAATATTGCGTTCTCGTACCATCTTGCGTAGATTGATCAGCGCATAGCGCATACGTCCGAGGGCTGTGCTGATACTTACCTCGGTACGCTCGGCGATCTCCTTAAAGGGTATATCCTCGTAGATCCTCATCTTGAGTACCTCCCTCTGCGCTTCGGGTAGATCCTCTACGCAGAGCGATATCTGGTGGTACAGTGCCTCCTGATCATCGAAGAAGTCCTCTGGGAGGTCACTCGCAGGTGTCAGGTCGAGGATCTGCTGATTGGTGTCGTAGTTGGTCACGTAGAGTGTCCGCTTCTCCGAGCGGAAGTGATCCATCATCATGTTGTGCGTCAGGCGTAGGAGCCAAGCCTTGAACTTACCCTTGGCATGGTACTTACCTTCCTTTAGGGTACGCATCACCTTGATGAAGACCTCCTGAAAGAGATCGTCAGCGATATCGCCATCGGCGACTGTCAGAAAGATATAGTTATGTATGTCAGTTTCGTACCGACGGAGGAGCTCTGCAAAAGCTCTATCACAGCCCTCACAATATTGACAGACGAGTTCATCATCGCTGCACGTACGGAGTGTGGTCATATAGAGAGTGTCCTTTATATTTGTAAAAGGTAGCTGTCTATCCTATAGGCTGTGATTACTTTGTGATTACTATTACACCGCAAAGTAACCAAATCTCTCCGAGATATGCAAATCCCCACGAGTAACGACGTGTAGGGACACACGGCTCGTAAGGTTTGTGGAGTCTAAGAGCGGAGTGCTTTAGTTCTCTCCAGTAAATATCTCAGAGGTTTCACCCGTTGCCGAGGAGACATCCTTCATCCGGAGCGTTAAAGCGATGGTCTCAAGGATGATCTTGATGTCTAGACCAAAGGAGAGGTTGTCTACATACCACACGTCGTACTTAAAGCGATGCTGGTAGCTCAGCTTGTTACGCCCATTGATCTGCGCTAAGCCTGTGATCCCAGGGCGTACCTCGTAGCGCCTACGCTGATGTGGCTTCATGAGCTGCAAGTACTCTGCCAGGAAAGGGCGAGGCCCCACGAGACTCATATCACCCCGCAGTACATTCCACAGCTGCGGTAGCTCGTCGATGGAGGTCTTGCGGATAAACCGCCCCATAGCGGTCAGTCGCTCTGAGTCGGGGAGCAGATTGCCCGCGGCATCTCGCTCGTCCGTCATCGACTTGAACTTGTACATATTAAAGAGCTGCTCACCTCGTCCAGGTCGTGCTTGAGAAAAGAAGACCCCAGCCCCCTTATTGGCAAAAGACATCACCACGATCACCACGAGAAGCAGTGGAGACAGGATGATGAGTCCCAGTAGGGAGCAGATGATATCTAGAAGTCGCTTGATATAGTTACGATACATACCGGTTTATGAGACAGGGGGGAGTATGTGAGCAATGAGATTGAAGAGCCAGGGGACTCGATGTGCTATACGAATGAGTGGAGCGCCCCTACGACTGGCATAGCGCATGAGGAGCTTGTAGTCTCCCGACTGCTCCATACGCTGCGTGTACGCTTTGAGCTCGGAGTACTTGCCATAGCGAGCGATCATACGTAGGCTGAGTCGATAGTTGGTGGAGGCTTTGTCTAGATAGAAGTCTCGCAGAGCGGGTGTCTCCTCGGCATACTGCATTAAGATCAAGGCTCCCTCAAGGCGAGAGAAAGCACGAAGCTGTAAGGTGTCGGTACTATGGATAGATGAGTCAGCTCGCTGATAGTAGTAATAAGCTACGATAGGGACGAGGAGCACCCGCTCAGCGTAGGCTGTGTAGTGCCAGTAGAAGAGCGCGTCCTCATGGAGCAACCCCTCCCTAAAGCGTGCCTGATGCTCCTCCAGTATGGAGCGTCGCCACAGGAAAGCCCAGATACCGCCCGATAAGTTATGCTGTGTCAAGAGCGCTCTGCCGTCGGTACACTGGAGCTGGTCGAAGTCATGAGCCGAGCTGTCCAACCACTCGGAGGGTACCTCCTCCTCCTCTTCGTCTGCGACATTGCGTACGCCAAAGCAGAGCATTTCGTACGACTCCACCGCAATGAGCGAGAGGAGGTAATCAGCTGCGGTGCTATCCACCCAGTCGTCGGCATCGACAAACCATACGTAAGCTCCTCGAGCTACTTCCAAGCCTTTATTGCGAGCAGCCGACTGCCCTTGGTTGGTCTGGGAGATGATGCTTATGGTCTGCTCTGGGTGCTGTGCCTGGTAGTCGGTTACTACCTCCAGTGTCTCATCTTGGCTCCCGTCATTGATCACGATGATCTCCAGCGCTGTCGCAGCGTCAGGGATCGCTACGAGGGAGTCTAAGCAGCGAACGATCGTCTTCGCGCCATTGTATACAGGTATGATGACAGAGAGAGGTAGTTCTATACTCATAGCTTCGCATCCTTAGGGATATGGCGCGCATTGACCTCTTTGCGCTCAGCATCGCACCACCAGCCCCACTTGTTGAAGTACT
>OHSQ01000111.1_pt1 | contig 36157 bp, 22 predicted proteins | sample 1578661 | NCBI WGS metagenome assembly OHSQ01 (sample SAMEA3879534, study PRJEB24766) | human gut metagenome | biome: human-associated habitat; feature: feces | place: USA | collected 1985/1987 | reverse complement strand
AAATAAGAATTAAAACTTATTCTACCTATAAAAAGTCAAGAAACTATTACTGATTGAGTAACTGACGAATAGCAGCATTATTTTCAGTCTTGGCGTTTTCTTCTGTTTCCGACAAAAATATGGAATCCAGCAGATAAGAAGGGACTTCCGCTTTCGGAGAAAAAGCAGTAGAATGTACGTATGTATTTATCGAATATAAAAGCTGTTTCATAGCTATCCGTTTATCCATTTCTTTTTGGATATCCATACACAACACGAAAAGTTTTCCATTACCAACTTTCACTTCAAAAGCAATAGCCAACTTACGGTTGACCTCATAAGTATCAATACTCTGAATAACAGGCTCAAGTTCATAGAAAGCTGTTAAATCTACAGCTTTACCATAATTCAAAATATCCCACCACTGCCAGTCAGCATAATAAGAGGTCGGAAAATACTGAAAAGCCGGATGAGACGAATCAATCCACGTTCCCACAATCATCGGGTCCCAGTTAAACATGACAGGATTCCAGAAATGTCCGGTAAACTTGGTATTACGACCATTTACTTTTTCCGGTATAAACAATACATTTTCTCCTTTTTCCAATCTTTGCTTAGCATCCTCCCAAGTATCCACATACTGAATATTATTTACCAGTGTACTAATTTCCTGAGGATAGACCCAAATATCCCATTCATTCTGAACGCCGTTATCCAAACGGACTCTGAACGTATACTTACCTGCTTCTTGAATATTATGTAACGGTACCTGCACTTGTCCTAAAGAATCAACTCTTCCGACAGGTAATATAGCATGTCCTAACTTACCTTTAGCCACGAGCTTTTGATTTTCCCCTATAAGACACCAGTCAAGGTTACCTTTCGCCAAGTCTTTTTCACCATACTGATAAACAGATAGCTTCACATTAAAACTCTCAGAATTTAAATATGTACGTTTCGGGAAGCGAGCCAACAGTACAACCGGAGCGCATGATTCCCGGTATTTCTCTGGAGTAACCAACCCCTTACTATCCCAAAAAGCATCCAAAATCCCCACAAAAGCGCTACCCTGCCCTGGAAAATCTGACAAGCCTAATAGCTGAAAACCTCCAGAATTGGCCGTACGCATTAAAGCTTCATTTACTTCCTTATATTGCAGTACGGTATGAGCACCCGTAGCCTGGAAGAAGTCATCAGCCTTGTGCAACATTCCGTTGGCTGCAAGACGTTGCTTGAACAGCTGAAAGTTCCTTGGTTCCAACACTCCGGTATACTTGGATGTTTCGTTAAAATTAGGAAACATACAACGCTGTCCCGACTCATGAGCGATTACCGGCACATCGATATCCGACTCCTTGGAGCGGTCCCAGTCTGTAGAGGGCTGACCATCATAAACTGTAATCCAGCCCTTTTCCGTAAGATGAGAAACATAAAACTCATCAGATTTAACATGATCGCGAGCAGTAGAAGCAGAATAAAGATGACGATTGTCATAAGCCTGTCCTTTTTTCACCAAATCCTCTAAAACGGTAAAATCTCCCTCATTTTCATTACCATTACACATCAGCAGAAAGGACGGATGATTACCATATTCATCCAAAACGGCATACATCTCTTTTTCAAAGAAATCACGGCGCTCCGGATATTTACCGACATTCTTTACCCACATAGGCAACTCAACCTGTAAATACAATCCTATCTCATCGGCAGCATAGAAAGCAGCTTCCGGAGGACACCACGAATGGAAACGTACATGATTTAAACCATATTCTTTCACCGTATGAAATATACGCAGCCAACTTTCCACGTCGGTTGCAGGGTAACCCGTTAACGGAAAAACAGCACAATCAAGCAAACCACGTAAATGAATATTACGACCATTTAAACGTATATGATGTGCTCCCTTTTCAACCTTTCTGAAGCCGAACTGCTCGCAAACACTTACTTTATTTCCATCTACAGCCCATTCTACAGTCAAATTATACAAAGCTGGATTAAACTCATCCCACATTTTAAATTTCTTGCTTACCAACATTGTTTTTTCTATCGCCGACTGATTGGCTGCAAGCTCAACATCCCCTGATTCGGAAACAAGGATTTTGCCATTTTTTTCGGACACTGTAAGCTTTAAATTTCCTTTTACAGCATTTTCCGATGGATTAATATATATCTTAGCTGCGACCTGTCCATTCTCTATATTGGGATATACTTTTACATGCTTTATATAGTCAGGCATCTTAGCCTCCAGTGAAATCTCTCCGACAATCCCATTCCAATTAGTTTGTGCATGTTCTGTCAAAGTATGATTCCATACATCCATGGGATACTTCATTCTGTTGTCTACACAGAGTGTTAAAACATGGGTACCTGGAGTGCAATATTTAGTAAGCACAAAACGATTAGGAGTGCACAAACGTTCATCGGTTCCAACCAAAGCACCATCGACATACACGGTAGTTTCCCAATGGCAGCGTTCCAAATTCAGAATAATTTCCTTTCCTGACCAATCTTGTGGAATGAGAATCTCCCGCTGATACCATGCTTGTCCACAATATTCATATTTCCGTGACAATCGATCTACATAAGCAACCTGATTGGGAATTCCTTTACCTGCCTGATCCGTACTGCCGGGTAACATAATTGTTTCAGTCAGTTTGGTCTGATAAAGTTCCGAGCCTGGAATCTTACCAAAGCCCATCGGATCCAACTGGAAACGCCAGATTCCCGATAAATCTATTTTGTCAACTTGCTGAACCGCAAAAGCACACTGAAATAAAAACAGAGATAAAAGAGTAAATACAAATTTCATAATTATGATTTAAGTTATTCTACAATAATTTCCTTATTAAGACGAATATCTTCTGATGAAGCCCCCACCATCAGCAAAAAGCTTCCAGGTTCGACCGTCCATTTGCCATCCATCCCGACCAATGAAAGGTCATCTGCACCCAATGTAAATTTCACCTCTCGAGTTGCTCCGGCTTTCAAATGGAAACGTATAAACTTCTTTAATTGCTTCAAAGGCTGGGAAACAGAAGCGAACTCATCACGTACATACAATTGTGCAACTTCATCACCGTCAACATTTCCTATATTCTTCACTATAAAAGAAACTTCAAATTCTCTTGGAGCCAGTTTTTTTACATTCAAATCCGTATATTCGAACTTAGTATAGCTCAGCCCATATCCAAATTCGTAAAGCGGAGTAGCAGACAGCTCTACATAATCATGGTTTTTGGGAGCTTTCTTATTGTAATAAATAGGGAGTTGTCCAACAGAGCGGGGTACAGACACAGGCAAACGTCCTGCCGGATTATAATCGCCGAACAAAACATCGGCAATAGCCATTCCTCCCTCCTGTCCCGGATAAAAGGCTGTCAACAAAGCATCAGCATGTGACTGAGCCCAAACCTTATCCAACGGACGGCCTTCTATATAAATAACAACCAATGGCTTTCCAGTCGCTTTCAATGCTTCAAGCAGCTCATTCTGTTTTCCCATCAATGAAAGAGTGGCACGGTCAAATCCTTCACCACACTCCATATCACTGACCGTTGTACTACTGGTAACAGCCGCCCCTGTTTCAAGATAACTGGTCTTGAAATCACGGGCACTTGATCCTCCGACAACTGTTATTACCACATCGGCTGATTGTGCTGCATGAACAGCCTTCTCCATTTCTACATTACTCGTATCCCGAATGGCACATCCTTTCACATACTCCACCTGACTGGCAGAGAGTTTACTCAAAACTCCTTCCAATACTGTTTTTACATTACTTTCTTCCTGAGGAGCCGTATAATCGCCCAGCATATTATATTGATTATCTGCATTCGGTCCTATTACAGCAACTTTTCCTATTGACTTTGACAATGGAAGAACTCCGTTATTCTCAAGAAGAACAACAGACTGTTGCGCTATACGACGCGCTAAATCCACGTGTTGCTCACTTCGAACTTCCTTCCTCGCCTCATTCGGATCGACATAGGGATGCTCAAACAATCCCATGTCAAACTTCAGTGTAAGCACATGAGCTACCGCCGAATCAACCAGACACTCCGACACTGCTCCCGAATGCACTGATTCACATAAAGTCGCAAACGCTTCAGCACCCAAATCAACATCCACTCCAGCTTGTAAAGCCTGCCTACCGGCATCGGCCAGAGTAGGAGCTGTGCAATGAGAAGCGTGTAATCCATCGATACTATATAAATCGGATACCACAAACCCATTAAATCCCCATTCCTTACGCAACAAATCGGTTAATAAATAATGATTGGAGGTACAAGGCACCCCATCAATTGAATTGTATGAAGTCATTACAGACAAGGCTCCCGCTTCAATGGCATCGCGAAACGGAGATAAAAAGTTCTGCTTCAAATCACGTTCACCAACAGTTGCATAATTCCCATTTTGTCCAGCTTCAGGAACAGCATAAGCTAAAAAATGTTTTAATGTAGCAATTGTAGAATAGGGAAGATTCAGCTTGCCCCCTCCAAGTCCAGCTACCACAGCAGCCCCCATCTTACCGGCAAGTACAGGGTCTTCTCCAAATGTTTCCTCTACTCGTGACCAGCGTGCGTCACGTGATAAATCCAATACTGGACCATAGCTAATATGTGCCCCCTGCATACGCACCTCTTTCCCGATTACTTTTCCCATCTCTTCCATCAAAGCCGGTGACCAGGTAGCAGCAAGACCAATACCAGTTGGAAAGACAGTTGTACCAATCGCCATATGACCATGAGGAGCTTCTTCTGCCAGAAAAACAGGAATACCTAAACGTGTATTATCCAATACATATTTTTGCAATGCGTTGCCAGCTTTTGCTGCCAGTTCCGGATTCAAGCCATTTTCCAACGTCTTTTTAGTCCAAGGATCTGCACGGTATGTAGCCCATAGCATCCCAACAGCACTCTGTCTTACCAACTTCTTAAATTTATCGGAAACTATTACATTCTCTCCCTTAATCTCATACATATCCCAGCCTAGTACACAAAGTAACTGACCTACTTTTTCTTCCACCGTCATTCGTGACAGCAAATCATTTACACGTTGCGACGTCGGAAGAGAAGCATCTTTATAAGGAAACTTTTCTGCATGTACTGAGTTTATCATGCATAGTCCTCCTACTAACATTGTAACAAAGGGATTAAACCATTTCATAATTTGCTCTATTATTTGGTAATGTTCAATCAAATTGACTAAAAAACAATCATTTATTCACATACAATAAATCAGGGCTCTGTGCAAACAACCTTAAGAGATTTATCCAGAGGCTTACCATCAACTACCGGATATACGTAAGCCAAACGAGTAAACTTACCCGTATAAGAATAAGTAACCGACATTACTTTCTCTTCTTTAGGCTTCATCATATACGGACTTGTAAAAGTTACATCCGTATTGCCGTCCATTACAATAAAGAAAAGTTTCATTTCCTTGTCTGTATTATTAATGAACTTCAAATCCATAGTCTTTCTATCACCTTCTTTCATATATCCAAAAGCCATAACTTCAAAATTCATCCACAGTCCATCACCGAATTCATAAGGATACCTGTCTGATACAGAATGCTCACCCGGCTTTACCGTTCCCTTTATCCAAATACGATTATAATTCTGATTTTCATTCGTTAAAACAACAATTTCCTTACTGAAAAAACCTGGACGATAAGCCGGATTGAAATAAACCTTTACAACTCCCTTTGCACCAGGTGATATCGGCTGTTTAGGATAGTCAAACTTCACACAGCCGCAACCACTTGTTACACCAGTGATAGCAACAGGCTTCTTATCCTTATTCTGGAATTCAAACTCATGAGAAACAAGTCCTTTCTCTTCATCAATTATCCCAAAATTAAAAACACGCTCTTCGAATATTAAGCTTTTTCCTAAAGTCGGCTCCTGAGCCCAGAAAACTATCCTACAAAAACAGAATAGTAAGATAAGATAAAGTGTTTTCATAAATCAGATTCTACATTATTGTATATTTATAAGTTATCATTGTATTGTAACAGCCAATGATATTTTCTATTTTTCCCATCGGCAACGAGATATACTCTTGTAATGTCTTTACCATTACTTCTATTATAACAGTTAACGATAATTTCTCCTTCTTCAAATAGCTTTCAATATAGAAAGATAAACAAATTCTATTTCTTCCAGCAGAAAAGAACAAACACATAAAACTTGAGCTATTTACGAACTTCAAAATCTGTTTTTTTCTTCTTTCTTAATGAATTACATCGCTTTAAAATATATCATAAATCTTTACCATAAATAAATATATCATCTATACAAGACATCTCATAGACACTACAAATTTAATAAACAATCGAGAATAAATATAAAACAAGAGGGCAAAGCGAATTCATTACACGATTGCCCTACCCTCATGTTATCTACTCTAATAGGTCTTATTTAGCCCATACATTTTCTTCACTCTTATCCCATTGTACATAAGTATGAGTATCCGTTAAATGAGTTCCAGGATCCGGCTCTGTTTCCGTCAGACAACGCCAAGTATCCGACCAGTCAATCGTATAGCCGTTGCCAGTTGCATCATGGAAAATATAACCTTCACCTTCATTCAATTTCCAATATGCCATTAATCCCGGAGATTCCGGATCTACACTATTCAGTCCTCCTTTTATCTCCTCTACATTCAACGCACGTTCCCATATTCGGGCTTCGGCAATACTGCCATCAAATTTCTGATTTTCACGATATCCAGCCCATGACATACCAATTTCTACGCCCCGGAAAAGAGTTGAATATCCAGTATAATTAACTTCGATATCCTTTTCACCATCTACATACATCGTAAATTTACTTCCATCGTATACAATAGTAAGCAAATACCATGTATTAGTCAAGAACATCTTATTGGCAAAATGATTACCAGCATCACCTCCTAAGACAAACTGAAGTCTATTACCTATTCCACCTTCTCCAAAGCGCATCATCACAGTATTATTACCATTGAAAGCAAAGAAACGAGAAATATGTCCATTAGGTAAAGAATTAGCCTTTATCTTTATCTGATAAGTGAAAGTGGACAATTCTTTTTGTAAATCGGAATCAAAATAATAATTAGCATACATATTCGGATTTGTCAGATCTAACGCTACAAATTTACCGGATGGATCATCGGGAATATAGTCTCCTTCTCCACCACTTCCAGCTTTCTTATAATCAATAATGATAAATGTCGTATTATATCCCTCTTTTATATTTAATCCTATTGAAACTTCTTTCATGGTGATAGGCAACATATATGTAGTACCTTCTACCAAATTATCCAAAGAGTTTAAAGTAACGACAACAGGAGTAGATTCAGTTTTGGCCACTTCAATTTTAGTATCCAGTCCCTCTATACTAATATCAGCATTATCCGGAAGTGGAGTATAAGATGTATTATATTTCTGATTATATGTATCAACCAAATCCAGATCCTTTACCAAAGAAACAGTTTCATCCTGCTGTACTGCACTTTCCGAACTGATCGTAAATGTATAAACAGAAGGGAATTCCTGTGTATCCATCTTATAAGTACCCCAATAAGCCAAATTACTGATGGAAGCATCCGTCTTTTTATCACCCGGCAGATTCAAACTAATGGAGGTCCAAATAACGCCTGCCTGAGTAGAAGGAACACCATTGCCATTGACCGAAGAGATAGTTACCGGCAACAAATAAAGGCGTTCTGTCAATGGTATGTAATTCTTAGCAGGTATAGTAAACTCTATTGAATCGGCAGATATTGTTGCACCTGCCGGAACCGTTACAGACTGCTTTATAAATTCTACCGTATTATCAGGCAAAGCAGCATAAGCCGTTCCATGTTCTTGGTTGTAAGTTTCTACCAACCCATTATCCACACCTGCTGAAATCAACAAATTTGCATCAGCTGGACGTGTTGTCTTTACAGGAACTTTCAAGGTGACCAGATCACCAACGGCTCCAACAGATGTCCAATCGGCAGTAAAAGAATAAAAGTTCGCCTGTCCATCCGTCCCTTTCTGATTGAAATAGACCAAATTATTCGGATTACCTACTACATCGTAACTTTCATCATCGCATGACTGAAAGCCTAGCATGCTTCCACAAAGCAATGCAGCAGACAATAAATATTTAAAACTTTTCATAGTAACATTTTTTATTTACGGAAGCCAGGATAAAATGAATTCATCATTCAATTTTATCCCACTTCCAAACTTGAACACTTAATTACTGAATACAGGTATTTTTTTCATCTGCATCCCATCCTACATACGAACTATAATCAAGTCCAAATACATTGCCAGCACCTTCAACCATTTCGCGGCATGTATTCGACCAGTCCATATCATAGCCATTACCTGTAGCATCATGGAAGATATGTCCTTCACCTTCATTCATTTTCCAGTATGCCACCAGACCTTCGGAAGCCGGATCTACGGCACACAATCCCATCTGTAATTCGGCAGGTGTCAAGGCACGGTTCCATACACGGACTTCTGCTATACGACCTTTGAAATACTGGGAATAACGGTAGGAAGTCCAAGACATACCAATTTCAAACATCTGGAAGTCTACCGGCTGTCCGTCACCATCCAACTGAGCATCTTTCACTCCATCTACATACATGGTAAATTTACTGCCATCGTATGTCAACGAAAGCGTATACCAGCGATTAGTACTGAAGCGTGTTGTAGACGGAACACTACCGGTCGGGCATACCCACTGCAAGCAGTTCACATCCATACCGTTTTCACCGAAACGCAACATATTCGAACGGCTACCGTCGGCAGAAGAGAAATTACACATACGTGCAATGGAATGCCATTCTTCCGAATAGAATTTAACCTCATAAGTGAAGTTTGACAAAGACTGCTTCTGACTCTCGTCAAACATAAAATTACTATACAGTTCTGGATTAGAAATATTCAGCGAAGTGAAATTAATAACTCTGGAAATTTGTAAATAAATAGTCTTAGAAGGAGCCAATACTTCCAGTCCATCAACCTGCTGAATTGTAACAGGTATCACATATACTCTAGCATCATCAAGATTTTCTGTTGAAACAATCTTTACTGTTGCAGGAGTAGAAAAGACTTTACCCTTTTCTATAACAGTCTCAGCATTTTCCAATGTAACAGTTCCCTCTGGCACAGAAAAATAATTTGTATTATGTGCCTCATTATAAGAATCCACCAATGAGTTGTCAATGGTAAACGTTACATTTACATTTTCCGAAACTTTATTGGTTGCAGTTGCAGTTACAGCATAAGTAGAAGGAGTATCCTTCACTACAAACTTCACAACCGGAGATGTTTCCGTTCCAGATACAAGTACGACATTTTTATTGTAATCAAAGCTGTCACCTTCTGCGCAGCTGAACATGGAAAAAGCCAAAACGCCTCCCAATAAAACTGCTTTTATTTTATGTATATTATTACTCTTTAATTGAAGGATTCATAATTTGAATTGCCTGACGAAATTCATTGTAAGGAATACCTGATGCCGAATAATAGTTACGACCTAAATAAAATACACCACAACCACCTTTATGTCCGACTTCTGGTTCCCAGCGTGCATAATCCAACAATCGTCCACCATCCAGATAGAAAACACCAAATGTTTCACAATAAATCATTTTCTCGGGTGGAAAACCTGACGGTTGAGTTAAGAAACCAACCTGATCACTATATGCCTGCTGTACAAAATAATCACAATAAGGAATACAATCTTTTGGAGGTACACTATTAAAATAATCAATAATCAACAACTTATTGGGAATTGAACCTTGAGGACCAAAATATTTAGCCAACTCCACTGTCAGACGATACATGTCATTACCATTCCACCCTTCATAGTCAACATCAACACCATCCAGTCCCGGCTCCATCACCTGATTCACAATCCATTTTGCGTATGCAGCCATTATCTCATCAGAAGGATTTGCTGAACCTCCCATATCATATTCTACTCCATCAACAGTAAAGACATGACGATAATGAGATGCATCTGCATGCATCACAAAACGCGTACCCAATTTTTCCTGAACGTATTTCATGTCTTCATAGGCAACAGGATGTGTCTCTGCTGTCGGAATACCCATCCACAGATTTACAATATCAATGCTGTCTGGAAGACCTTTAATACGTTCACCCCATGATGCAGGATCTTTACTGCCTTCGACACCTTCAATCGGTGCCCAATTTTCATAATATGCAAAACTTACTTCATGATCGCTTTGCTTGAATGCGCGAATATTTGCATAATACTGCTCATCATATGTTTTCAATTTTTGGATTTCCAGTGCTTCCACATCTGTGTCACAGCTTGGGAAAGACACGAGGCCTACACAAAAAGCTAATATGCCAACAAATTTAAATTTCATAATATCAAATTTATACATAATTACTATTATTACTTTAACAGATTTACTTCATTAACGAGATTTCTTATCCCACCAAAGCTTCGTACCACCGGTATCAGCACCTCCCAAAGCTGTAATGCCACTAGCAACTCCTTCTGCATTATTAATTTTTTCGTCGCGAGTATAAGGCAAACGACGAATCTGTAATTCTGTATCTATTGTCCCATTACTACCATTGACTACTACTGGCATTAATTCAGGGTAACCAGTGCGGCGATATTCACTCCATCCTTCCGGTCCATCAGGATATAAAGCAATCCATTTCTGAGTAATAATACGTTCCAGTTTACCTTCAAAATCGTCACTATCGTCCCACGCAGGAGTTACCTCTGTACTAAATGTATAATTATCACTGCCTGCATTATCTTCGAAAGATTTTGGAGTAGAAATATTATCTGCCAAATACGAATCGGCTGAACCTGCTCCATTTTCTTCAAAGGAAATCCGGACTCCCTGCTCATAGAAACTCTTTGCATCACCGCCCATATTCCAGCCTCTCAATGCACCTTCTGCACGTAAAAAATATGATTCTGCAGCAGTCATCCAGACAACCGGAGTCGTATTACGGTCCATATTCAGATTGGATATCTTAGCTCCCTGATAATTGGCCATATTAGATGTTGAAATACCGATACGTACACCATGGTATTCACCATCTTCAGCAGCAGCTGTAAAATACTTTCCGATACGAGGATCATTCAAGCCATCCATATAGGCTACGATTGAAGCACATGGACGGCAATCTCCCGCATTAAAGTTATAGGCAATTTCCTGCAAAGGATGGTGATAGACCAGCAATCCATGACTCAAGGCAGCACGATCGGCTGTAGCTTCAATCAAGCCATAAGGAGACTGGACAGATAACTCTGCCTGCTGCTGAGCCAATTGCGGATCGGCATAAGCAACACGCAAAGCCAAGCGCAAACGTAAGGTATTAGCGAACTTTACCCACTGAGCAACGCTACCAGCATATATATAATCATAATCAGTCATCAGCTTAGCATCGGCATTACCACTTACATAATTTCCAAGAATTTCGATGGCTGAGCCCAGTTCTTCAAAAAACTTCTTATAAATCTCATCCAAAGGATCGTACAAACTGGAAGTTCCATAGTTTACATAAGGAATAGGACCAAAAGTATCTGCAATACGATGCATTCCTGCCACCTTTACAATTGTTGCCAAAGCATCTACTTCTGCCAGCCCCTGCTCAGTAGCAATTCGATGGATATTCTGCCAAGGAGCCATAACACCTGTGTATGCATAGTCGAATGTCGCATTCACCCAGCTTTCCTGAAAAATATACTGACCATTGTGTGCCGTACTTCCCAAAGTTGCAGCAGTGTACCCTGCATACTGGTCGTGTGAAAGATTCTGAGCAATCTGGTAATCAGAATCCAGTCTTTCACCATCGTTAATAATTACCACACGACGTAACATCTGAGAGAAAAAAGCACCTGTCTTAAGGTTATCTACTCCCATCATTTCTTCCGTTACTTCATTGGGATTAACGTTGTCCATATAGTCTATGCATGAAGTATTATTAAATAAGACCAAAGACAATCCCAATAAAGAATATTTTCTCAAAAAATCTATATTATGAAGAATCATATCTTTTTAATTTAAAGGGTTGATTAGAATTTAACTTTTACAGAGAATCCCAAGTTACGCAAACTCGGTGACATAAACATATCAATACCCTGGAAATAAGTACCTGTACTTGCAGTCAGTTCCGGATCAAAGGGGGCTTTCTTATACAAGAAGAAAAGATTCTTACCGATGAATGATACATTCAATCCCTGAATCCAATTTACATATTTATTGATAGGAATATCATATCCCAGTGAAAGTTCGCCTAAACGTACATTGGTAGCACTATATACGTACATAGAACCAATACCACCAGTATTACCCGAACCACCTATAGTTGTATAATACTTTTGTGCATCAATAGGACGACCATTCACCAAAGCACCTCCCATATCACGAGCATCAGCAGAAGCCTGAGATGCGCCATACGAATCCATCACAGCCTGAGTCTGAGAAACAACGATACCGCCAACACGAGCCATCAGCAAGAAGCCCAGTGACAAACCTTTATACGAAAAGTTATTACCCCAGCTTAAATTATATTTCGGAGCACTATTTCCTGCTTTGATAAAGTTATCATACTCTGGAACAACTACCTGATCAACCGGATGTACATAAATGGCACCATGTTCATCAGTACGCAAAGTGTTTACATAAATGTCACCAATAGAACCACCTTCTGTCAGAATCATCTTATACATGCTGGTACCACCCATATCAATCCATGTTAATGACGTTTTTTCATGAGTTATCGGGTCCTCATAATCACGCAACAATTCTACAACCTTATTCTTGTTCAAAGAATAATTTATATATGAGCTCCATCCAAAATCGCCCCATTTGTCATCATAACGAAGTGACACCTCAATACCTTTATTGTCTACACGACCACCGTTGACAACTTCCGACTTATATCCCGTAGTTGATGACAATGTACGTTCAAAAAACTGATTATAGGTACGTGACTGATACAAAGTAGCATCCAGTTTCAATCTGTTTTTGAAAAAGACAAAATTAAAGCCAAGTTCCCATGATTTGGTACGTTCTGGTTTCAGGTTTGCATTCGGTCTGCGTGACTGAGTTACAGGAACTCCATCAACAAGTGCATAAGTAGGTATTGCAAGAAATACATCAGGAGAATTACCTACTTCAGAATAAGATACACGAGCTTTCATGTAAGGCATGATATCAGTACTACATTTAAAAATATCCGTCATGATACCCGACAGACCGATAGATGGATAAAAGAATGAGTTCGTTGAAGTCCCCTTAAATGTAGACGACCAGTCGTTACGTGCTGTAACATCCAGATATGCCATTGATTTATATCCTAACTGAGCACTGCCAAACACTGCATTTTTCTTGATGTTATACCCATACTGGTTTGCTAAGTTTTTCTCGGTTGTATCTACATTTCCGAAAGTAAACAAATTGGCCACGGATTTCAATTTTCCACCAAAATAATCCGACTGATATTTATTGGTCTCAAAATTGGCACCTAAGTTTGCAGTCAGGTTTAACGTATTATCAGCAAAATACTTGTTGATGTTCAACAGCAATTCACCGTAAATTTGTTGTCCCTCCACGTTACTCTTTGAATAATATCCGTATTTTGAAGCAAACAAAGTATTTGTACCGGCGTCATACATACGCTCATGAGTTTCATTGTTGCGGTCCATCTTTACACGACCGGTCAAATTAATCCATTTGGCAAAGTCGTACTTCAGCGATGCAGTAGCCATGTAACGATTCTTATGGTTGGGCATTGTTATATGCTCAGTAATCCAGTAAGGGTTCTGCAAAGACAATCCATCACTGTACGGCCAGTACTGAGTCAGCAAGTTACGTTCTACATCGTAACGTTGATAAGCCTGAATCTTGGAAAAATCATCTCCGGCAGGGAACAAATAAAGCGGTACCAAGGGATTGAAATACAAACCTTGTGCAGTCATATTCTGTTCTTTCACACTACTCAACATAAAACTTAAATCGAGAGTCAGTTTATCTTTCAGCATCTTGCTTACATTGCGAACTGTTGCATTATAACGCTCGTAATCGTTATTGTGTATAATACCCTTCGCATTTGTAGTACCAATAGAAAGATATGTTTGATTTTTAGATGTTCCTGTCGACAAACTTGCCGAATTTGTCACATTTACTCCAGTCTGAAAGAAATCCTTTGGATCGTAACTACTAGGAGTTTTTAATTTAGTTCCCCAGCTGTAGAAACTTCCTGTTTCACTTGGCCCATAAGTATTCTGAAATTCAGGTAACACCAACGGAGCTGAAAATGTGGTATTGTTCGATATTGTTAAAGAAGTACGTCCTTCCTGACCTTTTTTAGTAGTAACCATTACAACTCCATTAGCAGCAGCACTACCATACAAAGCTGCCGCCGAAGGACCACTCAATACTGAAATCGATTCAATATCTTCAGGATTTAGTCCTGAAATAGGATCACCGGACAATCCTGCACCTTCATATGCATCAGAAGGTTGTTCATTGGCAGCAGACATATCCAACATTGGAATACCATCAACAACATACAAAGCATTATTGTTACCATTCAATGATTTAGCACCACGCATTACGACACGTGAAGAACCTCCTACACCGGATGAAGATGAATTAATGGTTACACCCGCAATTTTACCATTCAAATTATTTACAAAGTTTGCATCTGCTACACGGGTAATCTCACTATTGTCTACTTTCTGAACATTATATGACAATGATTTTGCTTCTTTTTTAATACCCAACGCTGTTACAACAACTTCACTCAACACTTCAGTATCTTCCGTCAATATAACACTCAACGGCTTACCATCTACAACTTTTACTTCTTTACTCTTGTAACCAACATAAGAGATTTCCAAGACTGCCCCTTTCGCTGTTTCAAGAGCAAATTTACCATCAAAATCCGTAATTGTTCCTGTTGCTGTCCCTTTAATTTTTACATTTACTCCAATTAAAGGTTCATTATTCGCATCTGTAACAGTACCTGTTACATTAATCTGATTCTGCTGAACCAAAGTGCTATTAGCTGTAGACATTTCCATTGTTGGAAAAGCCTCATTACTCATAGCATACATTTGTGAACTCGCAGCCAGCAACATTGTAAAGCAAACTCTTTTGCCCAACGGATACTTTAAATTCAAAGTACGTTTAGGGTTTAACTTGTTAAACAAAATTCCTGTTTTCATATTTTTAAGTTAACTAAATTTGTTAGAATTGACAGATTTCAAATATTCCGTTATAATCTACCATCTTTTTTATTTCTTGTATTTTTACGCTTATTGTAATCATACCATAAGACTTTTTATTTCACATACCATAGTCAATTCAATTGTTTCTTCATAGAAATAGAAAAAGCTTCAACAATCAATTTCTCTCTTACTTTAAAAAAAATAAGATAGTACTCAAATTCTAAATCCCTATATTTTCAACAAGTAACGATTAATTCTCTTCGCAAAAATACAGAATCAAAAAATATGTAAAAATGTAAGAAATGTAGAAAAAGATGTATATTATCTCTATCGCTTTCCATTAGAACATTAACCTTACAAGATGATTCAACCACACATTGCAAGCAGCTGTGCACCAACTTGATGATTAATGTCAAGATTGACAACTTTCGAAAGGTATTTACGTGCTTGCTCTTTATTTCCAAGGCCAAGATGTCCAAGTCCCATAACAAGATTGCAATGAATAAGATTGCGAACATTTAAATCATCATCCCAAATAAGCAAATCAGGAAGCGACACCGCAAAATAATCAATCTTAACTTTATCAAACAAATGCTGTTCACCGTGTTTTATAAGCTTGTTAAAGCAACTGCGAGCTCGATTTTCATCACCCAATTTACGCCATGCAAGCCCTTGGTAAAAGATTTTATCAGGCTGTTGGTCATTATAAAAGAAAGCAATAGCTGGCTCTGCAGAACCTTTGGTTGCCCATTCAAAATATTTCTTAGCTAATTTGGCTTCACCAAGACCTTCATAAGCACATCCCAACCAATAATGAATATCATTTTCCTCTGCCATTGAAAGTTTACCTTCACCTAAATTATCCGGATACTTCTCCGTCTCTCTAAGTAAGCTGACAGCATCTGCATAACGCTTCTCCTCAAGAGCTTTTTTAGCTAATTCAACCCGGCAGAAAACATACTGACTTGTGACCTTACCTTCTCCACCTTCCCATGGATGAAATTTACGAGCATTAATAAGATTGTATGCTGTCCGGTATTCGCCAAGCTGATTATAAAGTGTAATACGTTCGATACATAAATCATCACGTTGTTCAACAACCTCCGCATGTGCATTAAGGAAATCAAGACGCTGACGATGAGAATAACGAAGTTTTTTATACAATTGATCAAGCTCCATAAGAATACGAGCGTCCGATTCATCAAGTATATAAGCCTTTTCAAGGACTGCAAGAGCTTTCTGAGGTTTTTTCTGTTTATTATAATAAGCTAAAGACAGATTACGCAATACGGTTGGATAGGTATCATCAATAGAAGCCGATTTTTCCCAGCAAGCAATTGCTTCATCATAGACACGGGCTGCGTAATAAAAATTTCCAAGATAATAGGGAGCCTTTGCACCTTCAGGATTGAGTTTCATTGCATCCTGAAGCATTAGAACTTCTTCAAGTTTATTCGGGAAGCAATAATCTGGACACATTATCTCTGCTTTCTTATAGAGTGAAGTAGCCTCATCTTTTTTTCCCATCATGGAATAGAAGTAACCAAAGGCATAGTAAACCATAGGGTAAGTAACCTCTGTTTCCTCTGTCAGAAACAAAAGTAACTGAACAGCCTCATCATACATACCGGCAGAAGCATAATCGATAGCATATTCCATATAACTATGAACAGCTCCATGCATAAGAGTTTTCATTTCAGCCTTAACAGTTTCTGCTTTTTTTGAATTTCCCTGTAAAACATTGAGAAGATAAGATTCAAAACAGCATCCCATATTGAATTTATCCATAGCAAGAGATTCGTCAATCAATACTTCTGCTTTAGCATAGCATCCCATCTTGCGCAAGAAAGACACTTTAAGCTGACGTCCTTTATGATTTAACCAGTTACGATACAATGAACGGTCAATATGGTCAAGACCATTTGTATAATCTCCACGAATCATGTCAATCTGCGCCAATCCCATATAACCGGCATCCTGCCAAGCTGCATTCCAAGTAGCTTTAAAGAATGCATCATAAGCCCCATCTATATCGCCTTGCATTTTTTTACTCCACCCGAGATTATAGCGAGGTTCCCCGTCGTATGGATTAGGATTACGCTCCGTCTGAGTTTTAACAGCCCGTTCAAAATATTTCTGAGATTCAGCAAAACGTCCCCGGCGCAACAATAACAAACCTACGGCATTATTGCAACGGATATCACTTTCATCACGTCTGAGAGCTTCCATATAATAATCCATTGGAAGATAAGTGGCATGACGATACTGCTCCAAATGCTGTCCAGTCAGGAACAATTGCTCCATACTGGCTATTTTCTTCGGATCAAGCGCTGCTTTTGCAGGTTCTGGAACAGGTTTAATTTCCGGTTTATCAGCTTGGTAGCTAACAAGCACCTTACCATTCTCATCGAGAACAGTAAGTTTCAGTTCTTCCAGTTTAACAGTATCACACACTACAGTATTTTCATAGACATTATCCGGATCCACAGCTGTAAGGACATCAAGATAAATCTTACTATTTAACACATTAACAAGCATGATACGCACTTCACGATGTGCTGCTGTTGTATAAAGTATAACTTTCATTCTTTCCCCTTGCTCTGGAAGAATATTAATAAGTGCATCGCGCGTTGCATTCTTCACCATACCCACTTTCTGATAAGGCATGAAGTATTGTACCCAAGATTTTTCTTCATAAGGTTGTAACCAAGTAAAATCAGGCTGATTATCACAATACATACCTGTCATAAGCTCAATATACGGTCCATCTTCATCTGTAAGATTGCGATCCCAGGCCTGGCCAAAATCACCACATCCCCATGTCCATTGTTTTTTCCCTACATTAATATGATGATCTGCCACATGGAGAAGCCCAGCTTCTACATCCTCATTATAACCACCAACAAAATCATATTTAGAATTAATGGCCATATAGGAAGTGGGTACAGGAATATTTTTATAACGAGATATATCCACACCTGCAGAATAGTCTACTTTATAATATTCCCCAGTTGCAATAGGAAAACTTGAAACAGCACGTTTTCCATGATCAAACACAGCGTTCACGTCAGGCGGAAATACAGAATAATAATCTTTACTAACAGCAACAGCTGGATTTGCCCACCACAAAAAAGTCTGCGGAAAAGGAGTACGATTATAAACCTTAGCTTTTATTTCAATATAAGCTTTGCCCGGATAAAGTGTAAATCCAACCATACCCTTAGTACGAAACATACGTTCTACCTCACTACACCACACAGTTTTACTTCCATCCGGAAATTCCTCTATCATGCAATCTGTAGGCAAATAAGTACTCGGACGATGATGCTGTGGCCAGTTAAACTCAATACCTCCAGAAATCCATGGACCTGTAAGTCCAACCAAAGCAGGCTTAATTACCTGATTATAATAAACAAAATGGCGTTTTTTTACCTTATCATAAGCCATTTGGATACGCCCTCCCAATTCTGGTAAAATCATCACCTTAATATACTCATTCTCTATAAAAAAAGCCCTCCAAGGACAATCATGTTTTTTATCTGCAACCTTTTCAACTACCGGATAAGGATAAACAGAACCGGAACTACCCTGATAAACACGTTTCTCCAAAAAAATAGGATTTTTCTCTTTTTTACCTATACCATAAGTAGGCAGCATTACAATCTCCTCCCAAGCTTTTACTTCGGAAGTATTAATTGTGCTTTGAACTAAATACTCTGTTATTTTTTCCATAAGCTATAATAGCTAAACAAATTTTACCTCATAAAATAATGTATAATATCTTGCTCTTCAAGTTCTAAATCATAATCACTTTACCAACTCTTTTTCTAACTCTTCCAACGATTTTCCTTTGGTCTCCGGTACATAACGTAAAACGAATAGGAAACCTGTCAAACAGATTATCATATAAAGCATAAAAGCTCCTCCTGTACCCAGACCTGCATTTAAAAACGGGAAAGTATAAGTCAGCAAGAAAGATGCTATCCACAAACAAGCTGTACATACAGCCATTGCAATACCACGTACCTTATTAGGAAATATTTCCGACAACAAAACCCAGGTTATCGGCCCCAAAGACATCGCATAAAGTCCAATTGCAAGCACAATAAATACAATCATAATCACTCCCTTAAACTCAAGGAAATAACTTATGCCAAGCAATGTATAAATACCTGCCAATCCGCCCGCCCCTATTAACATCAATGTTTTACGCCCCAAACGTTCGACTGTATAAATAGCGATAAATGTAAAGACTAAATTAGCAATGCTAGTTACTACAATATTCATCAGCATTTCAGATATGCCATACCCTGCTGCCTGAAATACCTCTTGAGCATAATTGAATATAATATTAGTTCCACTCCACTGCTGAAACATCGCTAATACAATACCAACAATTAAGACCTTACGCATTTTAGCAGAAAATAATAAAGACAATGTGCTTTGATGTTGATCACCCGAAGAAAAGTAAGCTGCAGAATAATTTAAAAATTCTACTTTCGCATATTCTTCTCCTCCGATAGTTCGCAGAATCTTCATAGCAGCTTCTCTCCGATTATTGGCAGCCAGCCAACGTGGGCTTTCCGGAATAAATAAAGAAAGTAAAAAGAAAAGACCAGACGGTATACACACTGCCCAAAACATCCATCTCCATCCTGCTTGTCCGTTCCACGACAGAAAAATATCACTTGAACTAGCAGTTTCCGGTACTGGATCAGCCAAAAGCATATTCACAATCTGTGCACTCAAAATACCAAGAACGATTGTCAACTGATTTAAAGTAACCAGTTTACCACGTATCCGCGTCGGAGCAACTTCGGCAATGTACATCGGAGATAAATCAGCAGCCAAGCCAATGGCTATCCCTCCTACCAATCGGGCCAAAATAAAAGTCATCAAAGCAGAACTTGCACCAGTAGCCCAAGAAGATACCAAAAAGACCAAGGCTGCAAACTGTAATAGTTTCTTTCTTCCATAACGATCTGCCAAAAATCCCGCCATCGTAGCCCCTAACAAGCAGCCAGCCAAGGCAATACTCATTGCTAAAGCTTGCATACCAGCATCCTCGGATATTCCAAAATAAATTTCATAAAAAGGTTTCGCTCCACCTATGACAACCCAATCGTATCCGAAAAGGAGCCCTCCCATTGCCGATACCAGACAAATAAAATATACAAAAAAACAATTATATGCATTCATAGCTAGTTATTAATATTAAACAACTACAAAATAACAGAGAATCCATGAAGCAAAAAATGTAGAAAACATCGGTTATCATGTAAAATATCTTGGTTTTTTTCAGTAAAAAGAGAAGAGAAGATTTGAAAAACAAACAGAAAAAATTACTTTTGCAAAAGTAAAATATAATCTATGAGGCACAAAAAAGATGGATTTACAGGTCAAAGAGCTATTGTACTCCCTCCAGCAATTATTGAGCTATTACAAAAAAATGAAATAACCAATCTGTTATACGTTACAGATATTGGTTTCTATCCTAAAGCTTCAGGGCATTACAGAACACGTCCCGAAGGAGCAAGCCAACATATCCTTATATATTGTACAGAAGGAAAAGGATGGTTCAGTGTGAATGGAATACATCATGATATAGAAAAAGAACAGTTTTTCATTATCGAAGCAGGACTACCACACACTTATGCAGCTTCCGAACGTAATCCATGGTCTATTTACTGGATTCATTTCACCGGAGAAAAAAGTCACCTATTCAAATCAATATATAATAAAGTATTCCACATAGACGACGCTCCCGAAGCCCGATTCAAAGACAGACTTATCCTCTTTGAAGAAATCTATCAAAATCTGGAAAAAGGATATAGCATCGAAAATCTGGAGTATACCTCATTGTGCTTATGGCATTTTATAGCTTCATTTCGTTTTATCTCTCAATTTAGGGAAGTCAATAAAGCGTCAAAAGGTAACATTATACAAGAGGCCATTTGTTTCATGCAAAAAAACATCGACAAAAAATTATCTTTAGAAGAAATAGCTGAAAGCGTACGATACTCTCCATCACATTTCGGACAACTTTTTTTAAAGAAGACAGGACATACACCTCTCAATTATTTTATTCATATGAAAATACAAAAAGCCTGTCAGTTTCTTGACTTTTCAGACATGAAGATTAAAGAAATAGCCGACAAACTAAGTTTCTATGACCAATATCATTTCACAAAAGTATTTATCAAAATATTAGGAGAAAGCCCCAGCAGTTACAAAAAAAGAAACAAAGGATAAGTTATGAAATACAAAATCTCTCTATTTTTATCCTATATCATCACAATACAAGATAAGAATAGAGAGATTTTATACAACTCCTATTTTGACAAGTCAACTGATTCCGTCTTACTTGAAAAGCTTTTCCAAATCATCCTCTTTCAATACCGAAAGAACGACCTTCCCATCAGGGGTATAATTGGGAGTAGCAACAGCAAAAAGCTCATCCACCAGATTATTCATTTCTTCATTCGTCAAAACCTGTCCCGGTACAATGGCTGCTGCTTTGGCCAGCGAAAGAGCCAGCATACTCTGTACCTCTTCCTTCACCTTACATCCTTTTTCGATAGCAGTCTGTACCATATTTGTGACCAGTGTTTCCGGATTTAGTCCTTCAATGCCGGCAGGTACTCCATTGATGGCATAAGAACCTCCTCCCAAATTACTGAGTTCAAAGCCCAATGCCGTCAGGTCATCCATAATTTCCTCCAGAACAGGAACTTCTGCCGGAGAAAAATGTACCATATCAGGAAACAGCATACGCTGCGAAACATTCTTGCGATTGGCTATCTGATTCATGTACTGATCGTACAAGATACGCACATGAGCACGCTGCTGATCGATAATCATCAACCCCGACTTGACAGAAGTCAGAATATAACTTCCTTTATATTGATAATGCTGCGCCGATTTTTCAGCCACATTCACATCTGGATGCTCATCGTAAAGTGTCGGTTCTGCAGGCTGAGACTCTGGCTCTGGCTCACTCCATGTTTCCTCCGGTACAGGAGAGGAAGGCATATCCCATGAAGCTGTATTTTTCCTTTCCAGTCCCTGAAACAACGGCTCCCATTCCGTATGCTGCTTCTTATTGTACGAAGAAGGAGAATACTGTGAAGGAGGTACCGATGACACATTAAACGGATTATACGAAGGATCGTACGATGTAGAAGGAGGACGAACCCCTGAAGCAGGCACCGCATCGAAAGCCGGAATATCAGGCATACCTTCCGTATCAAAGTCAATGGAAGGTACCGCATTGAAGCGTCCCAGCGTCTCTTTCACAGCAGCCGACAGAATCTGCCAGATAGGCTGCTCGTTCTCAAATTTTATTTCTGTTTTCGTAGGATGAATATTGACATCAATATTTGCCGGATCAACATCAAAGTAAATGAAGTAAGACACTTGTTCACCAGCCGGAATGAGATTTTCGTAAGCATCGACCACCGCCTTATGAAAATACGGATGCCGCATGTAACGCCCGTTCACAAAAAAGAACTGACGTGCCCCTTTTTTACGTGCAGTTTCGGGCTTCCCGATAAAGCCATGTATCTTTACCATACTGGTTTCAATATCGAGCGACAGCAAATCTTGGTTCAGTTTCTTTCCGAACACTCCCATAATACGCTGACGCAACTGGATAGCCGGAAGATTCAGCATTTCCGTATCATTGTGATGAAGCGTAAACGAAACCTCAGGGTTGACCAAAGCGATACGCTCAAATTCAGTCAGAATATTACTCAGCTCCGTCTGATTCGATTTCAGGAACTTACGGCGTGCAGGTATATTGAAGAAAAGATTCTTTACCGAAAAATTACTTCCTTGCGAACAAGCTATAGCCTCCTGACTTTCGACTTTAGAGCCTGAAATACAAATATGAGTTCCAAGCTGTTCTCCTTCCTGACAAGTACGCAGATCCACCTGAGCTACCGCAGCAATCGAGGCAAGTGCCTCGCCACGGAAGCCCATCGTGTGAAGTGCAAACAAGTCGGCAGCCTGACGGATTTTCGACGTGGCATGGCGTTCGAAAGCCAGGCGTGCATCGGTTTCCGACATGCCTTTCCCATCGTCTATCACCTGAATGCAAGTCTTTCCCGCATCGGTCACCAAAACGTCTATGTGATGTGCTCCGGCGTCGATGGCATTTTCTACCAACTCCTTAACCACAGAAGCCGGACGCTGTATTACTTCGCCCGCCGCAATCTGGTTGGCTACGGAATCGGGCAACAAACGGATTACATCGCTCATAGCATGAAAAAGTTTAAAAAGTAAATTCTCCTGTTACCAAATAGTGCAAAATATATGCAAGTACAGCTATGGCAACGAATATAGTAGCGTAACTCAGAGGTTTGCGCCCGCTCTCTTTACGCCGTTTCAGATAAGTAGTACCCTCAATGAACTTTCCCCGGATGTCTTCGGGAGAAAATTCCTTAGGAGGAAGCATGCCAAGATCACGCTTTGCGTTCTCTTCTATCTTCTCCAACTTTTCCTTTCGCTCGTCCACGTAAATATACTCATGGTGATACGCACGTGGTTTCCTCATCGTAAACATTCCCATACTTTTACTCCTTTTTAGTTTCAAACAAATGCTGGTTCGGCAATTCTACCGGACCGCGTACATTTTTCTTCAACTGGTCTTCAGCCTTCTTGCTCCGCCAGTTGAATATATCTTGCTTGTTCAGCGGACGTATATAGTCGAACCATACGAAATTCTGCAACTTACTTGTACCGGATGGAATCTGCGTCATCGGGTAAAGTGTACCATTCGATTTCGGACTCATCACCATCTTCTCCAGCTTCTGGTTTTCCAGATAAATATCCAGCTTACTGGTTTCCGACACGTTCATTCCTATCAACGTACTATCGGAATCCATCGGATAATAAACCAAACGTACCGATCCGATAACTTCCGTCTTGTACATCTGCTTGTTACGGAAATAGGCTTTCATTTCCTTTCCCGTCACCTGATTATACATGGTAGTGTCTATCTGCTCTATCGATAATGCCTGATTGATGATATGTGCCCAGTCGATAGTACTGTCGTTCATATACATACAAATCTTTTCACCTACCAGCTGCTGATTTTTGTTCCACAATATCGGATCGTGATACATGGTCAGACAACTGTCCTTTGTCGAAAAGACCAACGAATCGGCTACCCCTTGCACATCCGTCCGATAGAAACGGACCTTATGAAAGGCACGCATCTCACGAAACATCGAATCTGTATCCAGATGGAAAGTTTCCATCAGCAATGTATCTCCGTGCAAGAACAGACTGTCACCCTGAGAGTAATCAACAGCGACGGCCTTATCGGTGGCAAATGCATATTTCTTCTTCTCATTATAGTAACCATATTCTCCCGTCATCATATTTTTATTGACGGTATCGGTCAACACCATATTACGGAATGCCTCACCCAGTCCTTCGTTACGGTCGTAGAATAAAGAATCTCCCGTCAACTGTTTTCCTTCGTTAGTCAGGACAGAACGGTCCAGCAAGTATGCCTTACCAGTCACGGTGTTGTAGGTACCCTTTTCCGAATATATATGATTGTTATCGCTCAAAATATCCGAAGGACCAACAATATTGGCTATCTTGCTTGCCGTATTATACTCCAGCGTATCGGAAGTCAGCGTAAACTGCGGATTCACCAGCTTCACGTTATAATTGAATACCGACTGTTTGGTACCGGGATTGTATTGTCCCCATTCCGAGGTCAGGACGTTTTGTTCATCCATCAATGTACCGCCATCGAAGAAATAGCCCAGATTATATACACGGTCGTAGTTCAAGCTATCCGTCAGCAACGTGGTATTACGGTTTTCCATACGTACATTCATACGTACCTCGGCTATCTGCGTATTGCCATCGTAATACAGACGGTCGCCATACAAGAAGAGTGTATCTCCTTGATTCATCTTGACATTGCTGAAAGCCTCGAACGAACTAATCTTATCGTAATAATATGCACTGTCGCAGTACATATACACACTATCGTGACGGAAAACCACATTTCCCACTACAACCTGAGCATCCGGATGACGCGAATCCTTACGCAACAAATCGGAATGAATCAGATACACCTTACTTTTAGCCGGCTGTTTCTGAGGCGTAGCAGCTTGAGGCTTCTGTACCTTTGCCGTATCTGTCTGAGTCTTCGGCTTCCGGTTCTGGACAGGTTTCTGTGCCAGTAGACAAAAGCCGAAAAGGCATAGGACACCTGCCAACAGTATCCTATGCCCGCCAAATATATTTTTCTTGTTTTTCTGTTTCTGCATATATGGTTTTAAGTATCAGTTCTTAATCCATCCCGGATATTTGAAATCACAGTTTCTCCAGTCGGGATTAATACGTACGTATGTATTCTTCTGCTTTTCGACAATCCACTTCTGAAGTTTTTCCTCGCTTCGTTTGGCTGTCACCATAGCCTTCAGACGCTGATAGTCTTCGGTAATGGTCGCCTTGTGTCCGTCGATTCTGTTCTTCAGTTTTACAATCGCACAGACTTGTTTCCCTTTAGAGTTAATCATGGTAAAAGGTTTCGAGATTTCACCAATCTGCATGTTCTCTACAACCTTTGCCACATCTTGCGATATCAAACCGGCCAATTGCTGCATTTCGAAACGAGATGTACTAGTTTGAGGGTTGGCCAGCAATCCGTGATTATTACGTGTATCCTTATCCTGCGAAATCCAGGTAGCAGCGTCGTCGAAAGTAAATTTATTCTTTCGGATATCGTCTGCTATAGAATCCAGACGTGCCAATGCAGCATCAATGTCTTTCTGGTCCACTTTCGGGCGCAAAAGAATATGACGATAATTTACTCGGTCACCTCGTTTTTCAATCAACTGAGCAATGTGATAACCAAACTCCGTTTCAAAAACTTTCGAAACTTTTTTCGTATCAGTCAAGTTGAAGACCACATTCGCAAACTCAGGAACCAGCTCACCTCTTCCGGTAAATCCACCTTCACCACCACGTCGTGCAGTACCCGGATCCTCCGAATAGAAACGAGCCAATGTAGAGAATGAAGTTTCACCCTTGTTCACACGGTCGGCATACTCACGCAGCTGAGCCTTTACACGTTCTATCTCCTGTTCCGATACTTTCGGCTCCTGAGTAATGATCTGCACCTCTACCTGAGTCGGAATGAACGGAATACTATCCTGCGGCAATTTGCTGAAATAATTACGTACTTCGGCAGGGGTCAGCTTGATATCACCTACGATTTTCTGCTGCATCTGCTGCACTGTTTTCTGGCTCTTTACGTTTTCACGCAACATTTCGCGAATCTGAGTATACGACTTGTTATAATATTCCTCCATTTTCTCTTTCGAACCAATCTGATCGGCAAGCCAGGCAATACGTTGTTCCACTTCCTGAATCACCTCCTGATCCGAAACGATCACACTGTCTATTTCTGCCTGATGCAAGAAAAGTTTCTGTATAGCAAGTTCTTCCGGAATCACACAATACGGGTCGCCGTCGAAATGCCGGTTTTCATACTGGGCGTTCAGACGTTCATTCTCTACGTCCGACTTTAAAATAGCCTCATCACCTACGACCCAGACTACTTCGTCTATCACATTATTTTGCGCATAAGCCGACACTCCGGCAAGCAGCAAAAGCATACAAGCATAAGCCTTGATGAACTTAATCTTATTCATTGTTCGGGTTCTAATAATAAATAATGTCCTTATCCTCTGAAGCTTTTTTATACAAATCATCCTTCATACGATTTATGAACTCCACACGCTTCAGATTGATTAATATTTCTTTTATTTCACTCTTGGCATATTCCAACGGCAACTGTTGTCCGGCAGGCAGAAAGTTTTCTACATGAAGGAAATAACAATAAGCCGTATCACGTACTTCTACGTTACGGTTACGATTTAAATAATCGGTATCCGTATCGATGGCTTTCAACGGAAGCTTAGCCGCAACAGCAGATACGGGAATCCAGCGATCATAAAAATAATCATAACTCACTGCATTTCCAATACTGAATTTTTCCAGCTTATCAATCGCTTCCTGCGTATTTTTTTTATACCATGCACGCACATTATTCAAATGGCGAGCGCCCACCGGCACTTTCATAAACAACCCCTGGATATAGGGTTGATTGGCACGAAACATTCCGGTATTCTGACTGTAATATTGTTCGATTTCGGTATCCGATATTTCACTGCCCAGCTTCTGGTTTACCAGTTCCTCCTGATAAGTATGCATAATCAATGCACGGCGATACGAAGCAACCAGTTCATCGATCTTCACATTATCGGGAATATTTCCTTCCGCTTTTTTATACAATAACACGTCTTGTACCCAGTTACGGATATACTCCTCGGCAAATCGGACACTGTCTTGTCCACGTATTCCTCCCGGCATGGCTGCCTGTAAGTCTTCTTTGTACAGGAATTCATGGTCGACCTCCACCAAGGGAGTTTTTCCCTTATGGTCGACCGCCTTGCTACATCCCGACAAAACTATCAGCCCTGCAATGAAGATACTAAATTTACCCATTCGACTTATTACTCTGAATCAGTGACGAAGATACAGTATTAATTAATTACTTCCGCAACAATTAACGGTTTTTAAAACGTCTTGTTTAATTTCTACGCCAAAATGTTGCATCAGCGAAGTAAGCATTTCTTTTTCCTTCTCTCTCCGATAGTCAGTCCGTACCGAATCGTATACGTCAGTGTATACTTCAGGACCTTTCTTGAGTTTCTTTCCCATCAAGAATACATACGGATACTTTTTATCTTTCGTAAATTGTCCACATTTGAAAGCCAACTTATCAACATAAGCGTTTTTACCTATCTGAAACAAGCCGACTTCGATTGAAATATGCACGGTTGAGTCTGCCGACATCAGCCTATGCAAACTCTCTTCCCATTGATCGGAAGGAAGTTTCTTCAGGTATTTTTTGATGCGGGAAGCCATCTTCTTGTCAGCACAGCGAATAACTGCCCCTTTAAAATGTGGAAACTCCCATGCATAACGCCCCTTATTCTGCTTGAAATAATTGTCCAGTTCATCAGAAGTTGCTTCATGGGGCAAAAATTCCTGATGCAGTTTATCCCAAAAAGATGCAAGCAATGCATCTTCTTCTGTCTCTAAGCACACCTGTACCTCCTGATCATTGAGTATACCTTCGGTCCAATGAGCCAATATATCTTTCTTCAATGCCGGATGTTCAGCTCCCAGTCTGTCAAGATAGGCTACAAGATACGGTCTTGCCTCCTCATAACTAATACAAGGCTTGATATCAGTCAGCTTTACGATATGAATACCCAATGGAGAAAAAAATGGTTTCGAAAAATCGCCTTTGGAAAATGAAGCAATCTGATCTGTAAACTCCTGAAGCAATTCAACAACAGGTACCCAGATTCCTCCATCGACCTGATGAGAATAAGTAGAAAATGCAGCTTCTTCTTTCAGTGCTGTATAAATAGAATCCATCCGGTTACGTGCAGCATATTCTTCCTGCTTCGTTGCGTTTTGGGCAAGTCGTATTGTAATCTGTTCTATCTTCACCCACCCATTCTTCGAAAGTCGTTCTACACTCTGACGGTATAAATCCTGACAGATATGTTCTTCTTGTTCCTTATCCAGCATGACATTTTTCAACAGTTCTCCCTGCATCACTTTGCAATACTGACGAAAAGTAGGCAATGTATCACAACCCGTCCTCCTCATATCAGCCGATTTTAGCTTTTGAAACAAGAAATCATCAAATACATTCTGGACTGATTCTGTACGGCAATTTCCTGCTACGTAATACTTACAATAATATTCAAACTCTTGCTTCGTAAAGTCTTTTCCACCAATACGTAACAACACTTCAGGGCTTTCGGCTGCAAGCAAACTGTCGGAAAGATAAAAACAAGAGGAAAAAAAGAGTAGTGTTATAAACCTTATCATTTTCGATGAGAGTTGGAAGAAGTAGTGAAACATGATAACAAAAATTCACCACAGACTCCAATCGCCAGAACTTAAACAAAGTATCCCGACACTGAAAACAGAAGTCTGTGGTGAAAACAATATCCTTATGTGAGAGGAATCATCCGTTCTTACTGTGGACGGCTGTAGTTAGGAGCCTCACTGGTAATAGCTACATCGTGCGGATGGCTTTCCAATACACCGGCATTGGTGATACGGGTGAACTTGGCATTATGCAGTTCTGTAATATTGTGTGCACCACAATAGCCCATACCGGCACGCAGACCACCAACCAACTGGTAGATTACTTCGTACAATGTACCTTTGTAAGGAACACGACCAGAAATACCTTCCGGAACCAGTTTCTTCACATCGGTTGTACCCGACTGGAAGTAACGGTCTTTCGAACCGTTTTCCATGGCTTCCAATGAACCCATACCACGATATGACTTAAACTTACGGCCGTTGAAGATGATAGTATCACCCGGTGATTCTTCCGTTCCGGCAACCAGTGAACCAATCATCACGCTGTAACCTCCGGCAGCCAATGCTTTCACAACATCACCTGAATAACGCAAGCCACCATCAGCAATCAAAGGAACACCTGTACCTTCCAGTGCCTTTGCAACATCGTATACGGCTGTCAACTGTGGAACACCAACTCCGGCTACCACACGTGTGGTACAAATAGAACCCGGACCGATACCCACTTTCACTGCATCAGCTCCAGCCTCAACCAATGTTCTGGCAGCTTCGCCTGTAGCAATATTTCCGACTACAATATCAATATTCGGGAAAGCTTTCTTCGCTTCTCTCAGCTTTTCGATAACCGACAAAGAATGTCCATGTGCCGTATCAATAACGATAGCGTCAGCACCAGCATTTACCAAGGCTTCCATACGCTGCAACGTGTCGTTTGTAACGCCTACTCCGGCTGCAACACGTAAACGTCCTTTGGCATCCTTACAAGCCATCGGTTTGTCTTTTGCCTTTGTAATGTCTTTATAAGTAATCAGACCAATCAGTTTGCCGTCTTTATCAACAACCGGCAATTTTTCAATTTTATTCTCTTGCAGAATTCTGGAAGCAGTTTCCATATCTGTTCCCGGTTCTGTAGTGACAATATTTTCCTTCGTCATCACTTCATCGATACGTTTTGTCATATCTTTTTCAAAACGAAGGTCACGGTTTGTTACAATACCTACCAAATATTTTTCATCATCTACCACCGGAATACCACCAATCTTATATTCAGCCATCAAATCAAGAGCATCCTTTACGGTAGAGCCTCTTTTGATAGTTACTGGATCATAAATCATACCGTTTTCGGCACGTTTTACAATAGCAACCTGACGGGCTTGTTCCTCGATAGACATGTTTTTATGGATAACACCGATACCTCCTTCACGAGCAATGGCAATAGCCATCTGTGCTTCGGTAACTGTATCCATAGCAGCAGTTACAAACGGAATTTTTAATTCAATGTTACGTGAGAACTTTGTCGTGAGTTCGACAGTTTTGGGTAATACCTCAGAATAGGCCGGGATTAACAATACATCATCGTAAGTCAATCCGTCCATTACAACTTTATCTGCAATAAATGACATAGGGCTTTATGCTTTAGATTTTATTGCGTGCAAATATACAAATTTTATTCCAATCAAGAAGTATGCTTAACATCTTTTTTTATTTGCCAATTGTTTTCCAGCTTTCAAAAAAACATGCGGAGACAGTCAAAATAATTTGTACAAAAATGTTTGGAATTTGTACAAAAAATAAAAAAACATCGAGAAAAGTTGCCCTGCACACCACGACTTTCCCCAATCCGCCTCCTCTGATCTTTTATCTTCTTTCCAGCCGTTAGATAGCAAAAGAAATAAGAATGACTTTAGCCACTTCTTTTTTGTATAATTAATAAGATGTTAGTTATCTTTGCGCGCTGTTGAATAAAGATCTTTTATAACGCAAGAAAAACAACTATGAACACACAAAGCACTTATCTGGCTTCGAAACCGCACTACGAAATTCTTGACGGACTTCGCGGAGTTGCAGCACTAATGGTTATTATCTTTCACCTGTTCGAAACACATTCTCAGGGAAACCATCTCATTCAAATCATCAACCACGGCTATCTTGCCGTCGATTTCTTTTTCATGCTTTCGGGATTCGTAATAGGCTATGCTTACGACGACCGCTGGAACAAGATGACATTGGGAACCTTCTTCAAACGACGTATCATTCGTCTGCACCCGATGGTCATTATGGGAAGTATCGTAGGAGCCGCCCTTTTCTATTTCCAGAAATCGTCTTGCTTTCCACAAATAGAGCACACCTCCGTAGGGACCTTGTTGCTCATCATGCTGCTGGGATGCACGCTGCTACCGCTTCCGCTGAAATGGGATGTGCGGGGATGGACGGAAATGCATCCGCTGAACGGTCCGGCATGGTCGCTGTACTATGAATACATTGCCAATATCCTCTATGCACTTTTCATACGCCGGTTCAGTAAAAAAGCCCTGACTGTTCTGGTTGCCGCAGCAGCTTGTCTTACGATCTACCGCAGTCAGACTGCACCGACGGGCGACATGGTAGGTGGATGGGCCCTGAACTGGGAACAGCAGTATGTAGGCTTCGTACGACTCTTGTTTCCCTTTTTCGGGGGATTGCTGCTCTCACGTCTTGGCTGGCTGATACGACTCAAGAAAAGAGCCTTCTGGTATTGCGCCCTGATTATTGTCGTCATATTATCTGTTCCCCGACTGGGAGGTGAGGAACATTACTGGCTGAACGGGCTTTACGAATCGTTCTGCATCATTTTTATTTTCCCTGTTATTGTTTCCATGGGAGCCGGAGGCAAGGTTACAGGCAAGTATTCCAGTCGTATCTGCAAGTTTCTGGGAGATATTTCGTATCCCATTTACATTACTCACTATCCGCTGATATATATTTACACCGCCTGGGTATGCAATAACCATGCAACAATATCCGAAGGCATTCCTTATATGATATTGGTTCTGGCAGGAGCTATTGTTCTGGCTTATGCTTCTCTGAAGCTGTATGATGAACCTGTCCGTCGCCGACTGACTGAACGTTTTCTAAAAAGGAACAAATAAAAAGGAAGTTATATAAAAATTGTGGCAGCAGGCAAACGGTATAAACCGGAAACCTGCTGCCACAAAACTTATTAATATACCGACCTTATCAGTTAGCCATTTCTGAAATGAACTTGATACGAACCAAACGAATTTCTTCTTCGGTGTAATCTGCACCCAGTTCATCCATCGCATCGTCAATCTTGTCGGTCGTAGATTCCTTAAAGTAATCATAGATGTCGAGCATGTGATCTTCATCCATCACATCATTCAGGAAATAGTCGATATTCAGCTTGGTACCCGAATATACAATTGCTTCTATTTCATCGAGCAATTCATTGAAATCGATACCCTTTGCTACGGCAATATCGTCTAAAGCTACCTTACGGTCAATACTCTGAATGATCGAAACTTTCAGCTTCGACTTGTTGGCAACCGTACGTACGCGCAAATCTTCCGGGCGGTCGATCTCATTTTCATCACAATGCTTCTTGATCAGTTCGCAGAACTCCTGACCATAGCGTTTAGCTTTACCAGCACCTACACCCGGAATATTTTGCAACTCTTCCAGTGTTACCGGATAAATAGTTGCCATGGCCTCCAGTGAAGGATCCTGGAAGATGACGTAAGGAGGAACATCCAGTTTCTTCGACATCTTCTTGCGCAAATCTTTCAACATAGAGAAAAGTACCGGGTCTACCGCACACGATGCACCGCTTCGCATCGGAACCTCTTCAACTTCCTCATCGTCGAAATCGGCGTCTTCGACAATCTTGAATGATTTCGGTTTTTTCAAGAACTTATGCCCTTCCGGAGTAACCTTCAGCAAGCCGTAGTTCTCTACATCCTTGCTTAAATAACCGGCAATCAACGCCTGACGAATAACGGCGTTCCACAAACGTTCATCTTCGCCCATACCTGAGCCGAAGACTTCCAAATCTTCGTGTTTATGCGCCAGTACCTCCGACGTTTCTTTTCCTAAAAGGATATCAACTATATAGTCTTGTTTAAAATTTTCTTTTACCGCAATGATTGTTTCAATCACTGCACACAACGAATCCTGAGCCTCCACTTGTTTTTTCGGATTTAAACAGTTATCACAATTACCACAATTATCTTCTGTATATTCTTCTCCGAAATAATGCAACAGAATCTTTCTACGGCACAACGACGATTCAGCGTACGCTGCCGTTTCCAGCAACAGCTGTTTTCCGATTTCCTGTTCCGAAATAGGCTTGCCTTGCATGAATTTTTCCAGCTTCTGCAAATCCTTGTTCGAATAGAAAGTAATGCACAAGCCTTCTCCTCCGTCACGTCCGGCACGTCCTGTTTCCTGATAATATCCTTCCAGGCTCTTCGGAATGTCATAATGAATAACGAAACGTACATCCGGTTTATCAATACCCATACCGAAAGCAATCGTTGCCACGATTACATCGATGTCTTCTTTCAAGAAAGCATCTTGATTTGCATTACGGGTAGCAGAATCCATTCCGGCATGGTAAGGACGGGCCTTAATGCCGTTTGCCTGAAGAATTTCGGCCAGCTCTTCTACCTTTTTACGGCTCAGACAGTAAATAATGCCCGATTTCTCCGGATTCTGCTTAATAAAACGGATAATATCTTTATCTACATTATTTGTTTTGGGCCGTACTTCGTAATACAGATTCGGACGGTTGAACGAAGACTTAAACTCCGTCGCTCCTACCATACCCAAGTTCTTCTGAATATCCATCTTCACCTTGGGAGTAGCCGTAGCCGTCAATGCTATGACCGGTGCTTTACCGATTTCATTGATGATAGGACGGATACGACGGTATTCCGGACGAAAGTCATGTCCCCACTCTGAAATACAGTGTGCTTCGTCGACTGCATAGAAAGAAATCTTCACATGTTTCAGAAAATCAACATTTTCTTCTTTTGTCAGCGATTCGGGAGCTACATACAGCAGCTTTGTCTTCCCGGCCAGGATATCAGATTTAACCTGTTCTATCGCTGACTTTGTAAGTGATGAGTTGATGAAATGTGCCACTCCGTCTTCTTCACTGAAGTTTCGCATGGCGTCCACCTGATTTTTCATTAGGGCAATGAGTGGAGATATAACGATAGCCGTTCCTTCCATTAGCAATGAAGGCAACTGATAACACAACGATTTACCTCCACCGGTAGGCATCAAAACAAAAGTATCCTTCCCGGCCAGTAAGTTACTAATTATAGCTTCTTGGTTTCCCTTAAAAGTGTCGAAACCAAAATACTTTTTCAACTGTTCCGCCAAATTAATCTTTTCCGCCATTGTCCTTTTATTTTAGTGATTTTAATTCTTCAAGATATAAGTCTCGCTTTATGCGTATGTAACAAAGTTATAAACAACTTTTGATATTATGCAAATAATCGAGCAATTATTTTACCGAAGAACTTTATTTCCTCATCACTTTTTTAGTTTTTCAGGCCATTTGTAAACGGGACAAATTGGCTTTATTCATCTGCTCTTTCGCATAATCAAGCGTAATAACAAAAGAATCTACCTTATGCGACGGGATCTCAAACATAGCATCCATAACAATCGTTTCTACAATCGATCTTAGCCCACGAGCACCCAACTTGTATTCGATAGCCTTGTCGACTATATAATCGAATACCTCTGGCTGAAACTCCAACTTCACCCCATCCATCTCAAATAACTTGATATATTGTTTGATGATTGAATTCTTAGGCTCGGTCAGAATATTGCGTAATGCAGTACGATCCAACGGGTTCAAATAAGTCAATATAGGCAGACGCCCGATGATTTCCGGTATAAGTCCAAAAGATTTCAAATCTTGAGGAGCAATATATTGCATCAAATTTGCACGGTCGATTTTAACCTTTTCCTTGGCAGCACCGTAACCTACTACGTTTGTATTCAGACGCTGGGCAATCTTGCGCTCGATACCGTCGAACGCTCCTCCGCAAATAAACAAAATATTCTTGGTATTGACAGGAATCAGTTTCTGCTCTGGATGCTTACGACCTCCTTGAGGAGGGACATTAACAATAGAGCCTTCCAACAATTTCAACAGTCCCTGTTGAACACCCTCCCCGCTCACATCACGAGTGATGGAAGGATTGTCTCCCTTACGGGCAATCTTATCTATTTCATCAATAAAGACGATACCTCGTTCTGCCTCTGCCACATTATAATCGGCTACCTGCAGCAGACGAGTCAGAATACTTTCGATATCTTCGCCTACATAACCAGCCTCTGTCAGTACTGTAGCATCAACAATGGTAAAGGGAACATGTAATAACTTGGCAATGGTACGTGCAAGCAACGTCTTTCCCGTACCTGTACTTCCTACCATGATGATATTGGATTTTTCAATTTCCACATCATCTTTCGACGAAGGCTGCAACAAACGCTTGTAATGGTTGTAAACAGCCACAGAAAGATAACGCTTCGCATCGTCTTGTCCAATCACATACTGATCGAGGAAGTCTTTTATATCTTTCGGCTTCGGAAGCTCTGCCAAATTCAAGTCGGTATTGCTCCCTTTCTGACGCATAGCCTCCTGAACGATTTCATGTGCCTGTTCCGAACAGCTGTCACAGATACAACCGTTGACACCTGTTATCAGGAAACCGACCTCATCTTCCGAACGTCCACAAAAGCTACAGCGTCTTTTGCTCTTCTTAGTTGATTTATCTTCCAAAGTAAATAGCTTTTATTAAATTAAATAGTTACACAGTCGGCTTACGAGAAAGCACTTCATCAATCATACCATATTCCTTAGCTTCCTGAGCCGTCATCCAGTAATCACGGTCAGAATCAGCCCATACCTTGTCAAAATCAGTATGAGAATGATCGGCTATAATCGTGTACAGTTCTTTTTTCAACTTCTGAATTTCACGAGCTGTAATCTCAATATC
>OHSQ01000068.1_pt1 | contig 41785 bp, 33 predicted proteins | sample 1578661 | NCBI WGS metagenome assembly OHSQ01 (sample SAMEA3879534, study PRJEB24766) | human gut metagenome | biome: human-associated habitat; feature: feces | place: USA | collected 1985/1987 | reverse complement strand
TGGACCTGATGCGGGAGCTGCATCCGCAGCTGAAGATTGTCGCCCGCGGGTCGTCGCTCAAGGTGCTCGGCGCGCAGGGCGAGACCGAGCGTTTCGAGCGACATCTCGAAGGGCTGGTGGCCTATTACCTCAAGTACGGGCATATCTCGGCCGAAGTGGTGACGCAGGCCTTCTCGGGCGTGGCGCTGCAGGAGGTGCCCACCGACAAGGACGTTATCGTCTATGGCAACAACGGCAACGTAATCCGCGCCCGGACGGTCAACCAGCAGCGGCTGGTGAGCCTCTACGACAAGTGCGACCTGCTGTTTGCCGTCGGCCCGGCCGGTTCGGGCAAGACCTATACGGCCATTGCGCTGGCCGTGCGGGCGCTCCGCGAGCGGCAGGTGCGGCGCATCATCCTGACCCGTCCGGCCGTCGAGGCGGGCGAGAAGCTGGGCTTCCTGCCCGGCGACATGAAGGAGAAGCTCGACCCCTATCTGCAGCCGCTCTACGACGCGTTGAACGACATGATTCCCGCCGCCAAGCTGACCAAATATATCGAGGAGGGAACCGTGCAGATTGCGCCGCTGGCCTACATGCGCGGCCGCACGCTGGACAACGCCTTCGTCATCCTGGACGAGGCGCAGAACACAACCCTGTCGCAAATCAAGATGTTCCTCACGCGCATGGGCCGCAACGCCCGGTTCATCGTCACGGGCGACGTGACGCAGATTGACCTCCCGCGCAAGAGCGACAGCGGTCTGGTGCGCGCGATGGAGATTCTGCGCCATGTCGACGACATCGGCATCGTCGAGTTCGACAGGCGCGACATCGTCCGTCATCCGCTGGTCAAATACATCGTCGAGGCTTTCGACCGCGAGGCAGCTGCCCCGGCCGACGCAAAGCCGTCCGAACAGAATATGTCAAACCAAAACCGATAGAACCTTATGGATAAGAATCTGGCCGGGCTCAAACCGGCTCTCGTCTGGAAACATTTTGCCGAAATCGTACGCATCCCGCGCCCCTCGTCGCACGAGGAGCAAATCCGCCGCTACGTGCTCGACGTAGCCCGCTCGCTCGGACTCGAGTGCCGCGAGGATGCCGGCCACAACGTCTACGTGCGCAAACCCGCCACGAAGGGGATGGAGAACCGCAAGGGCGTGGTGCTGCAGGCCCACCTCGACATGGTGCCGCAGAAGAACAACGACAAGGTATTCGACTTCGAGAAGGACCCCATCGAGGCCTACATCGACGGCGAGTGGGTGACGGCCAACGGCACGACGCTCGGTGCCGACAACGGCATCGGGGCGGCTGCGATTCTGGCCGTGCTGGAGGACAATACGCTGCGCCACGGTCCCATCGAGGCGCTCTTCACCGCCACGGAGGAGACCGGCATGGACGGTGCCTTCGGTCTGGAGGAGCATCTGCTGCAGGGTGACATCCTGCTCAACCTCGACTCCGAGACCGAGGGCGAGCTCTACGTCGGCTGCGCCGGCGGTCTGGATGCCAACATCACCTTCGACTACGAGGCCGAGCCGGTGCCTGCCGGATATGAGGCGCTGCGCCTTACGGTCAAGGGGCTCAAGGGCGGACACTCGGGCATCCAGATTGGCTGTCAGCGTGCCAATGCCAACAAGCTGCTCTTCCGCTTCATCGACCTCATGTCGGCCGAGGAGATGCTGCTCGCATCGGTCGACGGCGGCGGTCTGCGCAATGCCATCCCGCGCGAGGCCGAGGCGGTCGTGCTGGTTCCCGCCGGCCGTTCGGAGCGTGTGGTCGATGCCCTGAAGCATTTCGAGCAGGTCGTCGTGGCGGAGTTCTCCGGTATCGAGGATTCGATTGCGCTTGCCGCCGAGCCCTGCGCGCTGCCCGAGCGGATGATTGCCCGCGCGGTGGGTGAGCGTCTGACGCGTGCGGTGGTCGCATGCCCCGACGGCGTGCGCCGCATGTCGATGTCGATGCCCGGTCTGGTGCAGACCTCGTCGAACCTGGCCCGCGTGGTTTCGGACGGTGGGACCATCCGCCTGCAGAGCCTGCTGCGCAGCTCGGTCAACTCCGAGAAGGAGGAGCTCGGCGCTGCCTTCGTGGCGCTCTTCACGCTGGCCGGCGCGCGCGTCGAACTGACGGGCAGCTACGACGGCTGGAAGCCCGATATGGACTCCCCGATTCTCAAGGCGATGACCGCCTCCTATGAGGCGCTCTATGGCCGCAAGCCTCTGGTGACGGCCATCCACGCCGGTCTCGAGTGCGGCATCATCGGCGGCAAGTATCCCGGCATGGACATGATTTCGTTCGGTCCGACCATCTGCTATCCCCACTCGCCCGACGAGAAGGTCGACATCGCATCGGTGGGCCGTTTCTACGAGTTCCTGGTCCACACGCTCGAAAACGTACCTCAAAAGTAGCACGCATTGGAGACACGTGGCGTCAAATGGTTCGTAATAGTCAATCCCGTGGCCGGAGGCGGCCGCGGGCTTGACCATTTTCCGCAGATTTCGAAACACCTGCGCGATGCGCACATCCGCTGCGAACCGGTCTTCACCGAGCATAAGTTCCATGCCACGGAACTCACGGTCACGGCCGTGAGGGAGGGTTACCGCCACATCATCGTGGTGGGCGGCGACGGAACACTGCACGAGGTGGTCAACGGCCTCTTCATCCAGCAGCAGGTGCGTCCCGACGAGGTGCTGCTGGCGGTCATTGCCGTCGGCACGGGCAACGACTGGGTCCGTACGTTCGGCATTTCGAACCGCTACCGCGATGCCGTGCGGGCCATCGCCGAAGGCCATTCGTTCCTGCAGGACGTCGGCGTGGTCTCCTATGAGGAGGCGCATTACCGCCAGAGCCGCTACATGGCCAACGTGGCCGGTGCGGGATTCGATGCCCATGTGGTCCGCAAGCAGTCGCACCTGAAGAAGAAGGGCCACAAACACCGCTGGCGCTACACGTGGTGCGTCTTCAACTCCTTCTTCCGCTACAAGTCGACGGGCGTGAAGGTGTGGGTCGACGACCGGCTGGTCTACAACAACCTGCTGCTGAGCATCGCCATCGGCATCTGCAAGTACAACGGCGGCGGCATGCAGCCTCTGCCCGAGGCGGTGGCCGACGACGGCATGTTCGACGTTTCGCTCATCCGTCCGGTCCACTTCTGGCATCTGCTCTTCCGCTTCCACTACCTCTTCAACGGCGGCATCTACCGCATCCGCCACATCCTGCGCGAGCGGGGAAGCCGCATCCGCATCGAGTCCTCGCCCGAGGTTTCGGTCGAGGTCGACGGCGAGCTGCTGGGCGAATCGCCGCTCGAGTTCTCGGTGCTGCACCGGGCCATCCGTGTGGTGGTGGGACGCGAATTCCTGGCCGAGCTCGAACGCGGCGCCGCAGGCGGCGGTCAGCCGCAGTAGCCGCTGCATGTAACCGCCCGTGGATACGAAAAACCCCGGAACGAATCTGTTCCGGGGTTTTTCCGTGTTCCGGTGCGGCCCTCGCGGTCCGGTGCGGGTTGCCCGGCAGGGGAGGGCTATGGGTCGGCCTCGACGGCCGGTGGGGCTTGTGGCTGCCATCCGTGCATCGGGAGCCGCCTTCCGGGGTCAGTCGACCGTCTCGAGGATGTCCACTTCGGTGAAGGTCCACCCGAAGAGGTCGTTGGCGCATTCAAGCTCCATCTGACGGATTTGCGACAGGTCGGTCGTGTCGGCCAGCACGGCGTTGAAGAAGGAGCCCATCGTCCGGTAGGTGCTGTTGACCTTCGAGGCGAAGCACTTGTAGAAGCCGTGCTGCTGTTCGTAGCTCAGCCCGGCCGGCAGCACGCCCTGGGCCACCAGGTAGGGATAGGGGTAGATGTGGCGCATGTTGCGGGCGTCGGCATCGAGCTCCTCGACGATGGTGGTCACCACGACCATGTCCACCGTGTCGCTCACGCCGGGCATCTCGAGGAAGGTGACGTAGACCGGGTAGCTCGCCTCGAGCTGACCCGAGACGTCGTCGGCGAAGAGTGCGAATTCGGCGTCGGTCAGGTCGTCGAGGTAGACCATCCGGCGGTAGTCGCGCAGTGCTTCGCGCATCGCCTTGCGCTCCTGTTCGTTCCAGCGGCGCTGCTGGGAGCAGCCCGCAAGGCCGGCGGCGAAGAGCGCCAGCAGCGGAATGCAGAGTAGAATTTTTTTCATCATCTCTTGGTTGTTGGTTTGCTTCCACGTTGCGGAGCAATCCTTGTGCCAAAAAAGTTGTACCTTGCGGTGCGATAATTTCAATGGATGCGCTGCGACGATGGATTTCAACCGTTATATCACACCTGCCGAATTTTATGAACTTGCGGCGTTTTTCCGGACGGAGGGACGGCTCGTTACCTTTGCACCGGGAGCGTCGTTTGCCCGTCAGGATGAGCACAACCGCCGTTGCGGACTGGTCGAGGAGGGGGCTTTCCGATATGTGCATCTTACACCCCGCGGTGAATCTCCCGTGGTGGGTTATGCCTTTGCCGGGGAGTTTGTCGGCGACTATGTCTCGATGAGCAACGGTCATCCGTCCTGGGTCGGAATCGAGGCGACATGCGAGAGTCGCGTATGGTCTCTCGACAATGGTACGCTGGAGGCTTTCTATGGAGCGGATGCGGCGCATGAGCGGCTGGGCCGCCGGTTTGCCGAGCATTTGCTGGCCGAGGTCTATGAACGCCTGCTGCAATGTTATGTCACTTCGCCTCAGGAGCGTTATGAGATATTGATGCGTCGCTGCCCCGGGCTGTTGAACTTCATATCGCTTAAGGAGCTGGCCTCCTTCCTGCGCATTCGGCCCGAGACGTTGAGCCGCATCCGGCGCCGCATTCTGTGAGGTTCTTGATTTCGGTCAAGCCCCACGCGGGTAATATCCGATACTTTTGCCTCCATGAAACAGGCTATTGTTATCGGAGCCACGTCGGGAATTGGCCGTTGCCTCGCGGAGCGTCTTGCGGCAGCCGGCTGGCGTGTAGGAGTGGTTGGCCGTCGCGAGGCGTTGTTGCGTGAAATGGAGGAATGCTCTCCGACCGCCTTTTTGTCTGCCGAGGCAGACATTACGCAACCGGCTACCTCTCTTGCCGCCTTATCGGATTTGGCCGAACGGCTGGGAGGCATGCATCTCTGTATCGTATGTTCCGGCACGGGTGAATTGAACCCGACGCTCGATTTCACCCTTGAGGAGCCATCCATTCTGACCAATGTCCGGGGATGGACGGCTGTGGTGGACTGGGCATACACCTATTTCGAACGTCGAGGAGGGGGCGACCTTGCCGTCGTTACGTCGATTGGTGGATTGCGCGGAAGTGCGTCGGCACCGGCATACAATGCTTCAAAAGCCTATCAGATTAATTATGTCGAGGGTTTGTGCCAGCGAAGCGTAAAATCGGCTTCGAAGGTTCGGATTATGGAGATTCGTCCGGGATTGGTTGATACGGCGATGGCCAAAGGCGACGGTTTGTTCTGGGTGATGCCTGTTGACCGGGTGGCCAATCAGGCGCTGAGAGCTTTGTCGCGGGGCCGCCGGTTAACCGTTGTCACCCGCAGATGGCGGATTGTGAGCTGTATACTCCGTCTGTTGCCCGAATTCCTGTACCTTAGGCTGTAATCGGAAGAGCGGAGGGTCGCTGACAGCCGGAGTCTTGTTCCTCGACGCTTCTTCGGGGCATGCGTTGTCCGGAAATCGGCCGTACGTCGCTGCGCGTTCGCTTTGAATCGGGAACCGGGCTTTCCGAGGCCTGGCCGATGGGTCGTTGCGGCGTGCCGATGATTGGCGCGGAGTGGTTGCCCGCGGCCGGGTGACCCGCAAAAAACGGGAACAAAACAGACAAAAAAGAGAAAATTTCCCTACTTTTGCGCTTTCTTCGCAATTTAAGTCGCTTGAAAATGAAACTCTTCGAATTCAGACCCAAACTCTTCGACACGCTCCGCAACTATTCGCGTGCGGATTTCATGCGCGATTTGATGGCCGGCGTCATCGTCGGCATCGTCGCTCTGCCGCTGGCCATCGCCTTCGGTATCGCGTCGGGCGTGTCGCCCGAGAAGGGCATCATCACGGCCGTCATTGCCGGCTTCGTCGTTTCGCTGCTGGGCGGCAGCCGAGTCCAGATTGGCGGCCCGACCGGCGCCTTCATCATCATCGTCTACGGCATCGTCCAGGAATACGGCGAGGCGGGGCTTCTGGTGGCAACGCTCATGGGTGGCGTGCTGCTCGTGCTCATGGGCCTTTTCCGGCTGGGTACGGTCATCAAGTTCATCCCCTATCCCATCATCGTGGGCTTCACGAGCGGTATTGCCGTGACCATCTTCACCACGCAGGTGGCCGACATCTTCGGCCTCGACTTCGGCAGCGAGAAGGTGCCGGGCGACTTCATCGAGAAGTGGGCCCTCTACTTCCGCCACTTCGACACGGTCAACTGGTGGAACACGCTCGTGGCCGTGCTGAGCATCGCCATCATCGCCCTCACGCCGAAGTTCCTGCGCCGCATTCCCGGTTCGCTCGTGGCCATCGTCGCGATGACCGCGGCCGTCTGGGCGCTGCGCCGCTATGCGGGCATCGACACCATCGACACCATCGGCGACCGTTTCACCATCAGCTCGCAACTGCCCGCTGCGGCGCTTCCGGCCCTCGACTGGGAGGCCGTGCGCAACCTCTTTCCCGTAGCGGTGACCATCGCGCTGCTGGGCGCCATCGAATCGCTCCTCTCGGCTACGGTTGCCGACGGCGTCATCGAGGACCGTCACGACTCGAATACCGAGCTTATCGCCCAGGGCGCGGCCAACCTGCTGACGCCCCTCTTCGGCGGTATCCCCGCAACGGGCGCCATTGCCCGCACGATGACCAACATCAACAACGGCGGCCGTACGCCCGTGGCGGGCATCATCCACGCCGTAGTGCTGCTGCTCATCCTGCTGCTGCTCATGCCGCTGGCGCAGTATATCCCGATGGCCTGCCTGGCCGGCGTGCTGGCTGTGGTGGCCTACAACATGAGCGGCTGGCGCACCTTCAAGGCGCTGCTGCGCAATCCCCGTTCGGATGTGGCCGTGCTGCTCATCACCTTCTTCCTGACGGTGGTCTTCGACCTGACGATTGCCATCGAGGTGGGTCTGCTCATCGCCTGCGTCCTCTTCATGAAGCGCGTGATGGAGACCACCGAGATTTCGGTCATCCGCGACGAAATCGACCCCAGCGCCGGTACCGACATGACGCTGCATGAGGAGCACCTCACGGTGCCCGAGGGGGTCGAGGTCTATGAAATCAACGGTCCCTACTTCTTCGGCATCGCCACCAAGTTCGAGGAGCTGATGGCCCAGATGGGCGACCGTCCGAAGGTGCGCGTCATCCGCATGCGCAAGGTCCCCTTCATCGACTCGACGGGTCTGCACAACCTCACGACGCTGTGCGAGATGTCGCACCGCGAGAAAATCGAGGTGGTGCTGTCGGGTGTGAACGAGAAAGTACGCGTGGCGCTCGAACGTGCGGGCATCATCGACATGCTGGGCGCCGAGAACGTCTGCCCCAACATCCACGTGGCGCTCGAACGTGCCGGAAAGCTTGCCGCCGAGCGGCGCTGATGCGCCCGGCGGTATGCCGCGCCCCGTGGCTGCGGCTCTGTGATACGGTCCGGAACCGAAGTTCCGGACCGCTTTGTTTCCGTCCATGCGCTGCATGGATACGAAGCGGGGAGGACTCCGTCGTGGAATCCTCCCCGTTTTGTGAATCCGTCCGGCTCCGGCCTCAGAAGGTGCCGAAGCGGAAGACAATCTTCTGGCAGTAGAGCTCGCCGGGATGGAGCAGCGGCGAGGGGAAGTCGGCATGGTTCACCGCATCGGGGTAGTTCTGGCACTCGATGGCTACGCCGGCGTAGTCGTCGTAGCGGCCGCCCGACTTGGTCTCGGGGCATCCGCCCGAAAGCCAGTTGCCCGTATAGAGCATCACGCTGGGCTGCGACGAGAGCACCTCGACGCGGCGACCCGACCGGGGGTCGCGCAGCTCGCCCACCTCGCCCAGAATGTTGGGCTTCCAGCCGTCGATGATGAAGGGGTGGTCGTAGCCCCGGAAGTCGCGGATGTGGTTGAATTCCGAGTCGATGCCGGGCCGGAGGGCGCGGAACGTACGGAAGTCCTGCGGCGTACCCTCGACGTCGAGGATGCCCCCCGTGGGAATCTGCCGCTCGTTCATCTCGAGCACGCGCGACGAGTTGAGCCGCAGCTCGTGGTCGAGCACCGAGCCCGAGTTTTCACCCGAGAGGTTGAAGTATACGTGGTTCGTCAGATTGACGGGCGTCGTCCGGTCGCACTTGGCCAGATAGGTGATTTCGAGTGCGTTGTCGTCGTCGAAGTCGAAGACCGCCTCGACGTTCACCTCGCCCGGATAGCCCTGGTCGCCATCCTCCGACGTGAGGGCCATCACCACGCGGTTCTCCTCCACGCGGCTCTCCCAGATGCGGTTGGCGAAGTTCTTCGTGCCGCCGTGCAGGTGGTTCACGCCGTTGTTCACCTCGAGCCGGTACTCCTTGCCCTCGACCGTCATCCGCCCGTAGGCGATGCGGTTGGCCACGCGGCCCACGCTCTTGCCCGAGGCCGCACCGTCGAAAAAGTAGCCTTCGGGGTGCTTGTAGCCCAGTGCCACGTCGGCGATGTGTCCCTCGCGGTCGGGGACCTCAATCGAGACGATTGCCGCGCCGTAGTTGGTGACCCGTACGCAGCCGCCCCGGTCGTTGCGCATCGTATAGAGGATGATGGCCTCGCCTTCGGGGGTCATGCTCCAGAGATTCTGTTCGATTTCAATCATGGTGTTCGTTTTTTTTCGATTGTCGGTTCTGCAGACGGCGCTTACTCGGCGGGCTGTAGCCGCTCGAGCAGGTTGTCGATGCGGCGCAGGGTCTCCTCCTTGCCGATGAAGGCCGTCACGTCGTACATGCCGGGACCCTTGCCCGCGCCCACGAGCGCCAGGCGCAGCGTGTTCATCACCTGTCCCATGGCGTAGCCCTTCTCCTCAATCCAGGCGTGGACAATCCGCTCGGTGTTCTCGAGCGAGAAGTCGTCGATGCCCTCCAGCACGGCGCGTACCTCGCGCAGGATGCGCGGGTTGTCGCCCTTCCAGTACTTGCGCGTCTGCTTCTCCTCGTACTCGGTCGGGGCCACGAAGAAGAACGACGTGAGGTCCCACAGGTCGGTGATGAACGAGGCGCGCTCCTTCATGATGCCGGCGGCGCGCCCGGCGAGCTCGTCGGAGACTTCGATGCCGTGCTCGCGCAGGATGGGCTGGTAGAGTGCGGCCAGTTCGGCGTCGCTCTTGTGGTGCATGTACTGGGCGTTGAACCAGCGTGCCTTGTCGGGCTGGAAACGGGCTCCCGACTTCGAGACGCGGTCGAGCGAGAAGCTGTCGATGAGCTCCTGCATCGAGAAGATTTCCTGCTCGGTGCCGGGGTTCCAGCCCAGCAGCGCCAGCATGTTGATGAATGCCTCGGGGAAGTAGCCGTCCTCGCGGTAGCCGTGGGCCGTCTCGCCCGTCGTGGGCGACTTCCAGAAGAGCGGGAAGACGGGGAAGCCCATCTTGTCGCCGTCACGCTTCGAGAGCTTGCCGCCGCCCGTGGGCTTGAGCAGCAGGGGCAGGTGGGCGAAGGCGGGACGCGACTCCTCCCATCCGAAGGCCCGGTAGAGCAGGTAGTGGAGCGGCAGCGACGGCAGCCACTCCTCGCCGCGGATGACGTGCGAAATCTCCATCAGGTGGTCGTCGACGATGTTGGCCAGGTGGTAGGTGGGCAGCGCGTCGGCCGACTTGTAGAGCACCTTGTCGTCGAGCGTCGAGGTATTCACCTCGACATGGCCGCGAATCAGGTCGTCCATTGCGACCACTTCGTTCTCGGGCATCTTGAAGCGGATGACCCACTGGTCGCCGCGTTCGATGCGGGCACGCACCTCGTCGGCCGGCAGGGCGAGCGACGTGGCGAGCTTTTCGCGCACCGCATGGTTGTAGGCGAAGGCGTCGCCGCGCGCTTCGGCCTCCTTGCGCAGGGCGTCGAGCTCCTCGGCCGTATCGAAGGCGTAGTAGGCCCACCCCGCATCGACGAGCTGGAGGGCATACTTGAGGTAGATTTCGCGACGCTCGCTCTGGCGGTAGGGGGCGTGGGGGCCTCCGACGCCTACACCCTCGTCGATTTCGATGCCGCACCACTTGAGCGAGTCGAGGATATACTGCTCGGCTCCCGGAACGAAGCGCTGCGAGTCGGTGTCCTCGATGCGGAGGAGCATCACGCCGCCATGACGGCGCGCGAAGAGGTAGTTGTAGAGTGCCGTGCGGACGCCGCCGATGTGCAGCGGGCCGGTGGGGCTGGGTGCGAAGCGCACCCGAACGGGTCTTTCCATATCGTGTTTCAAATTTTGAATATTCGTTAGTTTCGTACCGACCGCCGCCCTCCGACCGGTGTGGTGTCGGACGGCTGCGGCCGCAAGGTTTGTCCGGCCGGTGCGGGGGGGCTCCGTTGCCGTCCGGGCGGTGTGTCGGCCGGGTCCGGAGGACCGGGTTACCTGACGCGGTACTCGAGCCGCATGGTGATGCGGGCCTTCTTCTGGCGCGACGAGGTGTTGAACGACCCGCCGGCCGAGAACTCCTCGTTGGTGTTGGCGCCCGTAATCTGGAAGACGCCCATGCGTGCCGAGGCTACGCGGCCCAGCTTGGCGCCGGCGTTCCTGGCAATCTTCTCGGCGCGCGTGCGGGCGTCGGCCGAGGCGGTCTCGATGAGCCCCATCTTCACGTCGTCGAGTTTCGTATAGTAGTAGTCCGGCGCCATCACCTCGATGCCCACGCCCTGGGCCATGAGCGACGAGATTTCACGCGAGATGGCCTCGACCTTCTCCACTTCGTTCGACTCGACCGTAAAGCGCTGCCGGAGCATGTAGCCCGTGAAGCGCTGTCCCGCCCAGTTGCCGTTGGCGTTGTAGACGGGCGTGTACTGTTTCTCGACGTTGACGAACTCGAAGACCACCGCTTCGGCGGGCAGCCCCCGCTCCGAGAGGAACTTCTGGACCTTCGCCTTGCCGGCCTCGATTTCGGCGTAGCCCCGGGCGACATTCTCCGCTTCGGCCGTCAGGACGCCCGACCAGACAATCAGGTCCGAGGTGAACTCCGTCTCGCCCAGCCCCGTGACGGTGACGGTCTCCTGGGCGCGGTACTTGTAGGTGTAGTAGCGGCCCAGCAATACGACGCATACGATGGCCGTCACTCCAAGAATAAGGTACTTGCTTTTCATGGTTCGAATACGGTTTAGGTTGATTCGTGGCGGGTGGACGGGGCGCGGGCGTCCGCGGGGGAGGGGACTCAGACGTTGAACAGGAAGTGCATGATGTCACCGTCCTGCACGACGTACTCCTTGCCCTCGATGCCGATTTTGCCGGCGTCGCGGCAGGCCTTCTCCGAACCGAGCGTCACGTAGTCGTCGTACTTGATGACCTCCGCGCGGATAAATCCCTTTTCAAAATCCGTGTGGATGACACCGGCACACTGCGGAGCCTTCCATCCCTTGTGGAACGTCCAGGCACGCACCTCCATCTTTCCGGCCGTGAAGTACGTCTCCAGGTTCAGCAGCTTGTAGGCCGCACGTATCAGCCGGCTCACGCCCGACTCTTCCAGCCCCACTTCCTGCAGGAACATCTGGCGGTCTTCGTACGTCTCCAGTTCGGCAATGTCGGCTTCCGTCTTGGCCGCTACAATCAGGATTTCAGCACCTTCCTCTTTCACTGCCTCACGCACCTGCTCCACGTACTTGTTGCCGCTTACGGCACTGGCTTCGTCCACGTTGCACACATACATCACCGGCTTCGAGGTGAGCAGGAACAGTTCGTGTGCTATTTTCTGTTCGTCTTTCGTTTCAAACTGCACGGTACGTGCCGATTTGCCTTGCAACAGCGCCTCACGGTAACGAACCAGCACCTCATACGTTTGCTTGGCCACCTTGTCGCCCCCGGTCTGCGCCTGTTTCTGTACCTTCTGAATGCGGCTTTCAATGGTTTCCAGGTCCTTCAGCTGAAGTTCCGTATCAATGATTTCCTTGTCGCGCACCGGGTCCACACTGCCGTCCACATGCGTCACGTTCTCATCGTCGAAGCAGCGCAGCACGTGCAGAATGGCATCCGTTTCACGAATGTTGGCCAGGAACTTGTTGCCCAGCCCTTCGCCCTTGCTGGCCCCTTTCACCAGTCCGGCAATGTCCACAATTTCCACGGTAGTGGGCACTATACGGTCGGGGTCCACCAGCTCGGCCAGTTTGTTCAGACGGTCATCGGGCACCGTAATCACGCCCACATTGGGCTCGATGGTGCAGAACGGGAAGTTGGCCGCCTGGGCTTTTGCGTTTGATAAGCAGTTGAAAAGTGTCGATTTTCCCACGTTTGGCAAACCGACGATACCACATTGTAATGCCATAATTTATAGTTTGTTTTTAATCTATTTTCAGATGCATAATACTCTAATTCTCTGCAAAGATAGTTATTTTTTAAGTTCCTGCCTATTCTTCTACAGAATGAGCGGCAATTTTGGCAGACTTCGTCGGTGGAAAATAAAAAAAGAGGCGCTTCATCACGAAGTGCCTCTTTTGTAAAAGAGAGTTTATGAATTTTCTTATTTAATCATTTGTCCATTGTAACAGTCATTTCAGGAATCAGAATGAAATCATTCTTCTTGGAATTCCATTTGTAGTATTCTGTAGTTACACTCTTGTTGTCGTATGTATAACGGATACACAAATCGTTTTCCCAGCAGTTCTTGTTTACATTCCATTTCTGTGACATATTTTCAGTCATCTGGTTGTTGTCATTGTATTTGTAGTTATACTTCATGTAGTTTGTCAGCATGTTACCGTCTTTCTTGTATACAGTTTCTGCAACTTTCAATCCGTTAACTTCTTGCGCATTGTAAACCAGGTTGTTATTCATTTTAGCAGCATAAGTTGACAAGCTTGCAACAAAAGTTATAACTAAAACAACTACACACTTTGCTAAATTCATCTTTTTCATATCTTTCTAATTTTAAGGTTTTACTTACGTTTTGTTCTTTTTGACGGTGCAAATGTAGTAAAAGCTTTGATATGTTGTATGCATTCCGGCAAAAAAAATGCGACAAATTAGCAAAATGTCACTAATTAAACATTGGTTAACAATTTGGATGACTTAGTGTGCTTCCAGCCAATTGTGTCCCCAACCATGGTCAGCACGCAGTGGAGCTTTCATTTTGTAAGCAGCCTCCATTTCGCTTATCACAATTTGCTGCACTTTTTCTTTTTCTTCCGGCAAGACGCTGAAGTTTAATTCGTCGTGTACCTGGAGAATCATTTTCGAGCGGATACCTTCTTCCTGGAAGCGCTGGTATATGCGTATCATGGCTACCTTAATAATATCGGCGGCACTGCCCTGAATGGGGGCATTGATTGCATTTCGTTCGGCATACCCTCTGACGACTGCATTTTTGGAGTTGATGTCCGGCAGATAGCGTTTGCGTTTGAAGATGGTTTCAATGTATCCTTTTTCGCGTGCTTCCTGAATGCTCTGGTCCATATAGGCCTTTACATTCGGATAGTTTTCAAAGTATCCGTCGATAAGTGCTTTGGCCTCCTTGCGGTCAACGTTCAGACGTTCTGCCAGTCCGAACACTGAAATTCCGTAGATGATACCGAAATTGGCAGTCTTGGCCTTGCTTCTTTGTTCGCGTGTCACCTCCTCCAGTTTTACCTTATATATTTTAGCGGCAGTAGCTGCATGAATGTCCTGGTCTTTTTGGAAAGCTTCAATCATGTGCGGGTCATTGCTCAGATGTGCCATGATGCGCAGCTCAATTTGTGAATAGTCAGCCGAGAAGAATTCGCTTCCTTCGTCGGGGATGAAAGCCTTTCGGATTTCCTTTCCGTCTTCGTTGCGGATAGGAATGTTCTGCAGGTTCGGATTGCTAGAACTCAGTCGTCCGGTAGCTGTGACCGTCTGGTTGAAAGATGTATGGATGCGTCCGGTAGCCGGATTGATAAGTTGGGGTAGGGCATCAATGTAGGTACCTAACAGTTTTTTCAGTCCGCGATGTTCCAGAATCTTTCCTACGATTTCATGCTTTCCTCTTAGACTTTCCAGCACTTCTTCCGAAGTGACATACTGCCCGGTCTTCGTCTTCTTGGCTTTTTCCACGATTTTCAGGCGGTCGAACAACACTTCACCCACTTGTTTGGGAGAGGCAATGTTGAATTCCATTCCGGCCAGCTGGTGTACCTCTTCTTCTATCTGGTTCATCCGGGCCGTAAAATGTCGTGACGTTTCTTTCAGTGCTTCCGTATCAATACGTACTCCGTTTCTTTCCATGTAAGCCAATACCGGCACCAAAGGCATTTCTATCTCTTCGAACAGTTTTTTGACTCCGTTAGTCTCCAGTTCGTTCCCGAGTACCTGTTTCAGTTTGAGGGTTACATCGGCATCCTCACAAGCATATTTGTAAACTGCCTCGGGAGCCAGGTCGCGCATGTTTCCTTGCTTTTTCCCTTTTGCTCCAATCAACTCTTCGATTTTGATGGTTTCGTATTTCAGGTAAATCTCGGCCAGGTAGTCCATGCCGTGACGAAGTTCGGGCTGCAGCACATAATGCGCAATCATGGTATCGAACATCTTTCCCTTCAGGGTCACTCCGTAATTGGCCAGCATGATCAGGTCGTATTTGATATTTTGTCCAATTTTGAGCGAATCTGGATTTTCGAAGGCTGGTTTAAATATATTCACAATTGTAAGGGCTTCTTCACGATTAGCCGGTACCGGTACATAAAAGGCCTGGTTTTCGGCAAAACTGAAGCTCATTCCCACCAGTTCTGCCGTGATGGGATCGATTCCGGTGGTTTCCGTGTCTAGACTGAAAAATTTCTGGACAAGTAATTTTTCGGCCAAAACCGCCATTTTCTCCTTATTATCAACGAGTTGATAGTCGTATGGCAGGTCTTCTAACCTCGTGAGAATTGAATTTTTGGCGTCAGCTGTATCTTCCTCCGCAAAAAAGCCAAAGAGATCGGGTTGAGCGGCAGGAGAGGAGGGAGCTTTTTTTTCTGTTTTGATTACCCGGTCAATCAGGCTTCGGAATTCCAGCATTTCGAACAGACGGCGCAATTCCTCTTCATCGGGCTCTTCTCTTTTCAGTGCTTCCATGTCGAGTGCGATGGGCACATCCGTTTTGATGGTAGCCAGAAATTTTGAGAACGTGATTTGCTCTTTGTTTTCTTCCACCTTCTTCTTGATGGCACCTTTCAGTTCGTCGGTGTGAGCCAACAGATTCTCGATGCTGCCGAACTGGGCTATCAGTTTCTGTGCCGTTTTCTCTCCCACACCCGGGCATCCTGGAATGTTGTCGGCCGTATCTCCCATAAGTCCGAGCATATCGATGACCTGTAAGGGCGACTGGATGTCGAACTTGGCTTTTACCTCTTCCACCCCCATCACTTCGAAATCTTTGTCGCCGTATTTGGGACGATACATGAACACGTGTTCACTCACTAACTGTCCGTAGTCCTTGTCGGGAGTCATCATGTAGGTATTGATGCCTCTTTTGCCGGCTTCCGTAGCAAGTGTGCCGATTACGTCGTCAGCTTCGTATCCGGCAATCTCTAAAATAGGAATATGATAGGCACGTATAATATCCTTTATGACAGGAACCGACTGCCGGATAGCTTCCGGAGTCTCTTCCCGCTGTGCTTTGTATGCTTCATAGGCTTCGTGGCGAAACGTAGGTCCCGACGGGTCGAAGGCAATGCCGATGTGAGTAGGATTCTCTTTCCGTAGCACTTCTTCCAAAGTGTTGACAAATCCTAGGATGGCAGAGGTGTTGAAACCCTTCGAATTGATGCGAGGATTCTTGATAAAGGCGTAATAAGCACGGTAAATCAGTGCATAAGCGTCTAATAGAAATAGCTTCTCCATTCGTGTAAAAATATTAAGTTTTTTCATGTAAAAGTACAAAAAAATACGGTATTCAGTCTTTTATTATTACTTTTGTGGGCCTAAATAAATGTACATGAACAAAATTGACTTAATAAAGCAGCCTGTAGAAAAAGAATTAGAGGAATTCAGAGGGCTTTTTGAAAACTCTTTGACGAGTACAGACCCTCTTTTGGGAGAGGTGTTGGCTTACATCAAGAAACGGAGCGGAAAGATGATGCGTCCTATTCTGGTGATGCTGACGGCTAAATTGTTCGGTACATTAAATCAGTCAACCTTTCATGCGGCATTGTCGCTGGAACTGCTCCATACCGCCAGTCTGGTACACGATGATGTGGTAGATGAGAGTGATAAGCGTCGGGGGCAGTCTTCTGTAAACGCAATCTACAATAATAAAGTTTCCGTACTGGTAGGCGATTATATGCTGGCCACAAGTCTGAAGCATGCCGCTCTGACTGGTAAGGTGGAACTGGTAGAACTGGTGGCTACTTTAGGACAGGAATTGTCGGAAGGTGAGATTCTGCAGTTAGGCAATATTGGTAAGGAAGATTTCTCAGAGGAGGCATATTTCGATGTCATCCGGAAGAAGACAGCTGCCCTGTTTAAGGCCAGTTCGCAGAGTGGAGCTGTATCAGTAGGAGCCGTGCAGGAAGAGGTAATGAAAGCTGGATTGTTAGGTGAAATGATTGGTATTGCCTTCCAGATAAAGGACGATATCTTTGATTACTTCGAGAGTTCGGAGCTGGGCAAGCCTACAGGAAACGATATGCTGGAAGGAAAGCTCACGCTTCCTGCCTTGTATGTACTGAACCAGACGGGGGATGACAGCTTGAAGCAGACCGCCTTGAAGATACGTTCCTTGGAAGCTTCGAAAGAGGAGATAGCGAACTTTGTAGAAACCGTGAAAGAAAAGGGAGGTATTGAATACGCCACCCGCATGATGTACGAGTTCCGCGATAAGGCGCTGGCCCTGGTTCCCGCTTCGGCCGATTCCAGTCTGAAAGAAGCATTGACGGCTTATATCGATTATGTGATTGAACGAAATAAATGATTCATAAAAAAAGCCCCTTTCTTTATCGAAGAAAAGGGCTTTTTTTATGTCCTTATATGAGGTTTTTTAGAAGAACTTGGTTTCACTTCCTACAATGTCAGAAAGCAATAAGTTGGCCATGCGGCTTGTACCTAGACGGAACAGCTCGTTGGTCAGCCATTCTTCTCCTAACAGCTCTTTTACGATGGTGTAGTATACTAATGCATCGTGCACGGAGTTAATGCCTCCAGCGGGCTTAAATCCTACTTTACGTCCGGTTTCCAGGAAGTATTCCTTGATGGCCTGGCACATTACGTAAGCAGCTTCCGGTGTAGCAGCCGGACTTTCTTTTCCGGTAGAAGTCTTGATAAAGTCAGCACCTGAATACATAGATAGGATAGAAGCTTTCTTGATATTTGAAGCACTTCCCAATGCGCCGGTTTCCAGGATTACTTTTAAGTGCTTGTCGCCGCATACTTCTTTCAGTTCTTCGATTTCATCGCACATACCTTCGTAGTCACCGCTCAGAAATTTGCCCACAGAAATTACGATATCTATTTCGTCTGCGCCACTATGAATAGCCATGGCCGTCTCGGCAACTTTTACTTCAATGAAGGTCTGTGAAGAGGGGAAACCTCCCGATACGCAGGCAATCTTCACGTCGTCTGCTTCCAGTGTATCGTTGACGATTTCAGCCATGTTGGGATATACACAGATAGCTGCCACGTTTTTCAGGTCAGGGTAGCGGTCGACAAACTCATTGACCTTTTCCGTGAATTTCATCACGCTTGTGTCGCTGTCTGTACATTTCAGCGTAGTCAAGTCAATACAATTGAAAAGAAATTTCTTTACTTCCTTCGTATTGTTTTCTTCCAGGTGCTTTTCGATGAGTCGGGCTGTTTTTTCCGCGATTTCATCGTCCTTCAGATTCGTTTGATATTTGCTCAACGCATCTTCGTACTTGTTGTACTGGCTCTCTTCTTCGTGCGTATGTTCGCATCCGCACGCATGTTCGTGATTAGGATTCATATACTTTATAGTTTAGGGTTGTTTTTATGTCTTTCCTTATCTCGGTTGGTTTTCTTCTCCAGGTTCTTTCTGAACGCTTCCGTCAGGTCCACACCCGTCTGGTTGGCCAGACAGAGTAACACCCAGAGCACGTCGGCCATTTCATCGCCCAAGTCCGTTTTTTCGCCTGCCTTGAACGACTGGTCGCCGTAGGTGCGTGCCATGATGCGTGCCAGTTCACCCACTTCTTCTGTGAGCACAGCCATATTGGTCAGCTCACTGAAGTACCTTACTCCGTACGTCTTTATCCATTCGTCTACGGTCTTCTGTGCTTCTTCCAGTGTCATGGTTATTCCTTGTTTTTGGTGTCCATGCAGATGGTCACCGGTCCGTTGTTCAATAATTCCACCTTCATGTCGGCCCCGAACTCACCGGTTTCCACTTCTTTTCCCAGGGCAATGCTCAATTCATTGCAGAAGTATTCGTATAGAGGAACGGCAATTTCATGTCCGGCAGCCCGGATGTAAGAGGGGCGGTTTCCCTTCTTGGTCGAAGCCATCAGTGTGAACTGGCTTACCACCAAGATTTCTCCCTGCACATCCAGAATGGACTTGTTCATTACGCCATTCTCATCGTCAAAAACACGGAGGTTGACAATCTTCTTGCAGAGCCAGTCTGCATCTTCCTGCGAGTCGGCAGCTTCAATGCCGAGCAGAATCATGAAGCCTTCTTTGATGGCCGATTTACAAATTCCGTCAATGGTCACGGATGCGTGTGTCACGCGCTGTATAACTACTCTCATGTGATTCGTCTTGTTTCTACAAAAATAATCAAATTATTTGGATTCCGACAGTGATTCCTTGACGCTTTTCGCTGCACTTTCTCCAATCACTTCTGCAATCTCTTCCAAGCTGGCTTGCCGGATGCGGGCCACACTCTTGAATGTTTTCAGCAGGGCTGTTTTCCGCTTGTCGCCGACACCTTTGATATGGTCGAGTGCAGAGGCAATCTGGCTTTTGCTTCTTTTTTCCCGGTGGAAGGTGATGGCAAAGCGGTGCACCTCATCCTGGATATTTTCCAGTAGATGGAAAAGGGGAGTGCCTTGCTTGATGCCGAGCGTCTGCGGTGGAAATCCAAACAGCACTTCCGACGTACGGTGACGGTTGTTCTTGGCAAGACCCACAATGGGAATCTGCAAGTGTAGCTCGTCTTCTATCACCTGTCTTACCACTTCCATTTGGCCTTTTCCTCCATCCGTCAGAATCAGGTCGGGCAGTTCACCTTGCTCTTCCAGAATGCGGCTGTAGCGCCGACGTACCACTTCCTGCATGGAAGCGTAATCATCTGGTCCCACCACCGTTTTGATAAGGTATTTCCGGTAGTCTTTTTTGCTGGGTTTGGCTTTCTTGAACACCACGCAGGCAGCCACTGCATCCGCCCCCTGAATGTTGGAGTTATCAAAACACTCAATGTGGTTCGGCATTTTCTCCAGTTGCAGCTGTGCCTGAATCTCTTTCATCAGCCGCACGCTCCGCTGCTCCGGATTCAGTTTCTCGGCCTGATTCAGACGGTCCACTTTATACTGCTTCACGTTCATCAGCGAAAGGTCGAGCAAGTGCTTTTTCTCGCCCTTTTTAGGAATCGTGAGCGTCACGCCGTTCATTTCCATGTCCAGTTCAAAAGGCACGATGATTTCCTTCGACGTGCTTTTATAGCGTTCGCGCATTTCCACGATACCCAACTGCAGCAACTCTTCCTTGCTCTCGTTCATGCGCACCTTGTATTCGAAGGTGAAGGCCTGGTTGATGCATCCGTTGGTAATGTGCAGGTAGTTGATGTACGCCGTATTCTCGTCCGTTTCTATGGAGAATACGTCAATGTGATGAAGCACCGAACTCACTACTTCACTCTTAGCGCGATAGCTTTCAATGAGCATGTATTGCTCCTTGAGTTTTTGTGCTTCCTCAAACTTCATCTCTTCTGCCAGGCGTTTCATTTCCTCCATCAGCGCATTGCTTACCTTTTGGGTATTGCCTTTCAGCAGCTCCCTTGCCTGCGCTATCTGTTGCATGTATTCTTCGTGCGACTGCTTCCCGATGCAGGGTCCTTTACAGTTCTTGATGTGGTATTCCAAGCAGACCTTGAACTTCCCCTGCGCAATGTTTTCGGGCGTCAGTGCCAGGTGGCAGGTACGGAGCGGATACAGTTTTTTTATCAGCTCTAGCAAGGCCATCATGGAAGGCACGTGGCTGTACGGGCCGAAGTAATTCGAACCGTCGCGAATAATCTTCCGGGTCTTGTAGATGCGTGGAAAATACTCGTTGCTGATGCAGATGGAAGGGTAGGTCTTGTCGTCCTTCAGCAGCACGTTGTATCTTGGCTTGTATTTCTTGATCAGGTTATTCTCCAGCAGCAGGGCATCCTCTTCCGAGTTCACCACGATGTAGCGGATGTCGGCAATCTTGGAAACCAGCATGCGTGTCTTGGCCGACTGGTGGTCCTTGGAGAAATAAGAATAGACACGGCGCTTCAGATTCTTGGCTTTTCCCACGTAGATGATGACCCCTTCCTTGTTCAGGTATTGGTAGATGCCCGGACCTTCCGGAAGGTTCAATACGATTCCTTTCAGGTATTCACTGGTGTTGCTTGTCTTTTCTGTTTCTTCCATGTCGTAGGGTTCTTGTCAGGGTGAATACAGCCTTCTTTGAGGAGAGGTTTCCTGCAAAGAAGGCTGCATATAATTTCCCCCTTTTTGTAGGGGATTCTTCTCGTGTTATAGTTCTAAAAGGGTAGTGACCTCTACGTCCTTTTCGAAAGCGTTTCTTCCGTTCAGTCCTTTCAGCTCGATGACGAAGTTGACATACGCTTTCTCCACGCCGCAGCGTTTTACCAGTCGGTAAGCTGCCGCCATGGTTCCGCCCGTAGCCAGCAAGTCGTCGTGCAGCAATACTACGTCGTCTTTGCTGATGGCATCCTTGTGAAGCTGTATGGTGTCGGTTCCATACTCCTTGGCGTAAGTTTCTTCAATGACTTCAGCCGGCAACTTTCCGGGCTTGCGGGCCATGATGAATCCGGCTCCTAAGCGGGCCGCCAAGGCACCTCCCAAGATGAATCCTCTGGACTCGATACCTACCACTTTGGTAATCCCTTTGTCCTTGTACAGCTCATACAATTCGTCTATCATGCCCTGCAAGCATTCCGCATTTTTGAACAGGGTAGTGACGTCGTAGAACAGAATTCCGGGCTTGGGGAAATCGGGTATTTCTCGAAGGTTTTTCTTTAATGTTTCTTTATTCATATCCAGTATTTTATGTGTATTCCTTAAACAAATTGTTTCACGTGAAACATACCTGCTTTATCGTCCCAAAAGCACTAACAGCACGTTGATGTCGCTCGGTGATACGCCGGGGATGCGGCTGGCTTGTGCCAGGGTTTCCGGGTTTATCTTCACCAGCTTCTGGCGGGCTTCGGTCGACAGGGATTGCAGGTTCGCGTAGTCAAACTTTCCTTTGATTCGGATGGACTCCAACCGGTGTATCTTGTCGGCAATCGTACGCTCCCGGTCGATGTAGCCTTTGTACTTGATGCGGATTTCGGCTGCCTCGATTACCTCTTCTTTTCGGTCCTCGATTTTGTCGAGTGCTGCCTGGAAGGCGGGGATATAAGGAGCGATATTTTCAATCGTAATCTGCGGACGGCTGATTAAGTCAACCAGCTTGCATCCGTGAGTAAGCGGAGCTGTTCCTAACTTTTCGAGGGCGTCGTTTATTTTGTCGGCCTTCACGGAGAAGGTGCTTACGAAGTTTACGATGCGGTCTATTTCGGCCCGTTTCTTTTGCAGGATTTCGTAGCGGTCGGCTTTCACCAGTCCCAGCTGATAAGCCCGTTCGGTCAGTCGCATGTCGGCATCATCCTGACGAAGCAAGATGCGGTATTCCGCTCTCGAAGTAAACATACGGTACGGCTCATCCACACCTTTGGTCACGAGGTCGTCAATCAGTACACCGATGTAAGCTTCGTCGCGTCCCAGCACGAATGGCTCGCCGCCGTGGCAGTTCAGGTGCGCGTTGATACCTGCAATGATACCCTGTCCGCCGGCTTCTTCGTATCCGGTTGTCCCGTTCACCTGTCCGGCAAAGAAGAGGTTTTTCACCATCTTCGATTCCAATGTATGCTTCAACTGTGTCGGGTCGAAGTAGTCGTATTCGATGGCATATCCCGGGCGGTACACCACCAGGTCTTTGAAGCAAGGAATCTTCTTCAGTGCCTCCAGCTGGATGTCCATCGGGAGTGAAGAAGAGAAGCCGTTCAGGTAAAGTTCCTGTGTGGTTTCACCTTCCGGTTCTAGGAACAACTGGTGTTGCGGCTTATCAGGAAAGGTCACGATTTTGGTTTCGATACTCGGACAGTAACGCGGTCCGATGCTCTGGATTTGTCCGTTGAAAAGGGGAGAGTCGGCCAGTCCTTTCCGGAGTGTGTCGTGCACCTCTTCGTTGGTAAAGCAGGTCCAGCATTGCAGCTGTTTCAGGTGGCGCGGTTCGCTGATAAACGAGAAGCGGTGGAAATCATTCTCGCCGTCCTGTGTGTCCATCAGGTCAAAGTGCACGCTCTTTCCGTCGATGCGCACCGGGGTACCCGTCTTCATGCGTCCGGCCGTAATGCCGTGGCGGGTGATGGATTCAGTCAGGTGATACGATGCCGGTTCCGCACAGCGTCCTCCTGCCAGCATCTTGTGTCCGATGTGCATCAGACCGTTCAGGAAAGTACCGGCAGTCAGCACCACACATTTGGCATGAAACGTCACTCCCCAGCAAGTCACCACGCCGGTCACTTCGCCATTCTCCACCAACAACTCTTCCACCGTATCTTGCCAGATATGCAGGTTGGGCAGGTTCTCCAGAATTTCTCTCCAGGCCCAGATAAATTTTCCTCGGTCGCACTGGGCGCGCGGACTCCACATGGCCGGTCCTTTGGAACGGTTCAGCATACGGAACTGGATGGCGGTCTTGTCTGTCACCAGTCCCATGTATCCTCCCAAGGCGTCAATCTCTCTGACGATTTGTCCCTTGGCAATACCCCCTACGGCCGGGTTACAGCTCATCTGCCCGATTTTGTTCATGTCCATTGTAATCAGGCAGGTCTTTGAGCCCAGATTGGCTGCCGCAGCCGCTGCTTCACATCCGGCATGACCGGCTCCGATTACGATTACATCATACTTGAAATCCATTAGCTTTTATGTTTTTAATCCTTTGCAAAAATACGAATTACATGAAATCTTTCCGCATTTCCAGTGCTTTGTTTTCTGCGGCTTCCATGATTTCGCGTTCTCCCGGCCCCTTGTCATTGATGCCGCAAAGATGCAGTATGCCGTGTATGATTACGCGGTAGAGTTCCGTCTCATACGGCGCATTGAACTGTTCGGCGTTGGTGCGTACCGTGTCCAGGCTGATGAACAAATCGCCCGACAGTTTCTTGCCTTCGCAGTAGTCGAACGTAATGATGTCCGTGTAATAATCATGCTGCAAGTACTGGCGGTTCACCTCTAAGATCTTCTCGTCCGAACAGAAGATGTACGCTATTTCGCCCACCTTCTTGCCGTAGGTATCGGCCACGGCTTTGATCCATGCAGTCGTTTCGCGCTTCTTGATGGCGGGCATGTCTATGCCCTCTGTCTGATAACTAATCATAGCTTATGTTAATTGAAAAATAAATATCCGATGAAAATGGCAGCTAGTATTCCGGTAAAGTCGGCTATCAGTCCGCAGCTTAACGCATGCCTTGTACGCGTCACGCTGACGCTTCCGAAATACACCGCCAGAATATAAAATGTAGTATCCGTTGACCCCTGGAAGATGCAGGCCAGACGGCCGACAAACGAATCGGCTCCGTAGGTGCTCATGGCGTCCACCATCAGTCCGCGGGCCCCGCTACCGCTCAGCGGCTTCATCAGTGCCGTGGGCAGTGCGCCGACAAACTGGTCGTCTATTCCGCAACTCCGTACCACCCCGGCGATGCCCTGAATCAGAAAATCCATGGCGCCCGAAGCACGGAACACACCGATGGAAACCAGGATGGCCACCAAGTAAGGAATGATGCGCACGGCAGTAGAAAATCCTTCTTTGGCTCCTTCCACGAAGGCATCGTACACATTGATTCTTTTCCGCATGCCCGACACGATAAAGCCGATGATGACGAGAAAGAGAAACACATTGGCAAAGGTGGTAGAGTAGAGGTCAATCTGTTCCCGGCTAAGCTGAAGGAAAAGCCAGATGATGCCTGCAATGAGCAGACTGGCTCCTCCGAGAAACAGCAGAATAGTCCGGTTCAGCAGGTTGATGCGCTGGTACAGGCTGACCGCAATGATACCGGCCATCGTCGAAAAGAAAGTCGCCAGCAGAATCGGAACAAACACGTCCGTAGGCTGTGCGGCTCCCATCTGTGCCCGGTATACCATGATGCTGATGGGAATCAGTGTCAGTCCCGACGTGTTCAGCACTAAAAACATGATCATCGGGTTGCTGGCTGTATCCTTTCGTGGGTTCAGCTCCTGCAGTCCCTCCATGGCTTTCAGGCCGAGCGGTGTGGCCGCATTGTCCAGCCCCAGCATATTCGCTGCCAGGTTCATGAAAATACTTCCCGTCACCGGATGCCCTTTCGGAATCTCCGGAAACAGTTTTGAAAACAGCGGACTCAGCAGACGGGCGAAAAGCTGGATAACGCCTCCTCTTTCTCCAATCTTCATGATGCCCAGCCAGAGCGACAACACCCCCGTCAGTCCCAATGAGATTTCGAACGCCGTTTTGGAAGAAGCGAAAGTAGAATTGATAATCTCCGGAAATACGGCCGTGTCGCCTAAAAATACGAGCTTGACCAGTGCCACCACGAAGGCCAGAAGGAAAAATGCAATCCAGATGTAGTTTAAAGCCATTTCTATCTAAGTATAATTCATGATTAATCTGTGTTACAAAAATATATAATTTCTTTGTCACTTCCTTCACCTTGTCTGAAAACATATAACTTTGTGTATATGAAAAGTTTTCCCTTACGTTACGTACGTTGGACCGCAGAGGCCTTGGGGGTGTGCTTCATCTTCCTTTGCCGCCTCTTGCCCGATTGGGGCGAGATGTATGCCCGTCACTTTTATCCCGCTTTGTCCGCACTGTTGTCGGCCCTGGTTTCCTGGATACCCTTCTCCATGGAAGAATGGTTTTTTGTAGCCGCGTGTGTACTCCTTGCCGGACTACCGCTGTGGGGCTGGAAGAAAAAGAAAGGGTGGAAGTGGACCTTGCGTGCAGAAGCCGAGCTGCTGGTAGGAGTGTACCTCTGGTTCTATGTAGGCTGGGGAATCAACTATTTCCGGAAAGACTTCTTTACGCGTTCCTCTGTAGAATATGTGGCCTATCAGGATTCCACCTTTCAGCATTTTCTGGCCGACTATACCCGCCGCTTGAATCAAGCCTACACGCAGTCGCCTTTCCCTTCGCACGAGATCATCGAAAAAGAGGTGAAGCAACTCTTTGCCCAGGTGCCCTCCCGTTTCGGTCTTTCTTCACCGAGAAGCTACCAGCATCCCAAGCAAGTCATGTTCAACGCACTCTATTCCGGTGTCGGCGTGTTGGGCTACATGGGCCCTTTTTTTGCCGAGTCACAGCTCAACCGCGAGCTGCCTCCCTTGCAATGGCCGTTCACCTATGCCCATGAATATTCCCATCTGTTGGGAATAAGCAGCGAGGCCGAAGCCAACTTCTGGGCCTATCAGATTTGCATCCGCTCCGTTTCACCAGCCGTCCGCTACTCCGGCTATTTCGGTCTGCTACCCTATGTGCTCTCCAATGCCGCTACATTGTTGGAAGAAGAAGACTACCGGCAACTGCTTGCTTCCATTCGTCCCGAGATTTTGCAGACCCTTCGTGAAAAGCAAGCCTACTGGCAGGCACGCTACAATCCGTGGGTAGGACGAGTGCAGGAACTGATGTATGAGTATTACCTCAAAGGCAACCAGATTCCTTCCGGACAGAAAAACTATGCCGAAGTGGTAGCCATGATTCTTGCCTTGCCCGGCGGCTGGTGGAAATAAACGCCGCGAGAATCTGAAAATCCCGTCCATCCGTCGGGGAGAAGCTGATTTTTCAATTCTCAAGGGGGAAAGATGACTTATTTTACTGTCAAACAGTGGATTACCGGAATTACTGCTTTCTTCATTCTGGAAATGAAATGAAAAGATACCTTAAAATCCCATCAAATTTCTAATTTTCGTATGCCGTTTGCTTCTTGCGTAAAAAATCCTTAAAGTGTGAAAATCAGTGAATAGCCAGCTTTTTAGGAGAAAAAACACTATCTTTACAGCCTTAATTTTTCTAAACTCAAAGCGAACGAAAGAAAATTATACCACAATGACTATCACGATTAAAAAAGTCACTACGAAAAAAGAACTGAAGAAGTTCATTCGTTTTAATTACGAACTTTATAAAGATAATCCCTATTCCGTTCCCGATTTGTACGATGACATGCTGAATACCTTCAATCCCAAGAAGAATCCGGCATTTGAATTCTGCGAGGCAGAATATTTCCTGGCATACAAAGGCGAGGAGATAGTGGGGCGTGTGGCTGCCATCATCAACCACCGTGCAAATGACACCTGGAACAAGAAAGAAGTCCGTTTTGGCTGGCTGGACTTCATTGACGAAGAAGAAGTGTCTTCAGCCTTGCTGAAAGCCGTAGAGCAATGGGGAAAAGAAAAAGGTATGGAAGCCATTGTCGGTCCGTTGGGATTTACGGATATGGATGCCGAAGGAATGCTGGTTGAAGGATTCGACCAGTTGAGTACGATGGCCACCATCTATAATTATTCCTATTATCCGGAACACATGGAGCAGTTAGGCTTTGAGAAAGAAGCCGACTGGGTGGAATACAAACTGAGCGTGCCCCACCAGCTTCCGGACAAGTTTGTGCGCATCTCCGAAATCATTCTTCAGAAGTACAACCTGAAAATTAAGAAGCTCAAGCGGAGCGAAATCAAGAAGCAGAACTACGGGCAGAAAATCTTCGATTTGATTAACGAAGCCTATGCGCCTCTTTACGGATATTCGCAGATGACGCAGGGACAGATTAACCAATATATAAAGATGTATCTGCCGCTCATCGACCTGCGCATGGTGTCGTTGGTAGAAGATGCGGAAGGCAACCTGGTGGCAGTGGGAATCGCCATGCCGTCCTTGTCGAAAGCCTTGCAGAAAGCCAAGGGAAAGATGCTTCCTTTCGGCTGGTACCACCTGTTAAAGGCCCTGTTCATCAAGCGTCCGCGTGTGCTCGATTTGCTGCTGGTAGGCGTGAAGCCCGAATACCAGAGCAAGGGAGTCAACGCTCTCTTGTTCTACGACCTTGTGCCTATTTTCCAGCAGATGGGATTTGAGTATGGGGAAAGTAATCCGGAGCTTGAGCTCAACAAGAAAGTACAGGCACAGTGGAGCGCATTCGAATCCGTGCAACACAAACGCCGCCGTGCTTATAAGAAAATGATTTAAAAAACAGAGGGGGAATAGATATGGAAGAACTCAATGAACAAACCGTTTCCTCTGTAGCTTATACCGAAGAGAACATTCGCCACCTGAGCGACATGGAGCACGTACGTACCCGTCCCGGTATGTACATCGGTCGCCTGGGCGACGGTTCGCAGGTGGAAGACGGAATTTATGTGCTGTTGAAAGAAGTCGTCGACAACAGTATCGACGAGTTCAAGATGGGAGCCGGAAAGCGCATTGAAATCCAGATGGAAGACAACCTGCGGGTGTCCGTGCGCGACTATGGACGAGGCATTCCTTTGGGAAGTCTGGTCGATGCCGTTTCCATGCTGAACACCGGAGGAAAGTACGATACCAAGGCCTTCAAGAAAAGTGTCGGTCTGAACGGAGTGGGAGCCAAGGCGGTCAATGCATTGAGCAGCCGTTTCGTGGCCTGGAGTGCCCGCGACGGACAGATGCGCAAGGCCGTGTTCGAACGTGGAGAACTGGTCAGCGACGAGACCTGCGCCACGGACGAAGAAAACGGAACCTACATCTTCTTTGAGCCCGACGATACCCTGTTCCAGAACTACCACTTCCGTCCGGAGTTCATTGAGACCATGCTCCGCAATTATACCTATTTAAATACGGGCCTTTCCATCTATTATAACGGACACCGCATTGTGAGCCGTAACGGACTGGAAGACTTGCTGAACGACAACATGACTGCGCCGGGACTGTATCCCATTGTGCACCTGACGGGCGAAGACATTGAGATAGCCTTTACCCACAGTGCGCAGTATGGCGAGGAATACTATTCCTTTGTCAACGGTCAGCACACCACGCAGGGAGGAACCCACCAGAGCGCGTTCAAGGAACACATAGCCCGTGCCATCAAGGAGTTCTACGGAAAGAACCTGGAGTTTCAGGACATCCGTAACGGACTGGTGGCTGCCATTGCCATCAACGTGATTGAACCTACGTTCGAAAGCCAGACCAAAATCAAGTTGGGCTCACTGTCTATGGCACCGGAGAAAGATTCCGAAGGCAACCCCTATCCCTTGTCGGGCGTCAGCGTCAACAAGTTTGTGGGCGATTTCGTAAAAGAGCAGGTAGACAACTACCTCCACAAGCATCCCGATGTGGCCGAAGTCCTGCTGCAGAAAATCCAGGAATCCGAAAAAGAACGCAAGGCCATTGCCGGCGTCACGAAGATAGCCCGTGAGCGTGCCAAGAAAGCCAACCTGCACAACCGTAAGTTGCGCGACTGCCGCATCCACCTGAACGACCAGAAAGGCGGAAAGAAAGAAGAAGACGACCCCCGTCTGGAAAGCTCCATCTTCATCACCGAGGGAGACTCCGCCAGCGGTTCCATCACGAAAAGCCGCGATGTCAATACGCAGGCCGTGTTCAGCTTGCGCGGTAAGCCGCTGAATTCTTTCGGACTCACCAAGAAGGTGGTCTACGAGAACGAAGAGTTCAACCTCCTGCAGGCTGCCCTGAACATTGAAGAAGGGCTCGACGGACTCCGATATAATAAGGTAATCGTGGCCACCGATGCCGATGTGGACGGTATGCACATCCGCCTGCTGATGATTACCTTCTTCCTGCAGTTCTTCCCCGACCTGATAAAGAAAGGTCATGTGTACATCCTGCAGACCCCCCTGTTCCGCGTGCGTAACCGCAAGAAAGGGGTGTACGAAACCATCTACTGCTATTCGGAAGAAGAGCGTGTGGCTGCCATCGAGAAGTTGAGTCCCAATCCCGAAATCACCCGATTCAAAGGATTGGGAGAAATCTCGCCCGACGAGTTCCGCCATTTCATCGGTAAGGACATGCGTCTGGAGCAGGTCACCCTTCGCAAGACCGACGCCGTGAAGGAACTGCTGGAGTTCTACATGGGAAAGAACACCATGGAACGCCAGAACTTCATCATCGACAATCTGGTGGTAGAGGAAGACCTGATTAAGAATGAGGAATGAAGAATTAATAATTAAAAACTGCCAGTCATCAGTGATGAAAAGAGCGATATTTCCGGGCACATTCGACCCGTTTACTATCGGGCACTATTCCGTGGTGAAGCGTGCCCTGACCTTTATGGACGAAATCATCATCGGCATTGGGGTGAACGACAAAAAGAAAACCTGGTTCCCCACCGAGAAGCGCGTAGAGATGATTCGCAAACTTTATGCCGACGAGCCGCGCATCAAGGTCGAGGCATACGACAACCTTACCGTTGATTTTGCCCGCGAGCGCGAGGCCGGATTCATTATCCGCGGCATCCGTACCGTACACGACTTTGAATACGAAGAAACCATTGCCGACATCAACCGCAAGCTGGCCGGCGTAGAAACCATCCTACTCTTTACGGAGCCCGAACTGACCTCCATCAGTTCCACCATCGTCCGTGAACTCCTGCAGTATGGCAAGGATGTATCCGACTTTCTGCCCGAAGGCATGGAAGTGGAATAAAATGAAAGAATGCACATGAAAATCAGAAAATACCTATTCGCTTTATTGGCAGGATGTGCGGCATGGACTGCCCTGCCTGCCCAGAACAAGCTGCTCGATTCGCCTTCGCGCAAACTGCAGCTGGCCGAGTTCGCCATCTCCAATCTCTATGTAGATAAGGTAGACGAAGACAAACTGGTGGAAACCGCCATTGTCAGCATGCTGGAAGAGCTCGACCCGCACTCCACCTATTCCGACCCGGAAGAAGTGAAGCGGCTCAACGAACCCCTTCAGGGAAACTTCGATGGCATCGGTATCCAGTTTAATATGGCTACCGACACCCTCTTTGTCATCCAGCCCGTATCGGGAGGACCTTCCGAGAAAGTCGGCATCCTGGCCGGCGACCGCATCATCGAAGTGAACGACACGGTCATTGCCGGTGTGAAGATGAACACTGACGAAGTGATGCGCCGCTTGCGCGGACCAAAAGGCTCCACGGTGACGGTAAAAGTGTTGCGTGCCGGTGTGAAAGAGTTGCTGCCCTTCACCATCAAGCGCGACAAGATTCCCGTATACAGTCTGGATGCTTCGTACATGGTAGAAGGAAAAATCGGTTATATCCGTGTGAACCGCTTTGCCGCTACCACCGGACAAGAATTTACCGATGCCCTCCACAAGTTGCAGAAGCAAGGCATGAAAGACCTGATTCTCGATTTGCAAGGCAACGGAGGCGGTTACCTGAATGCCGCCATCATCCTGTGCGACCAGATTTTGGGTAAGAAAGAACTCATTGTCTATACCGAAGGCCGCCGCAACCCCCGTTCAGAATTTGAAGCCAAGGGCGACGGCGATTTCCAGAAAGGCCGTCTGGTGGTGCTCGTCGATGAATTCTCGGCTTCCGCCAGTGAGATTGTCACCGGAGCCATTCAGGATTGGGACAGAGGTATCGTAGTAGGCCGGCGTACCTTCGGAAAAGGACTCGTACAGCGCCCCATCGATTTGCCCGACGGTTCCATGATCCGTCTGACCATCGCCCGTTACTACACCCCTTCGGGCCGTTGTATCCAGAAACCTTACGAAAGCATCGAGCAATACAATAAAGACTTGATAGACCGTTACAACCGGGGTGAGATGATGAGTGCCGACAGCATCCACTTCCCCGACTCGCTCAAGGCCAAGACCCTGAAGCTAGGACGTACCGTGTACGGTGGCGGAGGCATCATGCCCGACTATTTCGTGCCCATCGACACCACGATGTACACTAACTATTATCTGTCATTGCGCGACAAAGGCGCCATGGTGCAGCTGAACATCAAGCTGATTGACCGCCACCGGAAAGAATGGCTCCAGCAGTATAAGACGTTCGACCGCTTCAACCGCGAGTTTGAGGTGAGCCAGGCCATGCTCGATGAGCTGGTGGCACAAGGCACCTCCATGGGCATCACCTACAACGAGGCCCAGTTCCGTACGGCACTTCCGCTGGTCAAGACCCAGCTGAAAGCCCTGCTGGCCCGCGACATCTGGGACATGAACGAATACTTCCAGGTGATTAACACGCTGAACGACAGCATGAAAAAGGCCATTGAACTACTGCGCAAGCCCGGCATGAATTTTCCCAAAAGATAGGCTTTTTACGTGTGGCTCACGGCTTCCGATTACAGAATTTTTTCCATAATCTGTTGTGTTATCTCAATAAATCTTCTAATTTTGCATCATAATTTGGACCTTCGAGTGCGAATTTATAGTTCTAACAATTAAATAATTTAAATTCAATCATTTATGTGGTTAAGTAATTCATCTATTGGAAGGAAAGTGGTGATGAGTGTTACTGGTATCGCCCTTGTCCTGTTTCTGACATTTCACATGGCGATGAACCTTGTTGCATTGTTCTCGGGCGAGGCGTACAACATGGTTTGTGAGTTCCTCGGTGCCAACTGGTATGCGCTGGTAGCTACTGTCGGACTGGCTGCCCTGTTTGTAATTCACATCATCTACGCTTTCTGGCTGACGATGCAGAACCGTGCAGCTCGCGGTCACGAACGCTATGCAGTGACAGCAAAACCGAAAAACGTGGAATGGGCATCTCAGAACATGCTGGTACTGGGTATCATTGTAATCCTGGGTCTGGCTCTTCACTTCGTAAACTTCTGGTACAAAATGCAGTTCGCTGAAATCATCGGCAACCCGATGATGGGTGGTCTTCATGCAGCCGACGGTTACGGCTACATCATGCAGACATTCTCTAATCCGGTGTTCTTCGTGTTGTATATCATCTGGCTGATTGCCTTGTGGTTCCACCTGACTCACGGATTCTGGAGCTCTATGCAGACTTTGGGTTGGAACAACACCATCTGGATTAACCGTTGGAAATGCATCTCTAACATCTATTCTACCATCATCGTACTTGGCTTCATGCTGGTAGCCGTTGTGTTCTTCCTGAAAAACATGATGGGTTGCGGTGCTTGCTAATTTAAGTGTAACTGATTAAATTGAAAAAACATTATGACTAAGATAATCGATTCTAAGATTCCTGAAGGCCCGATAGCTGAGAAATGGACCAATTATAAAGCTCACCAGAAACTGGTGAACCCGGCTAACAAACGTCGTCTGGACATCATCGTGGTAGGTACAGGTCTGGCAGGTGCTTCTGCTGCTGCTTCTTTAGGTGAAATGGGATTCCGTGTGTTCAACTTCTGTATCCAGGACTCTCCTCGCCGTGCACACTCTATCGCTGCACAGGGTGGTATCAACGCTGCCAAGAACTACCAGAACGACGGTGACTCTATCTATCGTCTGTTCTACGATACAGTGAAAGGTGGTGACTACCGTGCTCGTGAAGCTAACGTTTACCGTCTGGCTGAAGTATCAAACAACATCATCGACCAGTGCGTGGCACAGGGTGTTCCTTTCGCTCGTGAATACGGTGGTACATTGGCTAACCGTTCATTCGGTGGTGCACAGGTATCTCGTACATTCTACGCTAAAGGTCAGACAGGTCAGCAGCTGTTGCTGGGTGCTTACTCTGCATTGAGCCGTCAGGTTGGTGCCGGTACTGTAAAACTGTACACTCGTTACGAAATGCTCGACGTAGTATTGGTTGACGGTCGTGCACGCGGTATCATCGCCAAGAACCTGGTAACCGGTAAGTTGGAACGCTTCGCTGCTCACGCAGTAGTTATCGCAACTGGTGGTTACGGAAACACTTACTTCCTGTCAACTAACGCCATGGCATGTAACGTAACAGCTGCCATGTCTTGCTACCGTAAGGGAGCTATGTTCGCTAACCCGGCTTACGTACAGATTCACCCGACTTGTATTCCGGTACACGGTGACAAGCAGTCTAAGCTGACTTTGATGTCAGAATCTCTGCGTAACGACGGTCGTATCTGGGTTCCGAAGAAACTGGAAGATGCCAAAGCATTGCAGGCTGGAACAAAGAAAGGTAGCGATATTCCTGAAGAAGACCGTGACTACTATCTGGAACGCCGTTATCCGGCATTCGGTAACCTGGTTCCGCGTGACGTGGCTTCACGTGCCGCTAAAGAACGTTGCGACCACGGTTTCGGTGTAAACAACACAGGTCTGGCCGTATTCCTTGACTTCTCTGAAAGTATCGAACGTCTGGGCTTGGACGTAGTTCGCCAGCGTTACGGTAACTTGTTCGATATGTACGAAGAAATCACCGACGTAAATCCGGGCGAACTGGCTCGCGAAATCAACGGTGTGAAATACTACAACCCGATGATGATTTATCCGGCTATCCACTACACAATGGGTGGTATCTGGGTAGACTACGAACTCCAGACTTCTATCAAGGGTCTGTTCGCTATCGGTGAATGTAACTTCTCTGACCACGGAGCTAACCGTCTGGGTGCTTCTGCATTGATGCAGGGTCTGGCCGACGGATACTTCGTATTGCCTTACACTATCCAGAACTACCTGGCCGACCAGATTACTGTTCCTCGTTTCTCTACTGACCTGCCTGAATTTGCAGAAGCAGAAAAGGCTGTTCAGGACAAGATTGACCACCTGATGAACATCAAGGGTAAGAAGTCTGTAGACTCTATCCACAAGGAACTGGGTCGCGTAATGTGGGAATACGTAGGTATGGGCCGTACAGCTGAAGGTTTGAAGACCGGTCTGGCTAAGCTGAAAGACATCCGTATGGAATTCGAAACAGAACTGTTCATCCCGGGTTCTAAGGAAGGTTTGAACGTAGAGCTGGATAAGGCTTTCCGTCTGAACGACTTCATCACAATGGGCGAGCTGATTGCTTACGATGCATTGAACCGTAACGAATCTTGCGGTGGTCACTTCCGTGAAGAATACCAGACAGAAGAAGGTGAAGCAAAACGTGATGACGAAAACTTCTTCTATGTAGCTTGCTGGGAATACCAGGGAAGCGACGACAAGGCTCCGGTATTGTACAAAGAACCGCTGGTTTACGAAGCTATCAAGGTACAGACTCGTAACTACAAGAGCTAATCAGTGAAGTTAAACAATTAAAGAATCTAAGTAAAATGGATAAAAATATATCATTTACGCTGAAAGTTTGGCGTCAGAACGGACCTAAAGAAAAAGGTCATTTCGATACATTCCAGATGAAAGATATCCCGGGCGATACTTCATTCCTGGAAATGTTGGATATCTTGAACGAACAGTTGATTGAAGAAGGCAAAGAACCGATCGTATTCGACCATGACTGTCGTGAAGGTATCTGCGGTATGTGTTCTTTGTATATCAACGGACATCCTCACGGCCCTGCAAAAGGTGCTACAACTTGCCAGATCTACATGCGTCGTTTCAAAGATGGCGATGTAATTACTGTTGAACCGTGGCGTTCTGCTGGTTTCCCGGTTATCAAGGACTTGATGGTAGACCGTTCTGCTTACGATAAGATTATGCAGGCAGGTGGTTTCATCAGTGTACGTACTGGTGCTCCTCAGGATGCAAACGCTATCCTGATCCCGAAACCGGTTGCTGACGAAGCTATGGATGCTGCAACTTGTATCGGTTGTGGTGCTTGTGTAGCAGCTTGTAAGAATGGTTCAGCTATGCTGTTCGTTTCAGCTAAAGTTAGCCAGTTGAACTTGTTGCCTCAAGGTAAACCAGAAGCTTTGCGCCGTGCAAAAGCTATGTTGTCTAAGATGGATGAACTGGGCTTCGGTAACTGTACTAACACACGTGCTTGTGAAGCTGAATGTCCGAAGTGCGTTTCTATCAGCAATATTGCTCGTTTGAACCGCGACTTTATCAAGGCTAAACTGAAAGATTAATGCTTTGCTGTAAAGCTTTTATTTGATAAAAAATCCCTGCCGAATTTTATTTCGGCAGGGATTTTTTCTTTTTTATAATAAACAAACTGTTAGAATGTGTGCGCAAACGCTTTTAAATGTAAAATAGTTTTAAACATTTTGTAATAATGTTTCTTGCTCTTGCGTGATTTGTTGCAAATTGGTACATTTGCACTGTGATTTTTTTCATAGTATTAGATTTAAGGTTAACAAGGTTGGGAGAAAGCGTTCTCCCATTTTTTTTGCCCTTTGGTCAACCTTATCCCGGAGATTGTAAGTCGGATATTATATCAGCTTGTATACTCCTCCGGCAAGTGTACGGATAATGCCTTTCATTTCCAGTTCGAACAGGATGCTTGTCATACGGTTGATGGCAATATTGCTTTCTACGACGAGCGAATTAATTTGAATCCCGTCGGGATGCTTTTGGAGCAAAGCCACTATTTTCTCTTCGTTTTCATCCAGCTCAGGGAATAACTGACGTTGTATGACAGCAGGAGCTTGTGCTTCGCTGTCCCAATTCATGGCTTTTACCAGTTCCTCTGCACTTTGGAGCAGTATGGCACGGTTGGAACGTATCAGTTCGTTGCATCCCGCCGAATATGTATCATGAATGCGGCCCGGGAAAGCAAAACAGTCACGATGATAACTTTCTGCGATTTCCGCCGTAATCAGCGAGCCTCCTTTGTTTGCCGATTCAACCACAATCGTTGCATCACTGATACCCGCTACGATACGGTTTCGTTTGACAAAATTCTGCCGGTCGGGATTGGTTCCGCTCATAAATTCGGTCAGCAACCCTCCACATTGTGTCATCTCGGCAGCCGTACGTCGGTGTACCGACGGATAAATTCTGTCCAGCCCATGAGCCAGAACGCCTATTGTTTCCATCTGATACTGCAGGGCAGCCCGATGAGCATGGATATCGATACCATAGGCCAGTCCGCTTACGATTAATACGTCGGGCAATAATTCTTTCAGCTCACCGATAAACCGCATGCATATATCCTTGCCATAATCGGTCGCATTGCGGGTCCCCACCATGCTGATGATATGCCGCTGGTTCAAATCACTGGTTCCCCGATAGAACAAGACCAGCGGGGCGTCGTCACATTCACGAAGGCGGGAAGGATAAGCCTCGTCGTCGCTGGTAAGGCAGGCTATATGGTTCTTCTCTGAGAACAAGAGTTCTGCTTCACAACGGCGCAGTACTTCCGGCGCATCGAAGGCATGGACAATCTTGGGAGAAATCCCCAGAACAATATCTTCCAGCTCTTGGGCATGGTCGAAAAGCAAGGCAGCCTGTCCGTTTACAGCCTGTAACAAGTTATGAGCTCCTACGATTCCTATTCCCGGAAGCTGAGTCAGTGCCAGACGGCAGAGTAATTCACGGTCTTTCATTCGGCAAGATAAGGAGCAAAGGTCGTATCAAAAAGTTCGCTGCTGCCCAGTCGCCCGTTGATGACACACACCGTTTCCACTGTCGATTTAATGACAATCTTCATGTCGGGCAACCGGAATATATCCTGATAGAAGACATATTTTATTCCTTCTTTCTTCAGATACAACTTCGAAACGAACTCGTCACCACTTTTCAGAGGCGTTTTAAACGCCATTGTCAGGCGTGCTACGACCGGATCTATCCCTTCCTCATGCAACCGAGCAAAACTGATGCCTGTCGAAGTAAGAAACTCGTGTCGGGTATGTTCGATGTAATGCTGGTAATTCGCATTGTTTACGATACCTTGCAGGTCGCATTCATAGTCGCGCACCTTCATTTTCAGTTCATAAATATATTTATCCATGGGGATGATTTTTTAATGTATTCTACAAAGGTAACGAATAATCCGTATATTTGCGGCTGTATGGAACAGAATATACCGGCAATATATGCGGCACCGTTGCAAGGATTTACGGAGGCTGCCTGGCGTAATGCGCACGAACAGACGTTCGGGGGCGTAGATGCTTACTATACTCCTTTTATTCGTCTGGAAAAGGGAGAAGTCCGTAACAAAGACAAGCGGGAAGTGATGCCCGGACAAAACACCGTAAGTCACCTGATACCTCAACTGGTTGCTTCGGAGCCGGAAGAACTGAACCGGCTTGCCGGTTTCCTCGCCTCGCAAGGTTATCGGGAAATAGATGTCAATATGGGATGTCCCTTTCCGCTGATAGCCAATCGTGGAAAGGGATCGGGCATATTGCCTTACCCCGAAAAAGTCTCCGCATTACTGGAGGAAATGCGGCAGTTGCCGGAAATCCGTTTCTCCGTCAAGATGCGGCTTGGCTGGCAGGATGCCGATGAATGGAGGCAGGTATTGCCGCTGTTGAACCGCTCGTGTGTGGTTCAGGTAACTCTTCATCCGCGTATCGGGAAACAGCAGTACAAGGGAGAAGTGAATCATACGGCGTTCAAGGCATTTTACGAAGCCTGCGAACTGCCGTTAGTCTACAATGGCGATTTGCGTACGCTGGAGGCTGTTCAGGAGCTGATGGAAGCCTATCCGCGATTGAAAGGCGTTATGTTGGGCAGAGGACTGCTTGCCGACCCGTCGCTTGCCCGTTCCATTTGCGAAGGAAAAGCTCCGGATAAGGCTACGCTGTATCGACTGGTAGCCGAAATGCACCGGTTGATGTACGAACATTACAGCCGGACGATTGAGGGAGGAGAGGCGCAGTTGCTCGCCAAACTGAAAACCATGTGGGAATATCTGCTCCCCGACATGGAGAAGAAACCTCGTAAAGCGATTCTGAAAAGCAATCGTCTGGATGCTTATCTCAGGGCGGTAGCAGAGGCACTGCGCTGATTTGAAGGAAGCATCGGCAGGAAGTGATGAAAACGTCCTCGTCTTTTTTTATTTTTTGTACAAAGCAAAAAAGTTTTTGTACAAAAAACGGGAGGAATGTGCCGGCTCGTTTTTGAACGTGCGCAGAGGACTTTTCCTGCACTGCCTGAAACTTTTCTGCTTTCTCATCTTTCTCTTCTTGTTATCCGAGGTATCCCTCTGATAAATTAACTTCTTTTGGCAAATGTATCGTAGTGACTTGCCTGCGTTTGTGAGTCATTACAGAAAACCGAATTTCATAATATCAGAAATAAAAGTAAGTAATATGGACTTTAATACGTTGTTCAGATACCATTACCGACCTTTATGCTTGTATGCCATACACTATGTTCACGATATAGATGCAGCGGAAGATGTGGTACAAGAGTGCTTTTCTGTTCTGTGGGAAAAAACGGAACAGGAGGGCGGGGAGATAGCTAATGTCAGGTCGTACCTTTATACGATGGTCAGAAACCGCAGCCTTGACTGGCTGAAACAAAACAGCATGTTCGATACGACTCTTTCCCCGTCCGATCTGGAAGACAGATTACCCGAAGAAGAGGTGGAAGAGCGTACGGTTATGGAGGCACGTATCTGGACTGCCATCGATTCGTTGCCCGACCGTTGCAGGGAAGTGTTTCTGCTGAACAAACGGGATGGCATGAAGTATAAAGACATAGCCGACAAGTTTCATATCTCCGTTCATACGGTTGATAACCATATACAGAAAGCACTTCGACTGATACGTGAGGGAGCATATAAAGTATATACTTTCTTTTTCGGCTAAAATTAGCCTGTTGGCAATAGTGAATTTCAGCATTTGTACAGTCTTGTCTATGAAACTTAAAATCGAAGAAGTATGAAAGATTTAGAAGAAAAATGTCTCCGGTTTGTACTGAAGCATTATCGTGTAAATAAACTTGATACACAGAAGGCATTGCAGATTTTTAAGCACAAACATGCTATATCCGAAAGCAAGTCAGGTTCTGGTTCGTATGTGATGGCTTTTGCGGGGATAGCGGCTGCCGTACTTTTGGTGTTTGTCATAAAGATATACCTGTTTACTGATGCGAAATGGACGGAGATTACGGCATACGAGCATCCGGTCGATTGCCTGTTGCCGGATAGTTCTGCCGTAATGCTCTATCCTCATTCTTCCATCCGCTATTGTTCTCGTGAATATTTGTCTGTCCGTCGGGATGTCCGTCTACGGGGAAAGGGTTCGTTTAGGGTTCGTCATCATGCTGCCCGACCGTTTACGGCAAGTGGCAGATTGTCGGAAGTAAGGGTTTTAGGAACTCGTTTCCTGCTGGATGAAAGCCGGAATGATACGGCATTTGTACACGTTGAGGAGGGAAAAGTACAGTATACGGCTGTAGGACAACCGAATGCAGTGATTCTGACACGTGGAATGAGGGCGCAGGTTGTCAAAGGACAACGGAAACCTCAAGTACTTACGCAGGGAGTACAGACACGTAAAGGTAGCTTTGTGTTCAGTAATACGCCTTTGCAAAAGGTGCTCGATGAGCTTTCCAGATATTACAATGTCCGTCTGACAGCTGACAATACGGATAAACGGCTGACTGCCAATTTCAATTCCCGAAGCTTGGATGAAATAATCGAGATAATAGAAAAGGTGCTGAAAGTAAAAATTGAAAAGAAGAAGTGATGAGAACATTTTTCTGTGCTGTTCTGCTGTGTCTGCATGTGGCGGCGAATGCTTCGTCCGAATCCACAGAGATGAAAAGAGCGATAGATACCATGCAGGAGGTATATCATGTAAGTTTTGTATACGATTCTGCTTTGGCTGATGTGGTGCCTGCGGGCAGACCGTTGCCCGACAAGACACTGGCGGAGAATCTGAATATTGTTTTTGGCGGGACTGGTATCAAGTGGGAAATCAAGGATGAATATGTGCTGCTGTTCAGGCAGAACAAGTATACCTTTTCGGGTTATGTCTGTCAGGATAATGGTGAATCACTGATTAATGTGACGGTGTATGACAAGACTACACGTACCGGAACACTGACCGATGAGCATGGCTTTTTCAGTATTACCTTACCCGAAGGGAAGCATGTGCTTCGTGTTTCTTATATCGGCTATGAAGAGGTGGTAAAGGAACTCGATTTGCAGTCTGACTATTTTGGAACTATTTATCTGAAGGAAAGCACAACTGCACTGGCAGGTGTGGAGGTTACAGCTAATCTGAATGATCCGCTTTTTACCACTCAGACCGGAAAGGTTTCTTTTACTCCCGAATTGCTGAATACGGAATTCTCACTGTTGAGTTCTCCGGATCTTGTCAAGTCCATTCAGAACTTGCCGGGTGTTTCTTCCGGCACGGAATTGCTTTCCGGGCTGTATGTACATGGCGGGCGGAATGATGAGAATATGTTTTTGCTGGACGGTACTCCGTTGTATCAGGTCAATCATCTGGGCGGATTGTTTTCGGCATTCAATACGGACGTGGTGAAGAATGTAGACTTCTATAAGAGTGGTTTTCCGGCGCGCTATGGAGGAAGAACGGCGTCGGTCATTGATGTTCGTACCAAGGAGGGGGACATGAAAGAATATCATGGCACTTTTTCCATCGGACTGCTGGATGGCAGGTTCCAGTTTGAAGGACCTGTCATCAAAGATAAGACTTCGTTTAGTTTTGGTATGCGAAGGAGCTGGATGGATCTGCTGACCACACCTGCCTTGTGGATAGCGAATCGAAGTTTTTCAGATAAAAATATTAAGACCCGTTATGCTTTCCACGATATCAATGCTAAAATTACGCATCGGTTTTCCGATCGGAACAAGTTGTCGCTCAGCGTATATTCTGCCCGCGATCTGTTCAAGTCGAGAGTGCTGCAACAGTTTCCGGAAGGATATATGTTCCAGAAGTACGAGGAACGGGATGAGAATACATTCCATATCCGTTGGGGCAACTTGTCGGTAGGGCTGAACTGGAACGGTCAGCTTACGCCTAAACTGTCGGGCAATGTATCACTGGTGTATGCCCGTAATCTGGCAAAGTATAGTTTCCTGTCGGACGAAAGCTATTATGAACAAGACAAGAGGGTGTCGATGGAACGGATGCAAAGAAGCAATTATTCGACGATTGATGATGTGGGTTACCGGATGGAGTTCAGTTATCGTCCGGCTGCGAGTCATCATATTCGTCTGGGTAGCAACTATTTGTTTCATTTGTATCATCCGCAGCGTATCGCTTCGCAGGATATAAGAGAAACGGCAGGGATTGCCGATACCTTGTCGTCGGCGGGTGAAGGTCGTTATCGGGGGAGTGAAATCTCTTTTTATGTGGAAGATGATATGCAGTTGACCGAAAAGCTGCGGGTAAATGCGGGTCTGCATTCTGTCTTGTATCGGGTTACGGGAGCGACTTATCATTCCTTGGAACCGAGATTGTCGGTCGGTTACCGGCTTTTTGATTGGGCTACCTTGAAGGCTTCTTATACTGAAATGAGTCAGTTTGCCCATCAGCTTTCGAACTCTTACTTGAATCTTCCTACCGACTGCTGGGTTCCTTCTACTTCCCGCATACGACCGATGCATTCCCGGCAACTGGCAGGAGGTCTGTACGCCCGGCTGCTTCCACAACTCAGTCTGAGCCTGGAAGGTTACTACCGTTTCACGGAACGTCTGCTGGAATACGACACGGGAAACAATCTGATGCTTCCTGCCGACAAGTGGGAAAATCTGGTCCGGACCGGAAACGGAAAGAGTTATGGCCTGGAAGCCCGCCTGA